>ERZ1023183.50-NODE-50-length-49048-cov-10.491131_pt1 | contig 49048 bp, 54 predicted proteins | sample MGYA00521095_ERZ1023183 | MGnify/ENA primary metagenome ERZ1023183 (study PRJEB32759, sample SAMN07749889) | skin metagenome | biome: transportation; feature: city; material: polyester macromolecule | host: Homo sapiens | place: Hong Kong:TW line | collected... | reverse complement strand
CCGCCGGCACCGACTGACCCACCCTGACCCGGCGTGCGGGCGTGAACGTCACCGCAGCGAACGGCCGAAGGTGTCGAGCGAGGTCATCCTTTCCCGCCGAGACGCACCTGCGCCCGCACGCCACCCCCACCACCGGGCCGTCTGACGATCCTCGACGACCTCGGCCCGCTCGCGCCCCGTGCAGCAGGAGCGCCCGCACGGGGCGCGGGACCGCCCTCGGCACCCTCGCGCGGGGCAGGGGGAGGGGTCGAGGAGGGGACGGCCCGGCCCGCCGGGGAGGGCGCTGACCCGTCCGGCGACCAATCGACCTCAACCGAACCTGGAGGACCTGACCGATGCCAGCACCGAGGAATGCCGCGAAGCCCCACAGCCGAGCCCACCGCCGGCCCGTGACCAGCGGCCCGAGGAACGCCCTGACCGACCTGCCCGCGGCCGGCTGCGACCTGCCCGTGCCCGACCCGCCGACCGGCCGTGACTGGAGCGAGGCCGAGCTCGAGCGGTGGCGGGAGCTGTGGGAGTCCCCGCAGGCCACGCAATGGGACGACACGGCCCGCGGGACCGTCGCGGTGCTCGTCACCTACGAGACGGCGATCTTCACGGGCGCAGCGTCCGCCTGGCAGGCGCAGGAGGCCCGCTACGCCGCGGAGTCCCTGGGCTTGACGCCCCGCGCGCTGGCCGCCCTCGGGTGGCGGATCGTGGACGAGTCGTGACCCGGCGACGAGCAGCCCGCTCGACGGGGACGACCGTCCGGTTCGGTGACGACGAGCTCGACGGGATCACGGCCGCGCTGGCCGACCCGGATCACGAGGTCTGGGCCGACCCCGTGACCGCCCTTGACCGCGCCCGCCGCGCCGGGTTCGACCCCGAGCCCACGTCGCCGTCCCTCCTGCGCTGCCCCCACTTCCAGACGTTCCGGGCCGTGCGGGCCGCCTACGCCCGCCACCGGGGGATGCTGGACCAGAGTGCCGCGCCCGACCTCAACGCCCTGGGGAACGCGGGCGTGTACGCCGCCGACCGCTCCCGCCTCGCCTGCCCGTGGTGCGCTACGCCGGGCCGAACGCCTCACTAGAATCGCAACATGGGGGACCCGTCGGAGGAGAACCAATGGAGCCGGGTCCTCGCGCACGACACTGAGAAGGTGCGGGAGTGGAGCCGCGAGCTCGCTTCGATGCGCGGTCATCCCCCAGCCGGTTGCCCGCTCGAGGTCGACGACGCGGCGTTGTCGTGGCAACCGCTATCGGCATCCCTCGGAGCGTGTCTCGAGATCGGACTGGACCACCTTCGTGCAGTCGTCGCCTTGACCGAGGCGAGGTCGTACCACCCGGCGGCGACGTTCTCGCTCACCCGGTCCGCGTTGGTCAGCGCCGCTCACGCCGTCTACCTGACGAGCCCTCCGTCGTCGCGCGATCGGCAAGCCCGGAGCTTGGCCTACGGCCGCGAGATGCTGAACCAACGCAAGCAATACAACGACGAGATGGCCGGTACACCCGGCGTCGAACGCGCACTCCTGATCGTCAGTATCCGGCACGTCCTGATGAGACTGGCGGGAATCGAAGCGAGCCGGAGCCGTTACGGCCTCAGCAAGCGCGCGACGACGTTGCCGTCGACGACCAAGGTCGTGAAGCACGCCGCCGGAGTGGTGTTTGCGAGCGGGCCTGAGGCCGCAGCCCACATGACCTCGCACTGGATGGTCACAAGCAGTGATGCCCACGCACTGCCCTGGGGGATGCTCCTGCGAGGCCACGAGACCGCCGGCTTGCAGCCCCCGCCACAGTCGGGCGTCATACCGGTTCAGGTGCAGGGCGACCCGGAAACGACCGTCCGCTACTTCCACCTGGCCGCGCTCGTCACATCGTGGGCGATGAGGCGCACCCGCGAGCTGCGAACCGTCGGACGGGACCCGAACGCGCCGACCGAGGTCCAGCCCTACTGACCTAGCAGGTGTCCGAAACCGGACACCCGAGCACGTCGACACGACCACGGGCGAGGTCATCGACCAGTCCCGTTCGGACCCGGACGGAGCCGGGACGCACTGGTGGCGAACCCCCCCAAAGGACCGACCTCGCGTTGTTCGCGCCCACGCCGTCTAGCCCGCCCTCGATTCGAGAGCAGGCTGTCCGCTGACCCGACGCCGGCCGTGCACTGCCGTGGGCGTCGAGCGACCTGCGCCGGTTCGCTGGCCTAGAGGTCGATCACCGGGGGCGTTCGAGTTGGTTCGCGTCCTGGTCCCCGTTGTCGTCTCGGGGTGACGCGCGCGGCCGAGGCCCTGTCGAGAGCCGCGCGGGGGTGAGGGTCAGGCGGAGAAGCCGACCCGTGCCGCTGCTCGGGCCGCCTTCCGCTCGGGGGCACTCATGGCCCGCATCCGCCACCGGATCGTCGGCTCGTCGACCGAGCACTCCTGCGCCCATTCGTCCCACGACCGAGCCCACCGGGCCGCCTCGAGGACCTCCTCGACGTCCGGCAGGAGCCACAGCGCGGCCGTGAGCCGTACCTGGTCCTCGACCGCCTTCGGCTGGCGCGTGGAGTGACCGGCGTACAGGTGGACGAGCTCGTGGGTGAGGGTGCAGCGCGCCTCGAGCTGCCCGAGACGGGCGTTGAGCCAGATGTGCTGCCCGTTGGTCGCGCCCCAGAGCCCGTTGGGCAGGTCGTCGCGGACCGAGACGATGATGCCCGCGGCCCGGACGTGCTCCCACGGGTCGAACCGGACGTCACCGGTGCACGGGACGGGGACGAGCGTCGAGGTCGCCGGAGCAGACCTGGCCGCAGTGCTCGACGGGCTCACGGCCGCTCGCCCTTCTCATGTGCGATCGCTCGCCCGAAGGCGTCCATCGTCATGGCCGCGTAGTCGACCGTCGCCTCGTTCACGGCCGCCTCGAGGTGCTGCTCGGGCGTCTGGCACCGCGAGCAGAGGAAGCCGACGAACCGGCCGGCGTCGAAGACGACGTTCGCCTCGGGATCGTGCTTCACCCGTCGGGAGCAGGACGAGCACCGGCCTCGCCTGGCCTCCGCGGTGAGATTCAGCCGCGGCGTCATCGCTGGCCGCCGAAGGTCACGCTCACGACGAGCATCCCCAGCATGGTCACCGCGCCGATGCTGGCGACCTGCGAGCCGTGGGAGAGGTACCAGGTCAGGACGTCCACGACGAACCCCCGGAGACCGCGAGAGCGGCCGCGACGAGCGCGGGGACCAGACGGAGGGCGTCCTGCGACGAGAGCACGGGGTCGTCCACCAGGTCGTCGGGCAGGAAGATGCGGCCGGGTCCCTCGAGCGGCTGCTCGACGTCGAGGGTGAACCCGCAGACCGTGACGCTTCCGACGTGAGCCGGGGCGTCCTGCTCGGGGTCGGTGTGACGGCGGCACCACGAGGGGCAGTCGAACGGGGCGGAGTTGGGTACGGTGATGGGCACGGCAGACCTCCAATGTCTGTCGTCAGGCCCCCGGACGTTGGCGCGTCGCGGGGGCCCCTCTAGCAGAGGAAATTTCGACCCACAGCGCTCGGAAACGAGCCCGACTAGCAGGGGGAATGCGACGTGCCGCACACCGCTGACGGTCTCCGATTCGAGAAGTTCCTCGGGAAGTGATGGAACGCGTCCAGCTCCACCACCGGACGATCGGGGAGTCCGGGCCGCGGGTCGTCTTCGTGCACGGCCTCTTCGGGCAGGGCCGGAACTGGACGCAGATCGCGAAGGCCATCGCGGCCGACGGGTTCCGGTGCACCCTCCTCGACGCGCCCGACCACGGCCGGAGCGGCTGGACCGACGGGTTCACCTACGAGCGGGCGACGGGGATCGTCGCCGACGCGCTCGCCGAGCTCGCGCCGGGGGAGCGGTGGACGCTCGTCGGCCACTCCATGGGCGGCAAGATCGGGATGCTCCTCGCCCTGACCCGACCCGAGCTGCTCGACCGGCTGTGCGTCGTCGACATGTCGCCGCGGCCCTCTGACGCGGCGAGCAGCTTCGACACCTACGTCAGCGCCCTGCAGGGGCTGGATCTGGCGTCGCTCCCGGACCGGGCGAGCGCGGATGCGCGTCTGGCCGTCACGGGCGTCCCGGAACCCTCCGTGCGGGCCTTCTTCCTGCAGAACCTCCGCCGGGAGGGCGAGGGCTGGGCCTGGCAGATGAACCTCGACGTCATCGCCCGCGACCTGGCCCAGCTCGGCGCCTGGCCCGCGCCGGAGGCGACGTGGGACGGTCCCGTGCTCTGGCTCGCTGGCGCGAAGTCCGACTACGTCGACGAGGCGGCCGTGCCGGTGATGCGCGGCTACTTCCCCCGGGTCCGGCTCGTCACGGTCAAGGACGCGGGCCACTGGGTCCACAGCGAGCGGCCGCAGGTCGTCATCGAGGCGCTGCGGGCCTTCCTCCGCTCGCCGGTCGCGGACTAGGTTCGGGTCCATGGCGACGGTGCTGCACCTGACCGGCCCGGTCCTCGCGGGACCGGACGAGGCCCTCGACGAGCTGTGGGTGATCGACGGACGGATCAGCCTCACGCCCCCGGGCCCCGGCCACGACGTGGAGACGATCGAGGGCTGGGTCCTGCCCGGCCTCGTCGACGCCCACTGCCACGTCGGGCTCGACAAGCACGGTGCCGTCGATGCGGAGACGAGCGAGCAGCAGGCGAGGACCGACCGCGACGCCGGCACCCTGCTCATCCGCGACGCCGGATCTCCGGCCGACACCCGATGGATCGACGAGCGGGACGACCTGCCGAAGATCATCCGCGCCGGACGGCACATCGCCCGGACGAAGCGGTACATCCGCAACTTCGCCCACGAGATCGAGCCCGAGCAGCTCGTCTCCCGGGTGCGCGCCGAGGCCCGCGCCGGCGACGGCTGGGTCAAGCTCGTCGGGGACTGGATCGACCGGGACCTGGGCGACCTCGCCCCGTGCTGGCCGGTCGACGTCCTCACCGAGGCGATCGCGGCGGCCCACGAGGAGGGCGCCCGGGTGACGGCCCACTGCTTCGGCGAGCAGTCGCTGCACGACTTCGCCGCCGCCGGGACGGACTGCATCGAGCACGCCACCGGGCTCGTCGACGAGACGATCGAGGCGTTCGCCCGGCGAGGCATCGCCATCGTCCCGACCCTGGTCAACATCGAGACCTTCCCCCGGATCGCCGAGCCGGCCCGGGAGAAGTTCCCCGACTACCACCGGCACATGCTGCAGCTCCACGAGCGGCGCTTCGCCACCATCGCCGCCGCGCACGAGGCCGGGGTGCCGATCTACGTCGGCACCGACGCCGGAGGCTCGCTGCCGCACGGCCTCGTGGCGCAGGAGATGGAGCTGCTCACCCGCGCGGGGATGACGCACACCGAGGCCCTCGCCTCGGCCACGTGGGGGGCACGGGACTGGCTCCGTCGACCGGGCATCGCCGAGGGCGAGGACGCCGACCTCGTCGTCCTCGACAGCGACCCGCGCGAGGACGTCCGGGCGTGCGCGACGCCGCGCAGCATCGTGCTGCGCGGCGCCACGGTCGGGTAGGTCAGGCGGGGGAGCCGACGAGCTCGTCGTCGCGCTCCTCGTCGCGCTCCGGCGCGGAGGCGGGCGAGGCGGCCCGCTCGAGGCGGTGCTGCTTGAGGCTCCAGACCACCGCAGCGATCCAGGTGGCCCAGATGACGCCGTAGACGACCCACTTCACGCCGCTGTCAAGGGCGAGGGCGTCCTTGCCCATGAGAGTGCGCGAGTTCGTGAGGACGATGAGACCGCCGACGAGCGAGCCGAGGATCCGCGGCGGGATGTGCCGGACGAACCAGGCCGCGATCGGGGCGGCGATGAGACCGCCGAGGAGCAGGGCAACGACCCACGTGGCCTCGATGCCCTGCGAGCCGAGGGCGAGGAGGAAGCCGACGCTCGCCGCGAGCGAGACGAGGAACTCGCTGGTGTCGATCGACCCGATCGTCTTGCGCGGCTCGATCCGGCCGCTCGCGAGGAGCGCAGGGGTGCCGACCGGACCCCAGCCGCCGCCGCCGGTCGCGTCGACGAAGCCGGCGAAGAGACCGAGCGGGCCGAGGAAGCGCTTGCGCAGCGGCTGCCCGAGCCGGTCCGTGCGCAGCCCCTTGAGGGTGAACCGGCCGAGGACGTAGAGGCCGAGCGCGAGCAGGATGACGGCCATCACCGGCTTGGCGGTGCTCGTGTCGAGCGAGCTGAGGAAGGTCGCGCCGGCGAAGGCGCCGATCGCACCGGGGATGCCGATCTTAAGGACGACGACCCAGTCGACGTTGCCGAAGCGCCAGTGCGAGGCGCCAGAGGCGAGCGTGGTGCCGATCTCGGCGAGGTGGACGGTGGCGGACGCGGCGGCCGGGTTCGTGCCGATCGCGAGGAGGAGGGTCGTGGTTGTGACGCCGTAGGCCATGCCGAGCGAGCCGTCGACGAGCTGGGCGAGGAGGCCGACGATGGCCAGGAGGACGAGCTTGCGCAACGGAGGACTCTTTTCCGTGAGGAGTGATACGCAGCCGGGCGGAAGTCCCACTCGGCAGGTGGGATTTGAGCAGGACATGAAGTTATGCGTCAAGTAACACGACGTTATGTCTCAGGATGTGTCCCCTCGACCTGCGGGACGGTGCGGGATACTCGGGCCGTGGACATCTCGGCGCGGGCGGACTACGCGGTCCGGGCGATGCTCACCCTCGCGGCCGAAGGGGGAGCGAGCCCGGTCTCGGTCGACCGCCTGGCCGACGAGCAGGACCTGCCGCGCAAGTTCCTCGAGGCGATCGTGGCCGACCTGCGCCGGGCCGGCCTCGTGACGAGCCGTCGGGGGGCAGCCGGCGGCTACCTCCTCTCGCGGGCACCCACCGAGATCTCGGTGGGCGACGTCCTGCGCGCCGTTGACGGACCGCTCGCCGAGATCCGGCGGCAGCGTCCGCAGGATCTCCGCTACGACGGCGCGGCGACGCACCTGCCCACGGTGTGGGTGGCGCTGCGGGCCGCGTTGCGCGACGTCCTCGACGACACCTCGCTCGCCGACCTCGTCTCCGGCGAGCTGCCCGACCTCGTCACCGAGCTGGCCGCCCGGCCGGACGCGCTGCGCAACCGTTGACCCCTTCGCCCGCGGCGATGCCTGGCCGGCGATTCGGCCGGTGGGGGCCGGTCTGGCACACTGGACAGGCGTAAACCTTCCGGTGGCCATCGTCGCCGGATGCCTACCCCGGGCTCCCGGTACCCCGTGCACTCGGCGCACGGTCTCGCCGCGCCCACGCAGACGAAAGCGAGGCCCTCATGGCCGTCAAGATCCGACTGAAGCGCATGGGCAAGATCCGTGCCCCCTTCTACCGCGTCGTCGTCATGGACTCCCGCACCAAGCGGGACGGTCGGGCGATCGAGGAGATCGGCAAGTACCACCCCACCGAGGAGCCCTCGCTCATCGACATCGACTCCGAGCGTGCGCAGTACTGGCTCTCCCAGGGCGCGCAGCCGACCGAGGCGGTCGAGGCGCTGCTGAAGATCACCGGTGACTGGCAGAAGTTCAAGGGCGAGCCGGGCGCCGAGGGCACCCTCAAGGTCAAGGAGCCGAAGGCCGACAAGAAGGCGCTGTACGAGGCCGCGCTCGCCGCCTCGGGCTCCGACGACGCCGCCGGCGACCCGACGCCGAAGAAGAAGGCCGCGAAGAAGGACGAGACCCCGGCCGCCGAGGCTCCGGCCGCTGCCGACGCCACGCCGGCGGGTGACGCCGAGACCGCCCCGGCCGCCGACACCGACGGTGGCGCCGCCGCTGCCGACGGCCCGGACACCGACGTCGCGACGCCCGAGGCCCCGGCCGACGAGGCGCAGGCCACGGAGGCCACGGAGGCCACGGAGTGACGATCCTCGAGGAGGCGACCGAGCACCTCGTGACCGGGATCGTCGACCACAAGGACGACGTCCGGGTCCGGACGAAGGACCTGCGTCGCGGTTCCCTCGTCGAGGTCCGGGTCCACCCCGACGACCTCGGCCGGGTCATCGGCCGCGGCGGTCGGACGGCGAGCGCGCTGCGCACCGTCGTCCAGGCCATCGCGGGCGACAGCGGCGTGCGGGTCGACATCGTCGACACCGACCGCGTCCGCTGAGCCGCGCCACCCTCTCGACGGGCCCCGCACCACGACGGTGCGGGGCCCGTCGGGCGTTACCGTGTCGCGCATGAGCAGCGCTCCGCAGGGCCACGTCGTCGCCCGCATCGGCAAGGCCCACGGTCTGCGCGGCGAGGTGACCGTCGAGACCCGCACCGACGACCCCGAGCGCCGCTTCCGACCGGGCGTGACGTTCGGGACGGTCGCCCGGACGGGCTCCGGCGTCCCTCGCTCGCTCACCCTCGCGACGGCCCGCCTGCACCGGACGATCTGGCTGCTGTCCTTCGACGGGATCCCCGACCGGACCGGCGCCGAGGGCCTGCGCGACACCCTCCTCACGGTCTCGGCCGCCGACGCCGCCACGGGCGAGGGGGCCGATGACGCCGACGACGAGGGCTGGTACGAGGAGGACCTCGTCGGCCTCGAGGTCGTCACGGCCGACGGCGACCTCGTCGGCACGGTCACCGGGCTGGAGCTCGGCCCGCAGGACCGGCTCGTCGTCGCCGTCGAGGGCGGCGTGGTGCGCATCCCGTTCGTCGAGGAGATCGTCCCCGAGATCGACGAGGACACCCGTCGCGTCGTCGTCGCCCCGCCGGCCGGCCTGCTCGAGCTCGTCGAGGACGAGTGACCGTGCGCATCGACGTCATCACGATCTTCCCCGACTACCTCGCCCCGCTCGACCTGTCCCTCATCGGGAAGGCGCGCACGCGCGGGCTCGTCGACCTGCGGGTCCACGACCTGCGGGCCTGGACCCACGACAACCACAACAGCGTCGACGACGCCCCGTTCGGCGGGGGCGCCGGGATGGTGATGAAGCCGCAGCCGTGGGCGGAGGCGCTCGCCGCCGTGCTCGACGACGGCCGGGCCGAGCTCGGTGCCGACGCCGCGCCCGTCCTCGTCATCCCCGGCCCGAGCGGCGCGCCCTTCACCCAGCCGCAGGCCCACGCCCTCGCCGAGGTCCCCTGGCTGGTGTTCGCGTGCGGCCGGTACGAAGGGATCGACGAGCGGGTCCACGAGCACGCGCGCGAGGACCTCGGGCTCGACACCCGGGTCGTCTCGCTCGGGGACTACGTCCTCAACGGCGGGGAGGTCGCGGTCCTGGCGATCACGGAGGCCGTCGTCCGCCTCCTGCCCGGGGTGGTCGGCAACGAGGCCTCCCTGGTCGAGGAGTCCCACGAGGGTGGGCTGCTCGAGTACCCGGTGTACACCCGGCCCGCGCGATGGACGGCGCCGGGCAGCGACGTCGAACGACCCGTCCCCGACGTCCTTCTCGGCGGCAACCACGCCGAGATCGCCCGGTGGCGGTACGCGCAGCGACTCGCCCGCACCGCCGAGCGGCGCCCCGACCTGCTGAGCGCCCACGAGGCCAGCCGGGCCGACGGGGCGCGCTGACTGCGGATTTCCCGCCCGAGGAGCCCGTCTGGCAGAATCGCCCATCGCGCCCATCCACGTGCCCCTGCCACAGGGGGAGTCCGACGCACCGCGTCGACGCGGCACGGGGCGCACCGAGACCGGGCCCGTTCCAGCCCGTACCTGCCAGTGCACGGTCGACCTGTGGCGGCCGAGGAGAAGAACCATGCAGCGTTTCGACGAGATCGACAGGGCCTCCCTGCGCGAGGACGTCCCCGCCTTCCGCGCCGGTGACACCGTCAAGGTCCACGTCAAGGTCATCGAGGGCAACCGCTCCCGCGTCCAGGTCTTCCAGGGCATCGTCATCCGTCGCCACGGCGGCGGCGTCGGCGAGACCTTCACCGTCCGCAAGGTGTCCTTCGGCGTCGGCGTCGAGCGGACCTTCCCGCTCCACACGCCGGTCATCGACAAGATCGAGGTCGTCACCCGCGGTGACGTCCGCCGCGCGAAGCTCTACTACCTGCGCCAGCTGCGCGGCAAGGCGGCCCGCATCCGCGAGCGTCGCGAGACGCCCGCGAGCTGACCGGGTCTCCCGGGCCACCACGCATGGGTCGTCCCCGCGTCGACGAGTCGGCCCCCGCCACCGCTGCGGGGGCCGACTCGTCGCGTCGCGGCCCGCGGGTGCCCGTGCGCTGGCTGCTCACGATCGCGATCGCCCTCGTCCTCACGGCGCTCGTCCGGACGTTCGTCGCGCAGACCTTCGTCGTGCCGACGGGGTCGATGCAGCCGTCGCTGCACCCGGGGGACCGCATCGTCGTCGCCCGGTGGGTCGACGGGCAGGACCTCCACCGCGGGGATGTCGTCGTCTTCGACGGGACGGACACCTTCGGCCCGGGGCCGGGCGCGGTCGCACCGGTCGAGCCGGAGGGCACGATCGCCAAGGTCGTCCGTGGTGCCGCCGATCTGGCCTCCGTCCGTCTGGGGCGCACCGACTACGTCAAGCGGGTCATCGGCCTGCCCGGCGACCGGGTGGCGTGCCGGGACCGGCGGGTCGTCGTCAACGGCACCCCGCTCGAGGAGCCCTACCTGAGCGAGGGCGTCGAACCCTGCGACACCCCCTTCGACGTGCAGGTCCCCGACGGGCGGATGTTCGTCCTCGGCGACAACCGGCCGGGATCGGCCGACAGCCGCAGCCACCTCGGCGACCCCGGGGGCGGCATGGTCCCGCTCGACGACGTGCTCGGCCGGGTCACGGTGCGCTACTGGCCGGCCTCCCGGGCCGGTTCGCTCGCGGAGTGAGGCCGGCGACACCGCAGCCGAAGGCTGAACGCGCCACCCAGCGCGATCGGCGATGATGTATCCGCTCCGGCCCGGAGCGGGAACCCCTGGACGAGGAGAGCACGTGGCGCACGAGGACGACCTCCGCGACGAGGCCGACGGCGCGACCGCCGAGACCGCCCGCACCCCGGAGCACCGGTCCTTCGGTCAGAGCCTGATCGCCGGGATCAAGGAGGTGGTCGTCGTCGCCGCGATGGCGCTGACCCTGTCCTTCCTCGTCAAGACGTTCCTCTTCCAGGCCTTCTACATCCCGAGCGAGTCGATGGAGGACACCCTCGTCCTCAACGACCGCGTCATCGCCTCGAAGCTCACGCCCGGACCGTTCGAGCTCCACCGCGGGGACATCGTCGTCTTCCGGGACCCGGGCCAGTGGATCCAGTCGAGCGCGACGACCCCGACGGACCGCGGGCCGCTCGTCAACGGCGTGCGCACGGGCCTGACGTGGATCGGCCTGCTCCCCGACACCTCCGAGGGCCACCTCATCAAGCGGGTCGTCGGCCTGCCCGGCGACCACGTCCGCTGCTGCGACGCGCAGGGGAGGGTCTCGGTCAACGGCCAGACCGTCGACGAGACGTACCTCAAGGACGGGTCGCTCGAGGCCGAGAAGATGGAGCCCTTCGACATCCGTGTGCCGGCCGGCAAGGTGTGGGTCATGGGGGACAACCGCGGCGACTCCGCCGACAGCCGCCCCCACGACCTCGACTCCGGCGGCGAGAAGGGGTCCGTGAGCGAGGACCTCGTCGTCGGCAAGGCCGTCGCCCTCGTGTGGCCGTTCGACCGGGCCAGGGGGCTCGACGCCCCGGATGCCGTCTTCGCCTCGGTGCCCGAGCCGACCGCGAGCACGGGTGCCGACCGCATGACACCGTCCGGCACGGGGCCGACGTCGACCACCGGCGCCCCGCCGACCCCGGGCGGGGACAGCCCCACGTCGTGACGGGCGCGCCTGCGCGACGCCCGTCGAGCCCGGCCCCGACCCTGCGGGCCGAGCGCGCCCTCCTGCGCTGCGGGCACCGGCTCGTCGCGGGCGTCGACGAGGTCGGACGCGGTGCGCTGGCGGGCCCGGTGAGCGTCGGGGTGGTCGTCGTCGACGAGACCGTGCGGACCGTGCCGGCGGGCACCCGCGACTCCAAGCTCCTGCGCCCGGCGGCCCGCGTGGCCCTCGTGCCGCGGATCCGCCGGTGGGCGGTGGCCAGCGGGGTGGGGCACGCGAGCCCGGCGGAGATCGACGCGGTCGGCATCCTCGCGGCGCTGCGGCTGGCCGCGGACCGGGCGCTCGCGGCCGCGGGTGTCCTCCCGAGCATCGTCGTCCTCGACGGCAGCCACGACTGGTTCACCGATCCGCTGACGGTCGGCCTCCTCGCGGAGGAGGACGACCACGCGGAGGCGGGTCGGCGGCCGACCATCCCCGTGACGACGTTGGTCAAGGCCGACCTGCGGTGCTCCTCGGTCGCCGCGGCGAGCGTCCTGGCCAAGGTCGAGCGGGATGCGCTCATGGTCGAGGCCGCGGCCGAGCACCCGCGGTACGGCTGGGCCGAGAACAAGGGGTACGCGGCGCCCGAGCACGTCGCCGCGCTCGCCGAGCACGGGCCGTGCGTCCTGCACCGACGCTCGTGGAACCTCCCGGGGACCGTTGGGCATGATGGGTCGCACCCGTCCGCGCCGGACGTGGTGACGTCGCCGCAGGGAGAACGATGAGCTCCGAGGACCTCGAGCAGTACGAGAACGACATGGAGCTCGCGCTCTACCGCGAGTACCGGGACGTCGTCGGGCTGTTCTCGCACGTGGTCGAGACGGAGCGTCGCTTCTACCTCGCCAACTCCGTCGAGGTGCGGCCGCGCAGCGACGGCGGCGAGGTGTGGTTCGAGGTGACGATGGAGGACGCCTGGGTCTGGGACATCTACCGTCCGGCCAGGTTCGCGAAGAAGGTGCGCGTCGTGACGTTCAAGGACGTCAACGTCGAGGAGCTCGCGAAGTCCGAGATCGACCTCAGCAAGGAGTTCTGAGCCCCGCCCGCCCGGGGTCTTCCGTCCACAGGCGGTGTCGCGGGAGGTGGTTCGTCCACAGCCGCGGTCGCGCGGTGGGCGGGCGGCCGGTCCGCGCGATGGACTCGTCACCGAGGAGGTGACGGGATGGACCCGACGAAGACCGCCGGCGGCGCGAGGGTGGCCGTGCCCGCGGACCGGAGCGTGCTCGGCGCCAGCGGGGAGGACCTCGCGTGCGCGCACCTGGTACGGCGCGGCATGGTCGTGCTCGACCGCAACTGGCGCTGCCCCCACGGGGAGATCGACGTCGTCGCCCGCGACGGGGACGTCCTCGTCGTCTGCGAGGTGAAGACGCGCCGGAGCCTGACCCACGGCGACCCGGTTGAGGCGGTCACCGCGGCGAAGGTCGCGCGGCTGCGCCGGCTGGCGCACGCGTGGCGCGCGGAGCACCCGGTGCGCGCCCGGGGGATGCGGATCGACGTGATCGGGGTGCTCGCGCGCCCCGGCCGCCCACCCCTGCTGCGCCACGTCGTCGGGGTGGGGTCGTGAGCCTGGGTCTGGCCCGTGCCGTCGCGCTCCAAGGGCTGGAGGGGACCGTCGTCGACGTCGAGTGCCATCGCTCCCCGGGACTGCCGTCGTTCGGCATCGGCGGGCTGCCCGACACCGCGTGCGCCCAGGCCCCGGACCGGGTCCGGTCCGCGGCGATCTCCAGCGGCGTCCCGCTCCCGGCGCACCGCTTCGTCGTCAACCTGTCGCCAGCGGCCATCCGCAAGCAGGGAACCGGGTACGACGTGGGGATCGCCGTCGCTGCGCTGACGGCCTCGGGCGTGGTGCCCGCGGGTGCGGCGACCGACGTCGTCCACGTCGCCGAGCTCGGCCTGGACGGGCGGCTCCGAGGCGTCGGCGGCGTGCTGCCAGCCGTCGCCGGGGCCGTCCGGGCGGGATACCGGCACGTCGTCGTCGCCCAGGAGAACGCGGCCGAGGCCGCGCTCGTCGACGGTGCGGTCGTCCACCCGTACGCGTGCCTGGGTGACCTCGTCGCCGACTACCGAGACCTGGCCGACGGCGGGGTGCTGCCGTGCCGGTCGTTCCCCGCGGGGGAGCCCGGCGAGCTGCGGCAGCACGGAGACCTCGCCGACGTCGTCGGTCAGCCGGAGGCTCGCGCGGCGGTCGAGCTCGCGGCCGCGGGCGGCCACCACCTGCTCCTGGGCGGGCCGCCCGGCTCCGGCAAGACGATGCTCGCCGAGCGGATGGTGACGATCCTCCCGCCCCTGACGGACGAGGTGGCCCTGGAGGTGATGTCGGTGCGCTCGCTCGCGGGGGAGCTGCACGACGCGTCGGGGCTGGACCGCGTGCCACCGTTCGTCGCCCCGCACCACAGCGCCTCGACGCCGGCGATGGTCGGCGGTGGCTCGTCCGTCATCCGGCCCGGCGCGATCAGCCTGGCCCACGGTGGCGTCCTCTTCCTCGACGAGGCCGCCGAGTTCAAGGCGACGACCCTCCAAACGCTGCGCCAGCCGCTGGAGTCGGGGTGGGTGACGGTCTCCCGGGCCTCGGGGTCGGTCCGGTACCCGGCGCGGGTGCAGCTCGTCATGGCGACGAACCCGTGCCCGTGCGGGCGCGGCTTCGGCGCGGGCGCCGACTGCACGTGCACCCCGACCCAGCGCCGCGCGTACGCCGGCCGGATCGGGGGTCCCCTGCTCGATCGCATCGACCTGCGGATCGACGTCCCGCCGATGACCCGCGCCGGGCTCGCGGGGCCTGCGGGCGAGAGCAGCGCGGTCGTGGCCGAGCGGGTGCGGGCGGCGCGCGCGGTCCAGGCCGACCGGTGGTCCGGGTGCGACTGGCGCCTCAACGCGCAGGCGCCCGGGTCGGTGCTGCGGACCTCGCCGTGGCGTCCGTCCCGGGCGACCACCGCCGGGCTGGACCGCGCGCTCGATCGGGGCGAGGTGACGCTGCGCGGGTACGACCGCGTCCTGCGGGTGGCGTGGACCGTCGCCGACTCGCGGGGCCGGACGGCCCCGGGGCCGGACGAGGTGACGACGGCGATGTTCCTGCGCTCGACGGCGGTGGCGGCATGAGCGCGCCGTCGCCGCGGTGGGCCCGAGCGGCCTGGGCGCGCGTGGCGGAGCCGACGAACGAGACCGTCGCCGGGTGGATCGGCGAGTACGGGCCGGGGGAGGCGTGGGAGCGGCTCGTCGCGGGGGAACTCCCGGTGCCGCAGCGGCTCGCGGCCATCGCTGCCGGGCTCGACCCCGCTGACGAGGCGCGGCGGTGCACCGAGGCCGGTGCGCGCTTCGTCATCCCCGGCGACGACGAGTGGCCTGCCGGTCTCGACGACCTCGAGCACCGACCGTCGGCCCACGGCGGGGTGCCGCTCGGGCTGTGGGTACGAGGCGGGCGGGATCTCGCCGAGGCGGTCGAGCGCTCCGTCGCCCTCGTGGGCTCGCGGGCGAGCACCGCGTACGGCAGCGGGCAGGCCCGGCAGCTCGCGGCCGAGCTCGCCGACCGCGGATGGAGCGTCGTCTCGGGGGCCGCCTACGGCATCGACGGGGCCGCCCACGAGGGCGCGCTCGCGGCCGAGGGGGTGACGGTCGCCGTGCTCGCCGGCGGCGTCGACCGACCGCAGCCTGCGGGGCACGAGCGGCTCGTCGCCCGGATCGCCGAGACCGGGCTCGTCGTGAGCGAGGCCCCTCCCGGCAGAACCGTCCGAGGCAGGCACTTCCTCCAGCGCAACCGCATCGTCGCCGCGCTCGCGGGCGCCACCGTCGTGGTCGAGGCCGGTCTGCGGTCGGGGGCCCGGGGGACGGCCAGCGCGGCGGAGCGCCTGGGCCGACCCGTCGGGGCCCTGCCCGGACCGGTGACGAGCATGGCCTCGGCGGGGTGTCACGACCTCGTGCGCAGTGGTCAGGCCGTCCTGGTGACGAACGCGGCGGAGGTCGTCGAGCTCGCGAGCCCGCTCGGAGAGGTCGACGCCGCAACGGTCGAGCCGCCGGAGATCGACCCTCTCGCCGCCAGCGTGCTCGCCGCACTCGACGGGGTCACCGTCGACACGGGTCAGCTCGGGACGATCACGGGCCTGGCGCCGCTCGACCTCCTTGTCCGGCTCGGTGCCCTCGAGGCGGCGGGCCTCGTCGATCGGGACGGCGACCTGTGGACCGCCCGCGCGGGCTAGGGCGGGCGCGTCCTGCTTGCCGGACGACCGCTCCCGTGCCACGGTGCAGGCGTGACCTCCGAGCCCCGGGACCAGCTGCTCGGGGCGTTCTCCACCCATCTGAGGAGCGAGCGCAACCGCTCGGAGCACACCGTCCGGGCCTATCTCGGCGACGTCGAGGGCCTCCTCACGCACGCGGGCGTCGACTCCGCCGCTCAGCTCGGGGACGTCACGCTCGCCGACCTGCGCGGCTGGCTGGGCGCGCTCGCGTCGGACGGCGCGGCGCGATCGACCGTGGCCCGCCGGGCGGCCGCCGCCCGGACGTTCTTCCGCTGGGCGCACGACACGGGTCGGGTCGCCCACGACCCCTCGGTCCGCCTCGTCAGCCCGACGCAGCCCCGCCGCCTGCCCGACGTCCTCCGCTCCGCCGACGCCGCGGCCGCTCTCGACGTCGCCGCCGTGGCCGCGGACGACGCCGACCCGGTCCACCTGCGCGACCGTGCCGTGCTCGAGCTGCTCTACGCCACCGGCGCGCGCGTCTCCGAGCTGGTCGGCCTCGACGTCGACGACATCGACCTCGGGACGCGGACCGCGCGGGTCCTGGGCAAGGGCCGCAAGGAGCGGACCGTGCCCTTCGGCGTCCCGGCCGCCGACGCCCTGCGCCACTGGCTCGCCGCGCGTCCGGCGCTCGCGGTCGACGGCTCGGGACCCGCGCTCTTCCTCGGCCGTCGCGGGCGGCGGATCGACCCGCGGCAGGTCCGTCGGGTCGTCCACGAGGCCGTCGCGCACGTCGACGGCGCGCCCGACCTCGCCCCGCACGGGCTGCGCCACAGTGCGGCGACGCATCTCCTCGAGGGCGGCGCCGACCTTCGCTCCGTCCAGGAGATGCTCGGCCACGCCTCCCTCGCGACGACCCAGCTCTACACCCACGTCTCGATCGACCGGCTCCGCACGTCCTACCGGCAGGCGCACCCGCGTGCCTGACCTCGACGACATCCGCACCCGGCGGGAGGCTCGGGTCGCCCGGGCCCGCCGCGCGGCGCAGCGGGGTCGTCATGCGGCCGCGCGCCGACGCCAGCGGATTCCGCCGCAGCGAGGTCGGCTCGGTCGGCGGCACGCCGACCGCGCCCGGCGCCTGCGGCGCACCGGCATCCTCGCGCTCGCCCTCGTCCTCATCGTCCTCGGGGGATGGGCGGTCACCCGGGAGGGTGCGCGGGCCCCCGCCGGGGCGGAAGCGGCCTCGGGAGCCGGGGCAGCCGCGGTCAAGCACGACCCGCGGGGGTCGTCCACGCCGCCGGCCACCGCCCGCCGGGCGACCTCGCCCGCCGCCCGCCGGACGACGCCGGACGACCTGCCGCGGGCCGGCACGGGACGGCTCCGGTTCCTGCCCCTGGTCGCTGTCCCCCGTGCGGACCGCGGTCCCGTCCCAGCCGGGGCGCGCCGGGTGACCTTCACCGTCGAGGCCGAGGGCGGGACCGGTGCGGACGTCGACGCCTTCGCCCGCGAGGTGCCGCGCATCCTCGTCTCTCGGCGCGGCTGGCAGACGGAGATCGGGGTGCGCTTCGTCCAGGTGTCGCGCCCGCAGGCGGCGCGCACCGCCCCCGACATCCGCATCACCCTCGCCTCGCCGCGGACCACCGACCGGCTCTGCCGGCCGGCGCAGACCCGCGGCCAGATGTCGTGCTTCAACCGCGGACGGGCCGTCATCAACGCCGTCCGCTGGGAAACCGGAGCGCAGACGTACCACGGTCGACGTGGCCTGTACCGGGTCTACGTCATCAACCACGAGGTCGGTCACGGGCTCGGCCTCGGCCACGAGCACTGCCGGTCGGGCCGCGCCCCCGTGATGCTCCAGCAGACGCTCCGCCTCGAGGGCTGTCGCGCCTGGCCGTACCCGTCGGGCGACGGCAGCATCCAGTACTGACCACCCTCGCGGGCGCCCGCCGTCCGGTCAGGGCGACACCGGCAGCAGGACGATCGGCCCGCCCGTGAGGAGGGGGAGCGGGTCGACGTAGTCCCGCCCGCGGCGGGCGCCGAGGTGCAGGCAGGGCGCCGCGCCGCAGTGCCCGCCCGTCGCCTCGAGGGTGCCGAGCCGCCCGCCTCCGCGGACCTGGTCGCCCCGTCGGGCAGCGGCCGCCACCGGTTCGTACGTGCTCGCGAGCCCGTCGGCGTGGGTCACCGTCACCGTCCCCCGCCCGGCGATCCGCCCGGCGTGGGTGACCACCCCCGCCTCGACCGCCGTGACGGGCGCGCCCGCGGTCGAGAGCACGTCGATGCCGCGGTGCCCGGCCGCGTACGGCGTCGGCGGGCGCTCGAACGGCCGCGCGACGTCATGGCCCGGGCCCACGGGCCAGCGCCATCGCGCCCGCACCGGCGTGGGCGCTGCCGCCGCCTCGACCGTCGACGGGGTGATCTCCGCCCGCGGAGCTGGCGCCGCGGTGACGGAGACGGCCCCGACCGTCGGGACGAGGGCGAGGGCGAGGGCGATCGGGACCCGTGGCATGCCCCCATCACAGCGGTCGCAGCGCGCCGTGGGCAGCCGGCAGCGGGCCGCCGTGGACGAGCCCGAGAGCGACGCCGGGGCTGTGGACTGCGCGGACCCGATTCGTCGCGAGCCCCCCTCGTCCGTAGACTGGGGGCACGCCCGGTTCGCCGGGCGAATTCGCGCGCCTTCCCACCGTTGACGAGACCACTCCGAAACGGGGCGCACCACGGCAGTCCCGACCCCGGTCGGGCGGGGTGCGTGCAGGCGCCAGGAGGGTGACCCGCCGGCCGAGCCGTCGGGGGAGCCCGGACAACTGACAACCGACGAGAGAGGACCACGGCGATGGCCGTCGTCACCATGCGCCAGCTCCTGGAGAGCGGCGTCCACTTCGGGCACCAGACGCGACGCTGGAACCCGAAGATGAAGCGCTTCATCATGACGGAGCGCAACGGGATCTACATCATCGACCTGCAGCAGTCGCTGACGTACATCAACAACGCGTACGAGTTCGTCCGCGAGACCGTCGCCCGCGGCGGCACCGTGCTCTTCGTGGGCACGAAGAAGCAGGCCCAGGAGCCCATCGCCGAGCAGGCGACGCGCGTCGGGATGCCGTACGTCAACCACCGCTGGCTCGGTGGCATGCTCACCAACTTCCAGACGATCTCCAAGCGCCTCACGCGCCTGAAGGAGCTCGAGGAGATCGACTTCGACACGGTGGCCGGCTCCGGCTACACGAAGAAGGAGCTCCTCATCCTCCGCCGCGAGAAGGAGAAGCTCGAGAAGACGCTCGGCGGCGTCCGGGACATGACCAAGGTCCCCTCCGCCGTGTGGATCGTCGACACCAAGAAGGAGCACCTCGCCGTCGACGAGGCCCGCAAGCTCGGGCTGCCGGTCATCGCGATCCTCGACACGAACTGCGACCCCGACGAGGTCGACTACCAGATCCCCGGCAACGACGACGCGATCCGTTCGGTCACCCTGCTGACCCGGGTCGTCGCCGACGCCGTCGCCGAGGGTCTCATGGCCCGCTCGGGCGGCCGGGGCAACGCCTCGTCCGCCGCGGACGAGGAGCCGCTGGCGGAGTGGGAGCGCGAGCTCCTCGCCGGCGCCGAGGGTGAGGCCGCGGCGCAGGCCCCGGCGGACGCCCCGAACGACCAGGCGGTCGCGGAGACGGCCGGCGAGGCCGCCGCGACGGACGCCCCGGTCTCCGAGGGCACGCTCCCGCAGGGTGGCGCGGACGTCTCGACCGACGCGGCGGCGCCGCAGGTCGCGACGGACGAGACCCCCGCCAGCTGAACCACTCGCTGCATCCACCCATCTCCCACACGGAAAGAGCTGGAACACGCATGGCGAACTACACGGCAGCCGACATCAAGGCCCTCCGCGAGTCCACCGGGGCGGGCATGCTCGACGTCAAGAAGGCCCTCGACGAGGCCGACGGCGACACCACGAAGGCGACCGAGATCCTGCGCGTCAAGGGCCTCAAGGGCGTGACGAAGCGCGAGGGTCGGACGACCTCCAACGGGCTCGTCACGGCCAAGGCCGAGGATGGCGTCGGCACCCTCGTCGAGCTCCTCTGCGAGACTGACTTCGTCGCCAAGGGCGAGAAGTTCATCGCCCTCGCCGAGCAGGTCCTCGCGGCGGCCGTCGAGTCGAAGGCGACGAACGCCGACGAGCTGTACGCCGCGTCGGCGGACGGCAAGACGGTCAAGGAGCTGCTCGACGAGGCGAACGCGACGATCGGCGAGAAGATCGAGGTCAAGCGCGTCGCCCGCGTCGAGGCCCCGACCGTCGTCGCCTACCTGCACAAGACGAGCCCCGACCTGCCCGCGCAGATCGGCGTCCTCCTGGGCACCGAGGGTGGCGACGAGTCCGTCGCCCGTGACGTCGCGATGCACATCGCGGCGTTCAGCCCGACGGTCATGAGCCGCGACGAGGTCGACGAGGCGACGGTCGCCAACGAGCGGCGCATCGCCGAGGAGACGGCCAAGGAGGAGGGCAAGCCCGAGGCCGCCCTCCCCAAGATCGTCGAGGGTCGCGTCAACGGCTACTTCAAGGAGAACGTCCTGCTCGAGCAGCCGTTCGCCAAGGAGCCGAAGAAGACGGTCCAGAAGGTCCTCGACGAGGCGGGTGCGAGCGCGAAGTCCTTCGCCCGCTTCCGCATCGGCGCCGCCTGACCGGCACCACCCACCGCGCGAGCCGCGGACCCCGACCGGGGGTCCGCGGCTCGCGCCGTCTCAGGCCGGAGGGAGGTCTGCCGTCCGGGCGGTGTGCACGGCCCCGACCTGCGTGAGATCGGCCCGGCACCGCCGGATGGCGCACCCCCGTCCGTCCGCGGCAAGAGGCACGCCCTCGGCACGCCACCGGGCGCGCGCCTCGTCCATCAGGTGATCCGGCAGGCGCCCCGAGGCATCGGTGACGCGCCACCAGGCGACGCCCGAGCCGTGGAGCGCCATGACCCGACCCACGTGCCGCGGCCCGCAGCCGGCGAGCTCCCCGACGTCCCCGTAGGTGAGCACCGACCCGTCGGGCACGCACTCCACCGCCCGCAGGATCCGTTCCACGAGGAGCTCGTCCACGCTCAGGACCGCTGCAGCCAGGGCTGGAAGAGCCGGGTGATGAACGGCAGGAAGACGTACGTCATCCACGGGATCGCGAGGCAGCACGTGAGGAGCACCCGCAGGGGCGGGAACCACCCGTGGGTGAGGGGCCCCAGGAGGTAGAACAGCGCCAGGCTCGTGGGGAAGAACGCGCAGAAGATGACGACCATCTGCTTCCACCGCGGCGGCGCCGGGGGCGGCGCGTCGAGGTCGGTCACCCGGCGGTCGTGGGGCTCGTCGAACCATCCCTCGATGCCGGTGCGGTGCTCGACCCGGGTGTCCTCGACGATGCCACTGGCCGACGACAGCCACCAGTCCCGCTCCGGGGAGGCCTCCCACCGGGCGAGGTCCTCCGCGCTGGCGAAGCGGTAGAGCATGTGCCACCGGTCGGAGCCCGAGGCGCTGCGGACGGCCCCGGTCCCGAGGAAGCCGGGGAAGCGTTCGGCCAGGGACGTCCCGGCCTGGGCCCAGGCGGCCATGAGGGCCTCGTCCTCCGGTGCGACGCGGCGGGTGACGGCGACGGTGACGGGAGCGGGGGGCGTCGGGGCGTCGGTGGGTGTTCCGACGCCCGAGCCTGCGGATGGTGACATGCCGCGATTGTGCCGGGTGTGGGAGGATCGCCCGTCGGGACCACCCGGGCCACCGCCCGTGCGCCCCACCCCCGACCCGACCAGGAGGACGACCGTGCCGATGACCGAGCGAACCGCCCCCCGGGTCCTTCTCAAGCTGTCCGGCGAGGTGTTCGGCGGCGGCGCGGTCGGCGTCGACCCCGACGTCGTGCGGGCCATCGCCGCGGAGGTCGCCGAGGCCGCGCGGCAGGGTGTCCAGATCGCCATCGTCATCGGTGGCGGGAACTTCTTCCGCGGCGCCGAGCTGCAGCAGCGCGGCATGGACCGGGCGCGGGCCGACTACATGGGGATGCTGGGCATCGTCATGAACTGCCTCGCGCTGCAGGACTTCCTCGAGAAGGAGGGCATCGACACGCGCGTGCAGACCGCGATCACCATGGGTCAGGTCGCCGAGCCGTACATCCCGCGCCGGGCGAGCCGTCACCTGGAGAAGGGCCGCGTCGTCATCTTCGGCGCCGGTGCCGGTATGCCGTACTTCTCCACCGACACCGTCGCGGCCCAGCGGGCCCTCGAGATCGGGTGCGACCTCGTCCTCGTCGCCAAGAGCGGGGTCGACGGCGTGTACACGGCAGACCCGAACGTCGACCCGACCGCCCGGAAGCTCGACCGGGTGACCTTCGTCGACGCGCTCTCCCAGGGCCTGCGGGTCATGGACCAGACGGCCTTCGCCCTGTGCCAGGAGAACGCCCTGCCGATGCGGATCTTCGGCATGGAGCCGACGGGCAACATCACGCGGGCGCTGCGCGGCGAGGAGATCGGCACGCTCGTCACCGCCGACTGACCACCCATCTGCGAGACTGGCCCCAGCTGCGCCCTCGGGGCGCCGACCGACGACCCGGCACCGCGCCGGACCCACAGGGAGCGACGATGATCGACGAGACGATGCTCGAGGCCGAGGAGAAGATGGAGAAGGCGGTGGAGGTCGCCAAGGAGCACCTCGCCGGCATCCGCACCGGCCGCGTCAACCCCGGCCTGTTCTCCAAGGTCACGGTCGACTACTACGGCGCGCCGACCCCGCTGCAGCAGCTCGCCTCCTTCCAGACGCCCGAGGCCCGCGTCATGCTCATCACGCCGTTCGACAAGGGCGCGATGAGCGACATCGAGAAGGCGCTGCGTGAGTCCGACCTTGGGGCCAACCCGAGCAACGACGGCAACGTCATCCGCATCACCATGCCGGAGCTGACCGCCGAGCGCCGCAAGGAGTACATCAAGCTCGCGCAGTCGCAGGGCGAGGAGGCCAAGGTCTCCGTCCGCCACGTCCGCCGCCACGCGAAGGACCAGCTCGAGAAGCTCGTCAAGGACGGCGAGGTCGGCGAGGACGAGGGCACGCGCGCGGAGAAGGACCTCGACGTGATGACGAAGAAGTTCACCGACCGGATCGACGAGCTGCTCAAGCACAAGGAGGCCGAGCTCCTCGAGGTCTGAGGCCGCTCGCACCCGATGGACACGACGATCGACCCGGTCCCGCGGCACGTGCGGTCGACGGGGGCGACGACCCCGGGTCGCAACCTGCGGGACGCGATCGTCATCGGGGTGGTCCTCGCCGCGCTCGCGCTCGCCTCGCTGCTGCACCCCGTCTTGTTCCTCGTCGTCCTCACGGCGGCGATGCTCATCGGTGCGTACGAGGTCCAGGAGGCGGTGGGCCACGCCCGGCTGGACGTGCCGGTGATCCCCGTGGCGATCGGGATCGTCTCGATGATGGTCGCGGCGTACCTGCGCGGTCCGGAGATGCTCGCGGTCGCGACGGGCCTGTCGATGGTCGCGGTCGTCCTGTGGCGGGCCGCGGACGGATTCACCGCGTCGGCCTCGAGCATCGCCGGCGGGCTGCTCACCCTGCTCTACCCGGCGGCGCTCGGTGGGTTCGCGGCGCTCATGGTCGCCGAGCCCGCGGGCCGGACGAGGATCGCGGTCTTCATCCTCGTCACCGTGTTCTCGGACATCGGCGGGTACGCCGCCGGGGTCCGCTTCGGGCGGCACCCGATGGCCCCCTCGCTCAGCCCGAAGAAGTCGTGGGAGGGCTTCGCCGGGTCCGTCCTCGCGTGCGGCGTCGTCGGCGCCCTGGCGGTGTGGCTCCTGCTCGACGGGGCGTGGTGGGGCGGCGCGGTCCTCGGCGTGCTCGTCGCCGGGTGCGCGACCGTCGGTGACCTCATCGAGTCGAGCATCAAGCGCGACGTCGGCATCAAGGACATGTCCTCCCTCCTGCCCGGGCACGGTGGCCTCATGGACCGGCTCGACTCCCTCGTCGTCTGCGCCCCGGTCGCCTGGGCGGGGCTGCGGATCCTGGTGCCGTACGCATGAGCGACACCTCCGTCCCCCTCGACCCGCCGACGCGCCGTCCGAAGCCCGGAGCGCTCACGTTCGACGCGCCCCGGCGCGGCAAGCCGCCGACCCACCTGGCCGACCTCGACCCGGCGGCGCGCCGGGCCGCGGTGACCGAGCTCGGGCTGCCGGGCTTCCGTGCCGCACAGCTGTCCCGGCACTTCTTCGAGCACCACACGGACGACCCCGCGGAGATGACCGACCTGCCGAAGGCCGGCCGAGAGGAGCTCGTCGCCCGGCTGCTGCCGTCGCTGCTCACCCCGATCCGGTCGATCGAGGCGGACGGCGGGGCGACGACGAAGTCGGTGTGGCGGCTCTTCGACGGCGCGCTCGTCGAGTCGGTCGTCATGCGCTACCCCCGGCGGGCGACGGTGTGCATCTCGAGCCAGGCCGGCTGCGGGATGAACTGCCCGTTCTGCGCGACGGGACAGGAGGGGCTGACCCGCAACCTGTCGACGGCCGAGATCGTCGGGCAGGTCGTCGCCGCGAACCGCCTGCTGCGAGAGACCGCCGACGTGGTCGTCGACACCGACGGGGCGGCGCTGGGTGCCGAGGCCGACGACGGCGCTGCGCCGGTGGACCCCGTCGGGCCGCCGCGGGTGACGAACGTCGTCTTCATGGGCATGGGCGAGGCCCTCGCGAACTACCGGGCAGCGATCGGTGCGATCCGCCGGCTCGTCGACCCCGCGCCGGACGGGCTGGGGATGAGCGCGCGGCACCTGACGATGTCGACCGTCGGGCTCGTGCCCGGGATCGACCGGCTCGCGGGGGAGGGGATCCCCGTGACGCTGGCCCTGAGCCTGCACGCCCCGGACGACGAGCTGCGCGACGAGCTCGTCCCGATCAACACCCGGTGGAAGGTCGACGAGGCGATCGACGCCGCCCGCCGCTACTTCGAGGCGACGGGGCGCCGGGTGAGCATCGAGTACGCGCTCATCAAGGACGTCAACGACCAGGCGTGGCGGGCCGATCTCCTCGGCGAGAAGCTCACCGCCCGCGGCCGGGGCTGGGTGCACGTCAACCCCATCCCGCTCAACCCGACACCCGGGTCGCGGTGGACCGCCTCTCGCCCGGGCGTCGAGCAGCAGTTCGTCGAGCGGCTCCGAGCCCACGGCGTGCCGACCACCGTCCGCGACACGCGCGGCAGCGACATCGACGGCGCCTGTGGCCAGCTCGCCGCGTCGACGGCCTGACCTGCGGACGCCCGGGCAGGTGCCCGAGCGCCGGTCGTAGGGTGCGGACGTGCCCGACCGGTCCTTCGTCCTCACCGTCTCCTGCCCCGATCGCGTCGGCATCGTTCACGCGGTCTCCGGCTGGGCCGCCGACCGGGGGCTGACGATCACCGACGCCCAGCAGTTCGGCGACGCGAGCTCAGGGGAGTTCCACCTCCGGATGGAGCTCGCGCCGACCGCCGGCGGGGCCATCGACGAGCTACGAGCCTCCTTCGCGCCGGTGGCCGAGCGCTTCTCGATGCAGCACGCGCTCCACGACCTGTCCGTGCCGCACCGTCTGCTCGTCCTCGTCTCCCGCCAGGGCCACGTCCTCAACGACCTGCTCTTCCGGGTCCGCACCGGCCAGCTCAACGTGCAGATCCCGGTCATCGTCAGCAACCACCCCGACTTCGCCGAGCTCGCGGCGTGGCACGGCATCCCCTTCGAGCACGTGCCGGTCACCCCCGACACCAAGCCGGCCGCCGAGGCCCGGTTGCGTGAGCTCGTCGCGCGGCACGACGTCGAGACGATCGCCCTGGCGCGCTACATGCAGATCCTCTCGGCGCAGCTGTGCGCCGACCTGCCCGGGCGGATCATCAACATCCACCACTCGCTGCTGCCGTCGTTCAAGGGCGCCAAGCCCTACACGCAGGCGCACGATCGCGGGGTGAAGGTCATCGGGGCGACCGCTCACTACGTCACGGCCGACCTCGACGAGGGACCGATCATCGAGCAGGACTTCCGCCGCGTCGACCACCGGATGTCACCCGAGCAGCTCGCGACCGCCGGTCAGGAGCTCGAGGCGATGGCGTTCGCGCGCGCGATCCGGTGGCACGTCGAGCGTCGGGTGGTCCTGCGCGGTCGACGGACGATCGTCTTCGACTGACCCGGGCAGCCGCGTCAGCCGCGCGCGGCCAGGGCGACCTCACGGGCGTCCTCGACCGTGTCGACGAGGTGGACGCTGGCGCCGAGGGAGCGGCCCTCGCCGAGCGCCCGCAGCACCGGCCACACGGGGACCGTGACCGACCAGTGCTCGACCCCGACGAGGACGAGCGGGGGGACGGGCGCGTCCGGCGCCGCGTAGAACAGCGGCGTCACCGCCTGGAAGATCTCCTGCACCGTCCCCGCGGCGCCGGGCAGGACGACCAAGCCGGCGCTCGACCGGGCCAGGAGGGTGTCCTCGCGCAGCGCGTTCGAGAAGTACTTCGCGATCGCGCCGCAGAAGACGTTCGGCGGCTCGTGGCCGTAGAACCACGTCGGGACGCCGACGGACCGGATGCCGGTCGTCCCGTCGAGCAGCCGCTCCTCCCGGACCCACGCGCGAACCCCCATCGCGGCCTGCGCCCAGTCGTCGATCGAGGGTCGGAACGACGGGACGGTGGCGAGCTCGGCGAGCGCCCGCTCGAGCCGGTCGGTGGTCCCGACGTACGCGCCGAGGTTCGCCGCCTCCATCGCACCGGGGCCGCCCCCGGTGAGGACGACGCGCCCGGCGTGGGCCAGGTCGTGGCCGAGCCGGGCCGCCGCGGCGTAGTCGGCGGTCCCGCGCTCCATCGCGTGCCCGCCCATGACACCGATGACCTCCCGCCCGGCGAGGTGGTCGGTGAGCGCGTCGGTCATCGAGTCGTCGTGGATCGCCCGCAGCAGGGTGACGAAGACATCGCCCTCGAGCGCCGCGTCCCGGGACCACTCGTACGCGCGGGCGTCGGGGGTGTCGGCGTAGCCGCGGGCCGTGAGGCCCTCGTACAGCTCGCCCGGGTGGTAGAGCCCCGCGCGGTAGGGGTTGACCGGGGCGTGCGGATCGGCGGGGAAGACGATCGCCCCGTGCTCCCGGAGGTGGGTCGCGAGCGTGGGGGACAGGGTGCCGCCGAGGACGACGAGCCCGGTGAGGTCCTCCTCGCCGAGGAGGAGGCGCTCGTACGGGTGGAGGTCGAGGTCCTGGATGCGCACGCCGGCCAGCGGCGCCCGCCTCGCGAGCAGGGCGCGCAGCTCGGCCGGGGTCGTCACCTCCCGGGGTGCACCGCGGTGCCCGTCCCGCAGGGCCGGGTGCGTGCGGACCTCGGTCGTCCTCAGGTCCGCGAGCGTCTCGTCCGGGGCGACCATGGCTCGACCATAGGCGGGATCGCCCGCTGGGGTTAGATTCACGCCATGAACTCATTGGGGAGGGCACCGGGGTCCCAGGCCTCCCTGCGCGCCGCGAACCGGGGGCGGGTCCTCGAGGCGCTCGACCGGCACGGCCCGCTGACCCAGGTCGAGATCGCGGCGGCGACCGGGCTCAGCGCCGCGTCCGTGTCGAACCTCGTGCGGGACCTCGTCGCCGACCGCGAGGTGGAGACCTCTCGAGCCGTCCGCAACGGGCGCCGGGCCGCGCTCGTCGCGCCCGTCGGCGGGCGGGGCGTCGTCGCCGGTGTCGCCTTCGGGGACCGGGACGTCCGCCTCGCGCTGGGGACCGGTCCGCGGGACCTGCGCTCGCGGGTGCGTCTTCCGCTGCCCCCGGACCACGTCGCCGACGAGGGTCTGAGCCGGGCCGCGCGACTGGTGAGCGACATGCTCGATTCGACGGGCACCGCACGCACCGACCTGCGGGCCGTCGCCCTGGGACTGCCGGCCCCCGTCGACTCCGTCTCCGGTCACGTCGGGTCCGAGGCGATCCTGCCGGGGTGGCGAGGCGTGGCCGCCGCCAGGGAGCTCGAGACCGCCCTGGGCGTCCCGGTGGTCCTCGACAACACGGCCAACCTCGCCGCGCAGGGGGAGCTGGTCTGCGGAGCCCTCGTCGGCGTCCGGCACGGCTGTCACCTGAAGACCTCCCACGGGATCGGTGCCGGGATCGTCCTCGACGGCCGGGTCCACCGGGGCAGCGCGGGCACGGCCGGGGAGATCGGCCACGTGACGATCGACGAGAACGGCCCCGTGTGCCGCTGCGGCAACCGGGGCTGCCTCGACACGTTCGTCGGGTCGTCGGCCCTGTCGAGCGCGGTCGCGGTCACCCACGGCCATCTCGCGCTCCGGGACCTCGTGGCTCGCGCCCTCGCGGGGGACCCCGGGTGCCGTCGGGTCGTCACCGACGCCGGCCGTCACATCGGCGTCGCGGTGGCCGGCGTGGTCAACCTGCTCAACCCCGAGCGGGTGTCGATCGGCGGGACCCTCGCGCGCACCGGCGACCTGCTCCTCGACCCGATCCGGGAGGGCGTCGAGCGCTGCGCGATCCCCTCGGCCGCGGCGAGCGTGGAGATCGTCCCCGGCTCGCTCGGCGAGGACGCGGACGTCGTCGGCGCGATGGCCGTCGCCGCCGAGCGCGCGTCGACGACCCGTCCGGCGTAAAGGGCGACCGTCCGGCGACACGCCGGCACCTCAGTTGACTTCACTTCTTGACGCCAAGGCTGGGCGAGCGCAGACTCACGGCAGCCCCACCGCTCGGCGAGGCGTCACATCTCAACGAGGAGATCCCCATGAACCGTCCCATCCGTTCCGTCGGTGCCGCTTTCGCCATCGCCCTGGCGGCCGGCAGCCTCGCGGCCTGCTCGTCGAGCGGCGACTCCGGTGGCGCCGGTGGGGGAGGCGAGGGTGGCGCGAAGAAGATCGCGCTGCTGCTGCCCGAGACGAAGGCCACCCGCTACGAGAGCTTCGACCGCCCGCTCTTCGAGGCCGCGGTCAAGGCCGAGTGCGCCGACTGCGAGGTCATCTACTCCAACGCCGACCAGGACCCGAAGAAGCAGCAGGAGCAGTTCGAGGCGGCCATGACGCAGGGCGCGGACGTCATCGTCCTCGACGCCGTCGACGGCAAGTCCGCCCCGACGATGGTCGCCGACGCCAAGGCCGAGAACGTCCCCGTCATCGCCTACGACCGGTTCGTCAAGGGGGCGGACTACTACGTCTCCTTCGACAACGAGAAGGTCGGCGAGCTGCAGGGCGAGGGCCTGGTCAAGGCGATCGAGGCGACGGGCAAGAAGTCAGGCGACATCGTCATGGTCAACGGCGCCCCGACGGACGCCAACGCCGCCGACTTCAAGGCCGGGGCGCACAAGGTCCTCGACGAGAGCGGCTACACGATCGCCGCCGAGTACGACACCCCCGACTGGAGCCCGGACAAGGCGCAGTCGTGGATGGAGGGCCAGCTGTCGAAGGTCAAGGGCGACCTCGTCGGCGTGTACGCCGCGAACGACGGCACCGCCGGTGGCGTCATCGCCGCGATGAAGGGTGGCGGCGTCAAGGAGCTCCCGCCGGTCGGCGGCCAGGACGCCGAGCTCGCGGCGATCCAGCGGCTGCTCACGGGTGACCAGTCCTTCACCATCTACAAGGCGATCAAGCCCGAGGCCGAGGACGCCGCGAAGAACGCGGTCCGGCTGGCCAACGGCGAGGAGGCCGAGTCGTCGACGGACAAGGACGGGGTCCCCGCCACGCTGCTGGAGCCCGTCGTCGTGACGAAGGACAACATCAAGGACACGGTCGTCGCCGACGAGTTCTACGACGTCTCGAAGATCTGCACCGGTGCGGCCAAGGCGAAGTGCGCCGACGCCGGCCTGAGCTGACGGGGCGGAGGAGCACGTGATGACCACGACCTCGCCCGGTGAGCCGGTGCTGTCGATCACCGGTCTGTCCAAGCGGTTCGGTGCCGTGCAGGCGCTCAAGGACATCGACTTCGACGTCCGTCCGGGCGAGGTCGTGGCCCTTGTCGGCGACAACGGCGCCGGCAAGTCCACCCTCGTCAAGGCCATCGCCGGCGTCTACGTCCCCGACTCCGGCCGGGTGTCCGTCGACGGACGCGAGGTGTCGATCAGCAGTCCGGCCGAGTCCCAGCGGCTCGGGATCGCGACGGTCTACCAGGACCTCGCGCTGTGCGACAACCTCGACGTCGTCGGCAACCTCTTCCTCGGTCGGGAGCTCCGCTCGGGCGGGCTGCTCGACGAGGCCGCGATGGAGCAGGAGAGCTGGCGGCTGCTGCGGCAGCTGAGCGCGAAGATCCCGTCCGTCCGGATCCCCGTGGCCAGCCTCTCCGGCGGCCAGCGGCAGACCGTGGCGATCGCCCGGTCGATCCTCGGCGACCCGAAGATCGTCATGCTCGACGAGCCGACGGCGGCCCTCGGGGTCGCCCAGACGGCCGAGGTGCTCAACCTCGTCGAGCGGCTGCGGGACAACGGCCTCGCCGTCATCCTCATCAGCCACAACATGTCCGACGTGATGGCCGTCGCCGACCGGGTGTGCGTCCTGCGCCTGGGTCGCAACAACGGGACCTTCGACGTCGCGTCGACGAACGTCCAGGAGATCATCGCCGCCATCACGGGGGCGACGAGCAACGCCGTCTCGGCGCGCGCCGCGCGCCGCACGACCGAGGAGGTCGTCCGATGAGCACCACGACGCCGCAGAACCACGACGTCGACCCCACCGCCTCGACCAACGCCGCCGTGCCCGCAGACCGCAGCGACGAACGCCTCGTCGCCCGGCGCTCGGGGATCGGTGGCACCGTCGCGGAGGCCTGGGACCGGATCCGCTCCGGCGACCTCGGCTCGCTCCCGGTCGTCGTCGGGCTCGTCATCATCTGGGCCGTCTTCGGCAGCCTCAACGACGCCTTCCTCTCCCCGCGCAACCTCGTCAACCTCACCGTGCAGAGCGCGGCCATCGGGACGATCGCCATCGGGATCGTCCTGGTCCTCCTGCTCGGGGAGATCGACCTGTCGGTCGGCTCGGTCAGCGGCCTGGCGTCGGCGATCCTCGCGGTCACCCTCGTCAACCGCGGCTGGCCGCTCGCCCTGGCCCTCGTGGCGACGATCCTCGTCGGCACGCTCATCGGCCTCGTCTACGGCGCGCTGTTCACGAGGTTCGGGGTGCCGAGCTTCGTCATCACCCTCGCGGGCCTCCTCGCCTTCCAAGGACTGCAGCTGTTCGTCCTGGGCAAGGAGGGGACGATCAACCTCGACTTCGACAGCCCGGTCGTCCAGTTCGCGCAGAAGTCGTTCCTCACCCCGGTCGTCTCCTACCTCGTCGCGCTCGCCGCGGTGCTCGCCTACCTGATCGCGCGGGTCGTCTCGGACCGCCGACGGGCCGCGGCCGGGCTCTCGACCGAGGGGCTGGCGGGCACGCTCGTGCGGGCCGCGCTCCTGGCCCTCCTCCTCCTGGCGCCGCTGTGGTACCTCAACCGGGGTCGTGGGCTGTCGGTGATGTTCCTCGTGTTCCTCGCGCTCGTCGTCGTCATGGACGTCGCACTGCGGCGCACCCGGTGGGGACGCTCCGTCATGGCCGTCGGGGGCAACGTCGAGGCCGCGCGGCGGGCGGGCATCAAGGTGAGGGCGATCTACCTGTCGGTCTTCGCGCTGTGCTCGACGTTCGCGGCCCTCGGCGGCATCTTCGCCGCGGCGCGCCTCGCGGCGGCGAACCAGAGCTCCGGCGCTGCCGACACGAACCTCAACGCGATCGCCGCCGCCGTCATCGGTGGGACGAGCCTGTTCGGCGGGCGCGGATCGGCGTGGTCGGCCCTCCTGGGCATCCTCGTCATCACGTCGATCAGCAGCGGGCTCAACCTGCTCGATCTCGACAGCTCGATCCGCTACATGGTCACCGGTGCGGTCCTCCTGCTCGCGGTCATCATCGACTCGGTGAGCCGGCGCACCCGCGCCGCGGCCGGACGGGCCTGACCGCCCGGCACGACGACCGAGGCCCCCGACCGCAACGGTCGGGGGCCTCGGTCGTCGTGGCGTCGATCAGAGGTGCTTCTCGGCGCCCTGGAGGACCGAGCGGAGCCGCTGCTCGATGTCGTCGAACTCCGGCTGCCCGATCGTCAGCGGCGGCGCGAGCTGGATCACCGGGTCGCCCCGGTCGTCGGCGCGGCAGTACAGCCCGGCGTCGAAGAGCGCCTTGCTGAGGTACCCGCGCAGGAGCCGCTCGGACTCCGCCTCGTCGAACGTCTCGCGCGTCGCCTTGTCCTTGACGAGCTCGATCCCGAAGAAGTAGCCCTCGCCGCGGACGTCACCGACGAGCGGCAGGTCGAGGAGCTTCTCGAGCGTCCGCCGGAAGGCCGGGCTGTTCTCCTTGACGTGGTCGTTGAGGCCCTCGCGCTCGAAGATGTCGAGGTTGGCCATCGCGACCGCGGCGCTCACCGGGTGACCGCCGAAGGTGAAGCCGTGCGCGTACATCGCCGTGCCCTTCCTGAAGGGCTCGAAGAGACGGTCGCTGGCGATCATCGCGCCGATGGGGGAGTAGCCCGAGGTCATGCCCTTGGCGCACGTGATGATGTCCGGCTGGTACCCGAAGTCGGTCGAGGCGAACATCGACCCGACGCGGCCGAAGGCGCAGATGACCTCGTCGGAGACGAGCAGGACGTCGTACTCGTCGCAGATCTCGCGCACGCGCTCGAAGTACCCGGGCGGCGGCGGGAAGCAGCCACCGGCGTTCTGCACGGGCTCGAGGAAGACGGCCGCGACGGTCTCGGGCCCCTCGAACTCGATCGCCTCGGCGATCCGGTCGGCAGCCCACCGGCCGAACGCCTTGGGGTCGTCGCGCAGGTGCTCGTCGGCGCGGTAGATGTTCGTGTTCGGCACCTTGTGCGCACCGGGCACCAGCGGCTCGAAGTCGGCCTTCAGCGGCGGCAGGCCGGTGATCGACAGGGCGCCCTGCGGCGTGCCGTGGTAGGCGATCGACCGGGAGATGACCTTGTGCTTGTGGGGCTTGCCGGTCATCTTGAAGTACTGCTTGGCCAGCTTCCACGCGGACTCCACGGCCTCGCCGCCGCCGGTGGTGAAGAAGACCCGGTTGAGGTCGCCCGGGGCGCCGGCCGCGAGCCGCTCCGCGAGGTCGATCGCCGCGGGGTGGGCGTACGACCACAGCGGGAAGAACGCGAGCTGCTCGGCCTGCTTGGCGGCCGCCTCGGCGAGCTCGGCCCGGCCGTGCCCGACCTGGACGACGAAGAGGCCCGCGAGCCCGTCGATGTACTCCTTGCCGTTCGCGTCCCAGATCGTGTGGCCCTCGCCGCGGACGATGATCGGGACGTCGTTGCCCTCCTCGAGCACCGAGTGGCGCGTGAAGTGGAGCCACAGGTTGTCCCGGGCGGCCTGCGCGCGCGGCGTACCGAGCGGGGTGCGCCCGGGCTCCGGCGTGCTCGGGGTCTCCTGGTGTGTCGTGGTCATCGTGTTCCCCAGTCGTAGTGCTGCTTGTTGAGTTTCAGATAGACGAAGGTCTCGGTCGTCCGCACGCCGGGCAGCGTGCGGATCCGGGTGGTGAGCAGGTCGAGCAGCTCGTCGTCGTCCTCGCAGACGACCTCCGCGAGGAGGTCGACGCTGCCGGCGGTCGTGACGACGTAGCTGACCTCCGGCATCTCCGTGAGGGCATCCCCGACCGGGCGAAGGTCGCCCTCGACGGTGATGGCGATCATGGCCTGCCGGTGGAAGCCCACCTGGAGCGGATCGGTGACGGCGACGACCTGCATGACGTCGTCCTCGAGGAGGCGTTGCACCCGCTGGCGCACCGCCGTCTCGGAGAGCCCGACCTGCTTGGCGATCGACGCGTACGGCTGGCGGCCGTCCTTCTGGAGCGTCTCGATGATCGCCTTCGAGATGCCGTCGAGCCCGTTCTCGTCCGTGGCGGTCCCACGTCTACGGGGCGGGGGGAATGGCGACATGCGAGCACCGTAGCGCGTGATCCTTGGTCAGGCGACCCCTGTCCGACGCAATTCGTCGTTTCCGGCGTGTTTCATGCCGGTTACCGGCGAAAAAGTCGAAATTCGTTGCGAGTTTCCCTTCCATGGGTGGCGGCGGCGGTCTATGGTCGGGGTCACTTCAAGACCCCTCATCGAGGAGAGGCCAAGCCGTGAGCACCCCCCGCCAGCTGCGCAACTTCGTCAACGGTCAGTACGTCGAGGCCCACGGAGGCCGACGCCAGGACGTCATCGACCCCTCGACCGGCGCGGTCGTCGCCTCCGCCCCGGTCGGGACCGAGGCGGACGTCGACGCGGCCTACGCGGCGGCGGCCACGGCCTTCGAGACCTGGGGGCGGACCACCCCCTCGGAGCGCCAGGCGGCCCTGCTGAAGATCGCCGACGCGTACGAGGCGCGGGCCGAGGAGCTCATCGCCGTCGAGACCGAGAACACCGGCAAGCCGAAGGCGCTCACGGCGTCCGAGGAGATCCCGCCGATGTGCGACCAGATCCGGTTCTTCGCCGGCGCCGCACGGGTCCTCGAGGGGCGCGCCGCGGGGGAGTACATGCCGGGCCACACGAGCTGGATCCGCCGTGAGCCCATCGGCGTCGTCGGCCAGGTCACCCCGTGGAACTACCCGATGATGATGGCGGCCTGGAAGATCGCCCCCGCGCTCGCAGCGGGGAACACGATCGTCATCAAGCCGAGCGACACGACCCCGGAGTCGACCCTCCTCATGGCCGAGATCGCCTCGGAGTTCCTCCCCGAGGGCGCGTTCAACGTCGTCACCGGCGACCGGGACACCGGTCGGCTCGTCGTCGAGCACGACACGCCGGGTCTCGTCGCGATCACCGGGTCCGTCCGAGCGGGCATCGAGGTCGCCGGTTCTGCGGCGAAGAACCTCAAGCGGGTCCACCTCGAGCTCGGCGGCAAGGCGCCCGTCGTCGTCTTCGACGACGCCGACATCGAGCAGGCGGTCGCAGGGATCGCCGGCGCCGGGTACTTCAACGCCGGCCAGGACTGCACGGCTGCCACGCGCGTCCTGGCCGCGCCCGGGATCCACGACGACTTCGTCGCCGCGCTGGCCGAGTACGTGAAGAACGAGGTCAGGGTCGGCATGCCCGACGACGCCGACGCGGCCTTCGGGCCGGTGAACAACCGCAACCAGCTCGAGCGGGTCACCGGGTTCATCGACCGGCTGCCCGACCACGCCTCGCTCGCCGCCGGTGGCCACCGGATGGCGTCGATGGGCGACGGCTTCTTCGTCGAGCCGACCGTCGTCTCCGGACTCCGCCAGGACGACGAGGCGATCCAGGACGAGATCTTCGGGCCGGTCATCACGGTCCAGCGCTTCACCGACGAGGACGAGGCGGTCCGCTGGGCCAACGGCGTCGAGTACGGACTCGCGTCGTCGGTGTGGACCCGGGACTTCGGCCGGGCGATGCGCATGAGCACCCGGCTCGACTTCGGCTGCGTGTGGATCAACACCCACATCCCCGTCGTCGCCGAGATGCCGCACGGCGGATTCAAGAAGTCCGGGTACGGCAAGGACCTGTCGATGTACGGGTTCGAGGACTACACCCGGATCAAGCACGTCATGGCAAACATCGAGTCCTGACGGACGGCGGGACCACCCGCACCCCTCCCACCCCGACCCTTCGACGGAAGAAGGCATGCATGGCGCCCTTCCGGCCTCCAGCCGAACCCGCAGTCCGCGAGCTGATCCGGCTCGCCTCCTCCACCGCCACCACGCGCCGCGCCCTGCTCACCGGTGCCCTCGGCGCGGGTGCCGCGGGAGCCCTCGCCGCGTGCGCCCCGCCGCCCCCGCCAGCCGGTGGCGCCGCCAAGGTCGAGCTCCCCACGGACCGGTCGGCGACCGAGAAGGTCGTCCGCTGGTCGAACTGGGACGCCTACATGGACAAGGACGACTCGGGCAATCACTACCCGACCCTCGAGGCGTTCGAGAAGAAGTCCGGGATCAAGGTCACCTACAGCGTTGATGTCGACGACAACGACAGCTACGTCAACAAGGTCGCGCCGCAGCTGCGGGCCAAGCAGGACATCAAAACCGACATCTTCGTGCTCACCGACTGGATGGCCAACCGTGTCATCCGGGAGGGGCTCGTGCAGCCGCTCGAGCTCATCCAGATGCCGAACGCGGGCAACCTCCTCGAGCCGCTCAAGGAGGTCTCGTTCGACCCGGGCCGGCAGTACTCGCTCACGTGGCAGACGGGTTTCGCCGGCATCGGCTACAACCGCCGGAAGGTGGGACGCGAGCTCAAGACGATCGAGGACCTCTGGGCACCCAACCTCAAGGGCCGGGTCTCGGTCCTGTCCGAGATGCGCGACACCGTCGGCCTCATCATGCAGTCCCAGGGTGTCGACCTCGGCAAGGCGTTCACCAAGGACCAGTTCCAGGCCGGCCTCGACGAGGTCGACAAGCGGATCTCGGACGGCAACATCCGCCGGGTCAAGGGCAACAGCTACATTTCCGACCTCAAGAGCGGGAACGCGGTCGCGGGGATCGTGTGGTCCGGCGACCTCTTTGCCCTGCGCAGCGAGACCGAGGACGACGACTGGCAGTTCGTCATCCCCGAGTCCGGCGGGACGATCTGGAGCGACAACATGATGATCCCGATCACGAGCACCCACCGGCGCAACGCCGAGCGGGTCATGAACTACTACTACGACCCGAAGGTCGCCGCCCAGGTCGCCGCGTGGGTCAACTACGTCTGCCCCGTCCAGGGCGCGCAGGCAGAGATGGAGAAGATCGACCCCGAGCTCGCGAAGAGCCCGTTCATCTTCCCCGACGCCGCGTACATCAGGGAGAAGAACATCCAGGGCTTCGTCGCCCTGAGTCCCGAGGAGGACCAGGAGTACAGCGCCCTCTGGCAGAAGGTGGTCGGCAACTGATGGGCATCTTCGGCTCCCGCGGCTCGACCGCCACCCGGACCCGCGCCGCCACCGGCGACCTCCACCTCGACCACGTGACCAAGGCGTTCGGTGACAACGTCGTCGTCGACGACCTCGAGCTCGTCGTGCCGCGCGGCAGCTTCTTCGCGCTCCTCGGCCCCTCCGGCTGCGGCAAGACGACGACCCTGCGGATGATCGCCGGGCTCGAGCAGCCGACGAAGGGACGGGTCCTCATCGGGGAGACCGACCTCACCGGCACGCGCCCCTACGAGCGCCCGGTGAACACCGTCTTCCAGAGCTACGCGCTCTTCCCGCACCTCACCGTCCGGGACAACGTCGCGTTCGGGCCCCGCCGCCGCGGGGTCAAGGACGCCCACGAGCAGGCCGACGACGCGCTGCGCCTGGTCCAGATGGATCACCTCGCCGGGCGCAAGCCGGCACAGCTCTCCGGCGGCCAGCAGCAGCGGGTCGCGGTCGCCCGCGCGATCGTCAACCGTCCCGAGGTGCTCCTGCTCGACGAGCCGCTCGGAGCGCTCGACCTCAAGCTCCGCCGGGAGATGCAGATCGAGCTCAAGCGGATCCAGACCGAGGTCGGGCTGACCTTCGTCCACGTCACCCACGACCAGGAGGAGGCCATGACCATGGCCGACACCGTGGCCGTGATGAACGGCGGGCGGATCGAGCAGATGGGGCACCCCGAGGCGCTCTACGACCTCCCGCGCACGGCGTTCGTCGCGAACTTCGTCGGCCGGTCCAACCTCGGGCAGGCCCGCGTCACCGGACGTGACGGGGACGCGATCGTCGCCGACGTCGCCGGCACCACCGTGCGCATCCCGGCCGCCCGGGCCGCGGTGACGCAGGGGGAGATCCTCTTCGGGGTCCGACCCGAGAAGGTCCGCATCCTCGAGGAGCGACCGGAGCACGGTGGGAACGACCTCGCCGCCACCGTGCTCGACGTCTCGTTCACGGGCGTCGCCACCGAGTACCTCGTGCAGACCGCGAGCGGGGCGAGGTGGAACGTGCACGAGCAGAACCTCGACGTGGAGCGGAACACCATCCGTCCCGGCGACACCGTGTGGCTCGCGTGGAACTCCGCGCACGCCTTCGCCGTGCCCCGACCGGAGTCGTCGTGAGCGCCGCGCAGGTGGCCGCCCGGTCGGCCGGGACGCCGGGGACCGGTGAGCCGCCGCGGTCCCGCAAGAGCCCGTGGGCGTGGCTGCTCCTGGCGCCGGGCATCGTCTGGCTGCTCGTCTTCTTCGTGTGGCCGCTCGTCCAGCTCGCCGCCGTGTCGCTGCAGAGCGGGTTCCCCGGGTACCCCGGCTACTACTACCGCGACGTCAACGTCGGCAACTACGCCGACGCGATCGCCGAGTACTGGCCGCACCTGCTCCGCTCGCTGCTCTACGGAGCGCTGGCGACGTTCTTCGCCTTCCTCCTGGCCTACCCCCTCGCGTACGCGATGGCGTTCAAGGCCGGCCGCTGGCGGAACGTCATGCTCATCCTCGTCATCGCGCCGTTCTTCACGTCGTTCATCCTCCGGACGATCGCCTGGCGGCAGATCCTCGCCGACGAGGGGCCGGTCGCCACGACCCTGCGGTTCCTCCACCTCCTGCCCGGCGGGCACATCACGGAGACCTGGGTCGCGGTCGTCGCCGGCCTGACGTACAACTTCCTCCCGTTCATGGTCCTGCCGATCTACTCCTCGTTGGAGCGGGCCGACCCGAAGGTCATCGAGGCCGGGGGAGACCTCTACGGCAACGGGCTGACGACCTTCCGGACGGTGACCCTGCCGATGTCGATGCCGGGCGTGCTCGCCGGCACGCTGCTCACCTTCATCCCGGCGGCCGGCGACTACGTCAACGCCGAGCTGCTCGGCTCCGACCGGAGCACGAAGATGGTCGGCAACGTCATCGAGAGCCAGTTCTTCCGCGTGCCCGGTGGCTACCCGACAGCGGCGGCGCTCTCGTTCACCCTGATGGCGATCATCCTCGCCCTCGTATTCCTCTACGTCCGGAAGTTCGGCACCGAGGAGCTCGTCTGATGCGCACCGTCACCCGCTGGATCGCCGACCGCTTCGTCATGATCTCCGCGATCCTCGTCCTGCTGTATCTCTTCCTCCCCGTCGCGTACACCTTCGCCTTCTCGTTCAACGACTACAAGAAGTCGAACATCGTGTGGAACTCCTCCAAGCCCCCGACGCTCAAGCACTGGGCCGACCCGTGCGGGGCCCAGGGGGTGTGCGAGGCGCTCGGGGTGTCCCTGCGGATCGGTGCGCTGTCGACGCTCGTCGCCACCATCCTCGGGACGATGATCGCCTTCGCCCTCGTCCGGCACCGCTTCCGGGGCAAGGCCGCGGCGAACACGCTCGTGTTCGTGCCGATGGCGACGCCGGAGATCGTCCTCGGCGCGAGCCTCCTGACGATCTTCGTCCAGGGGTTCCGGGGGGCCGTCGAGCTGGGCTTCTGGACGGTCTTCATCGCCCACGTGATGTTCTGCCTCAGCTTCGTCGTCGTCACCGTCCGCGCGCGGCTGCAGTCGATGGACGCCCGGATGGAGGAGGCGGCCCAGGACCTGTACGCCGGCCCGGCCGGGACCTTCTGGCGGGTCACCCTCCCGCTCGTCATGCCCGGCATCGTCGGCGCGGCGCTGCTCAGCTTCTCGCTGTCGTTCGACGACTTCATCATCACGAACTTCGTCAGCGGCGACGAGTCGACGTTCCCGAAGTACGTGTACGTGTCCTACCTGCGCGGTATCCCCGCGCAGGCCAACGTCATCGGGTTCTCGATGTTCCTCATCGCGGTGCTGCTCGTCGTCGCCGCCCAGGTCATCGGGTCCCGGAGGAAGGCCTGACATGTCCGGATCGATCAGAGTGCTCATGGTGGGGGCGGGTGGCGTCGGTGACGCCGCCGCGCGGATCGCTGCCGAGCGTGACTTCTACGAGGCATGGGTCGTCGCCGACTACGACCTCGCCCGGGCGGAGGCGACCGTCGCCTCGGTCCGGGAGCGGGCGGGCGAGCGGGCCGACCGGTTCGTCGCCGCCCGGGTCGACGCCTCGGACGAGGCGGCGGTGACGGCGCTCGCCCGGGAGCACGGCGCGACGCACGTCCTCAACGCGGTGGACCCGCGGTTCGTCATGCCGATCTTCCGCGGGGCGCTCGCCGCGGGGGCCGACTACCTCGACATGGCGATGTCGCTGTCGACGCCGCACCCGGACGAGCCCTACGCCAAGGTCGGCCGCAAGCTCGGCGACGAGCAGCTCGCCGCGGCGGGGGAGTGGGAGGCGGCCGGCCGGCTCGCCCTCCTGGGCATCGGCGTCGAGCCCGGCTTGTCCGACGTCTTCGCGCGGTACGCCGCCGACCACCTCTTCTCCTCGATCGACGAGCTCGGCACCCGCGACGGCGCGAACCTCGTCGTGCGGGACGAGGACGGCAACGAGGTCTTCGCGCCCGGCTTCTCGATGTGGACGATCATCGAGGAGTGCCTCAACCCGCCGGTCGTGTGGGAACGGGCCCGCGCCGAGGCCGACGGCACGTACGACGTCGAGAAGGGATTCTTCACCCTCCCGCCGTTCAGCGAGCCGGAGGTCTTCGACTTCCCCGAGGGCATCGGTCCGGTCGAGTGCGTCCAGGTCGAGCACGAGGAGGTCCTCCTCATGCCGCGCTGGGTCGACGCGCAGCGGGTCACCTTCAAGTACGGGCTCGGCGAGCAGATGATCTCGATGCTCAAGACCCTCCACGAGCTCGGGCTCGACTCGACCGAGAAGGTGTCCGTCAAGGGCGTCGAGGTCAGCCCGCGTGACGTCGTCGCGGCCTGCCTGCCGGACCCGGCGACGATCGGACCGCGGATGGAGGGCAAGACCTGCGCCGGGCTCTTCGTCACGGGCACCGGGAAGAACGGCGCGCCGCGGGCGACGTACCTCTACCACGTCGTCGACAACGCCGACTCGATGCGGGACTACGACAGTCAGTGCGTCGTCTGGCAGACGGCGCTCAACCCCGTCGTCGCGCTCGAGCTCCTCGCGAACGGCACGTGGTCCGGCGCGGGTGTCCTCGGGCCGGAGGCCTTCGACGCCAAGCCCTTCCTCGACCTGCTCGCCGCGCCCAAGCCCGAGGGCTACGGCGCGCCGTGGGGAATGGAGGATCGGTGACCGCTCTCCTGCTCGAGGGCACCATGTGGTGCCCCGTCTCGGGGGAGACCGACGCACTGGCGATCGAGGACGGGCGCATCGTCGCCCGAGGGGAGGAGGCCCGCCGCTGGGCGACCGACCGCGGCGTGACGGCGACCGACGCCGGGGACGGGCTCCTGCTGCCCGCGCTCGGGGACGGCCACGCCCACCCGCTCTTCGGCGGGCTGGAGGGCAAGGGCCCGGCGGTGCGCGGCGCCTCGTCGGTCGAGGAGATCGTCGAGGCCGTCCGACGGTTCGCCGAGCAGCACCCGGAGCTGCCCGTCATCCGTGGCGCGTCCTACGACGCCAGCCTCGTGCCCGGCGGCCTGTTCGACGCGCGCTGGCTCGACGAGGCGGTCCCGGACCGCCCGGTCGTCCTGCGCGCGTGGGACTACCACACGGTGTGGGTCAACTCGGCGGCGCTCGCGGCCGCCGGCATCGACAGCGACACCCCCGAGCCCGTCCTGGGGCAGATCGACCGCCGCGAGGACGGGTCCCCGCTCGGCACCCTGCGCGAGTGGGGTGCGGTCGACCTCGTCGACGAGGCGCTCGGACCGTGGGAGCTCGCCTCGATGGTCGAGGCGGTCGAGACCGCGACGCGGCGCTACCTCGAGCTGGGCATCACCTGGGTCCAGGACGCCTGGGTGACCCCGCTCGAGCTCCCGGCGTGGATCGAGGCCGCGCGCACCGGCCGGCTCCACGCCCGCGTCAACCTCGCCCTCTACGCCGACCCGCGCCGGTGGCCCGACCAGCTCGACGAGCTCCTCGCGATGCGCGAGGCGGTACGGGAGCTGGGGAACCCGATGCTCACGGCGGAGACGGTCAAGTTCTTCGGCGACGGGGTCGTCGAGAACGCGACCGCGGCCCTCCTGTCCCCGTACGCCACGCTCGCCGACGGGCTCGCCCCCGGCAGTCACCGGGAGGCCCACGCGGGGTGCCGCTGCGCGCCGGACGGGATGCTCGTCTGGCCGGCCGACCTCCTCGCCGACGCCCTGACCGCCGTCGACGCACACGGCTTCCAGGCCCACGTCCACGCCATCGGGGACCGGGCCAGCCGGGTCGCCCTCGACGCGATCGAGCACGCGTCCCGCACGAACGGGCCGCGGGACCGCCGTCCCGTCATCGCGCACGTCCAGCTCGTCGACCGGGCCGACCGGGAGCGCTTCGCGGCGCTCGGTGTCGTGGCGAACGCGGAACCCCTGTGGGCCCAGCTCGACGCCCTCATGGAGGTCCTGACGATCCCGCGACTGGGCGACGGACGGGTCGAGGAGCAGTTCGCCTTCGCCGATCTCGTCGGTTCCGGCGCGGTCCTCAGCATGGGCTCGGACTGGCCGGTGAGCGCGGCCGAGCCCTTCGCCGGGATCGCCGTCGCGTGCACGCGGCAGACCGACGAGGGTGCCCCGCACGGTGGCTGGGTCCCCGCCCAGCGACTTGCAGTGGCGGACGCCGTGCGGGCCTACACCGCCGGCTGCGCCCACCAGGCCTTCCGTCGTGCCGGGACGCTCGAGGTCGGGGCCGACGCCGACCTCGTGCTCCTCTCGGACGACCCCAGAGCGGCCGCCGACCGGACCGCGCTCGCCCGTATCGGCGCCCGCCGCACGTGGCTCGCCGGCCGTCTCGTGCACGACGCCGACCACCCCCGGTCCTGACCGACCACCGATCCGAAGGAGGCGCCGGATGAGTCCGTCGTCCACGCCAATCAACCCCACGCCAGCCCGTCCCACGCTCGTGCGAGCGCTCGGGATCCCCTCGCTCGTCCTCTTCGGGCTTGCGTACCTCGTCCCGCTCACCGTGTTCACGACCTACGGGATCGTCACGGAGACCACCGGTGGCCGGGTCGCGCTCGCGTACGTCGTCACGACGACGGCGATGGTCTTCACCGCGCTGAGCTACGCGGCCATGGTGCGGGCCTACCCGGTCGCGGGGTCGGCGTACACGTACACGCAGCGCACGTTCGGGGGGCACGCGGGGTTCCTCGCCGGCTGGTCGCTCATGCTCGACTACCTCTTCCTGCCGATGCTCAACTACCTCGTGCTCGGCATCTACCTGGAGGCGCAGTTCCCGGCCGTCCCGGCCTGGGCGTGGATCGCCGGGGCGGTCGCCCTCGTCACGCTCCTCAACGTCGTCGGCATCACGAGCATCGCCCGGGCGAGCAGCATCATCGTCGCGGTCCAGGTCATCTTCATCGTCGTCTTCGCCGTGCTCGCGGTCCGGACCGCGACCGGCGCCCCGGCGGTGGTCAACCCCTTCGTCGGGGACGGCTCCGTCGGCGGGTTGGCGCCGATCCTCGCGGGCGCCGCCATCCTCTGCCTCAGCTTCCTCGGCTTCGACGCGGTCTCGACGATGGCCGAGGAGGCCAAGCGGCCCCGGACGGACATCCCGCGAGCGATCATGATCGTCACGGTGCTCGGCGGGGCGTCCTTCGTCCTCCTCTCCTCCTTGGCGCAGCTGGCCGAGCCCGCGACGACCTTCGAGGACCCGGACGCCGCCACGCTCGAGGTCCTCGCGCGGCTGGCGGGGCCGTGGCTCGCGACCTTCTTCACCGCGGCCTACGTCGCCGGCTGCCTGGGGTCCGCGCTGACCTCGCAGGCGTCGGTGAGCCGGATCATGTACGCCATGGGCCGGGAGGGCGTCCTGCCGCGTCCGCTCGGGACCCTCGCGCCGCGGTGGCGCACGCCGGTCGTGGCCATCGTCCTCGTCGGGCTCGCCTCCCTCGGCGCGATCGTCATCCCGCTGGCCCTGCTGACCTCCGTCATCAGCTTCGGTGCGCTCATCGCGTTCTCCGCGGTCAACCTCGCCGTCGTGAAGCACTACGCGATCGACGGCGGGCGCCGCGGGGGGACGGACCTGCTCCGGTACGTCCTGGCCCCGCTCGTCGGGTTCGCGCTGTGCCTGTGGCTGTGGACCTCGCTCAGCGGCACGTCGCTGAAGGTCGGGCTGGCGTGGCTGGTCGTCGGCGCGATCTGGCTGCTCGTCCTCACCCGGGGATTCCGGCGCCCGCCGCCCGAGCTCGACCTGTCCGAGCAGCCGGTGGTGGGGGATGGCGGAGCCGCCGAAGCCGCCCCGCCCGCCAGTGACCCGCGTCACGCCCGCGATAGCATCGACGCATGACGACCGTGACGAAGGAGTCCGCCCTCGCCGCCGTCCCGGACGGCCTGCTCGTCGGTGGCCGATGGGTCCCCGCGGCATCCGGGAAGACCTTCGAGGTGCGCGACCCGGCGACCGGGGACGTCCTGGCCGCCGTCGCCGACGCGGACGCGGCCGACGCGATCTCCGCGCTCGACGCCGCCGTCGCGGCCCAGCGCGACTGGGCCCGCGTCGCCCCGCGCGAGCGGGCAGAGATCCTCCGATCGGCCTTCGAGCTCCTCACCGAGCGGGCCGAGACCTTCGCCATGCTCATGACCCTCGAGATGGGCAAGCCGCTGTCCGAGGCGCGCGGTGAGGTCGCCTACGGTGCCGAGTTCTTCCGGTGGTTCTCGGAGGAGGCGGTGCGGGTGCACGGGCGGTACGCCGCGTCGCCGGACGGGAAGACCCGCCTGGTGACGATGCGCCAGCCCGTCGGGCCGACGCTGATGATCACGCCGTGGAACTTCCCCCTGGCGATGGGGACCCGCAAGATCGGGCCGGCGATCGCCGCCGGCTGCACGATGGTGGTCAAGCCCGCCCAGGAGACGCCGCTGACGATGATCGCGCTCGCGGCCCTGCTCGAGGAGGTCGGGCTGCCGACCGGGGTGCTCAACCTCGTGACGACCACGACGACGGCCGACGTCATGGGCCCGGTCATCGCCGACCCGCGCCTGCGGAAGCTGACGTTCACCGGGTCGACCGGTGTGGGCAAGAAGCTCGTCGAGCAGTCGGCCGAGCAGCTCCTGCGGGTGTCGATGGAGCTCGGCGGGAACGCCCCGTTCATCGTCTTCGAGGACGCCGACCTCGACGCCGCCGTCGACGGCGCGATGGTCGCGAAGATGCGCAACATCGGCGAGGCCTGCACCGCGGCGAACCGGTTCCTCGTCCACGCCGACGTCGCCGACGAGTTCGGTGCCAAGCTCACCGAGCGCATGGCGGCGCTCACCGTCGGCGTCGGCACCGAGGAGGGCGTCGACGTCGGCCCGCTCATCACCGAGAAGGCTCGCGCCGGGGTCCAGGAGCTCGTCACCGACGCGGTCGAGCACGGCGCGCGGGCGAGCACGGGCGGACAGGTTCCCGACGGGCCGGGCTGGTTCTACCCGCCGACCGTCCTGCTCGACGTGCCGGCCGACGCCCGGCTCCTGCGCGAGGAGATCTTCGGCCCGGTCGCGCCGATCGTCACCTTCTCGACCGAGGAGGAGGCGCTGGCGATGGCCAACGACAGCGAGTACGGGCTCGCCTCCTACGTCTTCACCCGCGACAGCGCCCGCGTCGTCCGCGTCATGGAGGGCCTCGAGTTCGGCATGGTCGGGGTCAACCAGGGGATCGTCTCGAACCCCGCGGCGCCCTTCGGCGGCGTCAAGCACTCCGGCTTCGGCCGCGAGGGCGGGTTCGAGGGGATCGACGAGTACCTCGAGACGAAGTACGTCGGCATCGCCCTCTGACGCCGGCGAGGGAGAGCGCCCGGGACCCAGGACCATCGTCGATGCGACGGGCATGATGGAGGCGTGATCACCCCAGAGCAGACGCGAGTGACGATGAGCCAGGTCATGCGCTCCTCGGAGGCCAACCTCCTCGGCGGCGTCCACGGCGGGGTGATCATGCGGATCGTCGACGACACCGCGGGGGTCGTCGCCAACCGGTTCGCCGAGGGGCCGGCCGTCACCGCGGTGATGGACGAGATGACCTTCCTCGTCCCCGTGAAGGTCGGGGAGATCCTGCACGCGCAGGCCCAGGTCAACTGGGTCGGCGAGACCTCCCTCGAGGTCGGGGTCCGTGTCGAGGCCGAGCCGTGGGGGGAGATCCGCCCGCGCGTCCACGTCGCCTCGGCCTACCTGCTCATGGTCGCGGTCGACGAGAACGGCGACCCCCGCCCCGTGCGCCCCCTCACCCTCGCCACCCCGACCGACCGCCGCCGGCACCGCGAGGCCGAGATCCGCCGCGACCACCGCCTCTCGCGCCGCCGCCAGATCCTTCAGCTGCGCGAGCACGAGGACCGGTCCTCGTGACGCGGTCCGTCGCCGTCCTCGGGTCGACCGGGTCGATCGGCACCCAGGCCCTCGACATCATCGGCCGGGAGCCCGGCCGCTTCGCCCTGCGCGCCATCGCCGCCGGCCGCAACGTCGCGCTTGCCGCGGCGCAGGCGGTGCGCTTTCAGGTGCCGCTCGTCGGGGTCGCCGGCGAGCAGACCACGAGCGCCGACGACGTCCGTTCCGCCATCGCGGCTGCGGCCGCCACCGCCGGCCGCAGCGGGTACGACCCCGAGATCGTCACCGGCCCGGAGGCAGCGAGCGTCGTCGCCAGCTGCGGCGCCGACGTCGTCCTCAACGGGATCACGGGAGCGATCGGCCTGCGCCCGACGCTGGCCGCCCTCGCCGCGGGATCGACGCTCGCGCTCGCGAACAAGGAGTCGCTCATCATCGGCGGGCCGGTGGTCCGCGAGGCGGCGGCGCCGGACCAGATCGTCCCCGTCGACTCCGAGCACTCGGCGATCGCCCAGTCCCTCCGGGCGGGCCGCTCGAGCGAGGTCCGCCGACTCGTCGTCACCGCCAGCGGCGGCCCGTTCCGCGGGATGACCCGCAAGCAGCTTGCCGACGTCACCCCCGACGCGGCGCTGAAGCACCCGAACTTCGCCATGGGGCGGGTCATCACGACGAACTCGGCGACCCTCGTCAACAAGGGTCTCGAGCTGGTCGAGGCCCACCTGCTCTTCGACGTCCCGATGGAGCGCATCGACGCCGTCGTCCACCCGCAGCAGATCATCCACTCGATGGTCGAGTTCCACGACGGGGCCGTCGTCGCGCAGCTCGGCCTGCCGACGATGGGGGTGCCGATCGCCCTGGGCCTGTCGTGGCCCGACCGGCTCGTCGACGTCGAGACGCCGGTCGACTGGTCACGCGCGATGGACTGGCGCTTCGAGCCGGTCGACGACGACGCATTCCCCGCGGTCCGGATCGCGCGCGAGGTCGGCGCCGCAGGGGGGACCGCCCCGGCCGCCTACAACGCCGCCAACGAGGTCGCCGTCGACGCCTTCCACGACGGTCGCGTCGGCTTCCTCGACATCGTCGGGACGGTCGAGCGGGTCGTCGGCGACCACGCGAGGGTCGCGGGCCGGTTCGACGCGACGAGCGTGGAGGGCGTCCTGTCCGCCGACGCCTGGGCGCGCGACCGGGCGCGGGAGCTGCTCGGACTCGGCGCGCACCCGGGCACCGGTGCGATGATCTGACCCATGCTCTACGTCCTGGGGGTCCTCTTCGCCGCGCTCGGCATCGCCGTGTCGATCGCCCTGCACGAGGTCGGCCACCTCGTTCCGGCCAAGCGCTCGGGCCTGCGCGTCCCGCAGTACATGGTCGGATTCGGGCCGACGGTCGTCTCGTGGCGCCGGGGGGAGACCGAGTACGGGATCAAGGCGATCCCGCTCGGGGGCTACGTGAAGATGATCGGGATGTTCCCGCCGAAGGCGGGGCAGCGGGAGGGGACGGTCCGGGCCTCGTCCACGGGCCGGATCGGGCAGCTCATCGACGAGGCCCGCGAGATGTCGCTCGAGGAGATGCAACCCGGGGACGAGAAGCGCGTCTTCTACGCCCTGCCGGTGTGGCGCAAGGTGATGATCATGCTCGGCGGCCCGGTGATGAACCTCCTCATCGCCATCGGGCTCCTCACGGGCATCTACACGGCCCACGGCGTGTACACCGAGACGCCGACGCTCTCGAGCGTCTCCGAGTGCGTCGACTTCACCCGCAGCGCCCAGAGCGCCGCGCAGGAGTGCACCCCCTCGATGCGTCGGGCGCCGGCGAACGTCGCCGGCCTGCGCCCGCAGGACCGCATCGTCGAGGTCGACGGCACCGCCGTGAGCACCTGGGAGGACGTCCGCTCCCGGATCCGCGCCAACCGCGGCGAACCGATGACGCTCGTCGTCGAGCGGGACGGTCGACGGGTGACCAGGACCGCCCGGCCGATCGTCATGGACCTGCCCGTCTACGACCGCAACGGGATGCCCGAGCGCGAGGACGACGGCACCCTCCGGACGGAGAAGGCGGGCTTCCTCGGCGCGTCCGCGACCCCGGCGATCCAGCCGCTCCCGCTCACCCGGGTCCCCGGCCGCATCGGCTCGGACCTGCTCACCGTCGCGAGCGCGGTGACGAAGATCCCGCAGAAGATGGTCGGTGTGGCCAAGGCGGCGACGGGCGCGGAGCGCGAGCAGGACTCACCGATGTCCGTCGTCGGGGTCGGCCGGATCTCCGGCGAGGTCGCCGCGGCCAAGGAGCTCGGCACGGCCCAGGACAAGGTCATCCTCCTGCTGTCGATGCTCGCGCAGCTCAACCTCATGCTCTTCGTCTTCAACCTCATCCCCCTCCTGCCGCTCGACGGCGGCCACGTCGCCGGCGCGCTGTGGGAAGGGACGAAGAAGGGATGGGCCCGGCTGCGTGGCCTGCCGCAACCGGGCCCCGTCGACGTCGCGAAGGCGTTGCCGCTGGCCTACGCGGTGGCCTCGGTCTTCCTCGTGATGACCGCCGTCCTCATGTACGCCGACATCGTCAACCCCGTCCGCCTGAGCGGGTGACGAGCGGCGCGAGGCCGTCCGGCTCGCGCCCAGCCGGCTGAGCGATACTGCATCCATGACTGTCTCCCTCGGCATGCCGGCGCTGCCCGATCCCGTCATCGCACCCCGCCGGAAGACGCGCAAGATCCAGGTCGGCTCCGTGGCCGTCGGGGGAGACGCCCCGATCAGCGTCCAGTCGATGTGCACGACCCCGACGACGGACGTCAACGCCACGCTCCAGCAGATCGCCGAGCTCACCGCGGCCGGGTGCGACATCGTCCGCGTCGCCTGCCCGAGCCAGGACGACGCCGAGGCCCTGCCGGCGATCGCGGCGAAGTCGCAGATCCCCGTCATCGCCGACATCCACTTCCAGCCGAAGTACGTCTTCGCGGCGATCGACGCCGGCTGCGCCGCCGTCCGGGTGAACCCGGGCAACATCCGGCAGTTCGACGACAAGGTCAAGGAGATCGCCGACGCCGCGAAGGCCGCGGGCGTCTCGATCCGCATCGGCGTCAACGCAGGCAGCCTCGACAAGCGGCTGCTCGAGAAGTACGGGAAGCCGACGCCGGAGGCCC
>ERZ1023183.48-NODE-48-length-49989-cov-6.995814_pt1 | contig 49989 bp, 50 predicted proteins | sample MGYA00521095_ERZ1023183 | MGnify/ENA primary metagenome ERZ1023183 (study PRJEB32759, sample SAMN07749889) | skin metagenome | biome: transportation; feature: city; material: polyester macromolecule | host: Homo sapiens | place: Hong Kong:TW line | collected... | reverse complement strand
CCGATCCGCCGAGGCCGAGGCCGAGGCCGTGGCGGAAGCGGAGCGTGAGGCGGAGGCATCGGCCGAAGTCGAAGTGGCGGCCGCCGAGGAGGAGTCGGCCGCGTCGGCGGGTGGCGACGGGCTGTCAGCGGAGGGACAGCAGGCCGTGCGACAGGCGCAGTCGTATCTGAGCTTCACCGCCTTCTCCCGGAGCGGCCTGATCGATCAGCTCGAGTTCGAGGGTTTCTCGAACGCCGACGCCACAGCGGCCGTGGACAGCCTGGACGTGGACTACGCGGCGCAGGCTGTGAAGCAAGCCCAGTCGTACCTGACTCACACGGCGTTCTCACGGACCGGTCTGATCGACCAGCTCGAGTTCGAGGGCTACTCGAATGCTGACGCGACGGCCGCCGTCGACGGCCTGGGCATCGACTACAACGAGCAGGCCGCGAAGCAGGCCCAGTCGTACCTGAGCCACTCCGCGTTCTCCCGTGCCGGTCTCATCGACCAGCTCATGTTCGAGGGCTACTCCGCCTCCCAGGCCGAGTACGGCGTCAATGCCGCCGGACTGTGAGTCCGGGTCGGCGGGCCGGGCACCCGGCCCGGTCCGCCGACCCTCTCGACGACGGTGTGGGAAGGTCTAGCGTGACGGCATGGAGCACATCGACGAGACCGCCCTGCCCGCCCCTGAGGACCGCGTCGTGTCCGCGACCCGTCACGTCGACGCGCCGGCCGGCGTCGTCTTCGAGCTGATCGCGGACCCCTCCCGCCAGCCCGAGTGGGACGGCAACGACAACCTGGCCGAGGCCGCCCCCGGGCAGCGGGTGACCGCCGTCGGGGACGTGTTCGTCATGACCCTGCAGAAGGGCGTGGACCGCGCGAACCACGTGGTCGAGTTCGAGGAGGGCCGCCGCATCGCCTGGAAGCCCTCCGAGGTCGGCGGGGAGCCGTTCGGCCAGCTGTGGCGGTGGGAGGTCGAGGGCGACGACGAGGGCGGCTGCCGCGTCACCCACACCTATGACTGGACCGCCCTCACCGACCCGAAGCGCATCCAGAAGGCGCTGCGGACCGGCGAAGAGCAGCTCCGCGCGTCGATCGACCGGCTCGCGGAGCTGGCCGAGCGCCAGGGCTGAGGGCAGGCGACGCCCGCCGCCGTCGCGCCCCCCGCGCCGCCGTCAGCGGTTGAGTCGCTCGCCGGTCTCGGCGTGGAACAGGTGCACGCGCTCCGGGTCCGGGACCACGTGCACCACGGACCCCTTCTCCGGCGCTGTGTAGCCCACCGTCCGCAGGGTGATGAGCCGCTCCTCGCCGCCGATCGTCGCGTGACCGTACACGTATGCGTCCGCGCCGAGCTCCTCCACGGTGTCCACCTCCACGGGCAGGCCGGCGGCGTCGTCGCTGACCACCAGGTTCTCGGGGCGCACGCCGAGGTCCACCGCCGTGCCGGCGTCGGCCAGATCCTCCCGCGGCACGGGGATGACCGTCTCGCCCCAGTGCACGCCCTCGTGCGTGGCGGGCATGCGGAAGATGTTCATGGCGGGGGAGCCGATGAACCCGGCGACGAACACGTTCATCGGGCGCTCGTAGAGGTTGCGCGGCGTGTCCACCTGCTGGAGGCGGCCCTCCTTGAGGACCGCCACCCGGTCGCCCATGGTCATGGCCTCGGTCTGGTCATGGGTCACGTACACGGTGGTGGTGCCCAGACGGCGGGTCAGGTTGGCGATCTGGGCGCGGGTCTGCACGCGCAGCTTCGCGTCCAGGTTGGAGAGCGGCTCGTCCATGAGGAACACCTGCGGGTCGCGCACGATCGCCCGGCCCATGGCCACGCGCTGACGCTGGCCCCCGGAGAGGGCCTTCGGCTTGCGGTCCAGGTACTCGGTCAGGTCCAGCAGCTTCGCGGCGTCCTCGACGCGGCGGCGCCGCTCGTCCGCGGGGACGCCGGCGATCTTCAGGGCGAAGCCCATGTTGTCCGCCACGGTCATGTGCGGGTACAGGGCGTAGTTCTGGAACACCATCGCGATGTCCCGGTCCTTGGGGTCCACGTCGGTGACGTCCCGGTCGCCGATCAGGATGCTGCCGTGGGAGAGCTCCTCGAGACCGGCGAGCATGCGCAGGGAGGTGGACTTGCCGCAGCCGGAGGGGCCCACGAGCACGAGGAACTCGCCGTCGGCGATCTCCAGGTCGAGGGAGTCGACGGCGGGGCGGGGGGAGCCGGGGTACTGGCGGCTGGCGGAGCGGAAGGTCACGGAGGCCATGGTGGGGTTCCTTTCACGGGCAGGTACGTGCCCGACGATCCAAGGTGAAGGAGAGGGGTGGGTGAGGGTCGGGGCTGACGGTCTACGGCGGCGCGGTGCTCGCCCTCGGCCGCAGGGCCAGGTGGTGCATGATCCGGTGGGGGTGGGCGGCGCCGTCGAGGGCGCCGAGCGCCAGGCGGACGGCGCGGCGGCCCTGCTCGAGCGGGTTCTGGTCCACGGTGCTGATGCCCAGGCGGGCGGCCTCGGGGTGGCCGTCCAGGCCCATCACGGACACGTCCTCGGGCACGCGCAGCCCCAGGGAGTGGGCTGCCATCCACGTGCCCATGGCCATCTCGTCCGAGATGCACATGACCGCCGTCGGCCGGCGCCGCGGGTCGGCGAGGAGGGCGCGCGCCTGGTGGTAGGTGCCGCCGATGGTGAAGTCCGCGGGCACCATCCAGTCGGCCGGCGTGCGCACCCCGGTGGCGGCGAGGGCGTGCAGGAACCCGCGGGTGCGCTCGGTGCTGACCTGGAACTCGATGTCCTCGTCCACGCGGCCCACGTAGGCGATGTCCCGGTGTCCGAGCTCCAGCAGGTGCTCGGTGGCCATCCGTGCGGCGCGGGCGTGGTCCACCTGGACGGCGGTGAACCAGTCCGGCAGGGTCTCACCCGCCGGCAGGCGGCCGCCGACGGCGATCACGGGCAGGCCGAGGCGTTCGAGTCCGGCGAGCTCGAACATGCTCAGCCGGAACGAGAGGGTGATCAGGGCGTCCAGCCGCCGTCGGGGCAGCAGGTCGGAGATGACCGTGGATCGACGCTCCGGGTCCTGGCCGACGTCGTAGAGCGTCAGGTCGTACCCGTGCCGCACGAGCTCGTCCGCGGCGCCCTCGAGCACGGCGGCGAAGAACCACCGGTGGACGGAGGGGGTCACCAGCCCGATGTTGCGGGTGCGGCCCGAGGCGAGCGAAGAAGCGGCGGAGTCCGCCACGTAGCCGAGCGTGGCGACGGCCTCCTGGACTCGGGTGCGCGTGGCGGCCGCCACGGGGCCGGAGCCGGTGAGGGCGCGGGAGGCGGTGGCGGTGGAGACCCCGGCCATGCGGGCGACGTCCTTGATGCCGACCATCGGCGGTCCTCCTCCCGGTTCATGGGGTTCTGCGGCGGGGCGGGTGCACGACGGCGGCGGGCCGGGGGTCGATGCGTGGCACCAGAGTACGGCACGGCAGGCGCGGTGGTGGAAGCGCTTCCATTCCGGTTTCAGCCGGTCCTGACCTCCGCCCCCACTCCCGCATGCCCGTGTTCATGCGGGAGCGCACCTCTGTGTGGCATATCACAGTGGAAGCGTTTACACTCCTGGGGACTGACTCCTTCAGCCGCCGGGGGCAGGCGCCGTCTCACCGCGGGGCCCACGTCGGCGACGCAACGGCCGGCGCATGCCGCGGGCCACCCCTCGTGAAAGGCACATCATGCAGTCGACGACGACCGGCGGCCTCTTCCGCCGCCCGCTCAGCCTGACCCTCACCGCGGCGTTCTCCGCCCTCGCGCTCACCGCGTGCGGCGGCGGCTCCTCCGCCCCGGCGTCCTCCTCCCCGGCCGGCGCCACCGAGCAGGGCACGGCCACCGCGTCCCCGAGCCAGGACCTCTCCGAGGCCGGCGCCAGCACCATCACCATGTGGGTGGACCAGAACCGCCAGGAGCCGCTGCAGGCCGTGGCGGAGGACTTCAAGGAGGACACCGGGATCACGGTGGAGCTCGTGGTCAAGGACAACTCCACGATGAAGGACGACTTCATCACCCAGAACCCCACGGGCGAGGGCCCGGACGTGATCGTCGGCGCCCACGACTGGATCGGCTCGCTCGTGCAGAACGGCACCATCGAGCCCCTTGAGCTGGGCGAGAGAGCCGGCGACTTCGTGGAGTCCTCCGTGCAGGCCGTCACCTATGAGGGTCAGACCTGGGGCGTGCCGTACTCCGTGGAGAACATCGCCATCCTGCGCAACACCGAGCTGGCCGAGTCCACCCCGGCCTCCTTCGACGAGATGATCGCGGAGGGCCGGAAGGCCGTCGACGCCGGCGAGGCCGAGTACCCGTTCGTGGTGGGCCTGGACGCCGTCAACGGCGACCCGTACCACTTGTACCCGTTCCAGACCTCCATGGGCGCCCCCGTGTTCAAGCAGGCCGAGGACGGCTCGTACGACACCGGCTCGCTGGCCATGGGCGGGCCCGAGGGTGAGGCCTTCGCCGAGAAGCTGGCCGAGTACGGCGAGTCCGGGGTGCTGAACCCGAACATGACCGCGGACATCGCCAAGGAGCAGTTCAACTCCGGCAACGCGGCCTACTTCATCACCGGCCCGTGGAACATCGAGGAGGCCGAGGCGGCCGGCGTCGACTTCGAGGTCGAGGCCATCCCGTCCATGGGCGACCAGCCGGCGCAGCCGTTCGTGGGCGTCAACGCCTTCTTCGTCTCCTCAGAGTCCGAGAACCAGCTGGCCGCGAATGAGTTCGTGGTCAACTACCTCTCCACCGAGGCGGCCCAGGACGCGCTCTTCGCCGAGGGCAAGCGTCCCCCGGCGCTGACCGCCTCCTTCGACAAGGCGGCCTCGGACGAGACCGTGAAGGCGTTCGGCGAGATCGGCGAGAACGGCGTCCCCATGCCGGCGGCCCCCGAGATGGGCGCGGTGTTCGAGTTCTGGGGCGGCGCCGAGATGAGCATCATCAAGGGCGAGGGCGACCCGGTCCAGACCTGGCAGAAGATGATCTCCGACATCGAGGGCCGCATCGGCCAGTGATCCGGCGCGGTCCACCTCCGGCGTCCCCGCGGGGACGCCGGAGGCGGACCGTGGCCCTGCGCCCTCGGGGCGCGCACCCCCCCTTCCACGGCAGGCCCTCGGGCCGGATGAGGAACCATGAGCCCGTCTTCCACCGCGTCGGACCGGTCCGACGCCGCCACCGCCGCCCTCGACGACGCCGCGCGCCGCACCGGCCCGGGCCGCCGTCGTCGTGCGGACGCCCGGGGTACCGAGGGCCTCGGCGGCACGCTGGCCAAGATCGTCCTGCTGGGCCTCGTGGACGCCTTCGCGGCGTTCCTGCTGTTCCAGCTCGCGGCCGCGGGGGACTGGGTGGTGTTCGCGCTGACCCTGGCGGTCACGATCGGCATCAACTGGATCTACCTGCGCCGCGGCGGCCTGCCGGCCAAGTACCTCGCCCCCGGCCTGTTCTTCCTGATGCTGTTCCAGGTGTTCGTGGTGGTCTACTCCTCCTACGTCGCCTTCACGAACTACGGCGCCGGGCACAACTCGGACAAGGCCGCGGCGATCGAGATCATCCAGCGCTCCTCCTCCATCCGCGTGCCGGACTCCCCGGTGTACGACATCACGGTGCTGGAGGAGGGCGGCGACCTCTACCTGCTGACCCTGCGGGACGGGGAGCCCGTCCTCGGCGGCGCGGACCAGGCGCTGGAGCCGGTCGAGGCCCAGATGCAGGACGGGGAGCCGGTGGGGGTGGAGGGGTACACCACCCTGCGGTTCGGCGACCTGCTGCAGCGTCAGGACCAGGTCACCCGCCTGAAGGTCCCGCTGAGCGACGACGCCGCGGACGGCACCCTGGAGACGCGCGACGGCTCCCGCGGGTACGTGTACGCGCCGCGTCTGGAGTACGACGAGGCCCGGGACACCTTCACGGACCTCGAGAGCGGCGTGGAGTACCGGGACAACGGCGAGGGCCAGTTCCAGGCGGACGACGGCAGCACGCTGCAGACCGGCTGGCGGGTGTTCGTCGGCCTGGACAACTTCACGCGCGCGTTCACCGACCCCGAGCTGCGCGACCCGCTCCTGCGGGTCACCGTGTGGACCTTCGCCTTCGCGTTCCTGAGCGTGGCCACGACGTTCGCCGTCGGGCTGCTGCTGGCGATCGCCTTCAACCGTTCGGACATGCGCGGCAAGAAGGTCTACCGGGTGATGATGATCCTGCCGTACGCGTTCCCGGCGTTCCTGTCCGGCCTCGTGTGGGCCGGCCTGCTCAACCCGGAGTTCGGCTTCGTCAACACCGTGTTCTTCGGCGGCGCGGACATCCCGTGGCTCACCGACCCGTGGCTGGCCCGGCTGTCGGTGCTCGTGGTGAACCTGTGGCTGGGCTTCCCCTACATGTTCCTGGTGACCACGGGCGCCCTGCAGTCCCTGCCCGAGGACGTGGACGAGGCCGCCCGCATGGACGGCGCCGGCCCGTGGCGCATCTTCCGCTCCATCAAGCTGCCCCTGCTGCTGGTCTCGGTGGCGCCGCTGCTGATCTCCTCGTTCGCGTTCAACTTCAACAACTTCAACATCATCTACATGCTGACCGGCGGCGGACCGCGGTTCCCCGACGCGGGCTCGAACATCGGCGCCACAGACCTGCTGATCACGGTCGTCTACAAGACGGCGTTCAGCGGGGTGGGGCGCGACTACGGCCTGGCCTCCGCCCTGTCCATCGTGATCTTCCTGATCGTGGCGACCATCTCGGCGATCAGCTTCCGGCAGACCAAGGCGCTCGAGGAGATCGACAAGTGAGCATCCCCCAGGATTCCGGACGGCCCCGGCCGGACGCCCCGACCTCGCCCCTCGCCGCCGCCCTGGCGCAGCAGGAGACGGACCCGCTGCGCTGGGAGGAGGACCCGGCCCCGCCACGACGCCGCCGCTCGTTCGGCCGCTGGATGCGGGAGCTGGGCTGGCGTCACGCGGTGGGCGTGCTGGCCAGCGCGTTCGCACTGTTCCCGCTGCTGTACGTGCTGTCCGCGTCGCTCGACCCGACTGGCACGATGGCGAGCTCGAACCGGCTGTTCTCCTCGTTCAGCGGGCAGAACTACGTGGACCTGTTCAGCGACCCGAACCGGCCCTTCGGCCGCTGGTTCCTCAACACGATGGTGATCGGCGTCATCACGTCCGTGATGACGGTGTTCCTCGGTGCCCTGGCCGCCTACGCGTTCTCCCGGATGCGGTTCACGGGCCGCCGCGTGGGGCTGCTGACGCTGCTGCTGGTGCAGATGTTCCCGCAGCTGCTCGCGGTGGTGGCGATCTTCCTGCTGCTGACCTACATCGGCAACCTGGTGCCCGTCCTGGGCATCGGCTCGCAGCTCGGCCTCATCCTCGTGTATCTGGGCGGCGCGCTCGGGGTGAACACGTACCTGATGTACGGGTTCTTCAACACCATCCCGCCGTCGCTGGACGAGGCTGCCAAGCTCGACGGTGCCTCGCACGCGCGGATCTTCTTCTCGATCATCCTGCGCCTGGTGACCCCCATCCTCGCGGTGGTGGCCCTGCTGTCCTTCATCACCACGGTCTCGGAGTTCGTGATCGCCTCCGTAGTGCTCACGGACCCGTCCGCGCAGACGCTCGCGGTGGGCCTCTACGGCTACGTCTCGGAGACCCGCTCCGAGAACTGGGGCGTGTTCGCGGCCGGCGCCGTGCTGGCGGCCCTGCCCGTGATGGCGCTGTTCCTGTTCCTGCAGCGGTACATCGTCTCCGGCCTCACGGCCGGCGGCGTGAAGGGCTGAGCCGACGACGGCGGTGGGAGGGGCGCCCGCCCCTCCCGCCTCACGGCAGCGCCAGCCGGAACACCTTCTTCCACGCGGAGCCCACCTGCCGCAGCAGCGGGCCGGTCGTGTACGGCAGGCCGTAGCGGGCGCAGATCTCGCGGACCCTGGGCGCCACCTCGGCGTACCGGCTGGACGGCAGGTCCGGGAACAGGTGGTGCTCCACCTGGTGGGAGAGGTTGCCGGTCATGAAGTGCATCAGCTTCGAACCGGAGATGTTCGCGGAGCCGATCATCTGCCGCACGTACCAGTCGCCGCGGGTCTCGCCGTCCACCATCTCCTCGGAGAACGTCTCCGCACCCTCCGGGAAGTGCCCGCAGAAGATGACCGCGTGCGCCCAGATGTTGCGCAGGCCGTTGGCCAGCAGCGTGCCCGCGAGCGTGGCCTTGCCCGAGCCGGTCAGCACCTCGGCGACGGCCGGCGTGGCCACGTAGTCCTTGGCGAACTGCCGGGCCGCCTTGACGCCCACGGAGCGCAGATCCGTCATCAGCTCCTCGCGGGACTTCTCGCCGCTCTGCACGCGGTCCAGCTCGAGGTCGTAGAGGGCGATGCCCCACTCGAAGATCGGGGCCAGCCCCGCGTTGATCACGGGGTTGAGCAGGTGCCGCGGCTGCCACGGCTCGGACTCGTCCATGCGCAGCACGTTGTAGCCCACGTCCCGGTCCTTGCCGACGACGTTGGTCCAGCGGTGGTGCAGGTCGTTGTGGGTGTTCTGCCACGCCCGCGACGGCGTCACGAAGTCCCACTCCCACGTGGTGGAGTGGATGTCCGGGTCGCGCATCCAGTCCCACTGGCCGTGGAGCACGTTGTGCCCGATCTCCATGTTCTCCACGATCTTCGCGACCGTGAGCATGGCCGTGCCCGCCACGAACGCGGCGGGGTGTCGTGCGTTGAGCAGGAGGGCGCGGCCGCCGAGCTCGAGCCGGCGCTGCCAGCGGATGACGCGGCGGATGTAGGCCGCATCGGAGGCGCCGCGGCGGGCGAGCACGTCGTCGCGGATCGCGTCCAGCTCCCGGCCCAGCTCGGCCACCTGCGCGTCCGTCAGGTGGGCGGCGCCGGGCGGGCGCACCGCCGGGCTCCCGACGACGCCCGGCAGCCCCGGCGTCGTGGCGGCGGCGGTGGAGCGGGACGTGGCGGCACGGGACTCGGCGGTGTGGGGAGCCCAGCTCGTGGTGTCGGGGCGGTCCTGCGGCAGGACCCGGGCGGCGCGGCCGCGCACGGTGGTGCCGGGGATGGCCAGGGCCAGATCGTCCGGGGCGGTGGCGCCGGTGCGGCTGGGGGTGGTGGGTGTCTGGGTCATGCGGTGCTCCTGGGGACGGGAGGCGGGGGATGGTCGGGGAGGCCCGGGTCTCGGCCGGGTGTCAGGTTCAGAGGTCGAGGCTCAGCGGGCCGGCGGCGGCGCTCACGCAGGTCTGGATCAGCTCGCCGGGCTCGCCGTGGACTTCGCCGGAGCGCAGGTCGGTGACCTGGCCGGAGCGCAGGGGGGTCAGGCAGGCGTGGCAGATGCCCATGCGGCAGCCGGACGGGGCGGCGACGCCGGCCTCCTCGGCCACGATCAGCAGCGGCACGTCACCGGGAGCGTCGGCCTCGGCGTCGGCGTGCTCGAACACCACGCGGCCGCCCGCGCCGGCCACGCCCGCCGCGAAGTCCGCACGGAAGCGCTCGATGCGCAGGTCCTCGCCGGCCTCGCGCCGCCAGAGGTCCTCGGCGTCGTCGAGGAACTCGGCGGGGCCGCACGCGTAGGCGGCCCGGTCGCGCCAGTCGGGGCACAGGTCCTCGAGCTCGGCGGGGGAGGACAGGTCCAGGCGGCCCTCGTCCGCGGTGTGGCGGTGCACCACGCGCAGGCCCGGGAACTGGTCGGCCAGCTCGGCGAGCTCCTCGCGGAACAGGGCGTCCTCGGGGGTGCGGGAGGAGTGGATGAGCACGACGTCGGCGTCCGCGCGGGCCGGCACGAGCGTGCGGATCATGGACATCACCGGGGTCAGGCCTGAGCCGGCGGTGAGCATGAGCAGCGGGCGCGGCTCGTCCGGCAGGGTGAAGTCGCCCTCGGGGATGTCGAGGAAGAGGACGTCGCCGGGCTTCGTGCGGCGCACGAGCGTGCCGGAGACGAGGCCGATGTCGGACACCGTGATCTCCGGGTCCGCGCCCGCGGGGGCGGAGAGCGAGTAGGAGCGCCACTGCCGCACCCCGTCCACGTCGACGCCGATGCGTGCCCACTGGCCGGCGTCGTGGGCCCGCCAACCCGGTCCGGGACGGAACGCGATGGTGACGGCGCCGGGCGTCGCGCGGGCGACGGAGGTGACCACCCCGCGCAGCTGGCGGGAGGAGTGCACGGGGTCGAACAGGCCGAGGACGTCCTGCGGTGTGAGCGGGTGCAGGAGCGTCGTGACCAGGCGGGTGAGCAGGAAGGGGCCGGGCATGCCCCCACGCTATGGCGCAGCGCGCCATGATTCTTCATGTCGGACGTACGATCGACCCGCAGGATTCATCGTGAGGAGACAAGATCATGGCCTCAACCCCCGCCCCGACGCGCGGCACCGACTGGCACCCGCCGTGGCTGTCCCTGCCTTCGGACCTCCCCGGCCGGCTGGCCCCCGCGATCCCGGCCATCATGCAGCGCATCATCGAGACGGTGCCGGAGCAGATCCCGGCGTACGTGAGCGCCCGGGACGGCCGCTACGGCGAGAACCTGACGCGCGGGGTGACCGCGGCGCTCGAGCAGCTGATGAGCCTGCCGGGCACCGCCCGTCCCGCGCTCAGCCCCGAGACGCGGGCGCTCATGGCCTACCTGGGCGCGGGGGAGTTCCGGGAGGGCCGCACGATGGACGCCCTGCTCGGCGCTTACCGGGCCTCCGCACGGATCGTGTTCCGGGACCTGTCCGCCGAATGCGCCCACCTCGGCATGGGCATGTCCGTGGTGATCGACCTCGGCGAGTCCATCTGGGCCTACATCGACGAGCTCTCCTCGGTCAGCGCCCAGGCGTACGCGGAGGCGCAGTCCGCCCAGGCGGGCGTGCTCGAGCTGCACCGCGCCGCCCTCGCCACCGCCCTGGTCCGGGGCGGGACCGAGGAGAAGGAGGTGCAACGGCTGGCCGCGCTCGCGGACTGGCGGCTGCCGCGCCGGCTGGCGGTGGTGGTGCTGCCCGCGGACGCCGGCGTCGCCGTCCGGGAGAGGCTGGGCCGGGCCGGGCTCGTGGTGGAGCGGGACTCGGAGGTGGTCGCCGTGATCGACGCGACGCCCTCCCAGGGCCGCCGCGAGCGCATGCTGCGCCTGCTGGCGGGGACGGCCGCCGTCGTCGGGCCGGCCGTGGACTGGCCGCTCGTGCCCCACTCCTACCGGGTGGCCCGCACGCTGGCCGTCCAGGAGGCGGCGGGCCGGACGGCGGAGCCCGCGCAGGGGGAGGACGACGACGGCGCCCCGTCCCCGATCCTCGCCGCGGACCACCTGGCGCGCGTGGTGCTGGGGGCCGAGCCGCGCGTCGTGACGCAGCTGGCCGAACGCGTGCTGGCGCCCCTGGACGAGGTGAGCGAGGCGAAGCGGGCGGTGCTGGAGGAGACCCTGCTCGCCTGGCTCACGCACTGGGGCCAGCGGGCGCCGATCGCCGCGGAGCTCGGCGTGCACCCCCAGACCGTGGGGTACCGGGTGGGCCGGCTGCGCGAGCTGTTCGGGGAGGCCCTCGAGGACCCCGACGCGCGGTTCGACCTGGAGATCGTGCTGCGGGCGCGGCGGGACGGGGTCGGGTGAGCGGGGCGGCAGGGGGTGCCGTCTGACGGGGGCCTTCACTAGCGTGGGTGGACCACGCATCCCGACGAGGGACCCCGACGAGAGAAGAGGGACAGTGCCATGACGAACGCCCCGAACCGCGACGAGCTCCCCCTGCCGGACTACGACCACATCCCCAACGGCACGCTGCCGACCCGGATCACCGGCCTCGACGAGTCGCAGGTGGAGCAGCTGCTCGCCTACGAGCGCGCCCACGGCGACCGCCTGCCCGTGGTGCAGGTCCTCGAGACGCGGCTCGAGGCGCTGCGCTCCGGCGCCCAGCCCTCCGGCGATCAGGTGCCGGACACCCCGGAGGTCGGCGGCTCCCGCACCGGCTCGCCCGTGACCCCGGAGACGAGCGGCCCGCCCGTGGAGCCCCTGAGCCGCGGCATCCCGGCCGACCCGCAGCACCCCGGCAACCGCTGAGCCGGCCGGGCGTCGCCTGACAGGGCGGCCCCCCGCGGAACGCGGCCACGACGCCCCGTCTCCTTCCTGTGAGAGGCGACGCGTCGTGGCCGCCTCGCGTTCCGGGCGATCCCGCGGTCCGGCCACGGAGCGCCTGCGAGGGTCCCCGTAGCGTGTTTGTGAGCTGGGTTATATTTCGACACAGCTGCGGCGGGCCTTCGGGCGCTGACGTGCGAGGCTGCCGGATTCCCGGCTGTCCGGCTCCTACTCACGGATGGGTGAAACGGCATGACTGAATTCGAGGACAAGCTTGCGCAAGTGGCTCGGCGAGCCCGCGACTACGCAAGCTCCCTGGACACGGAAGAGGCGACGAAGAACGCGCTCGTCATGCCATTCATCTCGCAGGTGTTGGGCTACGACGTGTTCGATCCCCAGGAGGTCGTCCCGGAGTTCGTCGCAGATCTGGGCCTGAAGAAGGGGGAGAAGATCGACTACGCCATCATGCGGGAGGGGAAGGTCAACATCCTCGTGGAGGCCAAGAAGGTCGGCTCGGAGCTGTCCCTGGCGCACGCGAGCCAGCTGGTGCGCTACTTCCACACCAGTGAAGCGCGGATCGGCGTGCTCACCAACGGGCGGGTGTGGAACTTCTACACGGACCTCGACAAGGCCAACATCCTCGACGAGCGTCCGTTCCTCGTCCTCGATCTTCTGGACATCGACCCGGTCACCGTGCCGAAGCTCGAGCAGCTGGCGAAGGGATCCTTCGATCTCGACTCGGTCATCGCCGCAGCCGAGGAGCTGAAGTACGTATCGGCCATCAAGCGCGAGATTTCTGCCGAGATGGCTGCGCCGAGCGATGAGTTGGTGAAGGTCCTCGCCAAGCGCGTGTACTCCGGGTACATGAACGCCAAGGCGGTGGAGACCTTCACCCGGCTCACCGAGGAGGCTGCGCGCCAGTACATCAACGATCGCGTCAACGCGCGGCTGAAGACTGCCCTGGGCGACCAGGTCGCTCCGGTACTGGCGGCTCCCGCTGAGCCCGTGGCCACCGGCGATCAGACGGTCCTGTCCGACGAGGAGAACGGTCAGGAGGGCCAGCTCAAGCCGGGCGTGGTGACGACCGAAGAGGAGATCGAGGGTTTCCGCATCATCAAGGCGATTCTCGCCGGAATCGTGCCGATGAACCGCGTCTACATGCGCGACGCAGCCTCGTACTGCAGCGTCATCCTGGACGACAACAATCGGAAGCCGATCGCGCGCCTTCACTTCGACGGGAAGGTGAAATATCTGGTGCTGTTCGATGCGGACAAGAACAGGACGCGGGCCGACCTCGAGAACTTGGAGGACATCTACGAATCCGCCGAGGCACTGCGGAGCGTCGTCAGCTCCTACGTCGGGGCCTGAGCGGACTCTGACCCGCCTACTGACCGGATCCGGCCCGCGGGCGGGCAGGACTGTGCCCCGCCGCCGTCGATGCGCCACCCTGGTGCGCACGCCCCGGTGGGACAGACCCGCCGGGCGCCGACCCGAGAGGACGTCATGACCCATCACGAGCGCGACGACCGCCAGGCCCTGGCCGCCGGCGAGACCTACCTGATCCACGTGCTGGAGACCTCCGACCCGCCCGGCAACCCGGACCACTACCGGATCACGGACGCGGTCGAGGCCCACCACGCGTCCACCGGCTCCTACGACGTCGAGGCCGGCGGCCTGGACGCCGCCCGCGAGCTGCTCGCCCGCCACGCCAAGTGAGCGACCGGGGCTGAGACGTCCGGCCGGGCCGCGCCTCACGCGCCCGGCCGGAGCCTCATCCCCAGCACGGTGCGCGCCTCGAGCCCCAGAGCCGCGCGGGCCTCGGGCGCGCCGGTGCGGTCCTCGCCCACCACGGTCATCCCGATCCGCTCGGCCACCCGGCGCGAGGCCGTGTTCTCCGGGTGGATGATCGCCACGAGCTCGTGGTGCCCCAGCACGTCCCGGGCGTGGTCCCGGCAGGCGGCGGCCGCTTCGGTGGCGTAGCCGCGCCCCCACAGGTCGGCCCGCACGTGGTAGCCGACCTCCAGGCGAGGCTCCCCGTTGACCTCCTGCCACGTCAGGCCGCAGTCGCCCACGAAGCCGGGCCCGCCGTCGTCGTGGGTCTCGATGATCCACAGCCCGTGCCCGTCCTGCGCGTACCGGCGCCGGTTGCCCGCGATCCACGCCGCCGCCTCCGCGCGCGTGCGCGGGGCGGGGTAGAAGCGCATCACCACGGGATCGGCGAGGAGGCCGGCCAGGTGGTCGAGGTCGGCGTCGGCCATCTCGCGGAAGCGCAGACGGGCGGTGGGGGCGGGCGGCATGCGCCCAGGCTAGCGGCGGGCGGATGCGCCCCGCCTCTTGTCTGCGCGGGGCCGGGCTGGTCGACTGTGCCCATGCCGCATTCCCTCTCCCTGCGCCCGTTGCGGGTGGATGACGCCGAGGCCATGGCCGCGGTCCTCGCCGACCCGGACCTGTACACGTACACCGGCGGGACGCCGCCGGGCGAGGAGGAGCTGCGGCAGCGGTACGCGATCCTCGCGCGCGGTCGCTCCGAGGACGGCGCGGAGGACTGGGCCAACTGGATCGTGGTGCTGGAGCCGGAGGGCCGGCCGGTCGGCTACGTCCAGGCCACCATCCCCGTGGACGGGGGACCCACGCAGATCGCCTGGCTGATCGGCACGCCGTGGCAGGGCCGCGGGCTGGCGAAGGAGGCCGCCGGCCTCCTCAAGGGCGAGCTGCGGGACCGGGGGGTGCGGCGCCTCGTGGCGGATGTCCACCCCGAGCACACGGCCTCCCAGCGGGTCGCCCAGGCGATCGGCCTGGCGCCGACGGACGAGGTCGTGGACGGGGAGGTCCGCTGGGCCGGGTCCGTGGACGACGGCGGCGGCCCGGTCACCGGCTGAGGCCGCGGCGCCGCTCCGGGTAGGAGCCGCCGAGCTCCACGCCCCGCTCGGCCAGGTAGGCCTCCGGGTCCACCGGCTCGCCGTCCACGCGCAGCTCCAGGTGCAGGTGCACGCCGGTGGCGGCGCCGGTCTGCCCGACGCCGGCCAGGTGGTCCCCGGCGGAGACGCGCTGGCCCGCGTCCACCACGGTGGAGTCCGGGGCGGCGTGCAGGTAGCGCCACACGTGGCCGTCCCCGGCGTCCACGGCGAGCAGGTTGCCGCCCGCGTCCCCGCCGGCCTCCACGAATAGGACTCGGCCGTCGGACACCGAGTGGAAGGGCGTGCCCTCCGGCACCCCGCCGAGGTCCACGCCGTCGTGGCGGGTCAGGGCCTCCTCGGACACCCCCGAGGGCACCACGCCCTCGCCGAACGGGTTGGGGCGGGGCCCGAAGCGGGAGGTCACGCGGCCCTGCACGGGCTCGGCGTACCCCTGCGTGTTCACCGTGGGCGGGGCGGGGGTGAAGCCGCCGTTCCAGCGCCGCCGCTCGGCGCCCGCGCCGGCGTCGTCCCGGCCGGCCGGACCGAACGCGAGGACCAGCGCCAGGACGGTCGCGATCAGGGCCAGCGCCCCCACTGCGGCCAGCACGCCCCCGGCCACACCGCTGCCCGGGGAGCCGGCGCCGGGGGTCGGGGTGGTCATCCCCTCAGTCTGTCATGCAGGGTCGGGACGGCCCCGGCCTTCGCCCACGGCATCCCGGCCCGCCACCAGCTCCCGCCCGCGCTCGTAGTCCTCGTCCGCGTTGTAGGTCAGCACGCCCACCACGCGGTCCTGCGCGTCCGTGTACCAGAGAGTGAACCCGCCGGTGCGCTCCACCATGCGGGCCTGCTCGTGGCCGTCGCCCCACGCGGCGTGCTTGAGCGTGTGCTCGCCGATGGTGCTCCAGAACCCGGGCACGGCCTCCCACCGCCGCAGGGACTCCGGGTCCGCCGTCGCCGCGTGGGCCAGCACGGAGGCCTGGCCGGCGCCGCCCGGCACGCCGACCTCGGTGCGGGCCGCGTTGTGCCCGGCGACCTCGCCCATGCCGAGGGCGTCGCCCCAGTGCTCCACGGGGATCGGCCGGCCGGCCACGGCGTGGTGGGCGCGGGCCACGTCCCCGGCCACCCACACGCCCGGCGCCGCCGCCAGGTGCTCGTCCGCCACGATCCGCCCCTCGTGCATGGTCAGCTCGGAGTCCTCGAGCCACCCGCCCCCCGGCTCGACCCCCACCGCGGCGAGGATCAGGTCCGGGGCGAGCGTGGCGCCGTCGTCGAGGTGGACGGTGCGCGGGGCGCGCACCTGCCCCACCCGCACGCCGGTGCGCAGCTCGACGCCGGCGCCGATCAGCCACTGCGCGATCCGATCGCCCGCCTCGCGGCCGAGCCGCTTCTGCTGCGGCACCTCGTCCGGGGTGACCAGCGTGGTGGCCACCCCGCGCAGGGCCAGGGAGGCGGCCGCCTCGCAGCCGATGAACCCCGAGCCGATCACGACGGCGGAGCGCGCGTGCCCGGCGGAGGCCACCAGGCGGCGGGCGTGGTCGAGAGAGCGCAGCAGGTGCACCTCGGCGTCGTCGTCCGCGACGGGCAGGGGCTTCGGGTGCGCGCCGAGGGCGAGGATCAGGCGCTCGAAGCGGACCGGCTCCTCGCCGACCCGCAGCGTCCGCGCGGCGAGGTCCGCGCCGGTGACGGTGGTGCCGCGGCGCAGCTCGACGCCGTCCGGCAGCTCCTCCCCGGCGATCGGCGTGCCCTCGGGGGCCGCCATGCCGCGCAGCAGCTCCTTGGACAGCGGCGGACGCTCATAGGGGTGGTCCACGTCCGAGGTGAGCATGAGGACGGGGCCGGGTCCCCCGGCGTCGACGTAGGCGCGGGCGGCGCTGACGCCGGCGGGGCCGCTGCCCACGATCACGAGCGGGTACGGGGTGGAGCTGTGCTGGGCCATACGGCCAGCATGCGCACCCGTCACGGGCGGGCGCCAGGGCCGACGGGCACCCCCGGCTCCGGCATACTGCCCGCATGGACCCCTCCCTGGTGTGGCTGCCGGCCGTCGTCGCGCTGGCCGCGATCACCCTGGGCGGCACGCTCCAGCGGGTGAGCGGAATGGGCGTCGGCATGATCGCCGCACCCACGCTGTCCCTGCTCCTGGGCCCGGTGGCGGGGGTGACGCTGTCCAACGTGGCCGCCTCGGTGTCCGCGGTGCTGCTGTTCGCGATGCTGCACCGGCATGTGGACTGGCCGCGCTTCGTCCGCCTCGCGCCGTTGCTCGTGGCCGGCTCGTTCGCGGGGGCGTGGGCCGTGCGGGTCCTGGACGCCCACGCCCTCGAGATCCTCCTGGGGTCCTCCGTGCTGGTGGCCGTGGCCGCCGTCCTGGGCCTGCAGCAGCGCTTCACCGCCCAGGGGAACGGGGCCGTGTTCGCCTCCGGCGCCGTGGCCGGGTTCATGAACACCACCGCGGGCATCGCCGGGCCGGCGCTCGCGGTCTACGCGGTGGCGAGCCGGTGGGACCAGCGCTCGTGGGCGGCCACCCTCCAGCCCGTGTTCCTGCTGGCCAATCTCACCTCGCTGGTCACCAAGTCGCTGTTCGGCGCGGCCGTGCCCGCGGGGCTGCACGTGCCGTGGCCGGTGTGGGTCGCCGTGGTGGTGGGCGGCCCGCTGGGTGTCCTGCCCGGTTCGGTGGTGGCCCGCCGGGTGGACCCCGCGAAGGCGCGCGTCCTCGCGATCTGCCTGGCCGGCGTCGGGGGCACGCTGGCGCTGGTGCGCGGTGTGGCCGGCACCCTGGGCTGAGGCGGGGCCGGCGCGCAGGCGTCAGGGCAGGAGGGAGCGCACGGCCGCGGCCAGCGTGTCCCGCACGTCGTCCACCGTCAGGTCCTCCGGGGCCAGGTGCCGCTCGACCGACAGCGTGTGCACGAGCATCAGGAGCATGGCCGCGGTGTGCGTGACCTGCTCGTCCGGGACGTCGGCCAGCACGCGGTGCTCGCGCAGCAGGCCGGCCAGGAAGTCCCGCCGCCGGACGGTCAGCGTCCGGTAGGCTCTCCCCACGGCGGGCTCGCGCAGGCCCACGGCCTGGAACTCGTGGAGGAGCAGGGGCCAGGAGCCCGTGGTCTCGAGCACGACGTCGGCCAGGGCCTCCGCCACGCGGGCCACCAGGTCCTCGCGCGGCAGGTCGGGGTCGTCCAGGGCGTCGGCGACGCCGTCCATGGCTCGGGTGGTCGCCCGCTCGAACTGGACGGTGCAGGCGGCGGCGAAGAGGTCCGGCTTCCCCGCGAAACCGGAATAGACGGCGCCCTTCGTGTAGCCGGCCTCCGCCGCGATGCGGGCGAGGGAGGAGCGCGCGTAACCCTCCCGTCCGAACACCCGAGCCGCGTGGTCGAGGATGGCCGCGCGGACATCCTCGCGGCGGGGTCGGGTCGCCATGTTGCCCTCTCGATGCCGATGGTATTGAATACCGATGGTATTGAATCCGCCTCGACTCGGCAAAGAGGGCCCATGTCTTCCACTCCCACCGACGCCGATCACCATGGCCCCGGGCCCGCCCCCGACCCGGCGCACCTCGACGACCTCCCGCCCGCCACCCTCGTGGCGCGCGGTCTGACCCTGCGCGGCAGTCGCGGGCCGGTGTTCGGCTCCCTCGACCTCGTGCTGCCCCCGCAGACCCACCTGGCCGTGCTCGGAACCCAGGGCTCGGGCCGCTCGGCCCTGCTGCTCGCCCTCACGGGGCGCCTGCAGGGCGTGCGGGGCGAGCTCGTGCTCACCGGCGGCCCCGTGGACGTCGCACTGGACGGGCCGGAGCGGCCCGCCGCCCGCGCGTACCGGCCCCCGATCGACGCCGCGCGCCACCCGCACGCCCTGCGCGCCCGCACCGCCGTCGCCCACACCACCGACGTGGTGGAGCTCGAGCCGGCGCTGACCGCGGCCGAGGTCGTGGACGAGCGCTGTCTCACCGACGGCGTGCGCCGCCGCGCCGGCCGCGCACGCTTCGCCCTCCTCGCCGACGCGGTGAGGCTGACCGTGGCGCCGGAGGCCGTCGTCGGGGAGCTGTCCGCGCCCGATCGCGCGCTGCTGGCCGCCGTCGTCGCCTGCCTGCGCCCGGCCCGCCTCGTCACCTTCGACGACGTGGACGCCACCCTGACCATCGATGAGCTGGTCGCGCTCCACGCGGCCCTGGACGTCCTCAAGGACCACGGCCACCCGTTCGCGGTGAGCGCCGTGGCCTCCGCGCCCGTGCCGCGCGACGCCGTCGTCCTCACCCTGCCCCCCGTCCGGGAGAACTGATGCTGTTCCGCTACGAGCTGCGACGCTTCCGCCGTGGCCTGCCCCTGCTCGCCCTGCTGTTCATCTTCCTCGTCCCCGCCATCTACGGCGCCCTCTACCTGTCCGCGAACTGGGACCCCTACGGGGCCATGGACCGTCTGCCGGTGGCGATCGTCAACGAGGACGAACCCGTCCAGCGCGGCGACACCACGCTGCGCACCGGCGCGGACATGACCGAACGCCTCAAGGACGACCGCGCCTTCGACTGGCGCGAGACCACGCGCGAGGAGGCCGAGGAGGGACTGCGGGAGGGCCGGTACTACCTCGTCCTGGAGATCCCCGCCGAGCTCAGTCGTGACCTCGTCAGCCCCGAGGGCGGCGGGACACCGCAGCAGGCGCAGATCACCCTGCGCCGAGACGACGCCAACGGCTTCGTGATCGGCTCCGTCACGAACGCGAGCCAGGCCAAGGTCGAGGCCGCCGTGAACCGGTCCGCGATCGAGGCGTACTTCGAGGCCGTCTTCTCCAGCCTCGGCGAGCTGCGGTCGGGCATGGTGGACGCCGCCGACGGCGCCGCGCAGCTGGCCGACGGCACGGCCTCCGCGGAGGACGGCGCGAGCCAGCTGGAGGACGGGATCGTCCAGGCCCACGACGGCTCGGGCAAGCTGGCCGAGGGCGCGGGCCAGCTCGCCACGGGTGCGGGTGACCTCGCGGACGGCGCCGCCCAGGCCGACGACGGCGCCCAGCGACTCGCCGAGGGCGCCGCGTCCGCGCAGGACGGGGCCGGCCGCCTGGCCGACGGGCTCGACCAGGCGCGCGAGGGATCCCAGGCCCTCGCCGACGGAGCCGGGCAGCTCGCCGAGAACGCCCCCGCCCTGCGTCAGGGCGCCACGGACCTCTCCGACGGGCTGGCCCAGCTGCAGACCGGATCGGCCGAGCTCACCGACGGCGCCACGCAGGTGGCCGACGGCACCCAGCAGCTCTACGACACGGTGATCCCCGGCCTGGACCAGGTGATCGAGCGGCAGGACGCGGTGGCCGCCGACGTCGCCGCGGTGGACGAGGACGTCCAGCGGGTCGCCGAGGTGGCCGGCACGGCCGAGGACGGCGCGGGCGCCCGCATCGCCGACGCGCAGGCCGCCCTGGCCGAGCTCGCCGAAGAGGACCCGACGCTCGCCGAGTCCGAGCAGTACGCCGCGCTCCAGGAGGCGCTCACCGGCGCGGACGAGCGGGTGACCGCCGTCGCCGGCCGCGCCGAGGAGGCCGCCGCGACCTCCGCGGCCGCCAACGAGCGCGTCCAGGGCTTCGTCGAGGACGACGTCGCCGCCTCCGCCAAGGCGGATCTGACGGACCTCAACGACGGCGCCCACGCCGTGGCCGCGGGCGCGGAGAAGCTGCAGGGCGGGATCGGTGAGGCGAAGGACGGGGCCGACTCCCTCGCCGACGGCGCCGGGAAGTTCGCGGACGGCCTCGAGCAGCTGGGCTCCGGCGCGACCGAGCTCGACGGCGGCCTGGCCCAGCTCCAGGACGGCGCCGGGGAGCTGCAGTCCGGCCTCGGCGAGCTGACGGACGGGGCGACCACCCTCGCCGAGGGCAACGCCGCGCTCCACGACGGGGCGCTGACCCTGCAGGACGGTGCGGGGCAGCTGGAGTCCGGCGCCACCGAGCTCGACGGCGGCCTGGCCCAGCTCCAGGACGGCGCCGGGGAGCTGCGCGCCGGCCTCGGCACCCTCGACGACGGCGCCCACGAGCTCGCCTCCGGGCTCTCCGACGGCGTCGACCGCGTCCCCGCCCTGACCGAGGACGAGCGGGACGAGGCCGCCCTGGTGATGTCCCGGCCGGTGGAGGCCGTGATGCAGGTGGACAACTCCGCGGAGGTCTACGGCCGCGGCATGGCGCCGATGTTCTTCTCCATCGCGCTGTGGGTGTTCGGCATCGCCGCGTTCAACATCATGCGGCCCATCAGCGGGCGGCTGCTGGCCGGGCGCCGCAACCCGGTGGCGATCGCGCTGGCCGCGTGGCTGCCCGTGGGCATCGTGGCCGTGGGCGGCGGTCTGCTCATGCTGGCCGCCACGCTGCCGCTGGGCCTGGCCCCCGTCCACCCGGTGCGGGCCGTGGCCCTGACGGTGCTCGTGGCCGTGGTGTTCTCCCTCATCGCGCACCTGGTGCAGACGGCGCTCGGCACCCCCGGTTCGGCGCTGCTGCTGGTCCTGCTGATCCTGCAGCTGGCCTCCACCGGCGGCACCTACCCGGCCGAGGTGCTGCCCGGCTTCTTCCAGGCGCTGCACCCGTTCATGCCGATGAGCTACTCCATCGAGGCGTTCCGCAACGCGATCTCCGGCGGTCTGGACCAGCGCTTCTGGGTGCCGGTGGTCGTGCTGATGGGCATCGGGGCGGCGGCGCTCGCCCTGGACGTGCTCGTGGTGCGGCGCCGGCGTCGGTTCCGCATGAAGGACCTGCACCCCGCGCTGCAGGCCTGAGCGGGGATGACTTCCGCACCCCGCGCCGCCGTCGTCCGTCCGGCCCGCCCCGAGGACGCGCCCGCGATCGCCGCGATCGCCGCGGCCACCTTCCCGGACGCCTCCCCGGCCTCGCTGCCGCGTGCCGCGGTGGAGGCGCACATCGCGTTGCACCTGAGTGAGGCCGCCGTGGCCGCGTGGATCGCGGACCCGGAGCGGATCGTGCTCGTGGGCGCCGCGGCCGACGCCCCGGAGACCCTGCTCGGCTACGCCATGTACGAGACCGCCGCGACCCCCGAGGCACCCGTCACGGAGCGGCTCGGCGACGTGCCGGCCGGCCACCTCTCGAAGCTGTACGTGCTCGCCGAGGGGCGCGGCACCGGGCTGGCCGAGGCCCTCGTGCACGACGGCGTCGAGCGGCTGCGGCGGCTGGGGTTCCGGCACGTGTGGCTCGGCACGAACGCGCAGAACACACGGGCCAACCGGTTCTACGAGCGCCTTGGCTTCGCGACGATCGGGGCGCGGCAGTTCGTGGTCGGCGGGGAGCGGGTCGAGGACGACTGGGTGCGGCTGCTGACGGTGGCGTGAGCCGGTCGCCGCTCAGCAGGCCTCCGGGCCGTCCGGGTCCTCGTCGGGGTCGAACCACGCGGACGGGTGATAGTGCACCGCGGCGAGCCCCTCGTCGTCGGCCAGGTGGGTCTGGGCCCCGGGCACGGAATCCGTGTTCTGCCCGGCCACCGCCTCCCACGCCCCGGTCTCGGTGCGGCGCACCACGAGCAACAGGACGCCGGTGCGCTCGCCGGCCTCGTCGCCGTCGGGCGCGGTCTGCCCCGTCATGGTCCACGGCGCGTGCACCACCGCCACGTCCCCGAGCTCGCGCACGCGCACCTGCCCGAGCACGAGCCGGGAGGCCGGGAACATCCAGCGGAAGCCGAGCGCGTGGTTCACCCGGATCTGCCGACGCCGCCTCCACCACACGCCCACCACGTTCACGAAGTCCGCGTCCTCGGCGAACAGGTCGGCGAGCGCGTCGGCGTCGGCGGCGTTCCAGGCGGCCGCGAAGGCCTCGGCCACCGCGGCGGGGCCGGCCGGTCGGGCCGCGACGTCGGCGGTGGGGTCCGCGGGGGACATGACTGCTCCTGGATCGGGGAAGGACGGGTTCAGCGGGCGGGCCCGTAGGCCAGCATCAGCACGACGGCGGCGAACAGCACCGCCATCACGGCCAGGACCGTGAGCACGGCGCGCAGGGCCGCACGCGTGCGCGGGTCGGCCGGGGGCGGTGCATCCGGACGTCGGGTCACGCTCGCCAGTGTGGCACGCGGCACGGCGCGAGGGGCGCGTGCGTCGGCGCGCGTCGAAGGCGCCTCCCAGCCGGGGCTCAGTCGACGCTGAAGCTGCGGATGTGGTTGCTGAACACGAAGCGGTCGAACACGGTCCGCGCCGAGCTCGGGTCGTCCGCGTGACCACTCTGGGCCGTCTACGGCGGATCGAGCCCCGCCGCCGGCCGGCCTCCCATGCCCGGCCGGTTCCCACCTCCGCCCGCCCGCCCGGCAGGGGTGGTCCCGGGCCGGGCGGCCTTGGGATGATGGGTGCCCCCGGAGAAAGGTGCCCGATGCCCCCGCCCGTGCCGCAGCCGACCCGCCGACAGATGCTCCTGGCCGGTTCCGCCCTGCTCGGATCGGGACTGCTGGCCGCCTGCGGGCAGGACGGGGAGGACGCGGCGTCGTCGTCCGTGCCGACCTCGTCCGCGCCCACCTCCGCCGCCCCCGCTGGTCCGCCGCCCGCCGGCGAACCGGTGGCCTGGTCGGACGTGGCCCGGGTGCCGCACCTGTTCTTCCACTCCCTCGTGGTGGACCCGGCCCGCGCCTTCGACGGCGACGACAAGGCCGGCGGCTACCTGGACTTCATGGTCACGGTGGACGAGTTCGACGCCGTCATCCGGCAGGTCTACGAGCGCGGCTACGTGCTGGTCTCCCCGCACGAGCTGTACGAGGTGGGCGAGGACGACGTCGTCCGCCCGAAGACCCTCATGGTCCCCGAGGGTCGCACCCCGCTGATCCTCTCCCTGGACGACTGCTCGTACTACCTCTACATGGACGGCGACGGCTTCGCGGACCGCCTGATCGTGGCCGAGGACGGCCGCGTCCGCAACGAGTACACGGACGCCGAGGGCACCACGCACGTCGGGGCGTTCGACGTCGTCCCGCGCCTGGACGACTTCCTCGCCGAGCACCCGGACTTCAGCCTCAACGGCGCCCGCGGCGTGCTGGCCATGACCGGCTACGACGGCGTGTTCGGCTACCGCACCTCGGCCCGCGAGTTCGGGGACAGCCCCACGTTCGACGCCGACGTCGCGGCCGCCACCGAGGTCGCCGACGCGCTCAAGGACAGCGGCTGGGAGTTCGCCTCCCACACGTGGGGCCACCGGACGGTGCCGAAGCTGACCATGGAGGAGCTCGAGTTCGACATGGGGCACTGGCACGAGGAGGTCGAGCCGATCCTCGGCCCCACGGACATGCTCATCTACCCGTTCGGCGCGGACGTCACCGGCCCCGGCACGTACACGGAGGACAACGAGCGGTACCGCTACTTCCGCGAGCTCGGCTACCGCTCCTTCTTCCTCGTGGACGGCACCTCCAAGGCGTGGGGCCAGCTCGAGCCCGGCTACTACCGCGGCTCGCGCATCAACGTGGACGGCATCAGCCTCGCCGCGGCCGTCTCGGGTGAGCGGCCCGTGCTGGAGGAGTTCTTCGACCCCCGGTCCGTCCTGGACCCGGCCCGCCCCGAGTCCATCCGCGGCCCGAAGAAGCCGAGCCCGGCGCCGTCGTCGTCCGCCGCGGCCCCGAGAACCCCGCGACCCTGAGGAGAGCACCATGTCCATCCCCGCCACCGAGGTCGAGGCCCGCTGGAACGCGGCCGCCGAGCCGTTCACCGCCGTCGTCCGGGAGGTGCGGGACTGGGACGCGGCCACCCCGTGCGAGGGCTGGGACGCGCTGGACCTGCTGGACCACGTGATCGCCGGCCAGCGCGACTTCGCCGCCCGTCAGGGCCGGGAGGTGCCCCTCTTCGACGGCTCCCGCCAGCAGATGGCCACCCAGTGGGCCAAGCACGCCGCCGCCATGTCCGCCCTCGCCGGTGACGAGGAGTTCATCATGCGGCCCATGAAGACCGCGCTCGGGGAGATGCCCGTGGGCGAGGCGTTGATCCGCTTCCACGCGTTCGACGTGATCGTGCACCGTTGGGACCTGGCCCGCTCGCAGGGCGTGGACGCGCGGTTCACGGACGCGGAGATCGACTGCGTGGAGGAGTCGCTGGAGCTGTTCGGCGACGCCGCCTACACGCCCGGCATCCTGGGCGAGCCCGTCCCCGTGGCCGACGACGCCGACCGGCAGACCCGCCTGCTCGGTCGCCTGGGCCGTCGGGGCTGAGACCAGGGCAGGACCCGTCCCCGCACCCCAGGAGGCACCGTGAGCGAGTCCACCGGTTTCAGCGCCGCGGAGCAGGCCGCGATCGCCGAGCGCGCGCAGGAGCTGCGCGCCCAGCGCGGCGGCAGGAAGAAGGCCGACGCCCTGCAGGACCTGCTGGCGAAGATCGAGGAGATGCCCGAGCAGGACCGCGCCATGGCGGTGGGGGTGCACCGGATCGTCACGGAGGCGGCCCCGGAGCTCGAACCCCGCACCTGGTACGGCATGCCCGCCTACGCGCGCGGCACGGACGTGCTCGTGTTCCTGCAGGTCAGCAGCAAGTTCGGCGTGCGGTACACAACCCTCGGCTGACGTCCGGCGCAGAGTGGTCACGACACGCCGCGTCGCGCACGCGGAGACGGCGTGTCCTGACCACTCCGCGGGCTTTCCGGCCCCTCCGAGCCCGCCGGCCCCTCCGCGGCCCGGGCTGCCCGTCGCCAGCGCCGCACCGCCCACAGGGTCAGACCGCCCACGGCGAGCCAGCCCACCCCGAGCAGCACGCCGTTCACGACGCCCGGGCGCACCGCGAACGCCCCCATCGCCACGAGGGAGAGCTGCCCGGGGATCACGCCGACCGCGGTGGAGCCGGCGAAGATCCCCAGCGGCACGGCGAGCGCGCCCGCCCCGTAGTTCACGGGCCAGTACGGCAGCCCCGGGGCGACGCGCAGGGCCAGCAGGGCGAGGAACCCGGTGTCCTCGAGCCGCCGCTCCACGGTCTCGGCGTGGCGGCCGAGCCCGCGCAGGACCACCTCGCGCCCGACCGCGCGCGCGATGCCGTACGCCCCGAGCGAGCCCAGCAGGGCCCCGACCACGGACAGCACCGTCCCCTCGATCGCGCCGAAGAGCACACCGGCGGTGACCGCCATGATCGTCACGGGGATGGGGGTGAGCGCCACGGCCGCGTACAGCACGGTGAACGCGAGCCAGCTCCACCAGCCGAAGCCGTCCAGCTGGGCGCGCAGCTCGTCCACGCCGGGCAGGCGCACGGTGAGTGCCAGCCACACGAACGCCGCCACCACGAGGACGAGGGCGGCGGTGCGCAGGATCGACACCCCGCGGTGCCCGGTGCGGGCGGGCAGGGTGGAGGCGGCGCCGGAGTCGCGCGGCGGCACGGCGGTGGAGGGCATCGGCTCAGGCTACCGGCAGCCGCTCCCTCCGCATGTCCTCCCTGGCCTGCGGTCACGCCCTGCTCTGCTTTGCTGGATCACACGCGTGTGACTCATCCACACCTGTGGACAACTCTGTGGAGAACCCTGTGCACGCGGCCCGCCGGGTGTGGACGGAGGGGCTCAGACGGTGGACGCGCCGGGCGCGTCGTCACCCGGCCGCGCCTCGCCCGGCCCCGCCGCCGGCTCGTCCTCGAAGGCGGGACCGCCGTCGTCCTCCCAGGCCGCGGCGGCGTCGTCGTCCCTGTCGGTCTCCTGCACCTGGTCGTGCAGGCGCTCCATGCGGGTGTCCAGGTCCGCAGCCACGCGGGCGGCGGCCACGAGCTCGGTCGCGATGTCCGGGGGCACGCCGCCGTCGAACTTGTAGTTGATCTTGTGCTCGAGCGTGGCCCAGAAGTCCATGGCGCTCGTGCGGAACTGCATCTCCACGGTCACCGGGATCGTGCCGGTGGACAGGTGGATCGGCACCTGCACGAGGCAGTGCAGGCTGCGGTAGCCCGAGGGCTTGGGCCGGGAGATGTAGTCCTCCACCTCGAGCACCCGGATGTCCGGCTGCTGCGTGAACTGGCGGAACACGCGGTACACGTCCCGGGCGAAGCTGACGATCACGCGCGCCCCGGCGATGTCCGTGACGTTGGTGCGCAGCGCGTCCAGGTCCAGGGACAGCCCGCGGGCGGAGGCCTTGCGCAGGATCGACTCCGGCGACTTCACCCGCGTGACGATGTGCTCGATGGGGTTGTAGTCGTGCAGGTGCGTGAACTCGTCCCGCAGCACCTCGAGCCGCGCCTCCACCTGGAGCAGGGCCGAGCGGTACTCGAGGTCGAAACGCTCGACGTCCTTGCGCAGCCGATCCAACGCCACGGACATCACGGGGGAGAGCTGCGTCAACTCGGACACGGGGGTGCCGCGCAGCGCCTCGACGTCCGCCGAGGGCACGGGCGCGTCCGGGGAAGGGTCCTGCTCCATGGCCTCAGAGCCTACGGCGGGATCCTGCGAGACGGCTGGCCGTCCACAGGCCCGACGGCGGCCCGTCAGTCCTCGGCGGGGATCAGCACGCGCTCGAAGGCGGCGCGCTCCTCGTCGGAGACGGCCACGGGCCGCCCGGCCGCCGGGTCCACCTGCACGAACACGGCGTCGCACAGCACGCAGCGCCGCCCGTCCTGCCACAGCTCGTGGCGCAGCGTGAAGGACGTCCGGCCGATCCGCAGGATCCACACCCGCGCCGTCACCTCGGGCCCGGCGTAGACCACGGGCGCCTCGTACTGGACCTCCATGGACCGCACGACGCGCTGGACGTCCGGGGACGCCGTCGTCGTGGCCCACGCGGCCAGGGCGCGCACGCGCGCCTCCTCGGCGAGGGTGAGCAGGCGGGCGTTGTTGACGTGGCCGTAGCGGTCCTCGTCGGACCAGCGCAGCTGCAGCCCGACCTCGAACGGGGTCGGCGTGCCGGCGTCGGCGGGGGTCTCGGGGGTGGTCGGCTGCGTCACGGGGTGAACACCTTTCCTGGGTTGAGGATGCCGTGCGGGTCGAACACGGCCTTGATGCGCTGCTGGAGGTCGTGCTGGGCGTCGCCGAGCTCGTCCCGCAGGAACGCGCGCTTGAGCAGGCCCACGCCGTGTTCGCCGGTGAGCGTGCCGCCGAGTTCCAGGCCCGCGCGGAACAGCTCGCCGGCGGCCTCCCACACGTCCGCCGGGATCGACGCGGCGTCCTCGGCCGCGCCGCCCACCTGCGCCGCCGCGCCGAACAGCAGGATCGGGTGCAGGTTGCCGTCCCCGGCGTGGGCCGTGGTGGGGATGGCGACGCCGGTGCGTGCCTCGATCTCACGGATCCGCGCGAACATCTCGGCCATGCGGCTGCGCGGGACGGCCACGTCCTCCACGAGCGGGGTGCCGAGGCGCTCGAGCGCGGGGAACGCGGTGCGGCGCAGGGCCATGAGGGCCTCCCCCTCGGCGGGGTCCACGGTCACGGTGACGTCCCCGCCGTGGGCGCGCATGAGGGCGGCCATGGCCTCCCCGTCCGCCTCGGCGCCGGCGCCGTCGGCCTGCACCAGCAGGAACGCGCCGGACTCGGGCAGGGCGGCCCCGCGTTCGGGCCCCGCGTGCGCGCGCACCGCGGCGAGCGTCGCCTCGTCCATCAGCTCCATCAGGGCGGGCACGTGACCGGCCCCGGTGATCGCCTCGGCCGCGGCGGCGCCCGCGACGACGTCCGGGAAGAACCCGCCGAGCGTCACGGGCACGCCGCGCACGGCCGGCCGCAGCGCCAGCGTCGCGCCCACGATCACGCCGAGCGTGCCCTCCGAGCCGATCATCAGCGCGACCAGGTCGTAGCCGGTCACCCCCTTGACGGTGCGGTGGCCCAGCCGCAGCAGGGTGCCGTCCGCGAGCACCACGTCCAGGCCCAGCACCGCCTCGCGCGTGACGCCGTACTTGGCGCACAGCAGCCCGCCGGCGTTCATCGCGATGTTGCCGCCCACCGTGGAGATGTCCTTCGACGCGGGATCCGGGGCCCACCACAGCCCGTGCTCGGCGAGCGCGGCGTTCAGCGCCCCGTTGAGGATCCCCGGCTCGACGACGGCCACGCGGTCCGCGGGGGAGACCTCCAGGATCCGGTCCATCGCGGTCATGTCCAGGACGATCTCGCCCGCCCCCGCGACGGCGCCGCCGGCCAGCCCCGTGCCCGCTCCGCGGGTGACCAGCGGGGTGCGGGTCCCGTGCGCGATCCGGCACGCGGCCTGCACGTCCTCCACCGTCCGCGCGCGGACCACGGCCCGCGGCGCGGCGGGGGAGCGATGCCCCGAGCGGTCCGCCCGGGCGGCCTCGAGTGCGGCGGCGGAGACGTCCACGCGGCCGGGCAGCTCCGCCTGCAGGCGGGCGACGACGTCGGCGGGCGGGGCGTCCGCGGTGGCAGGGCCGGTGGGGGTCGGATCGAGCGGTGCGGAGGAGTCCATGTCCACCAGTGTCGCCGATCACACGGGGTGGAACGTGCGTCGGCCGGTCCGATGACGCGCCCGGCCCCGTCCCTAGACTGGCGACCATGACCTCCCCGGACCCCGCTGCGCCGCGCCCCCGCGTCCACGTGCTCACCCTGCGCCCGGGTGGAGCCCGCGAGGACACCGCCCGCCGCGTGGGCGCCGTCCTCGCCGAGGCCTTCGCCACGGACCCGTACACGCTCGGGCTCGTGCCCGAGGACCGGCGCGAGGCCCGCCTCGAGCGCAAGTTCACCGCCGCCGTGCGCCACGGGCTGCGCGCGGGGGCCGACGGCGCCCCGCTCGGCGCCGTGGACGTCGCCGTGGACGCCGACGACGGCACGCTGCTCGGCGCCGCCGTGTGGACCTCCCCCGCCGCCCCCCGCGGGGTCGACGTGCCGGGCCTGCTGGCGGGGCTGCCCACCGCCGTCGCCGTCCACGGCCGCCACACCCTCGCCCTGAAGCGGATCCAGGCCGCCTGCGAGCGGGCCCGCCCGGCAGGCCGGCACTGGTACCTTGAGGAGGTCGGCACCGTCCCGTCCGCCCGCGGGCGCGGGGCGGCGAGTGCGCTGGTGCGCCACGGCCAGCGCCGCGCGTCGGGTCTGCCCGTGCACCTCGAGGCGTCCGTGCCCGCCACCGTCCCGTTCTATGAGCGGCTCGGCTTCCGTGCGACCGGCCACGTGCCCGTGCCCGGGGGCGAGCCCCTGACCTGCCTGCGCTGGGAGGCCTGAGATGAGACACCCGATCCCCGACTACCTGGCGAGCCTGGTCACCGAGCTCGGCGCCGTGAACCCGGGCGAGACGGCCCAGTACATCCCCGTGCTCGCGGAGGCGGACCCGGACCGCTTCGGCATCGCGCTGGCCACCCCCACCGGGCGGCTGCACTTCGCGGGCGACGCGGACGTGGAGTTCACCATCCAGTCCGCGTCCAAGCCGTTCACGTACGCGGCCGCGCTCGTGGACCGGGGCTTCGCCGCCGTGGACCGGCAGGTGGGGTTGAACCCCTCGGGCGAGGCCTTCAACGAGCTCTCCCTCGAGGCGGAGTCGCACCGCCCGGACAACGCCATGATCAACGCCGGCGCGCTCGCGGTGCACCAGCTGCTCGTGGGACCGGAGGCGAGCCGGAAGGAGCGGCTGGACCGGGCCGTGGAGATCATGTCCCTGCTCGCCGGGCGTCGGCTCGCGGTGGACCGGGAGACGTACGAGTCCGAGATGGCGGTCTCGGACCGCAACCTCTCCCTGGGGCACATGCTCCGCAGCTACGGGGTGCTGCAGGACTCCGCCGAGGAGATCGTGGCCGGGTACGTGGCGCAGTGCGCCGTGCTCGTCACCGCCAAGGACCTCGCCGTGATGGGCGCGTGCCTGGCCACCGGGGGCATCCACCCGATGACGGGTGAGCGCGTGCTGCCGTCCATCGTGGCGCGGCGCGTGGTGTCCGTGATGACCTCCTCCGGCATGTACGACGCCGCCGGGCAGTGGCTCGCCGACGTCGGGATCCCGGCCAAGTCCGGGGTGGCCGGCGGTGTGCTCGGCGCGCTGCCGGGCCGCGTGGGGATCGGCGTGTTCTCGCCGCGCCTGGACGAGGTGGGCAACTCGGCGCGCGGCGTGCTGGCGTGCCGCCGCCTCTCCGAGGACTTCCGGCTGCACCTCATGGACGGGGACAGCCTGGGCGGCACCGCCGTGCGCTTCGTGGAGCGCGAGGGTGACCGCGTGTTCCTGCACCTGCAGGGCGTGATCCGGTTCGGCGGCGCCGAGGCGGTGCTGGACGCGCTCACGGACCTGCGCACCGGTGCGGAGAAGCCCGGCACCGGGTGGGACGCCGCCGTCTACCCGCGGTGGCAGGAGGCCGCGGCGGACAGCGCGGCGCTCTCGGCCGCGACCGGCGGCGGGGCGGTGCACGAGGCCGCCGCCGTGGCCGCCCGAGATGAGAACGACGGGCCCATCCGCACCGTGGTGCTCAACCTCACGCGGGTGGACCGGATCGACGACGTCGGCCGACGGCTGATCGCCGAGGGCGTGCGCCGGCTGCAGGCCGACGGCGTGCGCGTGGAGGTCGAGGATCCGGAGCGCATCCTGCCGCTGGAGGAGGCCGGCGCCCACTGAGGCGGCGGGGCGGGCAGGAGGGGGGGCGTGGCGGTGCTCTCCGTCTCGCTCCCTTTCGTTCAACTGCTGTTCATGTGAGAATGGGCGGTCTCATCCCTTGACCCCGCCGTTCGAGGACGACCCCCATGCCCCTTTCCACCCTCCGCGTCAGCCTGCCCTCCCTCCGCCGCACCCGCCCCGCCCCGCAGGGGGTCCGTGGGCGGATCGCGCACGCCGTCGTGTCCCGGCTGCAGCCGCGTCCCGTGCCGCCGGTGGACCGTCGGAGCCGCCTGGCGTGGCAGGTCTCGGGGGCACTGCCGCTGATCGGGTGCCTGACCTCGTTCCCCATCGGGATGTCCAAGGACTCCATGGTGATCCCGGGCGTCGGCTATCAGGGCGGTTTCCCCGCGGGCTGGTCCCACGCCCTCAACCAGCCGGCGTACTTCACGTGGCTGTCCAACGCGCTGGTCGCGGGCACGTCGCTGACGCTGGCCGCGCGTCGTGAGGCGCCCACGTCGGACGCGTTCTGGGCCGTGCGCACCGCCGGCCTCGGCTCGGTGATGGTCACGGGGATCGTCTACAACGCGGTGCTGCGCGGCCGCGAACAGGACACCTTCCTCTACCGGTTCAACGACGCGCTGCAGCACATCGTCAACCCCGTGCTCGCCCCGGCGGTGTGGGCGCTGTTCGACCCCCGCGGGCAGATCACGCCGCGGCGCGCCGGGCTGGCCTCGGTCATCCCGCTGATGTGGGCGGCGGCGACCATGGCGCGCGGGCCCCGCATCGACTGGTACCCGTACCCGTTCCTCGACGTGCCGCGGCTCGGCCGCCGCAGCGTGGGCGTCGTGCTCGCCGGGATCCTGGCCGGCTTCACCGGGCTCATGGGCGTGCTCGGCACCGTGGACCGCCGCCTCGGCCTGGCCTGAGGGGCGGTCCCCGGCGCTGGCGGCGCGTCAGTCGCCGCGGACGGCCTCGGCCACGGGCACGTCGCCGTCCACGAAGTCGATCTTCCGGCCCACCGTGCCCGGCTCGCTGAGCACGGCCACGATCGCCCGGGCGACGTTGCCGCGGCTGGCCTCACGCTGCGAGGCGTCGGAGTCGGAGAGGTCCGGGTCCACGGTGATGCGGCCGGACGGCTCCTCGTCGGTCAGGGCGCCGGGACCGAGGATGGTCCAGGCCAGCCCGGAGTCCCGCAGCGCCTCGTCCGCCTCGGCCTTGGCCTGCGCGTAGGTGTAGAAGGGGTCGTCCTCGGGCACGTCGTGGTGCAGGGACGCGCCGAGGTAGGACACCATCACGTAGCGCCGCACGCCCGCGGCCTCGGCGGCGCGCATGCTGGCGACGGCGGCGTCGTGGTCCACGGCCCGGGTGCGCTGGGCGTCCCCGCCGCCCGCGCCCGCGGAGAACACGACGTTGTCCGCGTCGCGCAGCGCGTGGAGCAGCTCCTCCTGGTCCGCCTTCTCGATGTCCAGGACGAGCGGTTCGGCGCCGGCGGCGCGGACGTCCTCGGCGTGGTCGGGGTTGCGGATGATCGAGACGACGTCGTGGCCGGCCTCCGCCAGCAGGGGTGCGGCGAGCAGGGCCACCTTGCCGTGGCCGCCGATGATCACGGTGCGGGTCATGGGGATCTCTCCTTCGGTTCGATCGGGTGCTGGACTTCCACAGTAGGGAGAGCCCGACGCCGGTGCGAGGGTGGAGCGGCGCGCGACCGCCACCCCACTCCTCAGCTCTCCGCCTGGCCCTCCCGCCAGTAGCCCATGAAGGAGACGTGCTTCTTCGGCACGCCGCCGGGGCCCACGCTGAGCCGGCGCAGGGCGCGCACCATCGCGGACTCCCCGGCGAGGAACACGTAGGCCTCGGGCCGTTCGTCGGCCTCGAGGGCGGCGACGGTCCACTCGCGCTCGACGGAGGCCGCGGGCGGCGCGACCGGCCCGCCGGCGTCGTCGGGGTCCACGCCCAGCAGGGCGGCGAGGCGGGCGTGCGCCCAGGACCCCGACGGCGCCCCCGGCGCCCGGCGGCCCACGTGCAGGCGCACGCGGCCCCGGTCCGCCAGCTCCGTCACGGCCCGCCAGTCCCACGGCTCGGGGACGGCCAGGCGCTCGGCGATGAGGTCGGCGGCCTGCCCGTCGTGGGGCAGCTCGAGCACGAGGTCCGCCTCGCCGTCGAACCCGCCGAACGGGTCCGCGAGCTCCTCCGCCACGGACACCAGGGCGGGGACGGCGGTCTCGTCGCCCACGGCCAGCACACGGTGCGCCCCCGTCTGCCGCCAGCCGGACCACGCCGGCGCCTCCGCCGAGGGCACCAGCACGTTCACCGCGTCCCCCGCCTGGACGGCGCGCGCCCAGCGCAGGCCCGGCCCCTGATGCGGGTCGGCGGGGTCGTCCGGGTCGCCGTGCAGCACCACGTCCACGGTCAGCGAGGGCACCTGCCGCCCGTCGAGCCGCACGAGCCCGGCCGAGCGCACCGTGTACGTGCGCATCCAGCCGCGCTCCTCCTCGGGGATGGCCAGGAACCCGGCGCGGAACCCGGCGGACAGGTCCGGGTCCGCCGACGTCCCGCCCGGCGGGGGGATCAGCAGCTTCACATAGGCGTCCCGGCGCGGCCGCGCGCCCCGGTACAGGGCGTGCAGGTCGGCGACGCCGGGCGGCAGCAGTCCCAGCAGGTCCCCGCTGGCGGCCTCCAGGTCCGGGCCCGCCAGCACGATCCGCCGGAACCCGCGGCACGGCTGCTCCACGGACACCACGCGCGTGTGCGCCACGATCATGCCGTCGGCGCTCATCGGCGGTCCCCGTTCCCGCGCGGCAGCACCACGGGGTGGCCCAGCAGCGGGTCGGCCACCACGTCCGCGTCCAGGCCGAACACCTCGGCCAGCACCTCCGGCACGATCACCTCGCCCGGCGTGCCCTGCGCCACCACCCGGCCCGCGGCCATCGCCACGATGTGGTCCGCGCTGCGCGCCGCCAGGTTCAGCTCGTGCAGCACCGCGACGACGGTCGCCCGGCCCCCGCCGCGCGGGTCCGGGAGCGCGCGCACCAGGTCGAGCACCTCCACCTGATGGCTGAGGTCGAGGTAGCTCGTGGGCTCGTCGAGGAGCACCACCGGGGTCTGCTGGGCGAGCACGAGGGCGAGCCACGCCCGCTGCCGCTGCCCGCCGGAGAGCGTGCCGGCCTCGCGCTCGGCGAGCTCCACGAGGTCGGTGCGCTCGAGCGCCGAGGCGATCGCGGCGTCGTCGCCGGCGGCCCGGCCGCCCAGGAGCCCGCGGTGCGGGTGACGGCCGCGCGCCACGAGCTGCGCCACCGTCATGCCCTCGGGCGCCACGGGATGCTGGGGCAGCAGCGCCACGGTGCGGGCGTAGTCGCGCGCGGACACGCGGGCGGCGTCCCGGCCGAGCACCTCGATGCTCCCGGCGCGCGGGGCGAGCTGGCGGGTCAGGCCGCGCAGCAGCGTGGACTTGCCGCAGCCGTTGGCGCCGATGATCGCGGTGACGCGCCCGGCGGGCACGTCCAGGTCGAGGTCCTCGACGATCGGCGGTGCCGAGGCCGGGCCGTAGCCGAGCGTCAGGCCGCGCAGGCGGATCGCGACGTCGTCGGCGGCCCCGGCGCGCGGTGCGGCGGGGGACGGGACGGTGAGCGGGGGAGCGGTCATGCGGAGCGCACGCCTCCTGGGGTCCGGCCCTGGCGCAGCAGCAGCCAGAGCATGAGCGGGGCGCCGGCGGCGCCGGTGAGCACACCGGTGGGCAGGGCGGCGCCGGTGAGCAGGGGGACGGCCTCGCCGGCCACGAGGTCCGCGAGCAGCACGAGCGCGGCGCCCGTGAGCGCCGCCGCGGGCAGGGAGGGCAGGCCGCGGGTGAGCCCGCGCGCCACCGGGGTGGCCAGCAGCGCCACGAACGCCAGCGGCCCCACGACGGCGGTCGCCACGGCGGCCAGCACCGCGCCGAGCCCCAGCGCCGCGGCCGAGGTGGGGCGCGGCCGGGCGCCGAGGGCGTGCGCGAGGTCCGGGCCGACGTCGGCGGGGGCCAGCCGCGCGTGGAGCACCCCCGCCAGCGGCAGGGCGACCACGAGCACGCCCGCGAGCAGCGCGATGCGGCCCCACGTGACGCCGTTGAGCGAGCCGGCGATCCAGACGGTGGCCGACTGCAGGTCGTGCTGGGCCAGCGAGAGCATGGCCCCGGCCACCACGGCCTGGCCCGCCGCCGCCACCGCGATGCCGGCCACCACGAACCGTTCGCCGCCCACCGAGCGGGCCGTGGCGAACACGGCGACCACCGCCGCGAGGCCGCCGATCAGTGCCGTGGCGGCGCGCGTCAGGTCCGATGCGCCGCCGGTCTGCCCGGCGGTCGCCAGCATCCCCAGCACGACCGCCGCCGCGGCGCCCTGGGTGACGCCCAGGATGTCCGGCGAGGCCAGGGGGTTGCGCAGCGTGCGCCGGTAGAGCGCGCCGGCCGCGCCCAGGGCGGCGCCGGTGAGCACTGCGGCCACGGCGCGGGGCAGCTTCTCCTCCAGCACGATGAAGCTCGCTCCCGGGATCGTCTCCCCGCCCAGGATCCGCACGAGGTCCGGGACGGTCACCTGGTACGTGCCCCACACCACGCGCAGCAGGGCGAGGACCAGCACGGCCACGGCGAGGCCCGCGCAGGCCCCTCCGAGGCGGCGCCGGTCGGAGCGGCGCAGGCGGGCGACGACGTCGTCCGGGGCGGTGCACTGGAGGCTCATGCGGCCACCCCCGGGCGGCGCAGCAGCGCCAGCAGCACGGGCACGCCGAGCAGGACGGTGGTCACCCCGAGGTGGATCTCCCCGGGCGCCACGACGAGCCGCCCGGCGAGGTCCGCGAGGATCACGAGGACGGCGCCCCACAGGGCGCAGCCGACCATCAGGGCCCGCGTGCTCGGCGGCCGCAGACGGCGCAGCGCGTGGGGCACGAGCAGCCCCACGAACCCGACCGGCCCGGCCAGCGCCACCGCCGCGGCCGTGAGCAGCACGACCGCGCCCAGCAGCACCGCGCGCACCCGCTCCGGGCGCCCGCCCAGGCCGTGCGCGAGGTCGTCGCCGAGGGCGAGGGCGTCGAGCCCGGGGGCCACGGCGACGGCGGCGAGCAGCCCGACGGCGATCACGGGCGCCAGGGCGAGCGCCTCGCCGAGGTCGGCGCGGGCCACCGTGCCCACGGCCCAGAACCGCAGTCGGTCCTGGACCGTGGGGGAGAGCACGAGCAGCGCCGTGGTGCCGGCGGTGGCGCCGGCGGTGAGCGCCGCGCCGGCCAGCACGAGCGCCATGGGGGAGGGGGCGCCGGGCGTCCGTCCCCTCCGCGTGGCGGCCGCCGCCACCGCGTAGCCGAGCGCCGCCGCGACCAGCGTCCCGACGGCGGCCAGCGCCAGCACCCCGAACGTGGAGCCGGCGACGCCGAGCGCCATGCCCGCCGCCACGGCCAGCCCCGCGCCGGCGGAGAGCCCGAGCAGCCCCGGGTCGCCGAGCGGGTTGCGGGTGGCCCCCTGCAGGGCGGCGCCGGCCACGGCCAGCGCCGCCCCCACCAGCGCCCCCGTCACCACGCGGGGCACGCGGGAGGCCACGGCCGCCGCCTCGATGCCCTCCGGCACGGGGTGCCCGGTGAGGACCGCGCCCAGGGTGTCGAGCGCCGTCGTCGCCGGCACGGTGCGCGCGCCGAGGGCGACGCCGGCCACGAGCGCCGCCAGCAGCAGCGCCGCGGGCAGGGCGCCCATCAGCACGCCCGCGCGGACGCGGGCCGGGGAGGCCAGGGCCGTGGACGGCATGGGGAGGGATCAGCCCTGCGCGGTCTTCGCGGCCTCGGCGATCGGCGGGACGACCTTCTCGAGCGCGAACGGGATGGACAGCGGGGAGATCGCGGAGACGGAGAGGACCTCCTGCTCGTCCGTCTGCAGGACGAGGGCGCCGGCCTTCACGGCCGGGATCGAGCCCAGCAGGGGGTCGGACTCGATGGCCTCGCGGACCGAGTCCTGGGCGGCCCAGGAGACGAACACGTCCGACTCCAGCTCGTCCGCGCGCTCGGGCGACCACGTGAAGAAGAACGCCTGGTCCTCCGGGGAGTTCTCCGTCACCACCGGCGCCTGCTCCATGCCGAGCAGCTCGAGGAACTTCGGGCGGTTGTCCACGTCCGTGTAGATGCTGATCTGGTCCGCGGCGGCGGGGTCGATGGTGCCGTAGACGAAGGACGCGCCCTGGAGGCCCGCGTGCTTCTCGCCGGCGTCCTTGATCTGCTGCTCGAGGTCCGCGATGAGCTCCTCCGCCTCCTGCTCCTTGCCGAGCACGCGGCCGATGACCTCCGTGGACTGCTGCCACGAGGTGCCGTAGGCGGGGACGTCCTTCGGGTAGGCCACGGTGGGGGCGATCTTCGAGAGGCGGTCGTAGTCCTCCTGCGTGATGCCGGAGTAGACGGCGAGGATGACGTCCGGCTTCACGGCGGCGATCGCCTCGGCGTCGATGCCGGAGGCCTCGGACCACTGCACGGGCTTCTGGGCGCCCTCGGTCTCGGCGAGCTTCGCGTCGAACCAGTCGGTGGACTTCTCCGCGTTCCCGCCGAACTCCACGGCGGCCACGCCCACCGGCACCACCCCGAGGGCGAGGGCCACGTCCTGGTTCACCCAGGACACGGTGGCCACGCGGGTCGGGCGCTGCGGGATCTCGGTGGTGCCGTAGACGTGCTCGATGCTGCGCGGGAACGCGGCGTCCCCGCCCGCGGCGTCCGACGACGACGCACCGGCCGACGAGGACGAGGCCGAGCCTCCGGCCGGGCCGGTGGAGCACGCGGCGAGCAGGAGGGTGAGCCCGACTCCCCCGCTGGCGAGGAGGGAGCGGCGGGACAGGGGGGACGGTGCCATGGTGGTGGCCTTTCACGGTCGCGACGCGCGGGCGCCGGGCGGAGGGGGTCGGGTCTGCGGTCGGAGGATGCGTCGGCCCTGCCGGGCCGGTATTAGCAAACACCGACGTGAGGTAACTCTGGAAGATTAGGGCAACCTAACTCCCCTGTGCAATCCCGGTGAGGGGCGTCGTCGGGGGAGGTGGGCGGGATACGGTGGCCTGGTGAGCCAGAACCCCCTCCCCGCCCCGCGCGGCGACGCGCAGCGCGGCGCCGCCGACCACCACGACCGGGTCTCCGCGATGTTCGACGCCATCGCCGGCCGCTACGACCTGATGAACGCCGTCATGACATGGGGTCAGGAGCCGCGCCTGGTGCGCCGCACGGTGGCGCGGGCCAACATCCCCGCGCAGGCCCGCGTGCTCGACCTGGCCACCGGCACCGGCGACCTCGCGTTCGAGGTGCTCAAGCAGCACCCCGACGCACAGGTGGTGGGCGCGGACATCGCCGCCGAGATGATGGAGGTCGGCCGTGCCCGCGCGGGCGGGGACCGCATCGAGTGGGTCGTCGCGGACGCGACGGACCTGCCGTTCGAGGCCGGCTCGTTCGACGCCGTGACCCACGGCTACCTGCTGCGCAACGTCGCGGACATCCCGGCGACTCTCGCCGAGCAGTTCCGCGTGCTGCGCCCCGGCGGCTGGGTCGCGGCCCTCGAGACGTCGCCGGCGCCGGACAACGTGCTCAAGCCGTTCTCCTCCTTCTACATCCACCGGGTGATGCCGCAGCTCGCGAAGCTGATCGCCGACCGGCCCGAGGCCTACGCGTACCTGTCCTCCTCGACGAAGGCGTTCCACACGCCGGACGAGGTCGCGGACCTCTTCGCCGAGGCCGGCTTCGTGAACATCGGCCACGAGACCCACATGTTCGGCACCCTGGCCACGCACTGGGCCATGAAGCCGGTCGACTGACGCCGGCCACGCGGCGCGGCGTCAGCACAGGGCGGCCCCGGTGGCGCCGCCGGATGCGTCAGGGCTGTGACGAGTCACGCTGATGTCCGCAATCCGAGAAGACTCTGGGCCGACCCGGCTGATCCGCGTAGCATGGGGCTCCGTCGAGGGGGGATCCGCGCACCCCCCGGCCTCCGGTCGCCGCCCGTCCGCCATCCCCCGGAACGGCGTCGCCCCTCCGTCGCGAGGCGCTCGTCCCCCGCAGCCCGCGACGTCCGCGTGGGCACCGTGAACCGTCTCTTGAACGTAGAGGAACCTTGTGAGCCCCATCCAGAGCACCACCGGCCCGTCATCCATGGCGGAGCTGAAGAAGGTCCTGCCCGAGCTCTCGCACCCGGACGGCGCGCCGGTGCGGGTGCTCGTCGTGGACGACGAGCCGATGATCGCCGACCTGCTCTCCATGGGCTTCACCCTCTGCGGCTGGGAGGTGATCGTGGCCCACGACGGCGCGACCGCCGTCGAGCTGGGCACCGCCGGCCGGCCGGACCTGGCGATCCTGGACGTCATGCTGCCGGACATGGACGGCCTGGACGTCCTGGAGCGCCTGCGCGCCCACTGGTCGGAGATGCCCGCCATGTTCCTCACCGCCAAGGACGCGACGGAGGACCGCGTGGCGGGCCTGGCCGCCGGCGGCGACGACTACGTGACCAAGCCCTTCTCCATGGAGGAGGTGCTCATCCGCGCGCACCGGCTCGTGCAGCGCTCCGGCGTGGTCTCGGGCGGCTCCGAGGTGCTCGTGGTCGGCGACCTGGTGATGAACACCCGCACTCACGAGGTGACCCGCGGCGGCGACGAGATCGAGCTGACCGCCACGCAGTACAACCTGCTGAAGTTCCTCATGGCCAACGTCCGCACGGTGCTCTCCAAGGAGCGCATCCTGCAGGACGTCTGGGGCTACGACTTCGGCGGCCGCGCGAACATCGTCGAGCTGTACATCTCCTACCTGCGGAAGAAGATCGACGCGGATCGGGATCCGATGATCCACACCATCCGCGGCGCCGGGTATGTCATCCGGCCTGCCTGAGACCGCCGCGGTCCCGTCGGGGCACGGCAGCACCCGCCGCAGGCGGCCCACGTCGCTGGCCCGCCGCATCGGCGCCGGCGTCCTTCTGATCCTGGTGGCCACCATCCTGGCCTACTCGTTCTTCGCGACCGGCATCACGAAGGCCCTGCTGACCGAATCCGCCTCTCGGGATGCCTCCGAAGCCTGGATCCGCGCCTCGGAGCAGCTGACGGTCCCCTCGCCGGGCGGAGGGGACGACGTCGGCCCCGGGGAGGGGTACCTGCGCGCGCCGGGCACCCTCGGCCAGCCCGAGGGCACGGTGGTCGCGCTCGTCCCGCTCTCCGGTCTGGAGGAGCATCGGCAGGACGCCCTCACCGGGCACCGGGTCGGTGACGCCGGGCAGTCCGTGCCGCTCACGGCGCGGGAGGCCCACGACCTTCTGCGCGCCGTCCGGGACCGGCCCGGCGGGCCGATGCTGGACGCCGTCGTCGGCGACGTCTCCTATCGCGTCCAGGCCCAGACCCTGACCGCGCCGGGCCCCTGGGTGGCCGCGGACCAGGTGCTCGTGGTGGGGGCGCCGACGGGCGCCATGTCCGACGTCGCGCGCCAGGCGCTGCTCGCGGTCGCCGTCGGACTGTCCGTCACCGTCCTCACCACCGCGATCCTGGTGACCCTGTGGCTGCGTCGGGGCCTGGCCCCGCTGCGCGAGGTCGCCGCCGTCGCCGAGCGGGTCGCCCAGGTGGACATGGCCCGCGCCGGGCTCGATCCGGAGGACTCACGCATGCCGCCTCGGCTCCTGCAGGGGCCGGACGAGGTGGCCGTCGTCGCCCAGGCGCTCGACCGGTTCACCGGCTCGGTCGAGGCGGCCCTGGAGCAGCGCCGCGTGCAGGAGCAGCAGATGCGCCGGTTCATGGCGGACGCCTCCCACGAGCTGCGCACGCCGCTCGCCTCGGTGCGCGGCTACGCCGAGATGATCGCGATGACGGAGGAGCTCTCCGCGACTGGCCGGCGGTCGCTCGACCGGGTGCTGTTCCAGGCCGACCGCATGGCCGCCCTCGTGGACGACATGCTCCTGCTCGAACGGCTCGAGTCCGTCTCGCGCGGCCGGGCCATGGGCCTGGAGCCCTCCGGGGAGGTGGCGCTGGCCGAACAGGTGGACCTGTCCGAGGTGGTCCTCGAGGGCGTGATGGACGCCCGCGCGGCGTGGCCGGACCACACGTGGGTGGTGGACCTGCCCGAGGGGGCGGAGCCGGGCACCCAGCGGTCCGTCACCGGCGACCGGTCGCAGCTGGCCCGCGTGGTCGGCAACCTGCTCTCCAACGCGGCCAAGCACACCCCCGTCGGGACCACCGTCACGGCCTCCGTGCGGCAGGACCAGCCCCGGCCCGGCTTCATGCTCGTCAGCGTCCACGACGACGGCGGCGGCATCCCGGCCGACCGACACGCCACCCTCTTCCACCGCTTCGTCCGGGGCCCCGGGAAGGGCCGGACGAGCGCCCCGGGCACGGAGCCGTCCACGGGTCTGGGTCTGGCCATCGTGCGCTCGATCGCGCGCAGCCATGGCGGGGACGTGACCGTGGCGTCCGAGGGCGGGTGGACGCGTTTCGACGTCGTCGTGCCCTGCACCCCGGGGCGCGCCGGGCCGGGGGCTGCGGGCTCCTGCTGCGGCCCCGCCCGGGCCGGCCTGCCCTGACCCCGGGTCGGCGACCGTTGACGGACCCCCACCCTCCTGTGCGTACGGTGCTCGTGCATGACCCAGAAAGGGTCGTCCGGGACCTCCGGTCGATCCCCCGACGCCGGTCGGCGCAGGCCACCGGTGAGAGGAGCACGATCATGACTGACATCCGCCGCACCGCCACCGCCCTGACCCTCGGCGCCGCCGTCGTCACCGGCCTCGGTGCCCCCGCCGCCGTCGCGCAGACCACGGCCCCGGCCACCGAGACCGCCACCACGGCACCGGCCTCCGAGTCGCCCGCCCCCCAGGAGGAGGAGAAGGACGACAACGGCAACTGGGGCCTGTGGGGCCTGGCCGGTCTGCTGGGCCTGGCGGGCCTGGCCGGTCGCCGCAAGCGTGAGGTGCACGCCGAGCCCGTGCGCCGCGACCACCACGTGGCCGGCGCGCACCGTGACCACGACGTGCACCGCGTGGACGACCGCGCCGGCGACGTGCGCACCGAGGGCGACGCCACCCGCCGCCCGGGCACCGGCGACGCCCGCTGACCCGACCCCGGCCGCCCCGAGCGGCCCGTGACCGCGACCCCCGCCCCTGAGGCGGGGGTCGCGGCGCGTCCGGGGCGGGTCTCGAATGCGCCCGTCAGTCCGCGGTGTCCCCGGCGGAGGGCGCGGCGCGCAGCACCGCGTCCGTGAGGCGGTCCAGGGCCGCGGTCCCGGCCGTCCAGCGCTGCCAGTGCAGGTGCACGTCGGCCGCGCCGAGGGCCGGGATCGGCTCGAGGTCGGGGTGCCGGCCCTCGAGCACGCCCGGCGGGATCTGCACCGAGGGGAGCATGCCCCAGCCCAGCCCGAGCTCCACCGCCCGCAGATACGCGTGCACGGAGGGCACGAGGTGGGTCGGCGGGTCGGCCACGGGCCGGCCGCGGGTGACGCGGCGCAGCACCGTGTGCTGCAGGCCGTCGCGGGGGCCGTAGTCCACGATCGGCAGCGAGCCGAAGTCCACCCGGCCCCGCGCGTCGCGGTGCAGCTCCAGCAGGAAGGACGCGCACACCGCGTGATAGCGCATCGTGCCCAGCGGGGTGGAGGTGCACCCGGCCACGGGCGTGGGGTCGTCCGTCACGGCCGCCACGACCGCGCCGTCCCGCAGCAGGACGGCGGTGTGCTCCTGGTCCTCGGACTGCATCTGCAGGACGACGTCGTCCCACGTCGCCGCCTCGCGCAGCACGGGCTCCCACCACGTGTCGAGGGAGTCCGCGTTGAGGGCCACGCGCAGCGGCACGCGGCCGCCGTCGCCGCGGCCGAGCGCGGCGAGCGCCTCGTCCTCGAGCGCGAGGGTCTGCCGGGCGAGACGGAGCATGCGCTCTCCGGCCGCGGTCGGCCGGACGGGGACGGTGCGGGCCAGGAGCACCTGGCCCACCTGCCGCTCGAGGGCCTTGATCCGCTGCGAGAAGGCCGAGCCGGAGATCCGCAGGGAGTCCGCGGCGGCGTCGAAGGTGCCGTGGTCGACGGCCGCGACGAGGGCGCGCAGGTGGTCGGAGTTCATGCGGTCCAGGGTAGGGGTGGTCATGAAGGATGTCTTCAGATCTTGAAGAAGATCGCGATGGCACGGACGTGGGACGGCTCCTATCCTCGCTCGGTGACCATCTTCGCCACCGGATTCCTGACCTACCTCGCCCTCATCGTCGCCATCGGCGCGCAGACCCTGTTCCTGCTGCGCCAGATCGTCCGACGCGACCGCGTGTGGACCGTCCTGACCGTGTGCTTCGTGGCCGATGTGGCGCTGCTCGTGCTCGGCGCCGGCGGCGTGGGCGTGGTGGCCGAACGCTGGCCGTGGCTCGTGCCCGCGCTGACCGTGGCCGGCGTGGTCTACCTCCTCGCGTTCGCCGTGGGCGCGCTGCGCTCCGCCTGGCGCGGGGACCGGACCCTCACCACCGCGGCCGCGGACGTCGAGGGGACCGGGCACGGCCCTGACCGCATCGACCTCGCGGTCCTCACCGGCGAGCTGCCGCTGATCGACCCGGCGACCGGCCGCCTGGCCGATCGCGAGCCGGCCGGGGCCGGCGTCGGGCGTCACGACGACGGCGCGCCCGGCGTCGGCGCCCCCTCGGGCGGCGGGTCGGTGGCGGTGCGGCAGCGCGTGCAGCCGCGCCGCGTGGCGCTGGACCGCCCGCAGACGCCGCTGCCGCGGATCATCCTGCTGGCGCTGTCCGTCTCCCTGGTGAACCCGCACGCCATCCTCGACACCGTGGTGATGATGGGCACCTTCGCGCAGACGTTCGGGGCGGCGAAGTGGGCGTACGTGGGCGGCGCGGTGGCGGCCTCGCTCGTCTGGTTCACCGCGCTCGGCTGGGGCGGGACGAAGCTCGCCCCGTCCATGGACTCGGCGCGGACGTGGCGGATCGTGGACGCCGTGGTGGGCGTGCTCATGCTGGGAATCGCCGTGAAGGTGGGGCTCACGCTCCTCTGAGCCGCCCGGGGAGGATGATGGGGGCATGAGTCCTTCCCCCTCCGACTCCGCCCGCACGCCGACCGTCGCGGCCGGGGAGGTCATCCGCGTCTCCGCCGTCGTGCTGGCCCGCCCGGACCGCCGCGTGCTGACCGTCCGCAAGGCCGGCACCGCCATGTTCATGTTCCCCGGCGGCAAGCACCTGCCCGGCGAGGCCCCCGTGGACACCGCCGTCCGCGAGGTGGCCGAGGAGACCGGGCTGCGCCTGCGCCCGGACGAGCTGACCCGCCTCGGCGCGTGGGACACCGCCGCCGCCAACGAGCCCGGCGCCGCCCTGCACTCGGAGGTGTTCGCGCTGTGGCGGCCCGTCGCCCGGCACGAGGTCCCCGAGCCGACGGACGAGATCGTCGAGCTGCACTGGATGGACCCCGCCGCCCCGGCCGCACCGGGCGGGCACGGCGTGGCCCCGCTGCTGCACCCCGTGCTGGCCGCCGTCGCCGCAGCGCCCCCGTTCTGACCTCCAGGCGGGCCGACCGGCCCGCGCTGATGTCCGCACCGGCCACTAGCCTGGCCGGGTGACGTCGCTGCTCCGCATCCTGCGCTTCGCGCCCCAGCTCCACCGCCTCTACCTCGGCATCGCCGTCAGCTCCGTGCTGGCCGCGGTGCTGGCCCTGGCCACCCCGTTCCTGATCGGTGCGGCCACGGACCGGATCGTCGCCGCCGTCGCGGGGGAGACCGACGTGGCCGAGGCCGTCACCGCGGTGACCTGGCTGGCGGTCGCGTTCCTCGCCGTCGAGGTGGCGACCACCCTGGTGGTGAGCGTGGGCGGCTACTGGGGCGACGTGATGGCCGCGCGCATGCGCACCATCCTCTCCACGCGGTACTTCGAGCAGCTGCTGCACCTGCCCCAGCGGTACTTCGACACCGCGATCACCGGGCGGGTCGTCAACCGGTTGAACCGCACCATCAACGAGCTCACCCAGTTCCTGCAGTTCTTCGCGAACAACGCGTTCACCATGCTCATCACCACCGCCGCGGTGCTCGTGATCACGGCGTTCTACTGGTGGCCGCTGGCGATCCTGCTGGCCGTCGTCTTCCCCGTGTACATGTGGCTCACCGCGCGGACGTCCGCGAAGTGGCAGGTGTGGGAGGGGGAGAAGAACACGGAGGTGGACGTCGCCTCGGGGCGGTTCGCCGAGGTGGTCTCCCAGATGTCCGTGGTGCGGGCCTACAACCGGCAGGACCACGAGCTCACCGGGTTCCGCGACCGGTTCCTGCGGACCGTGGAGATCACCCGGCAGCAGTCCCGGTTCTGGCACGGCATGGACGCCGGGCGCCGGCTCGCCCTGAACGTGGCCTTCGGCGCGATGTACCTGATCGTGTTCGTCCGCACCGCGCAGGGCCTGTTCTCCGTGGGCGACATGGTGATCCTCCTGCAGCTGATGAACATGGCCCGGCAGCCGATCTTCTCCATGAGCTTCCTCGTGGACTCCGCCCAGCGCGCCGTCGCCGGGTCGAAGGACTACTTCGAGGTGCTCGCCGAGGAGCGCGAGCGGGCCGGCGGGGCGGCGCTCGCGGCGGCGAGCGCGAGTGCGGAGTCGGCGGGTGCGGACGCACCGCGCGTGCCGGCGGAGCCGCGGGCCGACGTCGTGCCGGGTGCGCCGGACGTCCCCGCGGACGTGCCGGCCGTGCGCTTCGACGAGGTCTCCTTCGCCTACGACGCCGACGCCTCCCGCCCCGTGCTGGACCGCGTGTCCTTCGACATCCCGCGGGGTGCCAGGGTGGCGCTCGTGGGCGAGTCGGGCGGCGGGAAGTCGACCATCGCGCACCTGCTGCTGGGTCTGTACCCGGTGACGAGCGGACGCATCGAGGTGTTCGGACAGGACGTCGCCGGGCTGGACCTGGCCGCGCTGCGCGGGCGGATCGCCACCGTGTTCCAGGAGCCGAGCCTGTTCTCCGGGACGGTGCGCGAGAACATCGCCTACGCGGACCCCGACGCCTCCGACGAGCGCGTCCGGGCCGCCGCCAAGGCCGCGTACGCGCACCGGTTCGTGGCGGCGTTCGACGACGGCTACGAACAGGTGATCGGCGAGCGCGGGCTGCGGCTGTCCGGCGGGCAGAAGCAGCGGATCGCGGTGGCGCGGGCCGTGCTGAAGGACGCGCCGATCCTCGTGCTGGACGAGGCCACCTCCGCGCTGGACACGAAGTCCGAACGGCTCGTGCAGGCGGCCCTCGAGGAGCTGATGGTGGGGCGGTCGAGCCTGATCGTGGCGCACCGGCTGAGCACGATCGCGTCCGTGGACCGGATCGTCACGCTGCGCGGCGGGCAGGTGCAGGAGATCGGGACCCCGGCCGAGCTGGCCGCGTCCGGCGGGATCTACGCGCAGCTGCTCGAGCTGCAGAGGGCCGGCACCCAGGAGGCCCGGAAGATGCTGAAGGAGTACGGGCTGAGCGGGTGATCCCGGAATCTTCTGCGGATCCGACCCTTCCGAGCGCTGCGCGGCGGCCCAGAAGGGTCAGATGTGCAACGGATTCCCAGCGCGCGGCAGGACGTCCACGACGACGTCGGCCCGACGCCTCCGCAGGGCCTGTGGACAACCGGGCCCGCCGACGTCGGGAGCGAGCAGGATCGGGGCCATGCGCGTGCCCGGACCCTTCCCCGCCCACCTCCAGGACGCCCCGTTCACGCGGGCGCAGGCGCTGGCCGCCGGGGTGTCCGGGTCGCGGCTGCGCAGCCGGGACGTCGAACGCGTCGCGCACGGCCACTACCGCTGGATCGGCCCCGTCACCGGGGCGACGCCGCCCGCGCGTCCCCTCGCCACCGAGCTGTCCCGGCTGCAGGACCTGGCGGCGATGCGTCCCGACGTCGTGGTGACCGGAGAGTCCGTGGCCCGGCTGCTGGGCTGGCCCCTCCCGGACGACGTGAAGGCCCGGGTGCGTCCTACCGTCCTGCGGTCCCGCACCCGCCGGGTGCTACGGGAGCCCGGCGTGCGCACCCGGCTCGTGGACCTGGACCGCGTCCTCGTGCGGAGGGACCGGCTGCACGGGCTGCGATGGACCTCGCACGCCGACACCTGGTTCCACCTGGCCACCGTCCTGGACCGAGACGCGCTCGTGGCGGTCGGAGATCGGCTGGCACGGGAGGACGAACGGCGGGGGAAGGTCGCGCTGGCCACCCGCCGGGAGCTCGGCGCCGCGCTCGAGCGGCACACCGGCGAGGCCGGGATCGTGCGGGCGCGGGAGGCGCTCGCGCTCGTGCGCACCGGTTCCGACTCCCCGGCCGAGACCGAACTGCGCCTGGCGCTGATGGCCGCGGGGCTGCCCGAGCCGGACCTGCAGATCGAGCTCTGGGACCCGGACTACTCGCTGTGGCACCCCGCCAGCGCGGACCTCGGCTACCGGCGGTGGCGGATCGCGATCCACTACGAGGGCAAGACCCACGACGGCGCCGCGCAGGTCGGCAAGGACACCCGCCGGGACGCGGTGTTCCTGCGTCAGGGCTGGCTCAACATCCGGGTGGCGGGGACGGACCGGTGGCGGGGATTCGTCGAGACGGCGGCGCTGGTGCGGGCCGCGATCGCGGAGCGTGGCGGTCTCGACGCCGGTGGCGCGGAGGATCGTCTGCGGAACTGACCCTTCTGGGGCGGGAGCGGACGTCCAGAAGGGTCAGGGGCGCAGAAGATTCCGGAAGGCCGACGACGGCGCCGCGTCACGCGACGACGCACCGCGGCCCCGCTCTTACCATGACGGGATGACCGCACCGGATCCCGCCCCCACCGACGCCCGCCGCGCGGAAGACCGCTCCGCCCGCATCGCCGTCACCGTCTTCCCGCTGCTGGTGCTCGCCGCCGCGCTCGTGGGCTTCCTCGCCCCGACCGCCGCGAAGACGCTGCTGCCCCAGGTCAACCTGTTCCTCGGGATCATCATGTTCGGCATGGGCCTGACGCTGACCCTTCCGGACTTCGGCCTCGTCGCCCGCCGGCCGCTGCCCGTGCTGCTGGGCGTGGTGGCGCAGTACGCGATCATGCCGCTGCTGGGGCTCGGCGTCGCCGTCGTGCTCCAGCTGCCGCCCGAGCTCGCGGCGGGCGTGATCCTCGTGGGCTCGGCCCCGGGCGGCACGTCCTCGAACGTGGTCAGCTACCTCGCCCGCGCCGACACCGCCCTCTCCGTGGCCATGACCTCCGTGTCCACGCTCCTGGCCCCGCTGCTCACGCCGCTGCTCACCCTGTGGCTGGCCGGCCAGTACATGGCCGTCGACGGCGGCGCCATGGCCAAGTCCATCGTGAACATCGTGCTCCTGCCGGTCCTGGGCGGACTCGTCGTGCGCCTGCTGCTGCGCCGCGTCGTCGACCGCGTGCTGCCCGCCCTGCCGTGGGTCTCGGTGGTGTTCATCGCGCTGGTGGTGGCCGCCGTCGTCGGCAACAGCGCCTCCCGCGTGCTGTCGGCGGGCCTGCTGGTGTTCGCAGCGGTGGTGCTGCACAACGGGCTCGGCTACCTGCTCGGCTACGGCGCGGCGAAGCTGTTCCGGCTGCCCACGCCCGTGGCGCGCACGGTCTCGATCGAGGTCGGCATGCAGAACTCGGGCCTGGCCGCGGGCCTCGCCGCGCAGTACATCTCGCCGGCGGCGGCCCTGCCGGGCGCCGTGTTCTCGATCTGGCACAACCTCTCCGGGGCCGTGCTCGCCATGGCCTACCGCCGTGCGGACGGCCGCAGGGCCGCGCAGGAGTGAGGGCCGCGGCGCAGGTCAGCCCTGCGCGGGCGGCTCGTTGATTTGGAACGTGGCCCCGGCGGGGTCCTGCACGGTGGTGACGCGGCCGAACGGGGAGTCCTGGGGGCCGTCCAGGACCGTGCCGCCGTGCTCGCGGATCACCTCGAGCGCGCGGTCCGTGTCCGCCACGGCGATGTACATGCGCCAGTACCCCACGGCGTTCGGCGGCAGCCAGGCCCGCGCGTCGCACAGGCCCGCGGTCGCGCGGTCGAACGGGTGGTTCGTCGCGTAGCGGGGGCCGTCGTGGGCCGCGTCCTCGGCGTCGGCCGCGGTCTGCGTGTCCTCCGGGGCGCCGTCGTCCCCCAGCGGGGTGGGCTGCCAGCCGGCCACGGCGCGGTAGAACTCGGCGGACTCGTCGAAGCGGGTCGTCATGAGCTCGAATCACACGGAGGTGCCGGGGGTGAGCGGCAGGTCATGGCCGGCCAAGGTGCCGGACTGCCAGAAGCCCACCACCTCGTGGCCCGGGCCCTCGGCCATGGCCATCACACCGAGGTCGCCGACGGGCATGGCGTCCACGAGCACGGCGCCGCCGTTCTCCCGCACGGCGGTGAGGGTGGCGTCCATGTCCTGTGTGCGCAGGTACACGGTCCACGCGGCGGGCGGGGCGTCCTCGCCGGTCATCTGCGAGAGCTGGTCGGCGTCCATGGCGCCGCCCACGGAGGCGCCGTCCTTGGTGATCATGCGGTAGTGGCCGAACTCCTCGCCGGAGTCGGTGAAGGACCAGCCGAAGAGGGCCTCGTAGAAGGCCTGCTGGCGGGCGAAGTCGGGGGCGGTGTAGTCGATCCAGGCGGGGGAGCCGGCGGGGGCGGCAGGGGCAGCGAGGAGGGTCTCGCTCATGCGGCTCAGCGTAGGGCGCGCCCGGGACTCCGTCACGAGGTCTCGGGCGCGTCGCCGGGGCCGCGGACCGGCGCCGAGCTGTGGGGCGCGGCTCGCACGCACCGCGCCCCGCCTGCTCACACCTCGGTGGAGGTGGCGGTGTCCAGGTTGCCGGTGGGCTCGTCCCCGAACACG
>ERZ1023183.46-NODE-46-length-54135-cov-7.307581_pt1 | contig 54135 bp, 48 predicted proteins | sample MGYA00521095_ERZ1023183 | MGnify/ENA primary metagenome ERZ1023183 (study PRJEB32759, sample SAMN07749889) | skin metagenome | biome: transportation; feature: city; material: polyester macromolecule | host: Homo sapiens | place: Hong Kong:TW line | collected... | reverse complement strand
GCCCGCCGATACCCGTAGCGGGGATGGTCCTTCGCCCAGGCGCGCAGCCACTCCCTGAGCGCCCGATCCGGGTCCGCGACCGTGTCGCCCTTGAGCGGTCGCCGGTACGCGGAGCGGCTCAGCCCGACCAGACGGCACGCCATCCGTTCGCTCACCCGCAACTTGCGCTTGAGGTGATCGACGGCGGCGCGGCGCCTGTCCGGGCTTAGAAGTTTCCCTCAGCCAGCTCCTTGAGCGCGGCCTTCTCCAGCTCCGCTTCCGCGAGCAGACGCTTCAGGGTCGCGTTCTGCTTCTCCAGCTCCTTCAGGCGCTTTGCGTCGTCGGCCTTGAGGCCGCCGTACTGGTTCCGCCACCGGTAGTACGTCTGCTCGGACACCCCGAGCTCCCGGCACACCGCCGCGACGTCCTGACCATCGGCGAGCATCCTGTCGGCCTGCCCGAGCTTACGGACGACCTGCTCGGGGGTGTGACGCTTCCTGCTGTTCGTCATGATCTGACCAGTCTCCCTGCCCGCGACCGCGGGCAACAGGACGACTCTCATAACGACTGGACCTACGAAACGGGGTCAGCCCAGGCGGTCGCCCGGGCTCCGCGTCGACTCGCGTGCCGTGGCCAGGAGCTCGGCCAGTTCCGCGGTTCTCCGCGCTTGTTGGCAGTAGTTTCGCAGCAGCCCGACCACATTCACGAGGCCGGAGTCCTGCAGCGCAGGGCTCCGGCTTCGTCGTACCCGGCGCGGAGCAGCCTGGTCCGCCACTCTCCGTCGGTCGGGCGGGGCGGTTCAGGCCGCGAACAGCACGTGCGTGTCCGGCACGACGGCCCGGCCGCCGAGGGCCGTGAGCTCCAGCAGGCAGGCCGCGCCCACCACCTCCGCACCCCGTGCCTCGATGAGCCGTCGGCCGGCGGCGAGGGTGCCGCCCGTGGCGAGGACGTCGTCGAGCAGGAGCACCCGTGACCCGGCCCGCAGGTCCTCGGAGACCTCGATGCTCGCGGTCCCGTACTCCAGCGTGTAGTCCGCGCGGGCTGCGGGCGCCGGGAGGCGCCCGGCCTTGCGCAGCGGCACGAGGCCGGTGCCTGTCAGGACGGCGGCCGCCCCGGCGAGCAGGAACCCGCGGGCCTCGAGGCCGGCCACGAGGTCGAACCGCCCCTCGAACGGCGCCACCAGGGCCTCAACACACTCCCTCAGGGCGCGGGCGTCGGCGAGCAGGGGCGTGATGTCCTGGAAGGCCACGCCCGGGCTGGGATGGTCGGGGACCACGCGGATGAGGGAGCGGGCACGGGCGATCTCGGAGGTGACGGACACGGCCTCCACTCTAGGACGGACGCCGCCCGGGCCGCGGATGTGATCGGCGTCATCGGGCGGGGAGTTTGCTCTGGCTCCCTCAGGGGAGGACAGTAGATCGGTGGAAAATCCCCAGAATCCTCTCGCGGGCCGCGTGCCCGACGTCGAGCCGTCCGCCCGCGTGGCGGCGTCGACGGCCACCCGTCCCGACGACGCCACCCCCGACTGGCGCGGCCGCCCGTTCCTCGGCCAGCCCGGCCCGCTGGCGAACCTGTTCTCCGTGGAGCTGTGGGAGCGCTTCTCCTTCTACGGCATGCAGGCCATGCTCGTGTACTACATGTCCTGGACCGCCGCGGAGGGCGGCCTCGGGATCGACCCGGCCGTGGCCACGGGCATCGTCGGCGCCTACGGCGGCATGGTGTACGTGTTCTGCATCCTCGGCGGCTGGGTCGCCGACCGCCTGCTCGGTTCCGAGCGCACCATGTTCGTCAGCGCCGTCGGGATCATGTTGGGCCACATCGCGCTGGCCCTCGTCCCGGGCGTCCCGGGCCTGACCCTGGGCCTCGTGCTCGTCGCCGTCGGTTCGGGCGGCCTCAAGGCCAACGCCACGAACCTCGTCGGCTCCCTGTACTCCCGCGAGGACCCCAAGCGCGACGCCGGCTTCTCCATCTTCTACATGGGCGTGAACATCGGCGCCCTCTTCGGCCCGCTGCTCACCGGCCTGGCGCGCGACACGCTGGGCTTCCACGTGGGCTTCGGCCTCGCCGCCGCCGGCATGGCCATCGGCCTGGCGCAGTACGCCCTGACCCGCAAGAACCTGCCCACGGACGTGCACCGGGTCCCGGATCCGCTGCCGCGGTCGCAGTACGGCCGCTGGGGCCTGATCGGCCTGGGGATGGTCGCCGTCGTCGTGGCCCTGTTCCTCACGGACGTCATCACCCTGGACAACCTCTCCGACGCCGTCGTCGTGCTCGCCGCCGTCGCGGCCATCGCGATCTTCGCGGTCCTGCTGACCTCGACGAAGGTCTCGGAGGAGGAGCGCTCGCGCGTGAAGGCGTTCATCCCGCTGTTCATCGGCACGTCCGTGTTCTTCGCCCTCTTCCAGCAGCAGTTCACCGTGATCGCGCTGTACTCCGAGCACCGCCTCGACCGGAACCTGTTCGGCTGGCTCATGCCCATGGAGTGGGTCAACTCCATCAACCCGATCTTCATCATCGTGTTCGCCCCGGTGTTCGCCGCGCTGTGGACCAAGCTGGGCACCCGCCAGCCCGCCACCCCGGTGAAGTTCGGCATCGGCATCGTCCTGATCGGCATCGCCTTCCTGCTGTTCATCCCGGTGGCCGACGTCGCCGCCGTGCCGCTGCTGTGGCTGACGCTGATCCTCTTCGTCTGCACCATGGGCGAGCTGCTCGTCTCCCCGGTGGGCCTCTCCCTGGCCACCAAGGTCGCCCCGCGCAGCTTCCCGGTGATGATGGTGTCGCTGTACAACCTGTCCGTCGCCCTGGGCACGGCCCTGGCAGGCTCCCTGGCCGGCTCCTACTCGGAGCAGAACGAGGTGGGCTACTTCGGCACGATCGGTGCGGTCACCCTCGGCGTGGGCCTGATCGTGCTGGCCATCGCCAAGCCGGTGCGTCGCGGCATGCGCGGCGTGCTCTGAGCGCGCCAGTGGCGCGAATCACGCGCCGCTCGGTAGTCTGCGAGACGACGTCATCACTCCCGACCACGCAAAGGACGCGCACTCCATGAGCTCCATCCCCGAAGGCCTGAAGTACTCCGCCGAGCACGAGTGGATCGCCGAGGCCGGTGCCGCCGGCACGGTCCGCGTGGGCATCACCGACTTCGCCCAGGATGCGCTGGGTGACGTCGTGTACGTGGACCTGCCGGAGGTCGGCACCGAGGTCACCGCGGGCACCGCGGTGGGCGAGGTCGAGTCCACGAAGTCCGTCTCGGACATCTACGCCCCGGTCTCCGGCACCGTGGCCGCCGTCAACGACGAGCTCGACGGCGAGCCCGGCCTGGTCAACTCCGCCCCCTACGAGGGCGGCTGGCTGTTCGAGATCACCCTCGCGGACGAGGCCCAGCTCGAGGGCCTCATGGACGCCGAGGGCTACGCCTCGCACACCAGCTGAGCCCCGTCCGCCGTCGCCCCGCCGCTGGCCGGCGGGGCGACGGCGTCCCCTTCGTCTCTCCCTCCGGCGCCGCGGCGCCGGCCCCCGCACAGGAGCACCCCATGAACCAGCCCGGACGTGAACCGGACCTGTCCACCTCCGCCATCAACCTCACCGAGCTGGCGCCGCTGGTCTCGGCGGACCTCACCCGTGAGGAGTCGGACGCGATCCGCGCCCTCCCGGCCGGTTCCGCGCTGCTGCTCGCCCACGAGGGCCCGGACCAGTCGGCCCGCTTCCTGCTGGACGAGGACGTGGTCTCCGTGGGGCGCCACCCGGACGCGGACATCTTCCTCGACGACGTCACCGTCTCCCGTCGTCACGCGGAGTTCCGGGCCGAGGACGGCGGCCATCGGCTCGTGGACCTGAACTCCCTCAACGGCACCTTCGTGAACCACGACCGCGTGGACGAGATCCTGCTGCGCTCCGGGATGCACGTGCAGATCGGCAAGTACCGGCTCACGTACTACGCCGGGCCGGCGCGGGGCTGAGCCGTCATCCTCGTGACCGATCCGCGCCCGCGCCCCGACGCCGTCCCCACCGCCCGCCCTGCGGGCCGGCTGGGCATCGGCGAGGTCGTGGCCGCCCTCGAAGCCGAATTCCCCGGCGTCACCGCGTCCAAGGTGCGCTTCCTGGAGGACCGCGGCCTCGTGCTGCCCGAGCGGACCAGCGCCGGCTACCGGCGCTTCCGGCCCGAGGACGTGGACCGGCTCCGGTTCGTCCTCGCCCTGCAGCGCGACCACTTCCTGCCGCTCAAGGTGATCGCCGACCACCTGGCCGCGCTGGACCGCGGCGAACGCCCCACCGGCCTGCCCGGGACCGCAGCGGTCCCGGCGTCCTCGGACGCGGAGCGGCTCGGCCGCGAGGTCGCCGGGGGCCGCCGGTCGTGGACCCGCGCCGAGCTCGCCGCCGAATCCGGTGCGGGCGAGGAGCTGCTGGCCGAGCTGGATCAGTACTCGCTCCTGCCCGTCGATCCCGACGGCGGCTACCCGAGCCACGCGATGGACGTGGCCCGGGCCGCCGTCGTGCTCGCGGGCCACGGCCTGGAGCCCCGGCACCTGCGCCCGCTGCGGGCCGCCGCCGACCGCGAGCTGGGCCTGGTGGAGCGCGCCGTCGCCCCGCTGCAGGCCCGCCGCGACGCCGGCACCCGCCCCCGCGTGGCCCGCTCGGCACGCGAGATCGCGCAGGCCAGCCTGCGGCTGCATGCGGCCCTCGTGGCCGTGGGGCTGGAGCAGTGGGATGACTGAGCCGCGCCCCGTGCCCGCCGACGACGCCGGCGACGTGCCGCTCTCCGTGCTCGGCGTGCGCGTCGAGCTGCCCGAGCAGCACCACGTGATCCTGCTGGTGGATCCGCCCGGCCGCACGATGGTCCCGCTGTGGGTGGGCGCGCCCGAGGCCGCCGCCGCCGCGCTCGCGCTCGAGGGCGTCCGCGCGCCCCGGCCCCTCACCCATGAGCTGCTCCTGGCCGCCGTCGACGCCCTGGGCGCCGAGGTCGTGCGGGTGCGGCTCACCGAGGTCCGGGACGAGGTCGTGCACGCCGAGCTCGTGCTCTCCACGGGCGCCCGGGTCGACGCCCGCGCGTCGGACGCCGTCGTGGTCGCCCTGCGCGCCGACGCCCCCGTGCTCGGCAGCCCCGCCGTGCTCGCGGACGCCGGCATGCCGGCGCGGACGGGGGAGGAGGACGCCGGCCAGGAGCGCGCCGTCGAGGACTTCCGCGACTTCCTGGACACGGTGCGCCCCGAGGACTTCGCCTGAGCGGAGCCGGCGCGACACGGCGCGGCCTCGCCGCCGGCTTCGTTGACCGCCCCCGGACCCGCGCGTACCTTCGAGGGGAAGAGGGCCCCGCCACCCGGGGCGCCTCCGTCGTCCTCCCCACGGTCACCGGGGAGCGCCGCCACGGTCACCGGCGGCACATGACGGTCGCGTCCCCTTCCCGCACCGGGGGCCCCGCACCAGGAGGTTCCCCGTGACACCCACTGCAGGTCCTGGCCGGCCCCCCGCGCTCGGCACCCAGGGCACGCTCTTCGACGAGGGCGCGACCCGGGGCGACGACGTCGGCTTCCGCGGTCCCACCGCGTGCAAGGCCGCCGGCATCACCTATCGCCAGCTCGACTACTGGGCCCGCACGGACCTCGTGGTCCCCACGGTCCGCAGCGCCTCCGGCTCCGGCTCCCAGCGGCTCTACTCGTTCCGCGACATCCTCGTCCTCAAGGTGGTCAAGCGCCTCCTGGACACCGGCGTCTCGCTCCAGCAGATCCGCACCGCCGTGGGCCACCTGCGCGAGCGGGGTGTCGAGGACCTGGCGCAGATCACCCTGATGAGCGACGGCGCCTCGGTGTACGAGTGCACCTCGGCGGACGAGGTCGTGGACCTCGTCCAGGGCGGCCAGGGCGTCTTCGGGATCGCCGTCGGCCGCGTGTGGCGCGAGGTCGAGGGCAGCCTCGCCGAGCTGCCCCGCGAGAGCGTGGTCGGCGCCCCCGAGCCGGGGGACGAGCTGGCCGGGCGGCGTCGGGCCCGCCGCTCCGCCTGACCCTCCTCCGCGGGGCGCCCGCGGCCGACGCCGGCCCCGGCACGAGGCCGGGCCGGCGTCGGCGCCCCACAGCGCCGAACCAGTCATCTTTCGTCTCGCAGCGGTGACTGTGCGCGACATGAGGCGGAACTCCGGCGCGGTGTGACACACTCCCAACCATGACCGCACCTGTCGAGAACTTCACCCCTCCAGAGGACGCGGCCGGGTCGACCGGAGCCGGCGCCGTCTTCTCCAAGGTCTTGGTGGCCAACCGCGGCGAGATCGCCGTCCGCGCCTTCCGCGCCTGCTACGAGCTGGGCGCCCGCACCGTCGCCGTCTTCCCCTACGAGGACCGCAATTCGATCCACCGCCAGAAGGCGGACGAGGCCTACCGCATCGGCGACGAGGGCCACCCCGTGCGCGCCTACCTCGACGTGGACGAGATCATCCGCGTGGCGAAGGACGCCGGGGCCGACGCGATCTACCCGGGCTACGGCTTCCTGTCGGAGAACGCCGGCCTGGCCCGCGCCGCGGCCGAGAACGGGATCACCTTCGTCGGCCCGCCCGCCGACGTCCTCGAGCTGACCGGCAACAAGGTCGAGGCCCTGCGCGCGGCCAAGCGCGCGGGCATCCCCACCCTGGCCTCCTCGGACCCGAGCGCCGACGTCGAGTGGCTCCTGGAGCAGGCCGAGGAGATCGGCTTCCCCATCTTCGTCAAGGCCGTCGCCGGCGGCGGCGGCCGCGGCATGCGCCGCGTCGAGCGCCGCGAGGACCTGCGCGGCTCCCTCGAGGCCGCGATGCGCGAGGCGGACACCGCCTTCGGCGACCCCACCGTGTTCCTCGAGCAGGCCGTCCTGCGGCCGCGGCACATCGAGGTGCAGATCCTCGCCGACGGCGAGGGCAACGTCGTGCACCTCTTCGAGCGGGACTGCTCGCTCCAGCGCCGCCACCAGAAGGTCATCGAGATGGCCCCGGCCCCGAACCTGGACGAGGAGATCCGGCAGGCCCTGCACCGGGACGCCGTCGCCTTCGCCAAGGAGATGGGGTACGTCAACGCGGGCACCGTCGAGTTCCTCGTGGACACGGCGGGCGAGCGTGCGGGCCAGCACGTGTTCATCGAGATGAACCCCCGCATCCAGGTGGAGCACACCGTGACCGAGGAGGTCACGGACGTGGACCTGGTGGGCGCGCAGCTGCGCATCGCCGCCGGCGCCACCCTGCCCGAGCTGGGCATCACCCAGGACGCCCTCCAGGTCCGCGGCTTCGCCATCCAGTGCCGCATCACCACCGAGGACCCGGCCAACGGCTTCCGCCCGGACACCGGCACCATCACCGCCTACCGCTCGGCCGGCGGCTCCGGTGTGCGCCTCGACGGCGGCACCATCTACGCCGGTGCGGAGATCAGCCCCCACTTCGACTCCATGCTGGTCAAGCTCACCTGCCGCGGACGCGACTACGCCACGGCCGTGCGCCGCGTGCGCCGCGCCCTGGCCGAGTTCCGCGTGCGCGGCGTGGCCACCAACATCCCGTTCCTGATGAACGTGATGGACGACCCGCAGTTCGTCAGCGGCGACGTCGCCACGGACTTCATCGACAAGCACCCCGAGCTGGCCACGGTGAACCGCTCCCAGGACCGCGGCTCCAAGGCCCTGCAGTACCTCGTGGACGTCACGGTCAACCAGCCGCACGGCCCGCGCATCGAGGGCATCGACCCCCGCGACCGCCTCCCGGAGCACCCGGGCGACAAGCACCAGGAGCCGGACCGCTCGCCCTTCGACGGCCCGAGCCGGAACGAGGACGCGGCGCCCCCGCACGGCTGGCGTCAGGTGCTGCTGGAGCAGGGCCCCGAGGGCTTCGCCCGCACCCTGCGCGAGCAGACCGCGCTGGCCGTCACGGACACCACGTTCCGCGACGCCCACCAGTCCCTGCTGGCCACCCGCGTCCGCACGCGCGACCTGCTGGCCGCCGCGCCCGCCGTCGCGCACACCCTGCCGGGGCTGCTCTCGGTGGAGGCCTGGGGCGGGGCGACGTACGACGTCGCGCTGCGCTTCCTCCACGAGGACCCGTGGCAGCGCCTCGAGCTGCTGCGCGCGGAGCTGCCGAACATCCCGATCCAGATGCTGCTGCGCGGCCGCAACACGGTGGGCTACACGCCGTACCCCACCGAGGTGACGGACGCGTTCGTGGCCGAGGCCGCGGCGTCCGGCGTCGACGTGTTCCGCATCTTCGACGCCCTCAACGACGTCGAGCAGATCACCCCGGCCATCGAGGCGGTGCGTGCCACGGGCACCGCCGTGGCCGAGGCGGCCCTGTGCTACACGGGCAACATGACGGACCCGAAGGAGACGCTCTACACGCTCGACTACTACCTGGGCCTCGCCCGCCGGATGGTCGACGCCGGCGCCCACGTCCTGGCGATCAAGGACATGGCGGGCCTGCTGCGGCCCGCCGCGGCGCGCGAGCTGGTCACCGCCCTGCGCGCCGAGTTCGACCTGCCCGTGCACCTGCACACGCACGACACCGCCGGCGGTCAGCTGGCCACCCTGCTCGCGGCGGCGGAGGCCGGCGTGGACGCCGTCGACGCGGCCACCGCGTCCATGGCGGGCACCACCAGCCAGGTGCCGCTGTCCGCCCTGGTCGCGGCGCTCGAGCACACGGAGCGGGACACCGGTCTCGGCCTCGAGGCCGCCACCGCGATGGAGCCCTACTGGGAGTCCGTCCGCTCGGCGTACGCGCCCTTCGAGGCGGGGCTGCCCGCCCCGACCGGCCGCGTGTACCACCACGAGATCCCGGGCGGCCAGCTGTCCAACCTGCGCACGCAGGCGATCGCGCTCGGCCTGGGGGAGCGGTTCGAGGCCATCGAGTCGATGTACGCCGCGGCCGACGACCTGCTCGGCCACCTCGTCAAGGTCACCCCGTCCTCCAAGGTGGTGGGCGATCTGGCGCTGCAGCTGGTCGGCTCCGGCGTGGACCCGAAGGAGTTCGCGGAGCGTCCGCAGGAGTTCGACATCCCGGACTCCGTGATCGGCTTCCTGCGCGGCGAGCTCGGCGACCCGCCCGGCGGCTGGCCGGAGCCCTTCCGGACCAAGGCCCTCCAGGGTCGCCGCGAGGGCGCGGGCATGGTGGAGATCTCCGCGGAGGACTCGACCGCCCTCGCCGAGGCCGGACAGACCCGCCGCGCGGTGCTGAACCGCCTGCTCTTCCCCGGCCCCACGAAGGAGTTCGAGGCGCACCGCGAGGAGTTCGGGGACACCGTCACCCTGCACACCCGCGACTTCCTCTACGGCCTCGTCCCCGGGCGTGAGCACGTCATCTCGCTCGGACGCGGTGTCCGGCTGCTCGCCACCCTCATGTCCGTCTCCGAGCCGGACGAGAAGGGCATGCGCACGGTGATGGTCACCCTGAACGGCCAGCTGCGCCAGATGACCGTCCGGGACCGCTCGATCGAGTCCACCGTGCGGACCGCGGAGAAGGCGGACCCCGGCACCCCCGGCCACGTCGCCGCCCCGTTCGCGGGCTCGGTCACCGTCCAGGTGGCCGAGGGCGACGCCGTCGAGGTCGGCCAGGCGGTGGCCACGATCGAGGCGATGAAGATGGAGGCCACGATCACGGCCCAGGCCGCGGGCACCGTGCGCCGCGTGGTCACGGAGGGCGTCACGCCCGTCAACGGCGGAGACCTGCTGCTCGTGATCGAGTGAGCCCCGCGTGAGCCCGCCGCCGGCGGGCCGCCCCACGGGCCCGGACGCCACCGCGTCCGGGCCCGTGCCTATCCTGGGAGGCATGGCCACCTCTGCGGAACACCACGACCTGCTCATCATCGGCTCCGGATCGGGGAACTCCCTGATCAGCGAACACTGGAAGGGCCGGAGCGTCGTGATCGCCGACTCCGGCACGTTCGGCGGCACCTGCCTGAACGTCGGCTGCATCCCCACCAAGATGTACGCCTACCCGGCCGGCCTGGCCGCGCTGCCCCCCGAGGCCCGGAGCCTCGGGGTGGGGCTGGAGTTCACGGGCGCCGACTTCCCGGCCATCCGGGACCGCATCTTCACGCGCATCGACGGCATCAGCCGGGACGGGCTGCGCTACCGCCGGGACGATCTGGACTACACGAGCGTGATCCAGGAGGAGGTGCGCTTCGTCGGTCCCCGCCGCGTGCGCACCGCCTCGGGCCGGGAGATCACGGCGGACCAGGTGGTGGTCGCCGCGGGGTCGCGGCCCACCCTCCCGGAGATCCCGGGCCTGGACCTGCCGTCGGTGCACACCTCGGACACCGTGATGCGACTGGATCGGCTGCCGCGGCGGCTGCTCGTGGTGGGCGGCGGGTTCATCGCCTGCGAGTTCGCCTCCGTCTTCGCCGGGCTGGGGACCGAGGTCGTCCAGGTCAACCGCGGCCACCGGCTGCTCAAGCAGCACGACATGTCCGTGTCCACGACGTTCACGAAGATCGCTGCCCGACGGTGGGACCTGCGCACGGGGTGGACCCCGGCCGGGATCGAACCGGTCGAGGACGCCGAGCGGGCCGCGGACGGCTGGGTCCGGGTGCGCCTGGATCGCGCGGAGGGCCAGGAGCAGACCGGCATCGTGGAGGAGGCCATCGAGGCGGACGCGGTGCTGATCGCGGTCGGCCGGACGCCGAACACGGACCGCCTCGACCCCGCCGCCGCGGGACTGGACGTCACCGACGACGGCGTCCTGGCCAGCGACGAGCATCAGCGCGCGCTCTCCGACGGTGCGCCGGTGGAGGGGGTCTACGTGCTCGGGGACGTCGCCAACACGTGGCAGCTCAAGCACGTGGCCAACCACGAGGCCCGCGTCGTCGCGCACAACCTGGAGCATCCGGACGACCTCCGCGCCAACACGCTCGGCCCCGTGCCGGCGGCCGTGTTCACCCATCCGCAGGCGGCCTCCGTCGGGCTCACGGTGGAGCAGGCGCTCGCCGACTACGGCGCGGACGCGATCACGGTGAAGACCCAGTCCTTCGGGGACGTCGCCTACGGCTGGGCCATGGAGGACACCGAGGGCGTGTGCACCGTCGTCGCGGAGAAGGCCACGGGACGGATCCTGGGCGGGCACATCCTGGGGCACGAGGCCGCGAACCTCATCCAGCCGCTCGTGACCGGCATGGCGTTCGGCATCGACGCCCACCGGCTCGCGCGGGGCCAGTACTGGCCCCACCCGGCCCTCACCGAGGTCGTCGAGAACGCGCTGCTGGGCCTGGACGTGCCGGACTCCGGTCTGCTCTGACCGGACCCGCGGGGACGACGACGCCCGGCCGCGGGGGCCGGGCGCCGTCGTCGAGGGGGCGTTCAGTTCTGCGGGGCGGGCTCCCCGTAGATGTCCGCGATCTGCGCGGCGAAGTCCTTCATGATCGCCGACCGGCGCATCTTCAGGGACGGGGTCACATGGCCCTCCTCCAGGGAGAAGTCGCGGTCGAGGATGCGGAACTCCCGGATCCCCTCGGCGCGCGAGACCAGGCTGTTGGCCTTGTCCACGGCCTCCTGGATGTGGCGGCGCACCGCGTCCTCGCGTGCGGCCGCAGCGACGTCGAGGTCCTTCGGCAGCCCGTTCGCGGCGAGCCACGCGGGCAGGGTGTCGGTGTCGAGGGTGACGATCGCCGCGATGAAGGGCTTGCCGTCGCCGACCACCATCACCTGGGAGACGAGCGCGTCGCTGCGGATCGCGTCCTCGAGCATCGCCGGTGCCACGTTCTTGCCGCCGGCCGTCACCAGCAGCTCCTTCTTGCGGCCGGTGATCGTGAGGAAGCCGTCGTCGTCCAGGGCCCCGAGGTCGCCGGTGCGGAACCAGCCGTCCTCGAAGGCCTCCTCGTTCGCCTCCGGCCGGTTGTGGTAGCCGCGCATCAGCGACGTGCCGCGCGTGAGGATCTCGCCGTCCTCGGCGATCCGCACCTGGTTGCCGCCGAGGGGGTGTCCGACCGTGCCGATCTTCAGCCGGTCCGGCCGGCCCACGGTGATGGGGGCCGTCGTCTCGGTGAGGCCGTAGCCCTCGAGGATGGTCACGCCCACGCCGCGGAAGAAGTGCGCCAGGTCGGTGGAGAGGGGGCCGCCGCCGGAGACCGCGTACGCGAGCCGGCCGCCCATGGCCGTCCGGATCCGGCGGTAGATCAGCGCGGAGTAGAACGCGCGCTGCAGCCGCAGGGGCGCCGTCATCTGGCCCGAGTCCAGCGCCCGGGACCAGCGGATCGCCACGTCCGCGCCACGGCGGAAGATCTTCTCCTTGCCGCCGCTCTGCGCGTTGAGCAGCGCCGCGTTGTAGATCTTCTCGAACACGCGCGGCACGGCCAGCACGAAGCTCGGCTGGAAGGTCTGCAGCGAGACCGAGAGCCGCTTGATGTCCGAGACGTGCCCGCAGCGTGCGCCCGCGGCGACGGTGAGCACCGAGACGAAGCGCGCGAACACGTGCGCCAGGGGGATGAACAGCACGGTGGAGGTGTCCTCGCGGACGACGTCGCCGAGCGAGGAGGACAGGGTCTGGTTGACGAGCTCCGCGAAGTTCTCGTGCGTGAGCTCGCAGCCCTTGGGCCGGCCCGTGGTGCCGGAGGTGTAGATGATGGTCGCCAGGTCGGCCAGGCCGGCGGAGGACCGGCGCGTCTCGAGCTCCTCATCGGTGACGTCCGTGCCCAGGGCGACGAGCGCCTCGAGACCGGAGCCGGGGGCGCCGTCGGCCGGGTCCATCGTCCACAGGCCGATCAGCTCCGGCAGGCCCTCGCGCTGCACCGCGTCCCGCACCGTCTTGGCGAGGTCCTCGTTCCCGGTCACGACGGCGCGCACGTGCGAGTCCTCGATGATCCAGGACACCTGGCTGACGGAGGAGGTCTCGTACACGGGCACGGTGACCGCGCCGGCATACCAGATGGCGAAGTCGACCAGTGTCCACTCCAGGCGGGTGGAGGCCAGGAGACCGACCGTCTCCCCGGGCTGGATCCCGGCGGCGATGAGCCCCTTGGCCAGGGCCCGCACGCGTTCGCGGGCGTCCCGGGCGGAGACGTCCGTCCACTGGTCCTGCGCGTCGGGCACCGCGAAGAGGCCGTGGTCGGGACGCTCCGTGGCCTGGCGTTCCAGGAAGTCCGTGATGTTCGCCTCCGGGGACAGGCGGGGCTGGTACGGCTCGCTGATCTCGTGCATGGGACTCCTCGGGCGTTGGGTCGGTCCCGCCGACCGGTGGTCGGCGGAACGGAAGTATGTGTGAGTCGTGTCACGCACACTCTACAACCGGCAGCGGCAGGGTCCGGGCGCGACTCAGTGCGTCGTCATGGCGGCGACCGCGCTCCGGCCGTGGTCGATCAGCAGCGGCAGGTCGTGGTCGAGCGTGGCGACGTGGCGGCTGCGGGGCAGTCCCACCACCTCCACGGGGGCCTGGCGCAGGCCCCGCACCAGGGTCCGGTGGCTCGAGGCGGGCACGACGGCGTCGCGGGCGGACCGGTAGACCGTCACGGGAGCGGTGATCCGCGGCAGGGCGCGGCGGGCGGCCCGCTGGATGCGGCCGACGGCGGCGACGCCGGCCACCGGCGTGCGGGGGTAGGCGCGCTCGCGCGCCGTCGGGTCCGCGATGTCGTCCGCGATCGGGGCGACCGTGGGGACGAACGGGGCCAGCAGCGGGGCGAAGGGGGCGAGCGGGCTGGCGAAGCGCAGCGCGGGGTTCACCACGAGCACCCCGGCCACGGGTCGGTGGGCGGCGGCGTCGAGCGCGAGGGCGCCGCCCATCGAGATGCCCGCCATGACCACGCGGCCGTGTCGGGCGAGCTCGAGGTCCACGACGGCCCGGACGGCGGCGCGGATCTCGTCCGCACCGGTGGCGGCGAGGTCCTCCCACCGGGTGCCGTGCCCCGGCAGCAGGGGCACGCTCACGGGGGAGCCGCCTGCCGCGAGCCCCTCGGCCCAGGCGCGGACGGAGGCCGGAGTCGAGGTGAACCCGTGCAGGAGCACGACGCAGTGGTCGCGCCGGGCGGGAGCGGCGGGCATGAGGCGCAGGGGCAGGTCTTCGGGGGCGACGGCGACGGGGCGGGGCATGGTGCCAGGGTAAGGCAGGCGGACCGTACGATGGGCAGGCACCCGACCGCCCCGACCGGAAGGCCCTCGTGTCCACGTTCTACTGGTCCGCCAAGACGTTCGCCGTGGCTCCGGCCACCCGCCTGCTGTTCCGCCCCTGGGTGAAGGGCCTCGCGAACGTGCCGGCCGAGGGCCCGGCGATCCTGGCCAGCAACCACCTGTCCGTCTCGGACTCGGTGTTCATGCCGGCCATGCTCGACCGCCAGGTGCACTTCCTGGCCAAGCACGAGTACTTCACCGGCCCGGGCGTGAAGGGCTGGGTCACCCGCCGGTTCTTCGAGGCCGCGAACCAGCTGCCCATGGACCGCTCCGGCGGAGAGGCGTCCCTGCGCTCGCTGGACGCGGGCCTCGCGGCGCTGCGGGAGGGCCGGCTGCTCGGGATCTACCCGGAGGGCACCCGCAGCCCGGACGGGCGGCTGCATCGCGGCAAGATCGGCGTGGCCAAGCTCGCGCTGGCCTCGGGCGCGCCCGTGGTGCCCATCGCGATGATCGGCACGGACCGGGTCCAGCCGATCGGCCACGTGCTGCCGCGGATCCGGCGCCTGGGCATGATCTTCGGTGAGCCGCTGGACTTCTCCGACCGTGCCGAGGCCGCCGGCGACCCCCGGGTGCTGCGGGAGGTGACGGACGAGATCATGGAGGCCATCCGGCGCCTGTCGGGCCAGGAATACGTGGACACCTACGCGGCGGACGTGAAGGCGGGCCGCGTGGCCGCTCCGCCGCGCGCCCGCGACTGAGCGGGGCCCGCGCGTCGTCATCCGGGGACGCTCAGACCGGGGCGCGGCACGCGGCCCCTAGCCTGGTGCACATGACTGAAGACCCCCGCGAGAAGATCCTGGCCTTCGGCACCGCCATCTCGGAGGGCGCCGCCGACATCCCCGGCCTGGACCACTGGCGCTCGCTGCCGATCGCGCAGGCGCCGTCCTGGGCGGACGAGGCCGATCACCGCGCCGCCGTCGCCGAGCTGAGCGCCCTGCCCCCGCTCGTCTTCGCGGGCGAGGTCGACCTGCTGCGCGCCCGTCTGGCCGACGTCGCCCAGGGCCGCGCGTTCCTCCTGCAGGGCGGCGACTGCGCCGAGACGTTCGCCGGGTCCACCGCCAACCGGATCAGCGCCCGGGTGAAGACCATCCTGCAGATGGCCGCGGTGCTGACCTACGGCGCCTCCATGCCGGTCGTGAAGATGGGCCGGATCGCCGGCCAGTTCGCCAAGCCGCGGTCCTCGGACACGGAGACCCGCGACGGCGTCACGCTGCCCAGCTTCCGCGGCGAGATCGTGAACGGCTACGAGTTCACCGAGCAGGCCCGCCGGCACGACGCCCGACGGATGGTGCAGGCGTACCACACCTCCGCCTCCACCCTGAACCTGGTCCGCGCCTTCACCCAGGGCGGCTTCGCCGATCTGCGCAGCGTGCACCAGTGGAACCAGGGCTTCATGGCCAACCCGGCCTACGCCCAGTACGAGGAGATGGCCGCCGAGATCGACCGCGCGGTCCGCTTCATGAACGCCGCGGGCGTGGACTTCGAGGCCATGCGCCGCACCGAGTTCTACTCGGCCCACGAGGCGCTCCTGCTCGACTACGAACGCGCCCTGACCCGCGTGGACTCGCGCAGCGGCGACCCCTACGCCACGAGCGCCCACTTCCTGTGGATCGGCGAGCGCACCCGCCAGGTGGACGGCGCCCACGTCGACTTCCTCTCCCGGGTCCGCAACCCGATCGGCGTGAAGCTCGGCCCGACCACCACGACCGCGGACGCCCTCGAGCTCGCGGAGCGGCTGGACCCGGAGCGCGAGCCGGGCCGCCTGACCTTCATCACCCGCATGGGCGCGGAGCGGATCCGGGACGTGCTGCCCGGCATCGTCGAGGGCGTCCGGGACGCGGGGCTGGAGCCGGTGTGGGTCACCGACCCCATGCACGGCAACACCGTGACCGCGGCCAACGGCTACAAGACCCGCCGGTTCGAGGACGTGATGGACGAGGTCAGCGGCTTCTTCGAGGTGCACCGCGAGCTCGGCACGCACCCGGGCGGCATGCACGTCGAGCTGACCGGCGACGACGTCGCCGAGTGCCTGGGCGGCTCCGACCCGATCAACGAGGCCGACTTCGACGCCCGCTACGAGACGCTGTGCGACCCGCGGCTGAACCACCAGCAGTCCCTGGAGATGGCGTTCAAGGTCACCGAGGCCCTCTCGCACCCCGAGCGTCGCGCGCCGCGGGCCTGACCGCGCGGCCGGGCACGCCCCGGCTCAGCCGACCCAGACGTGGACCGCGGTGCCCTCCGGCAGCGCGGTCCCGGCGGCGGGGGACTGGTGCAGGACCCGGGACTCGCCCCGGGCGGAGAGCGGCAGCGGCAGGCGATGCACGCGGGCGTCCCAGCCGTCGTCCGCCAGCGTCGTGCGCGCCGTCTCCGGATCCTGCCCGGTCACGTCCGGCACCGGGCGCACGGCGCGGCCCTCGGAGAGCACCACGCGGACCGCGGTGCCCGGCGTCGCCTGCTCGCCGGGGGCCGGGTGCTGCTCGATCACGGCCCCGGCCGGCACCGCGGGATCGGTGCGGCGCTCCGCGACCTCCACGGTGAATCGGGCGTCCCGGGCCACGCCGTGGGCCCGCCGGATCACGACGCCGGTCAGGTCCGGCACCGGCACCGGCGCGGGGCCGGCGGAGACGGTGAGCTCGACGGGGGTGCCGCGCCCCGCCGGCTCCCCGGCCGCGGGCGAGCTGGCGACGACCGTGCCCTCCGTGCGGAGTTCGTTGTGCCGGGCCGTGACCGCCGCGGTGAAGCCCGCGGCGGTCAGCCGTTCCTCCGCCGCCTCCCGGGCCAGCCCGTCGAGGTCGGGGACCACCGCCACGCCACCGACTCCGAGGCCGCCGGAGCCCAGCGTCCAGCCCAGCAGCAGGGCGACGCCGGTGAGCAGCAGGGTCACGGCCGCGCCGATCGCGGCGGTCCGGCCGGTGCCCTGGCCGAGGTCGAGGGCGGGGCGGCGGGCCGCCCGACGCAGCCGCCGCGGGGACTCGCGCCCCGGATGCCGGTCCGCCGGAGCGGGGTCGAGCCCGAGCGGGCCGATCGGCTCCGCCGGATGCGCGGCGGGCCGCCGGTCGGCCCCGCGCGTCGCCGCACGGGTGTCGATGACGTCGGTCATGTCCGCGTCGAGGTCGGACTCGGCCAGGGCGGGGAGCACGCGCGTCGCGTGGTGGTCGCCGGCGTCGAGGGCCCGGGTCTGCAGGTTCCCGTCCGGGGCTGCGTCCTCGAGGCCATCGGCGGCGGGGGCGCCCACCGCCGGCTCCGCATCCGGGCCCTCGGCGGGGTGGCGGTCCGGTTCGTCGGGGTCCAGGCCCGCCGCCACGGCGTCGATGCGGTGCAGGAGCTCGCCGGCACCGGCGGGCCGGTCGGCCGGGTCCGGCTCGGTGCACCACAGCACGAGGTCGTCGAGGTCCTCGGGGAGCCCGGGGTGCAGCGTGGACGGCACGGGGACCCGCTCGTGGACATGCCGGTAGGCGACCTGCAGCGCGGTCGCCGCGGTGTACGGCTGGCGGCCCGTGAGCAGCTCGAACAGGATGATGCCCACGGCGTACACGTCGGAGCGGGCGTCGGCGGGCGCCCCGGCGATGTGCTCGGGGGCGAGGTAGGCGGGCGTGCCCACGACGGCCTGCCCGGCCATGGTGTGGGCCGTGGCGGCGCGGGACAGGCCGAAGTCCGCGACCGTCACCCGGCCGTCGTCGCGGACGAGCACGTTCTCGGGCTTCACGTCCCGGTGCACCAGCCCGGCGCGGTGCGCGGCGGCCAGGCCGTCGACGAGCGGACGCAGGAACCGCAGCGCCTCCCGGGGCGAGAGCGGTGCACGGTCCCGGATGACGGTGCGCAGCGTGCGGCCGGGCACGTGCTCCATCACGAGGTAGGCCAGCACGTCGCCGTCCTCGGCCTCGGTGTGGCCCTGGTCCAGGACCGCGACGACGTGCGGATGGGACAGCCGCGCCGTCGTCTTGGCCTCCTGCTCGAACCGGCCGACGAGGACGGGGTCCTCCGCCAGGTGCGGGTGCATGACCTTGAGCGCCACCTGGCGGTCGAGACGCTCGTCCACGGCCAGGTAGACGGTGGACATGCCGCCCCGGGCCAGCCGCTCGACGACCCGGTAGCGGCCGTCGACGATGCCCCCCACGAGGGGGTCCCGGCGTGCGCTGCTCATCGTCCCAGGGTAGGACAGGCGGCGGACCCCCTCGGGGCGGTCCGCCGCCGGCGGATCAGAACATCGCCATCGCGGCGCGCACCTTGGCCACGTAGTCCCGTGCCTCCGGGTTCAGGCCGCTGTCCAGCACCCCGCCGAGGCCCTGGTAGTAGGCCCCGATGCCCTCATCGAGGGTGGGGGTGCGGTCCTGCACGTACTTGATGAACGCGACGCCGGCCACCGCGTTGTCGTAGGGGTCCAGCAGGTTCAGCTCGCGGCCCACCAGCTCCGAGGCGAACTCGCCCGTGATCGGGATGACCTGCATCGCCCCCACGGCGTTGCCGGGGGAGACCGAGGCCATGCGGAAGCGGGACTCGGTGTACGCGTGGCCCAGGGCCAGGCGGGGGTCCACGCCCATCCGCTCGGCGGTCTCGCGGACGATCTGCTGCATCTGCTCGGGGGTGGGCTGCGGGACGGAGCGCAGCAGGCGCAGGTTCTCGTTCGCCGAGGCCGTCACGTGCGGCGCGTAGGTGCGCCCGAGGAAGGTGTCGCCGACCGCCTGGACGGCGGAGACCGGCTCCACCTCGAGGGTGCCGTCGGAGATCACGAGCACGTCGCCGGGGTGCAGCGTCGAGGCCCGCGTCAGGCCGTTGAGCTCGCGCAGACGGGGGATGGAGACCTCGAACCGCTGGGAGATCCCCCAGAGGGAGTCGCCGGAGACCACGGTGTACCGGACCGTCCCGCCGGCCGCCGTCGGGGTCTTCGATGCCGGCGCGGTGGCGGGGGTCGTGGTCGGGGCGGGCGACGCGGGGGCCTTCGGTGCGGCGGCCGTGCGCTGCGTGGTCAGGACCATGCCCGGGTGGAGCATGCTCGACGCGCTCATGCCGTTGAGCCGCTGCAGCTGCGCGGCGGAGACGCCGGTGCGGCGGGCGATGATCCACCACCCGTCGTTCGGCTGCACCGTGTAGGTCCCGGCGGCCGGGGCCGGGGCCGCCGCGCCGGTCAGGCGGAGCTCGTCACCCGGGTAGAGCACGGTCTCCAGGCCCAGGCCGTTGAACCGCAGCAGGTCGGCGACGGAGACGCCGCGGGCGGCCGAGATCCGGGTGAGGGTGTCGCCCGGGCGCACGGTGTGCACCGCCGCCTCCTGGGCGTGGGCCTGGGCGGGCAGACCGGTGAGCAGCAGCAGGGGCACCGCGCCGCCGGTCAGGACGGAGCGCAGGCGGCGGGAGCGGACGGGGGTGTGGGACACGGCAGACCTCGGCATCGGATCGGACGGATGGAACACGACGGGGAAGTGACGGGTGGGACCCGTGGCCCCCCGCGGTCGACCGACGACGTCGGCGCCCGGCCGTGGAGCCTCGGCGATGTTATCGGAATGTGATCTTCGTGACCATACTGAGATCCATGCCGTCCGGGGCGCGGTGGGCCGGGCCCGTCGGCGGCCACGTAGGCTGGCGCCCGTGAGCACCACTTCCTCCGACACCCCGGTCCCCGCTGACGCGATCCCCGCCGAGCTCGACGCCCTCGTGGGCGAGTGGCTCTCCGTGCCCGACGTGGCGGAGCGCCTCGACCAGCGCGTGACCCGCGTCCACAACCTCGTGCATGATCGCCGCCTGCTGGCCGTGCGTCGTCCCGAGCCCGCGGTGCGGTCCGTGCCGGCCCTGTTCCTCACCGAGACCGGCGTGCTCGACTCCCTGCAGGGCACGCTCGTGCTGCTGGCCGACGCCGGCTTCTCCGACGAGGAGGCCCTCCGTTGGCTGTTCACCGAGGACGAGTCGTTGCCCGGCCGGCCCATCGACGCGCTCCGGGACGGTCGGAAGACCGAGATCCGGCGCCGCGCCCAGGCCCTGGCCTGGTGAGCCGGCCCCGCGGGCGGCCATCCGCCCGCGGGGCCCGTCGCCGCTCAGTGGCGGCGCGACGTGTAGGCGTCGATCAGCCGCGTGAGCTCGGCGCTCACGTCCTCGGGGACGCCGTGCGCGAGCAGGCCCGCCACGGCCCCGGCCGCCTCGTGCGAGAGCGCCGCGACCCGCTCTTCGACGGCCCGGCGCGCGCCGCACGCCTCGAGGACGCCCTGCCAGTGGGCCACCCGGTCCGCGCCGAGGTCCGGGTCGCCGAGGTCCGCGTCGAGCGCGGCGGCCTCGTCCGGGGCGAGCAGCTCGACGGCGCGGGCGATGAGCACCGTCTGCTTCCCCTCCCGCAGGTCGTCGCCCGCGGGCTTGCCCGTGGTCGCCGGATCGCCGAACACGCCGAGCAGGTCGTCCCGGTACTGGAAGGCCATGCCGAACGGCAGCGACACCCGGGCGAACGCGGTCACCAGCCCGTCGTCCGCCCCCGCCAGCAGCCCCCCGAGGGCGAGCGGGTGCACCGCCGAATAGCGCGCCGACTTGTGCTCCACCACCGCCTCGGCGGCCGCCTCGGCCTCGCGGGCATCGCGCGCCGCCGGGGCCATCTCGGCCACCACGTCGAGGTACTGACCCGCCATCACGCCGAAGCGCATCCGCTCGAGCTCGGCCCGCGCCCGATCCTCCCGGGGCGTGCCGGCGAGGACGCGTGCGAAGGCCGTCTCGCTCATCCCCAGGGCGACGTCGCCGGCGAGGATCGCGGCGGAGACGCCGAAGTGCTCCGCGGCGTGGCGCCAGCCCGCCTCCCGGTGGAGGGACTCGAAGCGGCGGTGCACGCTGGGCATCCCGCGGCGGGTGTCCGAGCGGTCCAGGATGTCGTCGTGGATCAGCGCCGCGGCCTGGAACAGCTCGAACGCCGCGCCCGCCTCGGCGATGCGGGGGTCCTCCGCCTCGCCACCGGCCGCCCGCCAGCCGAGCCAGGCCAGGACGGCGCGCAGGCGCTTGCCGCCCGCGGTCAGGTCCGCGATCGCGTCCACGAGGGGCGCCGTCAGCGGGTGGACGTCCCGGGCGAGGTCGCGGTGCTCCGCCAGCAGGCGGTCGAGGGCGTCGGCGACGGCGGCGCGGAAGCGGTCCTGGTCGGCGGGACGGGGGCGGGGGACGGCGACGTCGGCGGGCATGGCCCCACCCTAGCCGCGCCGCGCGACGGATCGCCGGTCCCGGATAGGCTCGGTCCATGTCCGAGACCGCGCCCGCTGCACCCCGCGATGAGGCGACGATCCTGCACGTGGACATGGACGCGTTCTTCCTGTCCGTCGAGCTGCGCGAACGGCCCGACCTCGAGGGGCGTCCCGCCGCCGTCGCCGCCCCGAGCGGCCGGTCCGTGGTGCTCTCCGCCTCGTACGCGGCGCGGGCCTACGGGGTCCGCTCGGCGATGCCCCTGGCGCACGCCCGCGCCCTGTGCCCGCCCCTCGTGGTCATCCCGCCGCGCCAGCAGCTCTACCGGGCCGTCTCCGCCGAGGTGATGGCCGTGCTCGCGGACGTGACCCCCGTGATGGAGCAGCTCAGCGTGGACGAGGCGTTCCTCGACGTCGCCGGCGCCCGCCGCCGGCTCGGCCCGCCCGAGCACATCGGCCACCTGATCCGGGAGCGCGTCCGCTCCGCGCTGGGGCTGCCGTGCACCGTGGGCGGCTCGGCCGTGAAGTTCGTGGCCAAGACGGCGTCCACCGCGGCCAAGCCCGACGGCCTGCTGATCGTGCCGCCGGAGCGCACCCTGGACTTCCTCCATCCGCTGCCCGTGGGCCGGCTGTGGGGCGTGGGCCCCAAGGCGGCCGAGCGGCTCGCCCGGCGGGGGGTGGCGACCATCGGCGACCTCGCCCGGGTGGACCCCGCGCGGCTGGAGGCGTCGTTCGGGGCCGCCGGCCGGGAGTGGGCGTCGCTCGCCCGGGGCATCGACCCGCGCCCCGTCGCCCCGCGCCCGGCGGCCCGCAGCATCGGCGCGGACCACACCTTCGACGTCGACCCCGTCGACGTCGCGGGCGTCGACCCGGAGGTCCTGCGCCTGTGCCACCGGGTCGCGGCCCGGCTGCGCGCGGAGCAGGTCACCGCCGGCGCGGTCACGGTCCGCCTCAAGGCGCCGGACGGGTCGGTCCGCAGCCGCACCGCCCGCCTCGCCCGGCCGACCGCCACGGGCCACGACCTCCTCGGCCCGGCGCGGCGGCTCGTCCGCGAGCTGCACGCCGAACGGCCGCATCCGGTCCGGCTCGTGGGCGTGCGCGCCGAGCGCCTCGGGGACGAGGCCGATCAGCCCCCGGCCCAGGAGGCGCTCTTCGGCGGTCCCGCCTGGGGGACGGAGGACGAGGCGTCGGAGGAGGGCGACTGGGCCGGCGCCGAGGCCGCCCTGGACGCCGTCGCCCGGCGCTTCCCGACGGCGGCCGTGCGGCCGGCGTCGCTGCTGGGTCGCCGCGAGGCCCGCGCCGACGCCCGCCGGGACGCGCCGCGGCCGGGCACCGGAGGCCCGGACCGGGAGTGAGGGGTTCCGGGGTCGGCGACGTCGCCACCTGGCTGGGGTGGGGCGGCAGGTCCTATCCTGGAGGGCAAGTCGGACGCGCGGGCGTCCCCTCCCGGTCCCGGAGGTGTCGGAGGCCGCGTTCGAAGGAGTCGCCATGCCCCTCTCAGAGCATGAGCAGCGGATGCTGGACCAGCTGGAGCAGCAGCTGCGCACCGAGGACCCCCGGCTGGCCACCCAGATGGCGGACACGGGGCGGCATCGGCTGCCCGTGGGTCGCGTCGTGGCCGGGGCCGTCCTCGCAGTGGTCGGGCTGCTCGTCGTGGTCCTCGGGGTCGCCAACCACGCGATCCTCCTGGGCGTGCTCGGCGTCGTCGTCATCGGGGCCGGCATCTTCCTGCTGACCACGCGGCCGCGCGCCGTCGCCTCCGGGGCCTCGGGCCCGGTGGCCCGACGGTCGGGCGCACCGCGACGGCAGGGGGGCGGCGACTTCATGGGCCGCCTCGAGCGGCGCTGGGACGAGCGGCGCGCCCGAGGCGACTGAGCGCCTGGCCCGCCGGGCCCCCACCCTCCTCCACTCCAGGCCCCGATCCGCTCCGGATCGGGGCCTTTCCGCTGCCCGAGGCCCCGTCGTCGCCGCGGCCCTCCACCGGGGGCCCACCGGTCCTCCACTTCCCTCCACGGCGACGCCGGTCCCGGGATCCGCGGGATGGCGCGCCGGACCCGGGGGCCTCGACACGCCCGTGGCGCCGTGACCCGCGTTCCGGGGTTGAGGGTGGAGGGAAGTGGGGTAATGTGGAGGAAAGGAGAGAGCATGGGTCCCGACCTTGGTCGGGAGGGACCGCTCGACGAGCCAGGGGGTGTGCCGTGTTCTTGGGCACGTACACCCCCCGGCTCGACGAGAAGTCCCGGCTGATCCTCCCCGCCAAGTTCCGCGAGGAGCTGGCGGAGGGGCTGGTCCTGACCCGGGGTCAGGAGCGCTGCATCTACGTGTTCAGCGCTCGTGAGTTCGAGCGGGTCCACGAGCAGATGAGGTCGGCTCCACTGTCCTCCCGCCAGGCCCGTGACTACATCCGCGTCTTCCTCTCGGGGGCGTCGGACGAGGTCCCGGACAAGCAGGGTCGGGTGACCGTGCCGGCGCCGCTGCGGCAGTACGCGGGGCTGGACCGGGACGTGACCGTGATCGGCGCGGGGACGCGAGTGGAGATCTGGGACTCGGAGTCCTGGAACACCTACCTCGCCGAGCAGGAAGCCGCCTTCTCCGAGACCGACGAGGACGTCCTGCCCGGCGTCTTCTGACCGTGACCACCCGACCTCGAGCGAGACCTCCAGCCGACGCCGCCGCACCTGACCCGTCTTCCCCTGGGCCAGGCGCGGCGGCGGACGGATGGGGATCCCGCCCGAGGTCCGCCAGGACCGCGATGTGAGCAGGAGGTCGAGAGTGGACGCAGGCCAGCCGCGCCCCGAGGACCGCCACCTGCCCGTGATGCGGGACCGCGTCGTCGACCTCCTCGCCCCCGCCGTCCAGGCCGCGCTCGAGGCCGGCCGCACGCCCGTCGCCGTCGACGGCACGCTGGGCATGGGCGGGCACACCGAGGCCCTGCTGACCCGGTTCCCCCACCTGCGCGTCATCGGCATCGACCGCGACGTCCACGCCCAGGCCATGGCCGCCGAGCGCCTCGGCCCCCTCGCCGACCGTCTGATCCCCTTCCACGGCACCTACGACCGGGTGCCCGAGGCCATGGCCGCCGCGGGCGTCACGAAGGTCGACGCCGCGCTCTACGACCTCGGCGTGTCCTCCTACCAGCTGGACGACCGGGAACGCGGCTTCGCCTACTCCTACGACGCTCCGCTGGACATGCGCATGGACGACACCGCCGAGCGCTCCGCCGCGACGCTCGTGGCGGAGCTGGACGAGCAGGAGCTGCGCCGCATCATCCGTCGCGACGGCGAGGAGCGCTTCGCCGGCCCCATCGCACGGGCCATCGTCCGGGCCCGCGCCGAGGCCCCCATCGAGACCACCGGCCGCCTCGTCGAGGTGATCCGCTCGGCCGTCCCCGTCGCCGCGGGGGCCACCGGCGGGCACCCGGCCAAGCGCACCTTCCAGGCCCTGCGCATCGCCGTGAACGAGGAGCTCGACATCCTCGACGCCGCCGTGCCCGCCATCCTCGACGCCCTCCACGTGGGCGGCCGCCTCGTGGTGATGAGCTACCACTCCCTCGAGGACCGGATCACGAAGCGGCACCTGAGCGCGTGGGCCACGTCCACGGCGCCCCCGGGGTTCCCGGTGGTGCTGGAGGAGCACGAACCCGTGGTGCGGGTGCTCACCCGCGGCACCGAGAAGCCCACCGAAGAAGAAATCTCAGAGAACCGTCGCGCCTCCTCCGCGAAAGTGCGTGCGGTTGAGAAGATCAGGACGTCCAGGACCACGGCATGACGCTGCACGAGGAGATGAGCATGGCCGCACACGCACGGATCGCAGAGTCGCTGCGCCCCGGGTCGACCCCCGTCGCCCCCGCGCGGCCGGCTCCGCAGGAGCGCACGCCGCTCTCGGTGGTGCCCGCCCCGCTGCCCCGATCCCGCTCCGGCGTGACCGTGCTGTGCGTCCTCGTGGTGCTCGCCGCGCTCGCGGCGGTGCTCGTCATGAACATCACCATGTCCAACCGGCAGTACGCCCTCCTGGACCTGCGCCAGGAGCAGCAGGCCGTCACCGAGACCAATGAGCGGCTGGCCGAACAGGTGGGCCACCTCGAGGCGCCGCAGAACCTGGCCGCGCGCGCCGACGCCCTCGGGATGGTCGCCCCCGCCGGCACCGCCTCCGTGGACGCGGGCACGGGCCAGTTCAGCGGCGAGGCCCAGGCGGCCCAGGACGGCGACATCTCCGCCACCTACGTCGCGCCGCCGGCGGACGCGGACGCGGTCCGCCAGGGGGCGTCCGACGACGGCCAGGACGAGATCGAGGGACCGCGCACCTTCAGCGGCGCGGACGCCTCCGCCGCCGCCGACCAGGACGCCGCCGACCGTTGATCGACCGTCCCGCCTCGCACCTTCCCCGCGGCGGATCGACGGTCGGGCCCGCTCCCGGGCACCCCGCCGTGCGCACCCGCATCCTGCTGCTGCTCGTCTTCGTCCTGCTCGGCGGGCTCGCGCTGCGGCTCGTCTACGTGCAGGGCATCGACCCCACGGGGCAGGCCGCGGCGGCCATGGACCAGCGCCTGACCCACCAGGAGACCCTGCCGCAGCGCGGGTCCATCCTGGACCGTGACGGCGACGTGCTGGCCGCCAGCGTGCGCCGCTACGACATCGTCGTGGACCAGCGCCTCGTCAAGGACTTCAACGAATGGGACCGCGAGGCCCGGGAGACCGTGCTCGTGGACGTGGACTCCCGCCTGGCCAGCCTGGCCGAGGTGCTCGGCATGTCGGAGGAGGAGGTGCGCGAGGCCACCATCGGCTCCCGCCCGTACGCCGTGGTGCGTCGCTCCGTGACCCCGGAGGTGCGGGACAAGGCCATGGCGCTCAACGTGCCGGGCCTGCTCTCCGAGGCGGTGGACCGCCGCACCTACCCGAACGGGTCGGTCGCCGGCAGCATCATCGGCTTCATGGGCGGTGACGGCACCGCCCTCGAAGGCCTCGAGCTCAGCCAGGACGACGTCATGACCGGCACCCCGGGCACCCGCACGTTCGAGGTGGGCGCGGACGGCATCCGCATCCCCAACGCCCCGCTCGAGGAGGTTCCGGCCGTGGACGGCGCCGACCTGCGCCTGACCGTGGACAAGGACGCCCAGTGGTTCGCGCAGGAGACCCTCGGCGCCCTCGCCGCCGAGTACGACGCGGAGTGGGCGAACGCCGTCGTGATGGACGTGAAGACGGGCGACGTGATCGTCATGGCGGACTCCACCACGGTGGACCCCGCCGACCCCGACGCCACCGAGGGGAACTTCCGCACCTCCACCGTGATGAGCACCCCGTACGAGCCGGGCTCCACGGGCAAGGCGCTGCCGATCGCGGCCGCCGTCGACGCCGGGAAGGTCACCGCCACGGACGGCTTCACCGTCCCCAGCAGCCAGGACTTCGACGGGCAGACCATCCGGGACTTCTCCCCGCACCCGACGTTCGACATGACCGTCGCAGGCATCTACGCGCGCTCCTACAACACGGGCACGGTGCAGATCGCCGAGAAGATCACGGACGAGCAGCGCTACGAGTACATGCGCTCCTTCGGGGTCGGCCAGCCCATCGACCTCGGCCTGCCGCAGCAGGCGGGCAGCGTCCTCGTCCCGCCCGAACAGTGGGACGGCCGCCAGCGCCTGACCACGGCCTTCGGCCAGGGCTACACCCAGACCACCCTGCACACCGCCCAGATGTACCAGGCCCTCGCCAACGGCGGCGTGCTGATCCCGGCCCGGCTGATCGACGCCACGGTGGACGGCGACGGCGCGGAGAAGCGCTGGGAGTCGTCCGCGGAGCCCCACCGCGTGGTCTCCGAGGAGACGGCGGCGCAGATGCTCCGCATGATGGAGACCGTCGTGACGCAGGGCACCAGCAAGGCCGCCGCGATCCCCGGGTATCGCGTGGGCGGCAAGTCCTCCACCGCCGAGGCCGCGAGCGACACCGGCACGTACGACGGCTACAACCTCGGCTTCACCGCCGTCGCCCCGCTCGACGACCCCCGCTTCGTGGTGTCCGTGTCCATGCATCGGCCGCCGTCGAAGCAGGGCTCCCGGGACGTGTCCGTCGCGGCCGCCACGATCATGGAGTACATGCTCCGCCAGGCGGACGTGCCCGCCACCGGAGCCGAGCCGAACGACTACCGCGTCTTCGTGGACGATCCGCAGGACCGGCCGTGGTGACCCACGCCTCCGGCCCCGAGCACCCCAGGAGCACCCCCATGACCACCCCGAGCGACCCCCCTGCGCCGCTGACCCCGGCCCAGCAGGACGCCGCCTTCCGGCCCTCCCACACCCCCGCCACGCCCTGGCCCGCCCTCGCACAGGCGCTGGCCGAGGCGGGGATCGCGGCCCACGTCCACGGCGCGGCCCCGGCCGACGGCGTCACGGGGGTCAGCCTCGACTCGCGTGTCGTGCGCCCGGGCGACCTCTACGTCGCCGTTCCGGGGGCGCGCGCCCACGGCGCGGCGTTCGCGGCCACGGCGCTGGAGGCCGGCGCCGTCGGCGTCCTGACGGACGCGGCGGGCCGCGCGCTCCTGGCGGAGCAGGGCCTGGCCGACGTCCCGGTGCTCGAGGTCGACGCCGTGCGCACCGCCGCCGGCACCGTGGCGGCCCGCGTCTACGGCGGCGGGGGCGACGCCGGCCCGCGCCTGCTCGGCGTGACCGGCACCAACGGCAAGACCACCACGAGCTTCCTCGCCGCCGCCCTGCTCGAGGCCCTGGGGCGCCGGTCGGGCATCGTGGGCACGATCCTGATCCGCGCGGGGGAGCGGGAGGTCCCCTCCACGCTCACCACGCCCGAGGCCACCCAGCTGCACGCCCTCATGGCGCTCATGCGCGAGGAGGAGGTGGACACCGCCGTCATGGAGGTCTCCTCCCACGCCGTGGCGTACCAGCGGATCGCCGGCCTGCGCTACGCGGTGGCCGGGTTCACCAACCTGACCCAGGACCACCTGGACATGCACGGCTCGATGCAGGAGTACTTCGCGGCCAAGGCCGGTCTGTTCGACCCCGCCCGCACCGACCACGCCGTCATCACGCTCGACGGCGGCGAGGGGCCCCGCTGGGGCGTCGCCATGGCCCGGGCCGCCGGCGCTCCCGTCACCACGCTCGCCCTCGGGCCGGCCGCGCCGACGCCGGGCGCCCTGGCCGAACACGACCCCGGCCTCCGGGCGGACTGGGAGGTCGCCGAGCTCGCGCCGGACGGCCTCGGCCACCGCTTCACGCTGCGCCACGCGGCCACGGGCCGGGAGCTGCGGGCCTCCGTCGGTCTGCCGGGCCGCTTCAACGTGGCCAACGCGGCCCTCGCGGTCCTGCTCGTGCTGCACGCCGTGGGGGAGGAGCACCTGGACGCGCTCGCCGCCGTCCTGGACGTGCCCGCGGGCGAGGGCCCTCTGGCCGCCGCCGTCCCGGGGCGGATGGAGGTCGTGGGCCGCGAGCCGGACGCCGTCGTCGACTTCGCGCACAACCCGGACGGCATGGTCCAGGCGCTGCGCTCCCTCGCCGACGCCCGGGCGGCGGCCGGGACGCGCGGCCGCACCCTGATCGTGTTCGGCTCCGCCGGTGACCGTGACCGTGACAAGCGGCCCGTGATGGGCGCGATCGCGGCCCGGGCGGCGGATGTGGTGATCGTCACCGACGACACCCCCCACTCGGAGGACCCGGCCCCGATCCGCGCCCACATCCTCGCCGGCGCCCGCGCCGAGGCCGACCGCATCGCGCGGGAGGAGGGCCGCACGGTCGTGATCGAGGAGGTGGCCGACCGTGCCGCGGCCATCCGCCGCGCCGTGGAGCTGGCGGGGCCGCAGGACGGCATCCTCCTGGCCGGCCGCGGGCACGAGACCACGATGGACTACGACGGCGAGCTCGTCCCGCTGGACGACCGGATGGCCCTGCGCGAGGCCCTGGCCGCCCGTGTCGCGGCGGCCTCCGCCTCGGGCTCCGGCCCCGCCCGCGAGGGTAAGGTCATCGAGTCATGATCGCTCTCACCGCAGCCCAGATCGCCGAGGCCGTGTCCGGCACGCTCTCGGCCACCCTCGACCCCGCCACCGTGCTGGTGCACGTCACCCCCGACTCGCGGGAGGTCACCGCCGAGGGCACGCTCTACGTGGCGAAGCCGGGGGAGCGCGCCGACGGCCACGACTTCATCGACGCCGCGCTGGGCGCCGGCGCCGCCGCTGTGCTCGCCGAGCGCGCCACGCACGCCCCCGACGGCGCCGCGCACCCGGCGATCATCGTCGAGGACGCCGTGCTCGCGATGGGCGCGCTCGCCCGGGAGGTCGTGCGCCGCGTCCGGGAGCACTCCCCGACCACCGTCATCGGCATCACCGGCTCGGCCGGCAAGACCACCACCAAGGACCTGCTCGCTGCCCTGCTGGCCACCCAGGGCCCCACCGTCGCACCGGTCGGCTCGTACAACGGCGAGGTCGGCGTGCCGCTCACGGTGTTCCGGGCGGAGCTGGACACGCGCTTCCTCGTGGTCGAGATGGGCGCGGACCACGTCGGCAACATCGCGTACCTCTGCGACATCGTGCGCCCGGACATCGGCGTCGTGCTCATGGTGGGCACCGCCCATGCGGGCAGCTTCGGCGGCGTGGCGAACATCGCGCGCACCAAGGGCGAGCTCGTGGAGGCCCTCGGCCCCGACGGCGTCGCCGTCCTCAACCTCGACGACGAGCGTGTCGCCGGCATGGCGGCACGGACCGCCGCCCCGATCACCTGGTTCACCGCGGACGAGCGGGGCGTCGCCCGCGCGGCCGAGGACGTGGCCGCCGGCCGCGCGTCGGGACTCGTCGCCGCACGGGACGTGCGCGCCGACGACCAGGAGCGCCCCGTCTTCGACCTGCAGGTCGGGACGGATGAGGCCGCCGTGCGGCATCCGGTCGCCTCCGGACTGACCGGCCTGCACCACGTGCACAACGTGCTGGCCGCCGCCGCGGCCGCCCACGCCGCCGGCATGGACCCGGCCGAGATCGCCCGTGGTCTCGACGGGCTCGGGCCCGCCAGCCGCTTCCGGATGGAGCGCACCGACCGCGCGGACGGCGTCACGATCATCAACGACGCGTACAACGCCAACCCCGAGTCCATGCGCGCCGCGCTGCGGACGCTGGCCACCCTCGGCCGCTCCAGCGGCCGCCGCACCTGGGCCGTCCTGGGGGAGATGCTCGAGCTCGGCGATGCCCGCGTCCGTGAGCACACCCTCGTGGGCGAGTCCGTGGTGCGCCTGAACATCGCCCAGCTGCTGGTGGTGGGCGCCGGAGCCCGGCCGCTCTACATCGGCGCCCTCAACGAGGGCAGCTGGGGCGAGGAGGCGCACTTCGTCGACGACGCCGCGCAGGCCGAGGCGTTCCTCGCCGAGCACCTGCGCCCCGGCGACCTCGTCCTCGTCAAGTCCTCCAACGGCGTCGGGCTCGCGGCCCTCGGCGAGCGCCTCGCCACGGCCGACGCCGTCGCCGCCCCCTCCGCCTCCCCGAAGGAGTCCCGACCGTGATCGGACTGCTCATCGGCGGCGTGCTCGGCCTGGTCCTCTCGGCCGCCGGCACCCCGCTGTTCATCCGGTTCCTCGTCAAGCGCGGGTACGGCCAGTTCGTCCGCGACGACGGCCCGACCACCCACAAGACCAAGCGCGGCACGCCCACGATGGGCGGCGCGGTCATCATCGGGTCCCTCGTGCTGGCGTACCTGATCACCCACGGGCTGCTCGCCCTGCTCGGCGTCGACTTCGGCGGGCCCACGGCCTCCGGCCTCATCCTGCTGCTGCTCACCGTGGGCATGGCCTTCGTCGGGTTCGTGGACGACTTCACGAAGATCACGAAGCAGCGCTCGCTCGGCCTGACGCCGCGCGGCAAGATCATCCTCCAGGCCCTGATCGGCACCGCCTTCGCCGTCCTCGCCCTGAACTTCCCGGACGAGCGGGGCCTGACCCCCGCCTCGACGGCGATCTCCTTCGCCCGGGACATCCCGTGGCTCGACCTGGCCTTCGCCGGACCCGCGATCGGCGTCATCCTGTTCGTGATCTGGTCGAACCTCATCACCACCGCCACCACGAACGCCGTGAACCTCACGGACGGCCTCGACGGGCTCGCCACGGGCGCCACCGCCATGATCACGGGCGCCTACGTCCTGATGTCGCTCTTCCAGTCGAGCCAGTCCTGCGCGCTCGAGGGCACCCGCGGCTGCTACGAGGTCCGCGACCCCATGGACCTCGCCCTGCTCGCGGCGATCCTCACGGGCAGCCTGCTGGGCTTCCTCTGGTGGAACACCTCCCCGGCCAAGATCTTCATGGGGGACACCGGCTCCCTGGGCCTGGGCGGCGCCCTGGCCGGCTTCGCGATCTTCACGCGCACCGAGATCCTGGTGGCCGTGCTGGCCGGCCTCATGGTCGCGATCACCCTCTCCGTCATCATCCAGGTGGGCTGGTTCAAGGTCTCCGGCGGCAAGCGCGTGTTCCTCATGGCGCCGCTGCAGCACCACTTCGAGCTCAAGGGCTGGGCCGAGGTGACCGTCGTGGTCCGCTTCTGGCTGCTGTCCCTGATGTGCGTCACCGTGGGGCTCGCGATCTTCTACGGCGACTGGCTCATCCGCCAGGGCGGCCTCGCGGGGGTGACCCCGTGACCGGCCCCGCGTCCGACGCCGCGCCCGCACCGGTGCGCCGGCCCCGCGCCGACACCGCCCGCACCGCCGACCTCACGTCCTGGGACGCCCCGGGGTGGGCCGGCCTGCGCGTCGTCGTCACGGGCCTGGGCGTCACCGGCTTCTCCGTGGCCGACACCCTGGCCGAGCTGGGCGCCGCCGTCGTGGTGGTGGACGGCGACGACGGCCCCGAGAACCGGGCGCGCGCCGAGACCCTGCGGATCGTGGGGGTCCGCGAGGTCCTGCTCGACCGGGCGGCCACGCAGGCGCTGCCCGAGGTCGACGGCGCCGCCGCGGACCTCGTCGTGACCTCCCCGGGCTGGCGGCCGGACCAGCCGCTGCTGATGGCCGCCCACGCGGCGGGCCTGCCGATCTGGTCCGACGTCGAACTGGCCTGGCGGCTGCGCGAGCGCGCCGGCCGGAAGACCGCCGACTGGGTGTGCCTGACGGGCACGAACGGCAAGACGACGACCGTGACGATGGTCGAGGCCATCCTGCGGGCGGACGGCCGTCGGGCGGTGGCCTGCGGCAACGTCGGCACCCCCGTGCTCGACGCGATCCGCGACCCGGAGGGCTTCGACGTGCTCGCCCTCGAGCTCTCCAGCTTCCAGCTGCACTGGACGCACGGCCTGGCCCCGGCGTCGTCGGCGGTGCTGAACCTGGCCGAGGACCACGTGGACTGGCACGGCTCGATGGAGGAGTACGCCGCCGCCAAGGGCAAGGTGTATGCGAACACGCGGGTGGCCTGCGTGTTCAACGAGCAGGACCCGCTGACCCGCACCCTCGTGGAGCGCGCGGACGTCCAGGAGGGCTGCCGCGCGATCGGCTTCACCACGGACACCCCGGGCCTGTCCGACATCGGCGTCGTGGACGGGATCCTCGTGGACCGTGCGTTCCTGGACAACCGGCGCCACGAGGCGATCGCCCTGGCCGAGCGCGCCGACCTGGGCCCGGTGGCGCCGCGCCACACCGTGGCCAACGCGGCCGCCGCGGCGGCGCTGACCCGGGCCGTCGGGGTGAGCCCCGCGGCCGTGGCCGAGGGCCTGCGCTCCTACGACCGCGGGGAGCACCGCATCCAGCTCGTGGCCACCTCCCGCGACATCATGTGGGTCAACGACTCCAAGGCGACGAACCCGCACGCCGCGGACGCGTCGCTGGCGGCGTTCAGCTCCGTGGTGTGGCTGGCCGGCGGCCTGCCCAAGGGCGTGACCTATCACGAGCTGGTGGCCGCGCACGCCCACCGGCTCCGCGCGGTGGTGCTCCTGGGCAGGGACACCTCGGCCCTGCGCGCGGCCCTGGCCGCGCACGCCCCCGAGGTCCCCGTCCACGCCCCCCTCGCCGCGGCCGACGGCACCGGCCCCGCCGACGGCGCGGCCGTGATGGCCGAGGCGGTGCGCGTGGCCGACGGCCTGGCCCGCCCCGGCGACACCGTGCTCATGGCGCCCGCCGCGGCGTCGATGGACCAGTTCCGCTCCTACGCGGCCCGCGGCGACGCATTCATCGAGGCCGTCGCCGGGCTGATGCGCGAGCACGGCTGGGACGTGCACGACGACGCCGCGCCCGACGCCGACTGACCCGCCGCCCACCCGACCGTCTCGCTTCCCCCGTGAGGAGGGCCATGTCCCCGATCGAGCTCCGCCCGGTGCGCTCCGGCGCGGACGACGACGCCCCCGAGCACCGGGAGCGGCTCCTGCGCCGGATGTGGCGGGTCCTCGAGGGTCGCCGCGCCCTCGACCTGTCGGTCCTGCTCATCAGCGGCTGCACCGCCCTGCTCACCGTGCTGGGCCTCGTCATGGTGCTCTCCTCGTCCTCCGTCGAGGCGATCGGCACCGGCGGCGGCTCGTACGCGCTGTTCCTGCGCCAGAGCGCCTGGGCGGTGGCGGGCGTGGCGGCCCTGCTCGTGTTCTCGCGCCTGCCGGTGCGCGTCTTCAAGGCGCTCGCCTGGCCGGCGTTCGGCGTGGCCGTGATCCTGCTCGCGCTGGTCGCGTTCTCCCCGCTCGGCGTCACCGTGGGCGGCAATCGCAACTGGCTGGGCATCGGCGGGTTCCGGATGCAGCCCTCCGAGGCCGCCAAGCTCGCCCTGGCCCTGTGGGCGGCGGCGGTCCTGGAGCGCAAGCACCGCCTCGTCACCCAGGTGCGGCACGCGCTGATCCCGGTGCTGCCCGGCGGCCTGTTGCTGCTGGTCCTGGTGATGGCGGGCAGCGACCTCGGGACCGCGATCATCCTCGCGATCGTGCTGGCCACGGTGCTGTACGTGGCCGGCACCCACTGGGGGGTCTTCCTCACCTTCCTGGCGCTGAGCGTGCTGGGCATCCTGGCCCTGACCCTCCTCGCCCCGCACCGCATGGTCCGGGTGCAGGCCTGGATGGGGGACTGCTCCGACGCCACCGACCCCTGCTTCCAGCCGGCGCACGGGATGTACGCCCTGGCCTCGGGCGGCTGGTGGGGCGCGGGCCTCGGCCAGTCCCGCCAGAAGTGGAGCTACATCCCGGAGGCCGAGAACGACTTCATCTTCACCATCCTCGGCGAGGAGCTCGGGCTCGTGGGCACGCTGGTGGTGCTGCTGGCCTACCTCGGCCTGGCGATCGGCATCTACCGCGTCGCCGCCGGGACCACGTCCACGTTCATCCGCCTCTCCACGTGGGGGATCCTGGCCTGGCTGGTGGGCCAGGCGGCCGTCAACATCGCGATGGTCTCCGGGATCATCCCCGTGGTGGGCGTCCCGCTGCCCTTCATCTCCTATGGTGGTTCCGCGCTCACCCTGTCCTTGAGCGCGGTCGGCATCGTGCTGGCCTTCGCCCGCCACGAGCGCCGCCGTGCCGTCCAGCCGGACGCCCGCCCGCAGGCGGACGAGCCGGACACCGACCCCCTCCCCGTGATCCCCACCCCCGCCCTCCAGGAGCCCCGATGACGCAGACCTCTCATCCCTCCGGACCCCTGCGGGTGGTGCTGGCCGGCGGCGGCACCGCCGGCCACATCTCCCCGATGCTCGCGATCGCCCGCGCCCTGGAGGACGACGGCGGCGGTCCCGTCGAGTGCACCATGGTCGGCACCGCCTCCGGCATGGAGACGCGTCTCGTCCCCGAGGCGGGCTACGAGCTCGACCTGATCGACCGGGTCCCGATGCCGCGCCGCCCGTCGATGGACGTCGTCCGCTTCCCGGCCCGCATGCGCGCCGCGGTCGCCACGGCGGCCCGGATCCTGCGGGACCGGCGCGCCGACGTCGTCGTGGGCGTGGGCGGCTACGTCGCCACGCCCGTGTACCTCGCCGCGTTCCGGGCCGGTGTGCCCGTGGTGGTCCACGAGGCCAACGCCCGCCCCGGCCTGGCCAACCGCATCGGCGCCCTGCGGGCCACGCACGTCGGCACCGCCCTGCCGGACACCCGCCTCCGCGGCGCCCGCTGGGTGGGCATGCCGATGCGCCCCGAGATCTCCGGCCTGGACCGGGCGGCCGCCCGCCGTGCCGCCCGTGAGGCCCTCGGCCTCGACCCGGACCGGACCACCGTCGTGGTGACCGGCGGCAGCTCGGGTGCGCTGGCCGTGAACCGCACCGTGCGCGCCGCGCTGGGCGACCTCCTCGACGCCGGTCTGCAGGTCTTCCACCTGACCGGGCGGGACAAGGCCCTCACCGAGGACGACGGCAGCCTGCTGGTCCGGGACGGCTACGTCCAGCGGGAGTACCTGGCGGGCATGGAGCAGGCCTACGCCGCCGCCGACCTGATCGTCGCCCGCTCGGGCGCCGGCACGGTCTGCGAGGTGTCCGCGGTCGGCCTGCCCGCCGTCTACGTCCCCCTGCCCATCGGCAACGGCGAGCAGGCGCTCAACGCCCGCCCCGTGGTGGAGGCGGAGGGCGCGCTGCTCGTCCGCGACGACGCCTTCGGGCGCGCGTGGGTGCAGCGTCAGCTGATCCCGCTGGCGACCGACCCCGAGCGTCTCGCGCGCATGGGGGAGGCGGCCGCCCGCTTCGGCGTCCGGGACGCGGACGTCACCATGGCCGGCCTCGTGCGCTCGGCCGCCCAGGAAGGAGCCCGGCGATGAGCCGAGACGAGAGCACCCGTCCCGCGGCCGAGGGCCGCTTCGCCGACCTGGGCCGCGTGCACCTGCTGGGGATCGGCGGTGTCGGCGTGTCGGGGGTCGCCCGCATCCTCCAGGAGCAGGGCGTCGCGGTGTCCGGCTCCGACGCGAAGGACCTGCCCGTGATGCGCGAGCTCGCCGCGGGCGGCGCCCGGATCACGGTCGGCTACGACGCCGCGCACCTCGGCCGGGACGTCACCACGGTGATCGCCTCCTCGATCGCCGGGCCGGGCAACCCGGAGCACGACGCCGCCGTGGCGCGCGGACTGCGCGTGCTGCACCGTTCCGAGGGCCTCGCCCTGGCCATGCGCGGCCACCGGGTGCTGGCCGTCGCCGGCACGCACGGGAAGACCACCACGTCCTCCATGGCCGCCATGGCCTTCTCCGACGCCGGCTGGGACCCCACGTTCGCCGTCGGCGCCGCCGTCGCCGGGCTCGGCACCAACGCCCGGGCGGGCCGGGGCGAGTGGTTCATCGCGGAGGCCGACGAGTCCGACGGCACCCTGGTGAACTACCCGAGCACGATCGGGATCGTCACGACCGTGGAGGCCGACCACCTGGACCACTACGGGACCGAGGAGGCGGTGCACCAGGTCTTCCGGGACTTCGCGGGCGGGCTGCCGGCCGCCGCCCAGGGCGGGGTCCTCGTGGCCTGCCTCGACGACGCCGGCGCGGCGGACCTGGCCGCGTGGGCCCGGGACCACGCGGCCGCCGACGTCGTGACCTACGGCTCGGCGCCCCGTGACGGCGTGGCGCCGGACCTGCTGGTCACCGACCTCGCGGTGGAGCCGGGCGAGACCGGAGTGGGCCAGCGCGCCACGTTCCGGATGGCGGACGGGCCGGAGCGCACCCTGCACCTGCAGGTGCCCGGCCGGCACAACGCGCTGAACGCCGCCGCCGTGGTCCTGGCCGCCGTCCGGGCGGGCATGGCCTTCGAGGCCGCCGTGCGGGGCGTCGAGGCCTTCCGGGGCACGGCCCGCCGATTCGAGTTCCGTGGCGCCGCGCGCGGCGTGCGGGTCTTCGACGACTACGCGCACCATCCCACGGAGGTGGCCGCCGCGGTCTCCGCCGGCCGTGCCGTGGCCGGCGACGCCCGCGTGCACGTCCTGTTCCAGCCCCACCTGTTCTCCCGCACCCGGGACTTCGCCGCCGAGTTCGCCGCCGCCCTCTCCGGGGCGGACGCGGTGCGCGTGCTGCCCGTGTACGCGGCTCGGGAGGAGCCGATGCCCGGCGTCGACTCGTCCCTCATCGCCTCCCGCCTCACCACGGGCGCCGCCGAGGACCGTGTCGTCGCCGAGGACCGCGCCGAGGCGGTGCGCTCGCTCGCGGCGGGCGCCACGGCCGGCGACGTCGTCCTGACGATGGGCGCGGGGGACGTCACCGCCCTGGGTCCGGACCTGCTGGCCGAGCTCGGCCGGGACGCGGCGCCCGGCGTCGCCCACCCGTGAGGCGCGGCCGCGGGACGCCGTCGCCGGCCGGAACCGACGCCTCCACCGTCGTCCAGTTCCCGGGCCGCACCGCGCGCCGGCGCCGCGCCACGCGCTGGGGTGTGGCGGCCGCGGTCCTCGCGGTGCTGACCGCCCTGGGCTGGGTCGTGTTCTTCTCGCCCGTGCTCGCGGTGGACCGCGTCGAGGTCACCGGCACCCGCCATGTCTCCGCCACCGCCGTCCAGGAGCGCCTGGAGCCCGTGTACGGCGTGCCGCTGTCCCGCGTCGGCGCCGGCCGTGTGGGCGAGCTGGTCGGTGGTCTGCCCGGAGTGGCCGAGGTCCAGACCGTTCCCCGCCTGCCCACCGGCCTGGAGGTCGTGGTCCGGGAGCATGAGACGCGGGCCCGGCGGGACGGCGACGACGGTGTGCAGCTGCTGCTCGCAGACGGCACCGTCCTGACGGGAGTGCCGGAGGAACGGCTCGAGGGCGAGGACCTCCCCGCGTTCTCGGAGGAGCTGGCGCAGCGGGCGCAGGAGGAGCGCGCCGAGGTGGCCGAGGTGCTGGCCGCCCTGCCGGAGGCCGTGGCGGATCGTGTCGAGACGGCCGACTCCCGGGGCCCGGGCCAGGTCCGTCTGGCGCTCGAGGGTGGGGTGACCCTGGTCTGGGGCGACGCGCAGGACGCCGGCCTCAAGGGGTCCGTGGCCGAGGCGTTCCTGGCGGACGAGCGGCACGGGTCCGCGGCGGGCGGCGTCGCCGAGATCGACGTCTCCGTGCCCACGCGGCCGATCACGCGCTGAACCGGGGCCACAGGAGTCTCCAGTAGAACGTGAAGGTGAAGGTCGGGGCGCGGGGCCTCATGCGAGTCGGGGTGCCATCACTGCGGAGGCTCGTCCTTCGAGTCTCACGTGAAAGTTGATGTTGAGGGCGTCTTTTCCGCGTGGACACGCCGTTTTCTTTTGCGCGTGACGCGGGCCTCCCAGTACGGTGGATCCGAACGCGCGCGAGGCTCGCTTCACGCTGTGCTTGAAGGTGTCCACCCCGGGTGGCCGCCGATCACCGGGGCGATGTGCCTCGCGCTGACCTCTCGAGATCTCGAACAAAGGGAACCAACACCGTGGCTGCACCCCAGAACTACCTGGCCGTCATCAAGGTCGTCGGCATCGGCGGCGGCGGCGTGAACGCCGTGAACCGCATGATCGAGGTGGGGCTCCGCGGCGTGGAGTTCATCGCCATCAACACGGACGCCCAGGCGCTGCTGATGTCGGACGCGGACGTGAAGCTGGACGTGGGCCGCGAGCTCACCCGTGGACTCGGCGCGGGCGCGAACCCCGAGGTGGGCCGCCAGGCCGCCGAGGACCACGCGGAGGAGATCGAGGAGGTCCTGCGGGGCGCGGACATGGTGTTCGTGACCGCGGGCGAGGGCGGCGGCACCGGCACCGGCGGGGCGCCCGTCGTGGCCCGCATCGCGCGCTCGCTCGGCGCCCTGACCATCGGCGTCGTGACCCGTCCGTTCACGTTCGAGGGCCGCCGTCGCGCCGGCTCCGCCGAGGCGGGCATCGACGCCCTGCGGGACGAGGTCGACACCCTCATCGTGATCCCGAACGACCGCCTGCTGTCCATCTCGGACCGCAACGTCTCGGTCATGGACGCCTTCCGTCAGGCGGACCAGGTGCTCCTCTCCGGCGTCCAGGGCATCACCGACCTGATCACCACCCCGGGCCTGATCAACCTCGACTTCGCGGACGTGAAGTCCGTGATGCAGGGCGCGGGCTCCGCGCTCATGGGCATCGGCCACGCGCAGGGCGAGGACCGCGCCGTCAAGGCGGCCGAGCTGGCGATCGCCTCGCCGCTGCTCGAGGCCTCCATCGACGGCGCGTACGGCGTGCTGCTCTCCATCCAGGGCGGCTCCGACCTCGGCCTCTTCGAGATCAACGAGGCCGCGCGACTGGTCCAGGAGGTCGCCCACCCGGAGGCCAACATCATCTTCGGCGCGGTCATCGACGACGCCCTCGGCGACGAGGTGCGCGTGACCGTGATCGCCGCGGGCTTCGACAAGGTGGACGTCACCTCCGCCCCGGCCGCCCCGCAGGCCGTGCAGCAGCAGGCGGCCCCGCAGCGGGCCGCGGCCCCCACGCAGCCGCAGCCCGTCCCCGCCCAGCCGCAGCCCGCCCCGGCCCAGCCGCAGCAGGCCGAGCGCCCCGCCGTGCGCGGCACCGTGCCGCTGGCCCCGCAGGAGCAGCAGCCGCGCCGCCAGCAGGACCTGCCCACCGTGGTGGAGCCGGACCTCGGCGCCGGGTCCTCGGACCTGGACGTCCCGGACTTCCTCAAGTGACGGCCGCGGAGGGGCCGGCCGGGACCGCACGGGTCCCCGCCGGCCCCTTCGTGCACCGCGAGACCGTCCGCACCGCGACGGGCGCCGTGCACGTGGCCTGGACGTCCGTGGCCGCCGGCAACCTCGCGCTGCACGTGGTCCCGCCGGACGAGGCCGAGGGGCTCGCTCGCGTCAGCGCCGCCCGTCGCGCCCTGGAGCGCGTGATGGGGGTCCCCGAGGGCGCCACGCTCTATCTGGACCAGGTGCACTCGGCCGACGTCGTGTGGGCGGACGGGCCCGGGCGCGGCGGTGCCTCGGCCCCCGTGGCCGACGCCGCCGTGAGCCGCGACGGGTCCCGGCCGCTGGCCGTCATGGTGGCCGACTGCCTCCCCGTGGTCTTCGTCGACGAGACGACCGGCGCGACCGCCGTGGCCCACGCCGGGCGGCGCGGGCTGCTGGACGGCGTCCTGGAGGCGACCGTCGATCGTCTGCTCTCCCTGCGCCCGGAGACCGACCGGACCGGTCCCGGCCTGCGCGCCTGGATCGGCCCCGGCGTGTGCGGCCGCTGCTACGAGGTGCCCGCGGCCATGCGCGACGACGCCGCCGCCCGCCTCCCGGCGACCGCGGCCACCACGTCCTGGGGCACCCCCGCCCTCGACCTGCCCGCCGGCGCCGCACAGGTCCTCCGCGCCCGCGGGGTGACCACCGCGACGATCGACGTGTGCACGCGCGAGGACGAACGCCTGTTCTCGCACCGCCGGGCGCCCGGTGAGGGCCGGTTCGCCGGCCTCGTCTGGCGCACCGACCCCGACGCCACCACCCCGAGAGGAGAGGCATGACCGCCCCCGCCACCGCCGGGCCGACCCCGACGGACCCCCGCGCCCGGGAGATCGCCGACGCGCTCGCCGCGGTGCACGCCCGCATCGCCGACGCCGCGCGGGACGCCGGGCGCGAGGCGGAGCCCGCGCTCGTCGTCGTGACCAAGACCCACCCCGCCGACGACGTCGTGCGCCTCGCCGCGCTCGGCGTGACCGACGTGGGGGAGAACCGCGACCAGGAGGCCCGGCCCAAGGCCGAGGCCGTCGCCGCGGCCCTGGGGGCGGACGCCCCGCGCTGGCACTTCGTGGGCCAGCTGCAGACCAACAAGGCCAAGTACGTGGTGCGCTACGCGTCCGTGGTGGAGTCGGTGGACCGACCCGAACTGGCCGAGGCGCTCTCGCGGGCGCTCGTGCTGCGGCGCGAGCGCGAGCCCGAGGCCGCGATCCCCGACCTGGAGTGCCTCGTGCAGGTGGACGTCGACGACCGCGCCGACGAGGACCGTCCCGAGGGGATCGGCCCGCGCGGCGGCGCCCGCCCCGAGGACGTCCCCGCCCTCGCGGACGTCATCGCAGGCCTGCCGGGCCTGCGGCTGGGCGGGCTGATGTGCGTGGCACCGCGCGGCCTGGACCCGGAGGGCGCCTTCCGCCGGCTCGCAGCACTCGGCGCGCGCCTGCGGCAGACGCATCCGGAGGCCACCGCGCTGTCCATGGGGATGAGCGCGGACCTCGAGGCGGCCGTGCGCGCCGGGGCGACACAGGTGCGCATCGGCTCCGACGTTCTGGGGGCCCGGGACGCGGTGGGCTAACGTTGACCCCGCGCGTCCCGGCGGGACGCGACAGGACCGTGCGGACGCACGCGCACCGACGACGAACGACGGCGGCCCCCGGGGCCGGAGGACGTGGTGAAGGAAGACTCATGGCTGGCGCCCTGAAGAAGACGATGATCTACCTCGGCCTGGCCGACGGCGACGAGTACGACGAGCAGCCGCGTGCCGCCGAGCGGGAGACCGCGCCCCGACACGAGGTCGTCGAGGCGCGCCGCCCCGCGGAGCCGGACACCGACCCCCACATGGAGGCCGTCCGCCCGGCTGCGGTCCGCGATCCCGAGCCGGCCGAGCGGCCGGAGCCCGTGACCCCGTCCGGCTCCACCGCGGCCGATCCCGTCGAACCCCGGCGTCCGGCGCGTCCCGAGCCGGTCGACCCGGGCTACCGGGCCCCGGTGACCCCCATCAAGCGAGCCGCAGCGTCGTCTGCCGAAGGAGCCTCCGTGCACACCCTGTCCACCGTCCATCCCCGCTCCTACAACGACGCGAAGGCGATCGGCGAGTCCTTCCGCTCCGGCGTCCCCGTGATCATGAACGTGACCGACCTCGGTGAGAACGAGGCCAAGCGCCTCGTGGACTTCGCGGCCGGCCTCGTCTTCGGCCTGCACGGCTCGATCTCCCGCATCACCAGCAAGGTGTTCCTGCTGACCCCGGCCACCGTGGACGTCGTCGGCGCCGAGCAGGGCGAGTCCGGCGCGGCCGACTCCCCGTTCGACGGCGACTGAGGCGCCCATGCAGCTGCTCCTCGCCCTCGCCTACCTCGCCCTGACGGTGGTGCTCGCGGCGCTGACCGTGCGGATCGTCCTGGACGTCACCCAGTCGTTCGCCCGCCACTGGCGCCCCACCGGGGCGGCCCTCGTGCTGGCCAGCGGCGTGTACGGGGCCACCGATCCGTTGCTGCGCCCCGTGCGTCGTGCCGTGCCGCCGGTGAACCTGGGCGGCATCGGCCTGGACGTGGCCTTCCTCATCGTGTTCCTCGGCGTCGTCCTGCTGCGGGTCCTGGTGCTGAGCCTGGCCGGCGTGGCCTGACCCGCGGCCCGGGGCGGCTGTCGGCCCCGGTGGTAGTCTTCGCGGCAGGATCGGCGCCGCCCCTCACCGGCGCGCCGACCGCCGACGCGCCGGGCCGCCCGGCCGTCCCCGAGCACCGAGCAGAGAGCGAGACGGTTCCATGGCGCTGTCCTGGGAAGACGTGGTCAACAAGCAGTTCCAGCCCACGAAGTTCCGCGAGGGCTACGACCAGACCGAGGTGGATGACTTCCTCGACGAGATCGTGGCGGAGTTCAAGCGCCTGATCGCCCTCAACGAGCAGCTCGAGTCCGAGAACGCGGAGCTGCGCGCCGGCGGCGCCGCCCCGGCCGCCGGCCCCGCTGCGGACACCCCGGAGGCCGCCGCGACCCCGGCCTCCGCCGAGGAGTCGGCCCCGGCCGCCGCCCCCGAGTCCGCCGACGCGGCCGCGACCTCCGCCGCCGGCGTCCTGGCCATGGCCCAGCGGCTGCACGACGAGCACGTCGCCGCGGGCGAGCAGCGCAGCACCGAGCTCGTCGCCGAGGCCGAGGCCACCGCGGCCCGGCTCGTCAGCGACGCCGAGGAGCAGAAGGCCCGCACCCTCGAAGCCCTGGCCGAGGAGAAGGCCGGCCTGGAGGGCGAGGTCGAACAGCTGCGCAGCTTCGAGACCGACTACCGCAGCCGCCTCACCTCCTACATCGAGGGCCAGCTGCGCGAGATCCGCGCCCAGAAGCGCGTCGAGCCCCCCACGCCCACGGCGTGAGCCGAGCCGTCGACGCCGCGCCGGCCCCGCGATCCCCTCGCGCGGGCCGGCGAGCCGTGCTCACCGCCCTCATCGTGGCGGTGCTGGCCTACGCCCTCGACCAGCTGACCAAGTACGCGGTCGAGAGCACGATGCAGCTGGGGGACTCCGTCGCGGTGATCCCCGGGGTGCTGCGCTGGCACTACATCCTGAACCCGGGCGCGGCCTTCTCCATCGGCGAGGACCACACCTGGGTGTTCACCATCATCCAAGCCGTGGTGGCGGTCGCCGCCCTCGTCGGGATCGCCCGCGTGCGCTCGACGCCGTGGGCCCTGGCGCTGGGCGGGCTCGCCGGCGGCGTGCTCGGCAACCTCACGGACCGGCTGTTCCGGCCCCCGGCGTTCGGGCGCGGCCACGTGGTCGACATGATCTCCGTGCCGCACTTCGCGATCTTCAACGTGGCGGACTCGTTCATCGTCTGCTCCGTCATCGGCGTCGCCCTGCTCGTGATGACCGGCCGCCGCCTGGACGGCACACGGGAGGCGTGAGGACATGGGCATGAGACCGGGACTGACCGAGCGGCTCGAGGTCACCGAGGCCGAGGCGGGCCGGCGGGTCGACGCGGTGCTCGCCGACGCGTTCGGCGTCTCCCGCTCGCTGCTGGCGGACTGGTTCTCCCGGGGCCTGGTGCGGGCCGAGTCGCGCTCCGGCCGCCGGGACCGCGTCCTGGCCAAGTCCGCGAAGGCCGTGGCGGGGGAGACCCTCGCCGTCGACGTCCCCGACGACCCCGACCCCCTGGAAGTGAGGGCAGAGCGCGTGGACGCGCTGAGCATCCTGTACGAGGACGAGGACCTGGTGGCCGTGGACAAGCCCACCGGCGTGGCCGCGCACCCCTCGCCCGGCTGGGTCGGGCCCACCGTGGTGGGCGCCCTGGCCGCCCTCGGCTACGACATCACCACCTCGGGCGCCCCTGAGCGCCAGGGGATCGTGCACCGGCTCGACGTCGGCACCACCGGGGTCATGGTCGTGGCCAAGACCGAGCGCGCCTACACGGCCATGAAGGACCAGTTCCGCGAGCGCGTGCCGGAGAAGGTCTACCACGCCGTGGTCCAGGGCATCCCGGACCCGCTGAGCGGCACCGTGGACGCGCCCATCGGGCGGCATCCCGGCCACCACTGGAAGTTCGCGGTGCTCGAGGACGGCCGGCCGTCCGTGACCCACTACGAGACGCTCGAGGTGTTCGGCCGGGCCACCCTGCTCGAGGTCCACCTGGAGACCGGGCGCACCCACCAGATCCGCGTGCACACCTCGGCGCTGCGCCACCCGTGCGTCGGCGACCTCACGTACGGGGCGGATCCGCGCCTGGCGGCCGAGCTCGGGCTGACCCGCCAGTGGCTGCACGCCCACCGCCTGGCGTTCCCGCACCCGGTCACGGGGGAGCCGGTGACGATCACCTCCCCGTATCCGGACGACCTCGCCCACGCCCTGGCGGCGCTGCGCGGCGACGAGGACTGAGCCGGCACCGTCGACGTGACCCCCGTCCCGGTCCGGCCCCGCCGCCCGGGCACCACGAGTAGGCTGGTGCGGCCCCGCCGTCCTCCCCGTCGAAAGGCCCACCCCGCATGACCGTGTCCGCCGACGCCCGCCCCGACGCCGTGAAGGACGGCGGCTTCGTCCACCTGCACACGCACACCGAGTACTCCATGCTCGACGGCGCCGCGAAGCTGGACGACCTGTTCGCCGAGGCCCAGCGGCTGGGCATGGACTCGCTGGCCATCACGGACCACGGCTACCTCTTCGGCGCCTACGACTTCTGGTCCAAGGCGAAGGCGGCGGGCGTCAAGCCGATCATCGGGCTCGAGGCCTACGTGGCCCCCGGGCAGCAGCACCGCACGGACAAGGAGAAGACCCGCTGGGGCGAGCCCCACCAGCGGGGGGACGACGTGTCCGGCGGCGGTGCGTACACGCACATGACGCTGCTGAGCGAGACCACCGAGGGGATGCACAACCTGTTCCGGATGGGCTCGATCGCCTCGCTGGACTCGGTGTACGCCAAGTGGCCGCGGCTGGACCGGGAGCTGCTGAGCCAGTACTCGAAGGGCCTGATCGCCACCACGGGCTGCCCCTCCGGCGAGGTGCAGACGCGCCTGCGCCTGGGCCAGTACCGGGAGGCGATGCAGGCGGCCTCGGACTTCCGGGACATCTTCGGCAAGGACAACTACTACTGCGAGATCATGCACCACGGCCTCGACATCGAGCGCCGGGTGATGACGGACCTGCGCCGGCTCGCCAAGGACCTGGGCCTGCCGTTCGTGGCCACGAACGACCTGCACTACACCCACGAGCACGACGCCAAGGCGCACGAGGCGCTGCTGGCCCTGCAGTCGGGCTCGAAGCTCAACGAGCCCAGCTACGACCAGGGCGGCTCCCGCTTCGCGTTCTCCGGCACCGAGTACTACCTGAAGTCCCCGCGGCAGATGCGCGAGCTGTTCGCGGAGCTGCCCGAGGCCTGCGACAACACGCTGCTCATCGCCGAGCGGTGCGAGGTCGAGTTCGACACGAAGGCCAACTACATGCCGGTCTTCCCCACGCCGGAGGGCGAGGACGAGACCAGCTGGCTCATCAAGGAGGTCGCCTCCGGTCTGGCCTACCGCTACCCGGACGGCGTGCCGGACCACGTGCGCAAGCAGGCGGACTACGAGCTGGACGTCATCATCTCGATGGGCTTCCCCGGGTACTTCCTCGTCGTGGCCGACTTCATCAACTGGGCCAAGGAGAACGGCATCCGGGTGGGCCCGGGCCGCGGCTCGGGCGCCGGATCGATGGTGGCGTACGCGCTGCGCATCACGGACCTGGACCCGCTCAAGCACGGGCTGATCTTCGAGCGGTTCCTCAACCCGGACCGCGTGTCCATGCCCGACTTCGACGTCGACTTCGACGACCGCCGTCGCTCCGAGGTGATCGACTACGTCACCCGCAAGTACGGCGACGAGCGCGTCACCATGATCGTCACGTACGGCACCATCAAGACCAAGCAGGCCCTGAAGGACTCGGCCCGCGTGATGGACCAGCCCTTCTCGATGGGCGAGTCCCTCACCAAGGCGCTGCCGCCGGCGGTGATGGCCAAGGACATCCCGCTCAAGGACATCGAGGACCCCGCGGCCCCGCGCTACGGGGAGGCCGCGCCCTTCCGCGAGCTGATCGCCACGGACCCGGTGGCGAAGGAGGTCTTCGAGACCGCCAAGGGTCTCGAGGGTCTGAAGCGGCAGTGGGGCGTGCACGCGGCCGGCGTGATCATGTCCTCGGTGCCGGTGATCGACGTCATCCCGATCATGCGTCGTCTCCAGGACGGCCAGGTCATCACCCAGTTCGACTACCCGATGGCGGAGTCCCTGGGCCTGATCAAGATGGACTTCCTGGGGCTGCGCAACCTCACGATCATCTCGGACGCGCTCGAGAACGTGAAGGCGAACCAGGGCGTGGACCTGGACCTGGAGACCCTCGACGTGGACGACCCGGCGGCCTACGAGCTGCTGGCCCGCGGCGACACCCTCGGCGTGTTCCAGCTCGACGGCGGCCCCATGCGGTCGCTGCTGAAGATGATGCGCCCGGACAACTTCGAGGACATCTCGGCGACCATCGCCCTGTACCGCCCCGGCCCCATGGGCGCGAACTCGCACACCAACTACGCGCTGCGCAAGAACGGGCAGCAGGAGATCACCCCGATCCACCCGGAGCTGGAGGAGCCGCTGCGGGAGATCCTGGACACCACCTACGGCCTGATCGTGTATCAGGAGCAGGTCATGGCGATCGCCCAGAAGGTGGCGGGCTACTCGCTCGGCCAGGCCGACATCCTGCGCCGCGCGATGGGCAAGAAGAAGAAGTCGGAGCTGGACAAGCAGTACGAGGCGTTCCACCAGGGCATGCTGGACCGCGGCTACTCGGAGGCCGCGGTGAAGGCCCTGTGGGACATCCTGCTGCCCTTCTCGGACTACGCGTTCAACAAGGCGCACTCGGCCGCCTACGGCCTGGTCTCCTACTGGACGGCCTACCTCAAGGCGCACTACCCGGCGGAGTACATGGCCGCGCTGCTCACCTCGGTGGGCGACGACAAGGACAAGCTGGCCATGTACCTCAACGAGTGCCGCCACATGGGCATCACCGTGCTGCCCCCGGACGTGAACGAGTCCCACCTGACCTTCACCCCCGTCGGCCGGGACATCCGCTTCGGCATGGGCGCCGTCCGCAACGTGGGCGCCAACGTGGTCAAGGGCATGGTCCAGGGGCGCGAGGACAAGGGCTCGTACACGGGCTTCGGCGACTTCCTGGCGAAGGTGCCGCTCGTGGTGTGCAACAAGCGCACCATCGAGTCCATGATCAAGGCCGGCGCCTTCGACTCCCTCGGCTACGCCCGCCGCGCCCTGCTGGCCGTGCACGAGGAGGCCGTGGACGCCACCGTGGCGCAGAAGCGCAAGGAGGACCACGGCGAGTTCACCTTCGACCTGTTCGCGCTCGGCGGCGGCGACGAGGACGACTCCGACGCCGCGGACGGCGTCGCCGTCCCGGACCTGCCGGAGTGGGCCAAGAAGGAGAAGCTCGCGTTCGAGCGCGAGATGCTGGGCCTGTACGTGTCCGACCATCCGCTGCAGGGCCTCGACGGCGTCCTGGCCCAGCACGCCGACGTCCAGATCACCCGCGTGCTCGACGACGACGGGCCCGCCGACGGCGCGATCGTCACCATCGCGGGCCTGATCACCACGCTCGAGCGCCGCATCGCCAAGTCCTCGGGCAACGCGTACGCGCGCTGCGAGATCGAGGACCTCGGCGGCTCGATGGACGTCATGTTCTTCGGCCAGGTGTACGCGCCCATCGCGATGATGCTGGCCGAGGACCTCGTCGTCGCCGTCAAGGGCAGGGTGCAGCGCCGGGACGACGGGTCGGTGTCCCTGTCGGCGATGGAGCTGACCATCCCGGAGCTCTCGGACGGCCCCGGCGGCCCCGTGCGGATCACGCTGCCCGCGTTCAAGGCCACGGAGCAGGTCATGGGCCAGCTGGCGGACGTGCTGCGCACCCACGAGGGCTCCTCGGAGGTGCGGCTGTCCCTGGTGGGCCAGCGTGCCACGCAGGAGTTCCAGCTGGGCCCGCAGTTCCGGGTGAGCCCGAACCCGGCGCTGTTCGGCGACCTCAAGATCCTGCTGGGTCCGGCCTGCCTCGGCTGAGCGGACGTAGCATGGGAGTGCCCCGCCCAGGAGGAGAGAGCTGATGCACTGCCCGTTCTGCCGCCATGAGGACTCGCGCGTGGTCGACTCGCGCTCCCTCGACGACGGCTCCGCCATCCGCCGGCGTCGGCAGTGTCAGGCCTGCGGCAAGCGGTTCACCACCATGGAGACCACCGCCCTGACCGTCGTCAAGCGCTCCGGGGTGGCGGAGCCGTTCGACCGCTCCAAGGTGATCAACGGCGTCCGGAAGGCGTGCCAGGGGCGGCCGGTGACGAGCGACGACCTGGCCATGCTCGCCCAGGAGGTCGAGGAGACGGTCCGTGCCACGGGCAACGCCGAGGTGGACGCCCACGACGTCGGCCTGGCCATCCTCGATCCGCTGCGCCGTCTCGACCAGGTGGCCTTCCTGCGCTTCGCCTCCGTCTACCGGGACTTCGAGTCCCTCGACGACTTCGAGGAGGCCATCGCGGAGCTCCGGGCCGGTGACGGGGACGACCGCGGCCGTCCCGCCGTGCAGCCGCGGCTGTTCACCCGCTGACCCGGGCCGATGCGACGGCGCGGCCGGGATCGACGCTGCAGTGGTGCGCACGGCCTCCAGGCGCTACAGTGATCCCCGGGTCGACCTCGGTCGGCCCGGCAAGACTGCCGAGGGCGGTTCCGGAGGGGAAGCCGGAACCGCCCTCGGTGTCTGCGCCCTCAGTTGCCGTCGGCGAGCGAGCCGTGCGCGGCCAGGGCGGCGCCCACGATGCCCGCGTTGTTCTGCAGCTGGGCCGGGACGATCGGGGTGCGCAGGCGCAGCAGCGGCAGGTAGTCGTCCGGCCGCTTGGAGATGCCGCCGCCGACGATGAACAGGTCGGGCGAGAAGATCCGCTCCACGTGGGAGAAGAAGCGCTGCAGTCGCTCGGCGTACTCGGCCCAGCTGAGCTGATCGCGCTCCCGGGCCTTCGCGGAGGCCCGCGACTCGGCCATCACGCCGTCGAGCTCCAGGGAGCCGACCTCGAAGTTCGGGACGAGCACGCCGTCGTGGATCATCGCGCCGCCGATGCCGGTGCCGAGGGTGATCACGTGCACCAGGCCGCGCACGCCCCGCCCGGCCCCGTAGCGGGCCTCCGCGAGGCCGGCCGCGTCGGCGTCGTTGACCACGGTCACGGGGCGGCGCAGGTGCTCCTCGAACGTGCCGCGCAGGTCCGTGCCGATCCACGAGTGGTCGATGTTGTTCGCGGACAGGCACACCCCGTCCTTGACGATCGAGGGGAAGCACACGCCCAGCGGGGCGGAGGGCTTCGGCGCCTTCTCGCGCCCGTCGAGCTCGGCGGTGATGGCCGCCAGGGTCGCCGCCACGGGCTCGGGCATGGCCGGCTGCGGCGTGGGGATGCGGAAGCGGTCCCCGCGCAGGGTGCCCGCCTTCGGCCCCGACCCGAGGCGGACCAGGCCGCCCTTCATGCCGGTCCCCCCGACGTCGATGCCGATCGTCGTGGGGTATTTGGAGGAGCGCTGGGCGGTGCTGGTGTGCGTCGTCACGGCCCCCAGCTTAGTGCCGGGTCACGGCAGCGTGAGAATCTCCGCGCCGTCGTCCGTGACCACGATCGTGTGCTCGAACTGCGCGGTGCGACGGCGGTCGCGGGTCACCACGGTCCAGCCGTCGTCCCACTGGTCCCACTCGATCGTGCCGAGGGTGAGCATCGGCTCGATGGTGAACACCATGCCGGGCACGAGCAGGCGGTCGTGGGCCGGGGCCGCGTCGTAGTGGGGGATCACGAGGCCGGAGTGGAAGTCCACGCCCACGCCGTGGCCGATGAAGTCGCGCACCACGCCGTAGCCGAAGCGCTTGGCGTAGGACTCGATGGCGCGGCCGATCACGTTGACCTGACGGCCGGGCTTCACGGCGCGGATGCCGCGGCGCAGGGCCTCCTCGGTGCGCTCGACGAGCAGCCGGGACTCCTCGTCCACGTCGCCGACCAGGTAGGTGCGGTTGTGGTCCCCGTGGACGCCGTCCAGGTACGCGGTGATGTCCAGGTTGACGATGTCCCCGTCCTCCAGGACGGTGCCGTCCGGGATGCCGTGGCAGATGACCTCGTTGATCGAGGTGCAGATGGACCGCGGGAAGCCGCGGTAGCCCAGGCAGGACGGGTAGGCGCCGCGCTCCACGAGGAAGGCGTGCGCGATCCGGTCCAGCTCGTCCGTGGTGACGCCCGGGCGGATGTGGGCGGCGGTGTGCTCCATGGCCTGCGCGGCCAGGCGGCCGGCGGCGCGGATCCGCTCGACGCCGGCGGCGTCGTAGACGTCCGAGGCGTTGCCCTCGTCCGGGGTGGCCTTGCCGACGTACTCGGGGCGCGGGATCGCGGCCGGCACGGGCGGGGCGGGGGACGGGGCCCCGGGCGTCAGAGTGCCGACGGGGGCGAGCGACCCGGGCTCCGGCGCGGTGGGGCCCGCAGGGCGGGGACCGTTGTGGCTGGACGGGGCGGCGGGGTTCTGACGCTGGGACATGTCCTCCAGCCTATCGGCCCGGCTACTGTGGCCCCCATGACCGAGACGAGCGAGTTCTGGTACAACGTCAACACGCATCAGGTGGAGGTGGGCGCCCAGTCGGACTGGTCCCAGCTGCTGGGCCCGTTCGGCACCCGTGAGGAGGCCCAGGCCGCGATGGACCGCGTGCGGGCGAACAACGAGGCCGCCGACGCGGAGGACGCGCGCGACGACGACTGGGACAGCCGTCCCGTCGACGACGCCTCCTGACCGCGGCGCCGGACGACGCCGGGCCCCCGTCCCTCGGACGGGGGCCCGGTCGTCTCACGGGGCGGGTTCAGCCCTCGAAGCCGTGCTCCGGGGCCGGGAACGCGCCGTCGAGCACGTCCGCGCGATAGGCCCGGACCGCGTCGCCCACGACCTCGTGCAGGCGGGCGTACTGACGGACGAACCGGGGCACCCGTCCCTCGCGCAGGCCGAGCATGTCCTGCCACACGAGCACCTGGCCCGTGGTGCCCGGGCCCGCGCCGATGCCCACGGTGGGCACCCGCAGCGCGGCGTCGACGGCGGCGGCGACGTCCGAGGGGACCATCTCCATCAGGACGGCGAACGCCCCCGCGGCCTCGAGGGCCCGGGCCGACGCCGTCATCCGCTCGGCCGCCCCCGCGCCGCGGCCCTGCACCCGGTAGCCGCCGAGCACGTGCTCGGACTGCGGGGTGAAGCCGATGTGGGCCATGACCGCGACGCCGGCGGCCGTCATCGCGGCCACGTGCTCGGCGAAGCGCTCGTCGCCCTCCACCTTGACGGCGTGCGCGCCGGACTCCTTCACGAGGCGGACGGCCGACTCGACGGCCTGCCGCGGGGAGGCCTCGTACGAGCCGAAGGGCAGGTCCGCGACCACGAGGGCACGCTCGGCACCGCGCACCACGGCCTGGGTGAACAGGATCATCTGGTCCAGGGTGACCGGCAGGGTGGTGGGGTGGCCCAGCATGGTGTTGCCCACCGAGTCGCCCACGAGCAGCACCTCGACGCCGGCCTCGTCGAACAGGGCCGCCGTCATCGCGTCGTAGGTGGTGAGCATCGCGAAGCGCCGGCCCTCGTCCTTGGCCCGCTGCAGGTGGACCGTCCGGTACCGGGACGGGGCGGGCGGACCGTAGGGGGCGGTGTCGTCAGGCTGCCGGGGGGACTGGGGAGCAGACATGGGCCGGAGTCTACGCGGCGCGTCTAGAGTGGCGGCATGGATCGACAGCAGGACTACGTGCTCCGCACCATCGAGGACCGGGACGTCAGGTTCGTCCGGCTCTGGTTCACGGACGTGATCGGCACCCTGAAGTCGGTGGCCCTGTCTCCGGCCGAGGTGGAGAACGCCTTCACGGAGGGCCTGGGCTTCGACGGCTCCTCGATCGACGGATACACCCGCATCTCCGAGTCGGACATGCTGCTGCAGCCCGATCCCTCGACCTTCCAGATCCTGCCCTGGCGCGGCGACCAGGGACAGAGCTCCCGGATGTTCTGCGACGTGCTCACCCCGGACGGCCGGCCCGCCCCCGCCGACCCGCGGCACGTGCTGCGCCGCGTGCTGGACCGGGCCGCGGACCAGGGCTTCACGTGCTTCACCCACCCGGAGATCGAGTTCTACCTCCTGCAGTCGGACCAGCCCGGCCCGGACGGGGAGCCGGTGCCCGTGGACCGCGCGGGCTACTTCGACAACGTGCCCGGCTCCGACGCGGCCGACTTCCGCCGCGACGCCGTCAGCCTCCTCGAGGGCATGGGCATCTCCGTCGAGTTCAGCCACCACGAGAACGGCCCCGGCCAGAACGAGATCGACCTGCGCGCGGCGGACGCGCTCACGACGGCGGACAACGTGATGACGTTCCGGACCGTCGTCAAGGAGGTCGCCGCCGCCCAGGGCACGTACGCCACGTTCATGCCCAAGCCGTTCTCCGAGCACCCCGGCTCGGGCATGCACACCCACATCTCCCTCTTCGAGGGCGACTCCAACGCCTTCTACGACCCCGCGGACGAGTTCCGGCTCTCCGTGACGGGCCGCCGGTTCATCGCGGGCCTGCTGCGCCACTCCGTGGAGATCAGCGCCGTCACCCACCAGTTCGTGAACTCCTACAAGCGCCTGTGGGGCGGCGGCGAGGCGCCCTCGTACGTCTCCTGGGGCCACAACAACCGTTCCGCGCTCGTGCGCGTGCCCCTGTACAAGCCGGACAAGGCCGGCTCCGCCCGCATCGAGTACCGCGGCATCGACGCCTCGGCCAACCCGTACCTCGCCTACGCCCTGCTGATCGCGGCCGGGCTCAAGGGCATCGAGGAGGGCTACGAGCTGCCCGAGTCCGCCGCCGAGGACGTCAGCGCGCTCACCACCCACGAGCGGCGCGTGCTCGGCCACGTCCCCCTGCCCGGCACCCTGCACGACGCCCTGCGCGCCGCCGAGGAGTCCGAGTTCGTGGCATCCGTTCTGGGCGAGCACGTCTTCGACGCCCTGCTGCGCAACAAGCGCCAGGAGTGGGACGACTACCGGGTGGAGGTCACGCCGTACGAGCTGCGGCGCTACCTCTCCGGCCTCTGAGGCGCCGGCCGTGTCCGCCCTGCCCGACGCGGCGACCGCCGACGCCCCGGACCGCCGCGCCCTCGCGCAGGCGGGGGTCGCCGACGCCCGCCGCGTCCAGTCGCTGCTCGCCTCCCCGGAGTTCGAGGGGGCCGACGTCGCCCCCCTCGTGGAGCGGCTCGGCCACGCCGCCGACCCGGACCGCGCCCTGCTGCTCTGGGTGCGCCTCGCCGAGCGCGAGCCCCGCGTCCACCGCGCCCTGCGGGACGCGGAGACCACCGCGCGCCTGCTGCGCCTGCTCGGCGCCCTGCCGACAGGGCTCTGGCTGCGCCTTGGCCGCACACTCGTTTCGAAAGGACGCCCTTCATGAAGAAAAAGATCGCCATCGTCGGCTCCGGTATCTCCGGTCTCACCGCCGGTTTTCTGCTCCACAAGCTGCATGACATCACCCTGTTCGAGGCGGCGCCGACCCTGGGAGGCCACACCGCCACCGTGGAGGTGGAACAGGCTGGGCGCCACTATGCCATCGACACCGGCTTCATCGTCTGCAACGACCGGACGTATCCCAACTTCCACGAGCTGCTCGACAACCTCGGCGTCGCCCTCGGCACCGGCGCCCGCATCAGCGAGGTGTGCGCGCTGGACGTCGATGACGTGAGCCGACACCTGGACGATGAGGACGCTGGCCTGCGGTTGCTCGGGAAGGGACGCAAGGAGCGCGTCGTCCCGCTGGGCAGCTACGCCAGGGCCGCGATCCAGGCCTGGTTGGTGCGTGGCCGACCCATCTGGCAGGCCCGCGCCAAGAGCCCGGGGCCAGCGCTGTTGCTCAACACCCGTGGCGCCAGACGGAGCCGCAAAAGCGCCT
>ERZ1023183.45-NODE-45-length-54502-cov-10.734182_pt1 | contig 54502 bp, 48 predicted proteins | sample MGYA00521095_ERZ1023183 | MGnify/ENA primary metagenome ERZ1023183 (study PRJEB32759, sample SAMN07749889) | skin metagenome | biome: transportation; feature: city; material: polyester macromolecule | host: Homo sapiens | place: Hong Kong:TW line | collected... | reverse complement strand
GGCATCAACACCGCGAACGCCGCGATGTGGGACCGCATCGCCCAGTGCGAGTCGAGCGGCAACTGGTCGATCAACACCGGTAACGGGTACTACGGTGGCCTGCAGTTCGACATCCCGAGCTGGCTGGCCAACGGCGGCGACGACTTCGCCCCCCGCCCGGACCTTGCCAGCCGCGAGGAGCAGATCACCGTGGCCAACCGCTACTACGCCAAGGCCGGTCTGCGGCCGTGGGGCTGCGCCCACGCCGCGTGATGGCACCCTTGCGTCCGTGACGGACGAGCAGCACCCGGGGAGCCCGGCACCCACCGACCAGGGTGCCGGGCTCCTCGGCGCGTCCCACCTCCGGGAGATCGCCGCCCGGCTCGGCATCCGCCCGACGAAGCAGTGGGGGCAGAACTTCGTCGTCGACGCGAACACCGTCCGACGGATCGTCCGCACCGCAGAGGTCGGCGAGGCCGACACGGTCGTCGAGGTCGGTCCGGGGCTCGGCTCGCTCACCCTCGCGATCCTCGAGAAGGCCGGGCACGTCGTCGCCGTCGAGGTCGACCCGGTCCTCGCCGCCGAGCTCCCCGCGACGGTCGAGGCCATGTCGCCCGGTGCGGGGGAGCGGCTCGACGTCGTCCACGCCGACGCGCTGCGGGTGACCGACCTGCCGGGACCTGCGCCGACCGCGCTCGTCGCGAACCTCCCGTACAACGTCTCGGTGCCGGTCGTCCTGTCGTTCCTCGAGCGGTTCCCCTCCCTCGAGCGCGTGCTCGTCATGGTCCAGCTCGAGGTCGCCGAGCGGCTCGCCGCCCGGCCGGGATCGAAGGTCTACGGCGTCCCGAGCGTCAAAGCCGCGTGGTACGCCGACGTGGCGCTCGCCGGGACGGTCTCGCGCTCGATCTTCTGGCCCGTGCCCAACGTCGACTCCGGGCTCGTCCGACTCGTCCGCCGCGAGCCGCCGCAGACCTCCGCCCGCCGCGAGGACGTCTTCTCGTGCATCGACGCGGCGTTCGCCCAGCGCCGCAAGACCCTCCGGGCGGCGCTGTCCGGCTGGGCGGGGTCCGCCCCCGAGGCCGAACGCTGCCTCGTCGCCGCCGGGATCGACCCGCGCACGCGCGGCGAGCAGCTGGGGATCGAGGAGTTCGCGGCGATCGCCGCCGCCCGCGCCGCGGGCTGACCGCCCATCGGGACCATCGCGCGAACGGGTGTACCGACGGCGCGGTGTGACTAGGGTGGCGCCGTGACCTCGGCACTCCTGAGCCCCCCCTCGGTGACGGCGCGGGTCCCGGCGAAGGTCAACCTCGAGCTCCTCGTCGGGCCGGTGCGCGACGACGGCTTCCACACCCTCTCGACCGTGTACCAGGCGGTCTCGCTCCACGACACCGTGACGGTCCGCCCGGCGCAGGAGTGGGAGGTCGCGGTCCACGGCACGTTCGCCGACGGCGTCCCGACGACCGCGGACAACCTCGCGCTGCGCGCCGCGACCCTCCTGGCCGAGGCGGCCGACGTCGTCGAGCCGGTCCACGTGACGATCCGCAAGGAGATCCCCGTCGCGGGCGGGATGGCCGGCGGCTCGGCGGACGCGGCGGCGACGCTCGTCGCGTGCGAGCACCTGTGGGACCTCGGCATGACGAAGGACGCCCTGTGCGACATCGCTGCCGAGCTCGGCAGCGACGTCCCCTTCCTGCTCCACGGCGGCACGGCGGTCGGCTCGGGCCGGGGGGAGATCGTCACCCCGGCGCTGGCGCGCGGGACCTTCCACTGGGTCTTCGTCCCCTCGACGGGCACGGGCCTGTCCACCCCGGCGGTCTACGGCGAGCACGACCGGATCGTCGCCCGCCGCGGGCTGACCCCCGACCCGGACCCGACGCCCAACCCCGCCATGATGAGCGCCCTCCTCGGCGGGGACGCCGAGGCGCTCGCGGCCGTGCTCCACAACGACCTGCAGGACGCGGCGGTCGCGCTGCGCCCCGACCTCGGCGACCTCATCGACGCCGGGATGGGGTTCGGCGCGCTGGGTGGCCTCGTCTCCGGCTCGGGCCCGACGGTCGCCTTCCTCTGCGCCGACGCCGAGGCCGCGATCGACCTCGCCGTGTCCTTCACCGCCTCCGGCACGGCGACGAACGTCGTCCGCGCGACCGGCCCCGTCGCGGGCGCGCAGGTCGTCCCCACCTCCCGCGCCTGACGGGCCGCACGCCGACGTCGTCGGACCGGCCTGCTACAACCTCCGGGTGGCCAACCTCATCTCCGTCGAACGCGCGAGCGTCACCCTCGGCACCGCTGCCGTCCTCGACGAGGTCTCCCTCGGGGTCGGGACCGGGGCACGGATCGGGGTCGTCGGCCGCAACGGCGGGGGCAAGTCGACGCTGCTCAAGGTCCTCTCCGGCGCCCTGACGCCCGACTCCGGGCGGGTGACCCGCGCGGGCGCGGCGAGCCTGGACCAGGTCGTCCAGACCGACACGCTCGACCCGGAGGCGACGGTGCGGGCCGCGGTGCTCGGGGACCTGCCCGAGCACGTGTGGGCCGGCGACCCGCGGATCCGGGACGTCCTCGACGGCCTCCTCGGCGGGATCGACGCCCCGAACGTCGGCGGCTGGGACGCGCTCGTGCGCGGCTCGTCCGGCGGCGAGCGGAGACGGATGGCCCTGGCCCGGGCGCTCGTCGCCGACCCCGACGTCCTCCTCCTCGACGAGCCGACGAACCACCTCGACGTCGAGGGGGTGGCCTGGCTCGCCGACCACCTCGTGCGGCACCGGGCGCGCGGGGGTCAGGCGAGCAACGCCCTCGTCGTCGTCACCCACGACCGGTGGTTCCTCGACGCGGTCGCGACGCTGACGTGGGAGGTGGTCGACGGGCGGGTCGAGCAGTACGAGGGCGGGTACGCCGCTTATGTCTTGGCCAAGGCCGAGCGCGAACGCGTCGCGAGGGTCACCGCCGAGCGCCGCGACAACCTGCTGCGGAAGGAGCTCGCATGGCTGCGGCGCGGGGCGCCGGCGCGCACGAGCAAGCCGAAGTTCCGCATCGAGGCGGCGAACGCGCTCATCGAGAACGAGCCCCCGCCGCGGGACGAGGTCGAGCTCGTCCGGTTCGCGACGACCCGCCTGGGCAAGGACGTCATCGACGTCATCGACGGCTCGCTCGTCGTCCCGCCGTCACCGACCGACGTCGGGGCCGGTCGCTCCGGGCGGGTCCTGCTCGACCACGTGACGTGGCGGCTCGCGCCGGGGGAGCGGGTCGGGATCGTCGGGGTCAACGGGGCGGGGAAGTCGACGCTGCTGTCGGTCGTCGCCGGCCGGACACCCCTCACCTCTGGCAAGCGCAAGGAGGGCATCACCGTCGAGATCGGGTACCTCACCCAGGAGGTCCGCGAGCTCGAGGCCCTCGCCGAGCGGCGGGTCATCGACGCGGTCGAGGAGGTCCGGGCGACGACGGTGCTCGGGGGCAAGGAGGTCTCGGCCTCGCAGCTGGCCAAGCGGCTGGGGTTCTCCGGCGGGCGGCAGCAGACCCGCGTCGGTGACCTGTCCGGCGGCGAGCGGCGCCGGTTGCAGATGCTGCGCATCCTCATGGCCGAGCCGAACGTCCTGCTCCTCGACGAGCCGACGAACGACCTCGACATCGAGACGCTCACCCAGCTCGAGGACGTCCTCGACGGCTGGGCCGGGACGCTGCTCGTCGTCAGCCACGACCGGTATCTCCTCGAGCGGCTCACCGACCGGCAGGTGGCCCTGCTCGGCGACGGACTCGTCCGGGAGCTGCCCGGCGGGGTCGAGCAGTACCTCGAGCTGCGGGCGCGGGCGGACGCCGAGCGTGTCGGGGCCGCGCGCTCCGCATCGGGTGAACCCGCGGCACGGGGTGGGGCGGCCGGCGACGGTCAGGTCAGCGGTGGTGCGGCCGCTGCTGGTGCGGCCGCCGGGCCGAGCGCGGCCGAGGTCCGGGAGGCCCGGAAGGCCCTCGCCCGGGTGGAGAAGCAGCTGTCCCGGCTGGCCGATCGCGAGGAGAGGATCCACCACGAGATGGCGGCAGCGGCCGACGACCACGAGCTGGCCCTCGAGCTCAACGGCCAGCTGCGGGAGATCATCGACGAGCGGGAGGCGCTGGAGCTGGAGTGGCTGGAGGCGGCAGAGGTGCTCGAGGGGTCCTGAGCGGACGGCGCCTGGGCCGACGGTGATCGGGCGGATGGCGCCCGGCGGATGCTGCCCAGGCGGACGGGCTCAGGCCTCGAGGCGGGTGAGCACCGCGCGCAGCCCGTCGACGAGCTCGGCGCGCGTGCGCTCGGGCAGGTCGGCGACCAGCGTCCGCTCGGCGGCGACGAGATCGATCATGGCGGCGTCGACCGCCCGCGACCCGGCGGGGGTGAGCCGGACGAGGATCCCGCGCCGGTCGTTCGGCGAGGGGTGCCGCTCGACGAGCCCACGTCCCAGGAGCCGGTCGACCCGGGTCGTCATCGTCCCCGAGGTCACCATCGTCACGCGCACGAGCTCGCCGGGGGAGAGCTCGTAGGGGTCGCCGGCGCGACGGAGGGCGGCGAGGACGTCGAACTCCCACGTGTCCAGCCCGTGGGCCGCGAAGGCCGTGGACCGTACCCGGTCGAGCCGGCGGGCGATTCGGGAGACGCGGGAGAGGACCTCGAGCGGGGCGAGGTCCAGGTCTGGACGCTCGCGTGCCCATGCTGCGACGATCGCGTCGACGTCGTCGACGGGCAGACCGCCACCCCCGGTCCCGCCGCGCGCGTCAGGAGTGGCCACGGGTCCACGATAACCCGACCTGGTCGCCGTCAAACATCTTGACATCAAGACGATCTGCGCGATCCTGCTGGCAGGACGACGCGAGCGAGGTGGAAATCGATGACGACCTGGGACCCGACGCAGTACGCGCGCTTCTCCGGTGAACGGACCCGGCCCTGGCACGACCTCCTCGCCCAGGTCGGCGCCCGCGACCCTCGGCTCGTCGTCGACCTCGGGTGCGGCAACGGGCCGGCGACCCTCGAGCTGGCGCAGCGGTGGCCGGACGCGCGGGTCGTCGGGGTCGACAGCTCCCCGGAGATGCTCGCCGCGGCACGCGAGGCCGACGCTGCTGGTCGCGTGGAGTGGGTGGAGGCCGACCTGCGGGACTGGGACATGGCCTCGCTCGGGGCTGCGCCGGACGTGGCCCTGACGAACGCCGCGCTCCAGTGGGTCCCCGGCCACCTGTCGATCCTGCCGCGGTGGGTGGACGGGATCGCCCCCGGCGGCTGGTTCGGCATGCAGGTGCCCGGCAACTTCGACTCGCCGACCCATGCCCTCATGCGCGAGACGGCGGTCGCCCACCCGCGGCGAGCCCAGCTCGAGGCAGCGGCGAAGCGGCTCGGGGCGGGAGACCCGGCCACCTACCTCCAGCTGCTGTCGGCGCCGGACCGCCTCGTCAGCGCGTGGGAGACGACGTACCTGCACGTCCTGGACCGCGAGGGCGAGCAGGACAACCCCGTCCTCGAGTGGGTGCGCGGCACGGGGCTGCGGCCGGTGCTCGAGATCCTCACGGACGAGGCCGAGCGCGACGCGTTCCTCGCGGACTACGGCGCGCGGCTCAAGGCGGCCTACCCCCGCACGGGCGCCGGGGTCATCCTCCCGTTCCGGCGGGTGTTCACCGTCGTGCACGTCCCCGGGACGGGCGTGTGACCGTCGTCGGCATCCACCACGTGCAGATCGCCTGCCCGCCCGGTGCCGAGGACGCGCTGCGCGGGTTCTACGTCGGCGTGCTCGGGCTGGTCGAGAAGCCCAAGCCGCCGGTGATGGCCGCCCGGGGCGGGGCGTGGTTCGTCGCCGGGGCGCAGGAGCTGCACGTCGGAGCGGAGGAGCCCTTCGTGCCCGCCCGCAAGGCGCACCCCTGCCTGCTCGTCGACGACGTGGGCGCGGTCGCCGCTGCGGTCGAGGCGGGTGGTGCGCCCGTCCGGTGGAACGAGGAGATGGCGGGGGTACGGCGGTTCCACACCGACGATCCCGTCGGCAACCGCGTCGAGATCCAGCAGGCCTGACACGCTGCGGAGCGCGGTCAGTCGCGCGCCGGGTCGGACTGCTCGGGATCGAGGTGCTCGGTCTCGATGGTGGGTGCCGGGTCGAGGGCGGTGAGGCCGTTCCACGCGAGGTTGACCAGGTGCGCGGCGACCTCGTCCTTCTGCATCGTCGGGTGGCCCAACCACCACTGGCCGGTGAGGGAGACCATCCCGACGAGCGCCTGGGCGTAGAGCGGGGCGGCCTTCGGGTCGAGGGCCTTGCGGGTGAACGCCGCGACCATGATGTGCTCGACCTGCGTCGTCACGTCGCTGACGAGGTTGGCGAGGGTGCCGCTGTCGGCGCCGGGCGGGGAGTCCCGCATGAGGATCCGGAAGCCGTCCGTCGACCCCTCGACGTAGTCCAGGAGGGCGATCGCGGCCCGCTCGATGATCTGCCGTGAGCTGCCCGGCGCCGTGAGCGCCGCCTCGAGCCCCTGGGCGAGCGCGGCGATCTCCCGGTCGACGATGACGGCGTAGAGGCCCTCCTTGCCGCCGAAGTGCTCGTAGATGACGGGCTTGCTCACGGCCGCCGCCTGGGCGATCTCCTCGACGCTCGTCCCCTCGACCCCCCGCTCGGCGAACAGTCGCCGCCCCACGTCGATCAGCTGCTCCCGGCGTTGCTGGCCCGTCATCCGGGCCCGGGAGGTCTTCTTCGGGGGGCGTGCCGTCTTTGTCACGCCCCCATCCTTCCAGCGGGTCAGCCCCAGCTCGCCGCGTCCGTGAGGCAGAACGCGTGGCCAGCCGGGTCGAGCAGAACCCGCCACGAGTCGCCGGGCTGCGGCTCGGCGAGCGTCGCGCCGAGCTCCAGGGCGTGCTGCTCGGCCGCAGGGATGTCCTCGGCGGCGAGGTCGAGGTGGAACTGCTTGGAGCCGTTCTCGTTCGGCCATGCCGGGGGCTCGTACCCCTCGACGCGACCGAACCCGAGGGTCATGCCCTCGCTGGACACCATGGCGTACTCGTCCTGCTCGACGGCGATCTCCCCGCCGAGGAGCTCGGCCCAGAAGCGGGCCTCGGCGCGCGGGTCGGCGCAGTCGATCGTGACCATGGCGATGCGGGTGTTCTGCAGAGTCGTCATGCCGTCAGCCTCGTACGCTCCAGCGCGTGGGGTCTTGGACGAAGGCGACACCTGCGCGGACACCGCCCGGGGTGATCCTCCGCCAGAGCGAGCTCGACGCGGCGGTCGAGCGCTGCACCGCCGAGCCGACCGCGGTGCTCCTCGACGCCGTCGAGCGCTACTGGTCGCTGCGGTGGGACCTGCCGGGGGAGGTCGTCGTGCCCGGCTCGCTCGTGCCCGACCACGCGACGAACCTCACGTGGGAGGAGGGCGCCGGCCGGGGGCACGACGGCGCGGTCGTCACGGGTCCGAGCACGCGGCGGTTCGACGCCCGGCTGACCGGCCGGGGACGCGTCGTCGGGGTCAAGCTGCGGACCGGGGTGCTGTCCCAGGCGTGCGGCATTGCGGCGGCCGACCTGACGGACCGGACGGTTCCTGCGGACGACCTCCTGCCGCCCGGCCTCGTCGACGCCTTCCGGGAGGCGGCGACGCAGCCCGCGGCGCATCAGGTCGTCGCTCTGGACGAGGTGCTGGCGTCGCTCGCGGATCTCGCAGGACCGCCGTCCGAGGGCGTCCTGCTCGCGAGGCGGGCGCTCGAGCAGGTTCGGTCGTCGGAGGTCGTGCGCGTCGAGCAGCTCGCCGGGCACCTGGCGGTCTCGGCGCGGACGCTGCAGCGGGTGTTCCGCGAGCACGTGGGGATCGGACCGAAGCAGGTGATCGCCCGGCTGCGGCTGCGCGACGTCGTCACCGCGCTCGAGGCGGGGACGGACGAGCCGCTCGCCGACCTCGCCGCGCGTCTCGGGTTCTTCGACCAGGCCCATCTCGCGCGGGAGTTCACCGCGTTCGTCGGCGTGCCCCCGAGCCGGTACGCGCGCGGCGCCGAACTCGACGGTTGACCGGGGCTCTACGCTGGAGCGGCCCCGAACGGGGCGATCCCCGGTTGGTCTGCCGGCAGGGCCCGCCTGACTTTGAATCAGGATCAGCGACGTAGGTTCGACTCCTACCCGGGGAGCAGACCGCGGCGCACTGCCGCAGGTCAGACGCGGCAAGGCCCGCCCCTACGTCCGATAGGGGCGGGCCCGGTCTTCACCCGCCTCGCCCGCGGGCTGTTCGTCGCGCTGCGGGACCGCTCGCACTCGCTGCCGGACGATGACGAGACACGCGCCGAGTTCCTGGCGACGCGGATGGTCGAGACCGGCCCGGGCACGGTGAAACTCGCGAACCTGCCGGGGACGCACGACGACATCGTGACCGCGGTCGGGATGGTGGTCGCCGACCTCGCCGGGCGCTCGGAACCCGGGCCGGGGACGGTCACGAACCCAGCGGATTCGGCCGTGCGCATCGCGCGGACGGCCCGGGGTCTCGGACCTCGGGCGGCGATGGGCGGCCACCCTCTCGGCGTCACGCGTGACGGGCTGCGCGGCGCGAGCCGCAACGGCTCTCGCGGCATCGCGGCGATCCTCGTCCCCGGGAGCGCCAATGAGCCGGGCCGCCGCTCCGGCCCCCGCGCCGCTGAACGTCATCAAAGGCGCGGGCGCACCATCGGCGGCTCGAGCCATGTCCTCGGCAACCCCCCGGTCGCCGACGCCGCCGGCTGACCGCCGCCGCCCGCGTCGCGGTGCTACCCGACGCGGGCGGTCGTGGTCACTCCGTCCGCGAGCCGAGCACGGCGTAGGAGTCGCGGTAGCCCGCCGTCGTTCTGGCCAGCTGGCGGTTGTAGTTCCAGCCGGTGCCGTACGCGCGGCTGGTGGTCGTCAGTGCCACCGCGAAGTCTCGCCCGCCGCTGATCTCCGCGACCCCGAGGCGCTTCGGCCACCACCTCGCCTGGACCAGGGAGCGGGCCGGGCCGCTGACCGGCCGACCGAGCTGACCGCGGTGGTTCGCTCCGGTCCCGTAGAGACGAGTCCTTGTCGCGACGAGGGTGGCGTCCCCGTCGACATAGGCGATCCTTCGGGCCGCTGCGTCGGACGAGGGAAGGCTCAGCCGCTTCCACCCGTCGTACCAGGTGGCGGAGCCGGTGAGCTGGCCGGTGTCGTTCGACCCCGTCCCGTAGACCCGGCCGTCGGTGGTTCGGACGACCAGACCGCAGTCCGTCGCGGCCAGCTGGGCCGGCTTGCGGCCCCCTGGCAGTGCCTTGAGCGCACGCCAGCGCGTCACCCACGCGTACTCGGTGCTCGTCGACTGGAGGCACCGACGCATCCCGAGGCCGTAGATCCGCCCCGTGCTCGTGCGGACGTAGGAGCCGTGGTCGTTGACGGACACCTCGCGCGCGGAGCCCGAGGGTAGCGCGGCCAGCCGGTGGAAGCCCTGACCGTCGGGGACCTCGGGGGTGTCCCCCGCACCGTAGACGCGACCGTCGGAGCCGACGACGAGGGTGAGGTCGTAGCGACCGCTGAGGCTCAGGGGCGCACCCGTGGGCAGGCCGGTGACGGGCGTCAGCGAGGTCTTGTCGCCTCCGGTGACGCCGAGCTGGTTCCAGTAGTTGTCGCCTGCCGCGCGCAGCCGCCCGCCGGCGTACACGAAGCTGCCCCGGTCGGCTGCCCACACGCGCGTCGCAGGGACGCCGGAGCGCTGGCCGGCGAGCTTGCGCCAGTAGGGGTTCCGCCACGCGTCCGGCAGCGTGGGGTCGCCGGTGAGCTGTGCCTGGGTGTTGTCCCCGACGCCCCACACGGTGCCGTCGCTGCGCAGCACGAGCGTGTGGTTCATGCCCGCCGCGACGGCTCGGACGGTGGTCACCGACCCGGCGTTCGCATCGAGCGTCCCGCCCTGCGTCGTCGGTGCCCCGTGGGCGAAGGTCGCGGTCCCCAGCACGGTGGCCAGGGTGGCTCCGGCTGCGCCCATCCGGTGTCGGAGGTGTCCCATGTCCTGCTCCTCTCGTCGGCCGCCCCCGCGGCGGTCACCTGAGCCTGGACGGCCGACCGGCCGCGGGGCCAGGAGCCCGGACGATCCCGGACGCACCGGGTGAGCCGGCGCGGCGGGCGAAGGGGGAGGAGGGGCTGACGGCAGCGAGGTCAGGGGTCGAGCCCCAGGCTGCGCAGCCCCTCGACGGCGAGCGTGACCTGAGGCGCCTCGCCGATGCGGGTGGCGACCTGGAGCGACTGCCGGTACGCGGCAGCGGCGCCGTCGAGGTCACCCGCGTCCGCGAGGTATCTGCCGAGCGAGCAGAGCGCCGACGCCTCGAGGGACGGGTGGCCGAGCGCGCGGCCACGATCGACCGCCTGTCGGCTCGTCGTGACTGCCGCGTCCGTCTGGCCGCGGGCGTGCTCGACCAGGGCGCGACTCGTAAGGACGTAGGCATGCCCGACCGCGTCGTCGAGCTCGACGGCCAGCGCGCCGGCCCGAGCCACCGCTGCGGCTGCGTCGTCGAGTCGTCCCAGACCGACGAGGATCTCGGACATGTTGCTCAGCGCCCACTGCTCGCGCGTGAGCCAGCCGTGCTCGACGGCCAGTGCGACGACCTCCTCGAAGACCCTGAGTGCCGCGTCCTGGTCGCCCGCCTCGAAGTGGTAGATCGCGAGGTTGTTGAGGACGCCGCAGACGAAGCCGTCCTCCGGGTGGGCCCGGAAGTGCGGCAGCGCCTCGTGGGAGTGGCGGACGGCGGCGTCGGTGTCGCCGTCCGCGCTGGCGATGATGGCGAGCGCGTTGTGCGTCAGGGCGACGTCGTGGCTCGTGCCCGCCGTCTCGGCGGCCGCCAGGGCGCGGGCGAGATGGTCGCGGGCCCGGTCGTACCGGCCGGCGCGGATGAAGGTCTGACCGACGAGACGCTCGAGGACCGCGGTGCCGCGCTGGTTGCCCGCCAGCCCGGCACGGTGCAGGCCGTGCTCGGCGAGCTCGAGGACCCGACCGGGCTCGCTCCGGTCCCACAGGTAGGGCACGAGCACCGCTGCCAGGGCGGCCCCGAGCTCGGGGCGGCCGAGCTCGTCGGCCGACAAGGCTGCCTCGACCAGGGTGGCCCGCTCCGTCGAGAGCCAGGCCAGTGCGGCGCCCTGCTCCACGGCAGGCGGTGCGGACGAGAGCCACCACCAGGATCCGACCTCATGGGCGTGCGTCGTGGCCACGCACGACGAGGCACGCTCGAGGTGGTGCTCGAGCAGGCGGGTGCGCGCTGCGGCGACGGCGCTCGGGGCGTCCTCGCGGGCAGATCGTCCGCGCGCGAAGACACGGACGAGGTCGTGCATGTCCCACCGGCCATCGCCGCTCGGGCGCATGAGGTGGACCTCGACGAGCCTCCGGACGTCACGCTCCACGGCGTCCTCTGCCCCGTCGACGAGCACCGCGAGGGCCTCGCTCGAGACGTCCGTGCCCGGAGCCAGGCTCGCCAGGCGGAGGATGCGCTGCGCGTGCGCCGGCTGCGCCTCGTAGGACTGGCTGACCACCTCGGCCACGGGCTCGTCGAGATCGAGCAGGGCGGCCCGTCTGACGAAGGCCTCGAGATGGTCCGTCGCCGACCACCCGACGCTCTGGGCTGCCCGGCGGCCGGCCAGCGCGAGGGCGAGCGGGAGGCCGCCGAGCGTCTCCGCGAGCCGCACCGTGCTCTCCTCGGACGCAGGCAGCCCCCCCTTCGACTCCCGCTCGAGCAGATGGGCCCCCGCCCTCGGATCGAGCTCGCGCAGGGCGATCTCCGTGAGGTGACCCGGGCTCCCGCGACGACGGCTGGTGATGATGACCCGGGAGCTGCCGGCCAGGCGCACGAGCGGGAGCAGGTCGGCGGGGTCGGCCGCGTTGTCCAGGACCAGGACCAGACTGGCCTGCGTGAGCAGCCGGGCGACCCGCCGGCCGGCGGGCTCGGCCGAGCGAGGTGCGCCGTCCAGCTCGCCGATCTCCTCGGCGAGGAGGCCGAGCAGAGGGTCCAGCGCGGCTGGGTCGTCGGACTGCGCGTGACCGTCGAGCCGGGCGACGAGGACGTCGTCGACGGCGGCCGAGTCGACGAGCCGCTTCGCCACCGCCAGGGCGAGGGCCGTCTTGCCCACACCGGCCATGCCGGTGATGAGCGTCGCGCCGCCGGCCATGACGGCCCGTTCGACCTCCTCGTCACGTCCCACGAGGCTCTCGGTGCGGGGGAGGCCCCGCCGGACCTCGACGGCAGCACCACCGGTCCTGCCCGGCGGGGTGGTCAGGGCGGCCCGCCACCGCCGGGCGCCCGTCTCGGCGACGCCGAGCGCACGGACGATCTCCAGCGTGAGGTCGACGTCGATGCGTCGTCGTCCGTGCCGGAAGCAGTCGTAGGCGGTGCTCCGGGCGAGCCGTGCCTCGACGACCGGCACCCCCCGCGAGGTCCGGGCGGCGGTCACCCTGCGCGCGATCTCGGTGAAGGACGGGGACCCGGCCCAGGCCCGCAGCGCCACGAGCGACTCGACGATGTCACCGGGAGCGGCGTGGCGCGGCGGCAACGGGATCTCGTCGCTCCCGTGATCACCCACCGTCGTCCCCTTCGCCCCTCCGGCATGCCCTGACCGACTCTACTGAGGCGTCGCCGGGCCGCCGTCGTGGAGCCTCGACCGTCCCGGGTGAGTAGAGTGTCGAGGTCCCTCCGGGACGCCCCTGACACCTGCCCGCGACCCCACGGAGCATGCACGTGAGCGACGCCCGTCCGTCCGCCGTCATCATCCTCGCCGCGGGCGAGGGCACCCGGATGCGCTCGGCGCTCCCGAAGGTGATGCACCCCATCGGCGGCCGCTCGCTCGTCGGGCACGCCATCGCCGCGGCCCGCGCCACGGGCACCGAGCACGTCGCCGTCGTCGTCCGCCACGAGCGTGACCGCGTCGCCGAGCACGTCACTGCGATCGACGCCTCGTGCACCATCGCCGACCAGGACGAGATCAAGGGGACGGGCCGGGCCACCGAGTGCGGCCTCGACGCCCTCCCCACCGACCTGTCGGGCACCGTCCTCGTGACGATGGGCGACGTCCCGCTGCTGCAGGGCGAGACCCTCGTCGCGCTCGCAGAGGAGCACGCAAGCAGCGGCTCGGCCGTCACCGTCATCACGTCGGTCCTGCCCGACGCCAAGGCGTACGGCCGCATCGTCCGTGCCGCGGACGGGAGCGTCGAGCGGATCGTCGAGTTCAAGGACGCGACTGACGCGCAGCGCGAGATCCGCGAGATCAACTCCGGCATCTACGCCTTCGACGCCGAGCTCCTGCGCACGGCCCTGACGCAGGTCACGACCGAGAACGCCTCCGGCGAGAAGTACCTCACCGACGTCGTCGGTCTGGCCCGGGAGGCGGGGCGCCGCGTGAGCGCCATGCCCGTCGACGACCTGTGGCAGACGGAGGGCGCGAACGACCGGGTGCAGCTCGCCGACCTCGGGGCCGAGCTCAACCGCCGCACGTGCGAGCGATGGATGCGTGAGGGCGTGACGATCGTCGACCCCGCGACGACGTGGATCGACGTGGACGTGACGATCGGCAGGGACACGACGATCCGGCCGAGCACGCAGCTGCTCGGCGCGACGACGATCGGTGAGCGCGCCGTCGTCGGCCCCGAGGTCACCCTCACCGACACCGAGGTCGGCGACGACGCCCGGATCCGCCGCACCGAGGCCGAGCACGCGGTCGTCGGGGCCGAGGCGAGCGTCGGGCCGTTCTCGTACCTGCGGGCGGGCACGGTCGTCGGTCGGGGCGGGAAGGTGGGCGGCTTCGTCGAGACGAAGAACGCGACGATCGGCGAGGGTGCGAAGGTCCCGCACCTCACGTACTGCGGCGACGCGCAGATCGGGGACGGCGCGAACATCGGCGCCGGGACGATCTTCGCCAACTACGACGGGGTCGCCAAGCACCGGACGCACGTCGGTCGGCACAGCTTCGTCGGCAGCAACTCGGTGCTCGTCGCGCCGGTCGACATCGCGGACGGGGCGTACGTCGCGGCCGGGTCGGCGGTGACCGAGGACGTCGCGCCCGGGCAGATGGCGGTCGCCCGCGGCCGTCAGAGCAACCACGACGGCTGGGTCGCCACGCGGCGCGCCGGCACCCCCACGGACACGGCGGCACAGGCCGCCGGCACGACGACGCAGGAGGACTGAGCGCGTGAGCGGCATCCACCGGGCGACCGAGAAGAACCTCATGGTGTTCTCCGGCCGCACCCACCCCGAGCTGGCCGAGCAGGTCGCGCAGGACCTCGGCACGCCCCTGGTCCCGACGAGCGCCTACGACTTCGCCAACGGCGAGATCTACGTCCGCTACGAGGAGTCGGTCCGCGGCTGCGACGCGTTCGTCATCCAGAGCCATGCGGCGCCCATCAACGAGGCGATCATGGAGCAGCTCATCATGGTCGACGCCCTCAAGCGGGCGAGCGCGAAGCGGATCACCGTCGTCCAGCCGTTCTACGGCTACGCCCGGCAGGACAAGAAGCACCGGGGGCGGGAGCCGATCAGCGCGCGTCTCATGGCCGACCTGTTCCGCACGGCCGGGGCCGACCGGCTCATCGCGGTCGATCTGCACACCGACCAGATCCAGGGCTTCTTCGACGGTCCGGTCGACCACCTCATGGCGCTGCCGGTGCTCGCCAGGCACGTGCGCGAGAAGTACGGCGACCGGGAGCTCGCGGTCGTCTCCCCGGACGCCGGGCGGATCAAGGTCGCCGAGCAGTGGTCGCGCCAGCTCGGTGGCGCGCCCCTGGCGTTCATCCACAAGACCCGCGACGTGAGCCGCCCCAACGAGACGGTCGCCAACCGGGTCGTCGGTGAGGTCGAGGGCCGCTGGTGCGTCCTCGTCGACGACATGATCGACACGGCCGGGACGATCACCAAGGCCGCCGACGCGATCATGGCCGAGGGCGCTGCCGGGGTCATCATCGCGGCGACGCACGCGATCTTCTCCGGGCCGGCGAAGGAGCGGATGATGGCGTGCGCGGCCGAGGAGATCGTCGTGACGAACACGCTGCCGATCGCCGACGAGGCGTGCTTCGACGGGCTCACCGTGCTCTCGATCGCCCCGCTCATCTCCGCGGCGATCCGTGAGGTGTTCGAGGACGGCTCGGTGACGAGCCTCTTCACGGGCACCCACTGACCCACCCTTCTCCTCCCGCAAAAGCCGGGGCTTTTGCAATCTGCGGGGGGTACGACCCCCGCAGATGCACCGAACCTCCGCGTCTGTCGGGCCGAGGGTGGTCGTCGGGCGCTAGGTTCCCGCCATGGACGACTCGGGGAACCTCACGCTGCCGCTCGTGCTCGCCGGCCTCGGCCTCCTGCTCTTCATCATCGGCGCGGTCGCTTCTGCGGCCTACGCCCGTCGGCACGGGATCGCCTCGGTTCGAGCTTCTCGGCTGACCCTCCGTCCGTCGACGGCGTCCCGGGTTGATCTGCCCGGGCCGCGCACAGCACAGGTGCGGGGCTTCGGTGCACGTGCGGGGGATGCAACCCCCGCACCTGGCAAAAGCCCCGGCTTTTGCAGGATGTGGGGGTGGGCCAGGGGATCAGGTGGTCGAGGTGGTTGGGGCCGCCCTGCGGGCTCGGTAGGCGGCCACCGCCGCGCGGTTGCCGCAGCCGTCCTCGCAGTAGCGCCGTGAGCGGTTGCGGGACAGGTCGACGACGACCCCGCCGCAGTCCTCGCCCGCGCAGGTCCCCAGCCGGCCGAGCTCCCCGGCCCGCACGAGGTCGACCATCGCCATCGCCGCCTCGACCGCCATCCGGGCCGCCGGCGGGGCGCCCGACGGGGTCGCGTGCAGGTGGTAGTCCCACGCGTCGTGCCGGACGAGCTGCGGCAGCGCCCGGTACTCGCGCAGCAGCTCGTTGACCACCTCGACGACGGCGTCCTCGTCGAGCTCCCAGAAGCGGTGCAGCCGGCCACGCAGCGCCCGCACGTCCTCGACCTCGGCCGCCGTGCGCGGGGGAGCGCCGGTCCAGCCCCACTCGTCCATGAACGCCCTCAGGTCGGCCACGGTCCGCAGGTCGTCGGTCGTCGGCTCGCCGGCCGCGTCGATCTCGGAGGACCCGGGCCACGGACGGGTGTTGACGAGCGCCGCGGCACCGGTGAGCGCCACCCGGGTGTCATGGGCAAACTGCATTTTGACTCCTGTCGCGTCGGGTCGTAGCGTCATGGGCGTCGGGTTCGATGACATATGACACCGATGCCGACATCGAACCACGTCGGACCCCCACCGCCCAGGAGCACCCCCATGACCGCCCCCGCACCGCGCACCGGCTCGTTCGGCGCAGGCCTCCTCGTCGCCCTCGTCTCGGCGGCGACCTTCGGCACCTCGGGGACCTTCGGCAAGGCGCTCATCGGCCTCGGCTGGTCCCCGTCGGCCATCGTCACCGTCCGGGTCGGCCTCGGTGCGCTGCTCCTCCTCGGGCCGGGTCTGCTCGCCCTGCGCGGTCGCTGGCACCTCCTGCGGCGCAACGCCGGCGACGTTCTCGCCTACGGCCTGGTCGCCGTCGCGCTCTGCCAGCTCGCCTACTTCAACGCCGTCGGTCGGCTGTCGGTCGGCGTCGCCCTCATGCTCGAGTACCTGGGCCCGATCCTCGTCGTCGCATGGATCTGGGCCCGCACGGGCCGCCGTCCGGGCCGCCTGACGATGGCCGGGATGGTGATCTCCGTCGTCGGCCTCGTCCTCGTGCTCGACGCCTTCAGCGGCCTGCGCCTCGACGCGATCGGCGTGCTCTGGGGGCTCGTGGCCGCCGTCGCGCTCGCCGGCTTCTTCGTCATCGCCGGCCGTGACCACGAGGACAACATCCCGCCGATCACCCTCGCCGCCGGCGGGCTGCTCGTCGGCACGGTGGCCCTCGCCGTACTCGGGCTCGTCGGGGTCCTGCCGTGGCGCACCGCGACCGGCTCGGTCGCCGTCGCCGGGACGACCCTGCCGTGGTGGGCCGCGATCCTCGAGCTCGGTGTCGTCGCCGCCGCCATCGCGTACGTCACCGGCATCGACGCCGCGCGCCGCCTCGGTTCCCGCGTCTCCTCCTTCGTCGGCCTCACCGAGGTCCTCTTCGCCGTCCTCTTCGCGTGGTGGCTGCTCGGCGAGGTGCCCCGTCCGATCCAGCTGCTCGGCGGCCTGGCGATCCTCGCCGGTGTCGTCGCCGTCCGGCTCGACGACCGGGACGACGCCCACCCGGAGCTGGACGCGGGCGACGTGCCCGGGCCGGACGTCGTGCGCAAGACGCGCGAGCACCCGGCCGCGCCGGTCGTCGGCTGAGCGGTTTGGCCTGCGGCGGCCGACGGTCTAGGATTCCCGGGTTGCCTCGGCGAGGGACGCTGCACCGAACGTGGCGTCCGTGATTCGACGCGGTGGTGCTCCCCGTGGAGTGGCCAGCGAGTTCGTGCCGTGCCCCGCGTCGAGGCCCACCGCCCACCCGATCCCCAGACCCGCCCGGCACCCCGGGAGGGTCGCCCCGTCCCCTCCAGGAGTCACCATGTCGTCCGACGAGATCCGTCTCAAGGCCAGCACCCGCACCGAGTTCGGCAAGGGTGCGGCCCGCCGCCTCCGCCGCGCCCACCAGGTCCCGGCCGTGCTCTACGGCCACGGTGCCGAGCCCGTCCACGTCGCCCTTCCGGGCCACGAGACGATGCTCGCGCTGAAGAACGCGAACGCGCTGCTGACGATCGAGCTCGAGGACGGCGACCAGCTCGCCCTCGCCAAGGACGTCCAGCGCGACCCGCTCAAGCCGATCATCGAGCACGTCGACCTCGTCATCGTCAAGAAGGGCGAGAAGGTCACCGTCGACGTCCCCGTCACCACCGAGGGCGAGGCCGGTCCGGAGACCGTCGTCACCGTCGACGCCCAGACCCTCCAGGTCGAGGCCGAGGCGACGAACCTGCCCGAGCAGCTCGTCGTCGACATCGAGGGCCTCGAGGCCGGCACGCAGATCCTCGCCTCGCAGGTCGAGCTGCCCGCTGGCGCCACCCTCGTCACCGAGCCCGAGACGCTCGTCGTCAACGTCACCGAGCAGATCTCCGCGGAGGCCCTCGAGGCCGAGCTCGCCGAGGCCGAGGCCGAGGCCGGCATCGAGCAGGACGAGCCGGAGACCGACGAGACCGAGGGCGCTCCGAGCGACAAGCAGCTCGCCGAGGGCGACGCCCCGATGGAGTCCCCGGAGGACGGCAACAAGGACGACTGAGTCCCTCCTGCACGACGACGGGCGCTCCCGACCACGACGGTCGGGGGCGCCCGTCGCGTCGTGGCATGCTCCTGCGACGTGAGCGAGCGCGATGAGCAGGGACCGTGGGTCGTCGTCGGCCTGGGCAACCCGGGGGACCGGTACGCCGGCAACCGGCACAACGTCGGCGCGATGGTGGTCGCCGAGCTCGCCGATCGCCGGGGGGAGAAGCTCAAGGCCCACAAGTCCCGCACGAGTGCCGCGACGTGCCGGTTCGCCCTCGCCCCCGGGCAGCCGCCCGCGGCCGGGGTGCTCGCCGTCCCGAACGAGTTCATGAACCTCTCCGGCGGGCCGACGAAGGCGCTCGTCGGCTGGTTCGGCTCCGGCGTCGACCGCCTGATCGTCGTGCACGACGAGCTCGACATCCCCTTCGGCCAGGTCCGGCTCAAGCGGGGCGGCGGAGAGGGGGGCCACAACGGGCTCCGGTCGATCACCTCGTCGTTCGGCTCGAAGGACTACCTGCGGGTCCGGGTCGGCATCGGTCGGCCGCCGGGGCGCATGGAGGCCGCCGACTTCGTCCTCAAGGACTTCTCCGCGACCGAGCGCAAGGAGCTGCCCTTCCTCGTCTCGGACGCCGCCGACGCCGTCGAGGCGCTCGTGCGCGACGGGCTCGAGGCCGCTCAGCAGGACTTCCACTCGCGCTGACCGGACCCGCTCGGGACAGACGAACGGCCCCGTCCCTGCATGCAGGGACGGGGCCGCGTCGCGCGGGTCCGGGATCAGGCCGGGGTGCCGCCCTGGCCCTTGAGCGCGGCGAGGCGCGCCTCGATCTCGGCGTCGTTGCCCGTGCCGTCGAGCTCGGCGAACTGGTCCTCGAGGGAGGTCGCCCGGGCCTCGGTGCGGCCCTGGACGAGCGCCTCCTCCTTCTTGATCCGGTCCTCGAAGCGGGAGAGGTCGCTCGTGGGGTCCATGACGTCGATGGCGCCCATCGCCGTGTTGACCTTGTTCTGCGCCTCGACCGTCCGGGCGCGGGCGACGAGCGACGCACGGCGGGACTTGAGGTCCTCGAGCTTGGTCTTCATCGCCGTCAGGCCGTCCTTGAGCTGCTCGACGGTCTGGTTCTGCCCGGCGATGATCGGCTCGGCGTCGCGGGCCTCGTTCTCGTGCTGGATCTGACGACCGAGCGCGACCTTGGCGAGGTTGTCGAACTTGTCCGCACCCGCGGCGTCCCCGGCGGCACGCATCTGCTCGGCCTTCGCCGAGGCCGCGGCGGCCTTGCGGCCCCACTCCTGAGCGGCGTCCTGGTCCTCCTTGAGGTCCGCCTCGGCCATCCGCACCTGGGCGATCGTCTGGGCGACGGCCTCCTCGGCGTCGGCGATGGAGTTGGTGTAGTCGCGCACGAGCTGGTCGAGCATCTTCTCCGGGTCCTCGGCGCGGTCGAGGAGGGCGTTGATGTTGGCGCGGGTCAGCTGGCTGATCCGGCCGAGGATGGACTGCTTCTGTGCCATGTCTGGTTCCTTTCGATGGATGCTGCGTGGTCCGTCGTTGCTGCTGGTCAGGTGAACGGGTGCGGGGCGCGGAGGTCGTCCCGGGTCAGAACGCCCCGCCGCCGCTGAAGCCGCCGCCGTCGCCCCCGAAGGAGCCACCGCCGCCGCCCCAGCCGCCGCCGGAGCCGCCCCAGCCACCTCCGCCTCCGCCGCCACCCATGAGGATGCCGCCGAGGATGAGGGAGCCGACGTCGATGCCGCCACGGCCGCCCCAGCCGCCGTAGCCTCCGCCGTACCCGCCTCCGCGGTGGTAGTCGTCGATGTCCTCCTGCGCCCGCCGGAGGGCCTCCTCGGCGAGCGGCTCGGCCCGGGCGAGCAGCGCCCCCGCGGTCTGCGGGTCGGTGTCGATGACGCGCGCCGCCTCGTCGAGCAGCTGCTGGGCCTCGGACAGGCGGGTACGGGCCATCGGGCCGACGGCGCCGCGGTTCATCGAGATGGTGTCGTCGATGCTGCGGACGCGGGCCTGGACGCGGGTGAGCTGGTCGCGGACGGTGCCGGCGACGCGGCGGCGGTGCTCGTCCTCTTCGCGGTACCGCTCGAGGGCCGCGTCGAGGTCCTGCTCGGCGCGCTCGAGCCCGGCGATGGCCGCGAGCGGGTCGCCGCCGTCCTTCGCCTGGGTGCCTGCCTGGATCGCGCGCTGGGCGTTCTGCACCGCCGTCGAGGTCACCGCGTCGTCCGCCCCCAGCCGCTGGGCGTCCTGGACGTCGGCGCTGATCGAGGTCAGGCGCTGGTCGAGCAGGGCGCGGGCGTTGTCGAGGTCCGAGCCGGCGCGGTCGACGGCGTCGACGAGCCGGGCCGCCTGCTGCACGGCGTCCTCGGCGGACCGGGCCGAGGCGACGGCGGCCGCGCGGTCGGTCTCCACCTGGCCGCGCCCCGTGGCGACGAGCTGCGCGGCGGCCTCGAGCAGGCGCGTGGCCTGGTCGATGTTCGTCCGGACGGTCGCAAGCGACTCGGCGGGGTAGCGGGCGCGCAGCCCTGCGAGGGTCTGCTCGGCCGCGGGGAGGCGACCACGGACCTCGCCGATCCGCACGTCGAGGTCGGCGAGGACCTCGGGCGCGCGGCTCTGCAGGTCTCGCAGGCGCACGAACTCGTCCGTCTGCGCGTCGAGCTGCGCGTCGGCCTCGGTCGCGAGGGCGAGGATCTGCTGCAGGTACGGGCGCTGGGCCTCGCCCTCGATCCGTTCGCCGTCCATCCGGTGCTGCACGGCGAACGCCTCGGCCGACTTCCGCCTCGCGTTCTCCAGGGCCGCGCGGAACTTCTCGGTCTGCTGACGGCCGAACTGCGCCTCGGCGAAGGACAGCTCCTCGCCCGAGGAACGGACGGCGTCGTCGAGCCCGACGAGTGCCGCGGCCGCGCGCCGCTGGAGGGACTCCAGCGGTTCGACCTGCTCCGGCGCGAGCGGCCGGCCGTCGGGTCCGTAGGCGACCTGCTGGGGCGTCTGCGGCGTGCCGCCCTTCTTCCGGCGGAAGGCCGCGAAGAGGGCGGGGACGACGAGGACGGCGGGGCACAGGAAGCACAGCCAGCCGGGGATCGGGGTCCCGCCGACACCACCGGTGCTCGTGCCGCCGCGGGTGCGGCCGGCGGCGTCGCCGTACGCGTCCGCCGCGTCGATGGCGGCCTTGTCCCACTGGTTCTGGCGCAGCGCCGGTTCGATGGCCTCGCGCTGGACGGCCTTGGCCTCCTCCTGCGAGATGCCCGGCGCCTTCGCGGCGTAGGTGCCGTACCGCCGGTCCTTCGTCGCGACCGCGAGGAGGATGTCGTCGTCCCCGAGGCCGGACCGGCGGAACGTCTGCTCGGCCCACTGCGGCCCCGCGGTGCCGTCGAAGGAGTCCACGTAGACGACGAAGAGCTGCAGATCCCGCTCGTCGCGCAGCTTCTCGAGCGCGGCGTTCACCGCGGCGGGGTCGCCGACGACGCCGGCTCGATCGGTGAGCTGCGTCGTCAGGCTCGGCGGCGCGTCCGCTCCGCTGGCCCGGGCCGGCAGGCCGGGGACGAGCAGCACGAGCGTCGCGAGCAGCATCGCGGCGAGCGCACCGAGCAGGCGGAGGGTCGGTCGGGACGAGACGGTCGGCACTGGCACGCCTCGATCCTCACGTCTGCGGGCCGGTTGTGCAACGTTGGTGCAACCTGACCGCGTGGCCACCTGCCGTGGTACGGCAGAATCGGTGGTCCGATGACGACCTCCCCCCTGGCCCCGCTGCTCACCGCCTTCACCGCCCTCCCCGAGGTCTCTCGCCTGCTGTCGCGGGCGGCCGAGCTGACCGAGGTCGACGTCGTCGCCCCCGCGGGCACCCGACCCCTCCTCGTGTCGAGCATCCCCACCGACGGCACGGTCCTGCTCGTCGCGTCGACGGCGCGAGAGGCGGACGACCTCGTCGCGGCGCTCGGGTCGATCCTCCCGCCGGAGCAGGTGGCGACCTTCCCCAGCTGGGAGACGCTGCCGCACGAGCGGCTGAGTCCGCGCAGCGACACCGTCGGCCGCCGGCTGGCGGTCCTGCGCCGCCTGGCCCACCCCGATCCGAGCGACCCCGCGCACGGCCCGATCCGGGTGCTCGTCGCCTCCGTCCGGGCGGTGCTCCAGCCGATGGTCGCCGGGCTCGCCGAGCTGCAGCCGGTGTCGCTGCGGGTCGGTGAGGAGCGCCCGCTCGAGGAGGTCGTCGAGGCGCTCGCCGCGGCCGCCTACGTCCGGGTCGACATGGTCGAGCGACGCGGGGAGTTCGCCGTCCGCGGCGGCCTGCTCGACGTCTTCCCCCCGACCGAGGAGCACCCCCTGCGTGTCGACTTCTTCGGCGACGAGGTCGAGGAGGTCCGGTGGTTCACCGTCGCCGACCAGCGGACGATCGCCCCGAAGGACGGTCCCGCCGTGCCCGAGCACGGGCTGTGGGCGCCGCCGTGCCGGGAGGTGCTGCTCACCGCATCGGTCCGCGCGCGCGCGGCGGAGCTCGCCACCCAGCTGCCCGGTGTGGCGGACATGCTCGGCAAGGTCGCCGAGGGGATCCCGGTCGAGGGGATGGAGTCGCTCGCCCCGGCCCTCGTCGATGGCATGGAGACCCTCCTCGACGTCCTGCCGACGGGCTCGCGGGTCGTCGTCTCCGACCCCGAGCGGGTCCGTTCACGGGCGCACGACCTCGTCGCGACGAGCGAGGAGTTCCTCGACGCGAGCTGGTCGAACGCCGCCGCGGGCAACGCCGTGCCCGTCGACCTCGAGTCGGTCCTGGGGACGGCGTCCTACCGGACCATCGCGCAGACCCGCGAGCACGCGCTCGACCTGGGCCTGCCGTGGTGGACGCTCTCGCCCTTCGCCGCCGGTCCCGACGCGCTCGAGGACGCCGTCGAGCACGAGGGCGTGACCTTCCGGCTCGACGCCGAGTCCGTCACCCCCTACCGCGGGGACACCGACGCGGCTGCCGCGGACCTGCGCCGGTGGACCGGTGAGGGCGCGCGCGTCCTGATCACCGCCGAGGGCGCGGGCCTGCTCGACCGCGTCGGCGAGCTGCTCACCGACCACGAGGTCCCGCACCGCGCGCTCGCCTCGCTCGACCCCGGCGTCGTCGAGACGACGACCGCGTGCCTGCGCGAGGGCTTCGTCCTGCGCGGCGGGGACGCCGCGCTCGTCGTCCTCACCGAGAACGACCTGCTCGGCGCGAACGCCCGCGGGGGGTCGACGAAGGACCAGCGTCGGATGCCCTCGCGCCGACGCAAGCAGGTCGACCCGCTCCAGCTGAAGAAGGGCGACTTCGTCGTCCACGAGCAGCACGGCGTGGGCACCTTCGTCGAGATGCTCCAGCGGACGGTCCAGGGCGCGACCCGCGAGTACCTCGTCATCGAGTACGCGGCGAGCAAGCGCGGCCAGCCCGGGGACCGGCTCTTCGTCCCGACCGACCAGCTCGACCAGGTGACCCGCTACGTCGGCGGCGAGGCGCCGACGGTGAACAAGATGGGCGGCAGCGACTGGCAGAAGACGAAGTCGCGCGCCCGGCGGTACGTCAAGCAGATCGCCGCCGAGCTCATCCGGCTCTACAGCGCCCGGATGGCGACGCCGGGGCACGCCTTCGCGCCGGACACGCCCTGGCAGCGCGAGCTCGAGGACGCCTTCGCCCACGTCGAGACCCCCGACCAGCTGAGCACCATCGACGAGGTCAAGGCGGACATGGAGAAGACGGTCCCGATGGACCGGCTCGTCTGCGGCGACGTCGGCTACGGCAAGACGGAGATCGCCGTCCGCGCCGCCTTCAAGGCCGTCCAGGACGGCAAGCAGGTCGCGGTCCTCGTGCCGACGACGCTCCTGGTCCAGCAGCACCTGGCGACGTTCTCCGAGCGGTACGCCGGGTTCCCCGTCACGGTCCGGGCGCTCTCGCGCTTCCAGACCGACAAGCAGGCGACGGAGACCGTCGAGGGACTGGCCGACGGCAGCGTCGACGTCGTCATCGGCACCCACCGCCTCCTCGCGCCGAGCATCCGGTTCAAGGACCTCGGGCTGGTGATCATCGACGAGGAGCAGCGGTTCGGGGTCGAGCACAAGGAGCAGCTCAAGGCGATGCGGACCGCCGTCGACGTCCTCGCGATGTCGGCGACGCCGATCCCGCGCACCCTCGAGATGGCGGTGACGGGCATCCGGGAGATGTCGACGCTCGCCACCCCGCCGGAGGAGCGCCACCCGGTCCTCACCTACGTCGGCGCGTACGACGACAAGCAGGTCGCCGCCGCCGTGCGCCGCGAGCTCATGCGCGAGGGCCAGGTGTTCTTCGTGCACAACAACGTCGGCACGATCGACAGGACGGCGGCGCGGATCAGGGAGCTCGTGCCCGAGGCCCGGGTCGAGACCGCGCACGGGAAGATGGGCGAGCACCGGCTCGAGCAGGTCGTCGTCGACTTCTGGGAGCGCCGCTTCGACGTCCTCGTGTGCACGACGATCGTCGAGACGGGCCTGGACATCAGCAACGCGAACACGCTCATCATCGACCGGGCGGACAAGCTCGGCCTGAGCCAGCTGCACCAGCTGCGCGGGCGCGTCGGCCGCGGGCGGGAACGGGCGTACGCGTACTTCATGTACCCGGGGGACAAGCCCCTGACGGAGACCGCGCACGACCGGCTCGCGACGATCGCGGGGAACACCGACCTCGGCGCGGGCATGCGGGTCGCGATGAAGGACCTCGAGATCCGTGGCGCGGGCAACCTCCTGGGCGGGGAGCAGTCCGGCCACATCGCGGGCGTCGGCTTCGACCTGTACGTCCGGATGGTCGGCGAGGCCGTCGCCGACTTCAAGGGCGAGGGCGACCAGGCCCCGACCGAGGTGAAGATCGAGCTGCCCGTCGACGCCCACCTGCCGCACGAGTACGTCCCGGGGGAACGGTTGCGGCTCGAGGCGTACAAGAAGCTCGCCGCCGTCACCGACGAGGCCGCGCTCGCGGAGGTCCTCGTCGAGCTGCAGGACCGGTACGGCGACCCGCCCCAGCCGGTGCTCAACCTCGTCGAGGTGGCCCGCCTGCGGATCCTCCTGCGGACCGCGGGCCTCACCGAGGTCGCGGCGCAGGGATCGAGCATCCGGTTCGGGCCGGTCGACCTCAAGGACTCCCAGCGGCTGCGGCTCCAGCGGATGTACCCGCGGGCGACGGTCAAGGAGGCGACCCGCACGATCACCGTGCCGCGGCCGACGACGGCGCGGGTCGGCGGGCGACCGCTGCGGGACCTCGAGGTGCTCTCGTGGGCGAGCGACCTCGTGCGCTCGGTCCTCCTGGACGACATCGCGGCGGGGCAGCAGACCGGCACGGACGCGACCGCGTCGAGGGACTCTTCCCGGATGCGCTGAGCGCCGGGCCACGAGCGACCAGCCCCGCCGCCGGGTCAGCCGGCGGATATACGCTTCTGCGCGAGCACCTGCCCGCCGTCTGGAACAGGAACCACCGTGGCCCGTCGATCCGTCCGTCCCCGCACCGTCGCGCTCGCCGCCTCGCTCGCCCTCCTCGCCGGGGGCGGCCTCACCGGGTGCGCGCAGTCGGACACCGCCGCGATCGTCGACGGGCGCCGGATCTCCGAGACCGAGGTCCTGGCCTCGACCGACCAGATCGCCCGGATCAGCGGTCCGCAGGGCGCGCCGACGCCGTCGATGGTCGTCTCCGCGCTCATCCTCGCGCCGATGATCAACGAGGAGGCCGCGAAGGGCGGCCGGGCCGGATCCGACGCCGCCGCCCGGGCGCAGCTGGCCGAGACGGGCATCGAGGACCCCACCCAGGGCCTGCTCGAGATCCAGAAGGCGCAGGCCGCGCAGCAGCGCCTCACCCCGGCGCAGGTGGAGGCTCTGACGGCGCGGGTCCGGGACGCGGAGATCACCGTCAACCCGCGGTACGGCACGCTCGACCGCTCGAAGATGCAGCTCGTCCCGGCAGACGGCAACTGGATCGACCCCGACGCCGCCCAGCCGGCACCGGAGCTCACCCCCGCCGAGGGTGGTCAGGCCCCGCAGGGCGCCCAGCCCGAGCCCGGGGCCACACCGGTCCAGTGAGCCGGCCGGGCGAGGAGCTGCTCCGCGCGGTCGCGACGATGGACCGCCTGCGGTCGCCCGGCGGCTGCCCGTGGGATGCGGAGCAGACGCACCAGAGCCTCACCCGGTACGTCGTCGAGGAGGCCCACGAGGTCGTCGAGGCGATCGAGTCCGGCAGTCGCGAGGACCTCGTCGAGGAGCTCGGCGACCTGCTCCTGCAGGTGCTCTTCCAAGCGCGGGTCGGGCAGGACGGGCTGGGCGGTGCCGAGCCCTTCGACATCGACGACGTCGCCGCGACCCTCGTGGCCAAGCTGGAACGCCGCCACCCCCACGTCTTCGCCGACGGCGACGCCTCCACCCCCGCGGACGTCGAGGCGGAGTGGGAGCGGATCAAGGCGGAGGAGAAGGCTGCGAAGGCGCAGCGTGCGGCCCGCCGCCCGGCTGCCGAGCCGGTCCCGCCCCTGCTGCACGACATCCCACGGTCGCTGCCGAGCACGCTCGCGGCGGAGAAGATCCTCGCCCGGGTCGAGCGGACCGGCGGTGATCTGACGGCGGTGGCCGACACGCTCGCCGCGAGCGAGGACCCGGGCGACCGGATGCTCGCCGAGGCTGCCCGCTGCCGGGCGGCCGGCACGACCGCCGACGACGCCCTGCGCGCCGCGCTGACCCGCTTCGCGACGACCTGAGCGCGGTCGGGGACGATCCGGGCGACCTGCCCGGCCGCGGGACTAGGCTCGAGGACGTACGGAACCCCGACCGGCAAGGAGCGCACCAGTGGCCAGCATCGAAGCAGTCGTCGCCCGCGAGATCCTCGACTCGCGCGGCAACCCCACCGTCGAGGTCGAGATCGGTCTGGACGACGGCACCGTGGGCCGCGCGGCCGTCCCCTCCGGCGCGTCGACCGGTCAGTTCGAGGCCGTCGAGCGTCGGGACGGTGACGAGGAGCGCTACCTCGGCAAGGGCTGCGAGGACGCCGTCCGCGCGGTCGTCGAGGACATCGCCCCCGTCCTCTACGGGTACGACGCGAGCGAGCAGCGCCTCATCGACGACGAGATGCTCGCGCTCGACGCGACCGCCAACAAGGCCAAGCTGGGTGCGAACGCCATCCTCGGCGTCTCCCTCGCCGTCGCCAAGGCCGCGGCGGACTCCGCCGAGCTCCCGCTCTTCCGCTACGTCGGTGGCCCCAACGCCCACGTCCTGCCCGTCCCGATGATGAACATCCTCAACGGCGGCAGCCACGCGGACAGCAACGTCGACATCCAGGAGTTCATGATCGCGCCGATCGGTGCCGAGTCCTTCCGGGAGGCCCTGCGCTGGGGTGCGGAGGTCTACCACGCGCTGAAGAAGGTGCTCAGGGACAAGGGGCTGGCCACCGGCCTGGGCGACGAGGGCGGCTTCGCCCCGAACCTCGGCAGCAACCGCGAGGCGCTCGACCTCATCACCGAGGCGATCACGGCCGCCGGCTACACCCCCGGCACGGACATCGCGCTCGCCCTCGACGTCGCCGCGAGCGAGTTCCACGACGCCGGCGAGTACGTCTTCGAGGGCGAGAAGCGCAGCTCGGCGGCCATGGTCGCCTACTACACCGACCTCGTCGCGTCCTACCCGATCGTCTCCATCGAGGACCCCCTCGACGAGGAGGACTGGGACGGCTGGAAGGCCATCACCGACGCCCTCGGCGACAAGGTCCAGCTCGTCGGCGACGACCTCTTCGTCACCAACCCCGAGCGGCTCCAGCGCGGCATCGACAACGGCACGGCCAACGCGCTGCTGGTCAAGGTCAACCAGATCGGGTCGCTCAGCGAGACCCTCGACGCCGTCGACCTCGCGCACCGCAACGGCTACCGCTGCATGATGAGCCACCGCTCCGGCGAGACCGAGGACGTGACGATCGCCGACCTCGCCGTCGCGACGAACTGCGGCCAGATCAAGACCGGCGCCCCGGCCCGGTCCGAGCGCGTCGCGAAGTACAACCAGCTGCTGCGCATCGAGGAGGAGCTCGACGATGCCGCGCAGTACGCCGGCGCGTCCGCCTTCCCGCGTTTCTCCGCGAAGTGAGCCCGCGGATGGGGTGAACTAGGCGTCATGCCCACCCCTCCGCGACGACCGGGCCGCCCGCCGCGCACCACCGCGCGCCGGGCGGCCCGGCCGTCCCCGGGCAGCGGTCCGTCGGGGAGCACGCGGCCGTCCACGGGCGCGCGCCGCTCGCCCGGCGCGACCGCGGCAGCCCCGGGCGCGATCGCCCTGGCGAACAACCCGCGGTTCAACCCGCGGCGGGTCATCGTCCTGGCGTGCATCGCCCTCGTCACGCTCGTCTTCATCGTCTCCCCCCTGATGAGCTTCCTCGAGCAGCGCTCCGAGGTCGCCGCGCTCGAGCGTCAGGTCGCCGCCCAGGAGCGGGACGTCCGGCGGCTCGAGCGCGAGCGCGAGCTGTGGCGGACCGACGAGTACGTCGAGCAGCAGGCACGCGAGCGGCTCGGCTTCGTCAAGGTCGGCGAGAAGTCGTACGTCGTCGTCGACCCCGCGGCCGCGCAGGAGTCGGCACCGCCCGGCCGCGGCGGCACCGCCGTCGACCGCCGGTCGCCGTGGTACGGCCGGGTGTGGGACTCCGCCCGCGCCGCCGACGACCCCAACGTCGTCCCGACCGATGGCTGACCCGTCCGGCACCGGCGTCCCCTCGCCCGTCACGGACGCCGACGTCGAGGCCGTCCACCGCCAGCTCGGCCGCCCGCCGCGGGACATCGCCGAGGTGGCCCACCGGTGCCCGTGCGGCGAGCCCGACGTCCTGCGGACCAAGCCTCGACTGGCCGACGGCACCCCCTTCCCGACGTCCTTCTACGCGACCTGCCCCCGCCTCACGGGCGCGATCAGCACCCTCGAGAGCGAGGGGGTCATGCGCGAGATGAGCGAGCGGCTCGCGGTCGACGAGGAGCTGGCCGCCGCCTACCGCGCCGCGCACGAGGACTACCTGCGCCGCCGCGAGGAGCTCGGGCACGTCGCAGAGGTCGCCGGCATCTCCGCCGGAGGCATGCCGACCCGGGTCAAGTGCCTCCACGTCCTCGTCGCCCACAGCCTCGCCGCCGGCCCGGGGGTCAACCCGCTCGGCGACGAGGCCCTGGCGATGCTCCCCGACTGGTGGGCGGTCGCGCCCTGCAAGGAGACCTCATGACACGCGTCGGCGCCATCGACTGCGGGACGAACTCGATCCGCCTCCTCGTCGCCGACCTCGTCGAGCCTGACGGCGCGCTCACCCTGCGCGAGATCGAGCGCACGATGCTCACCGTCCGGCTCGGCGAGGGCGTGGACCGGACCGGGCGGCTCGACCCGGCCGCACTCGAGCGGACCTTCGCCGCGGCCCGGCAGTACGCCGACCGGTGCCGGGAGCTCGCCGTCGAGCGGGTGCGCTTCGTCGCGACGTCCGCCTCACGGGACGCGGAGAACGCCGAGGAGTTCACCACCGGCATCGCGAGCATCCTCGCGGACTGGGGCGTGGTGCCCGAGGTCGCCGCGGGCTCGGAGGAGGCGCACCTGTCGTTCGTCGGCGCGACGGGCGGGGTCGCGGCGGCCGGGTACCCCGCGCCCTATCTCGTCGTCGACCTCGGGGGTGGCTCGACCGAGTTCGTCCGCGGCGCCGGAACCGTCGCCGCCGCCCTGTCGACGGACATCGGGTGCGTCCGGCTCACCGAGCGGCATCTGCGCTCCGACCCTCCGACGGCGGACGAGGTCACGGCCGCCATGCACGACGTGGCCGCAGCCCTCGATGACGCGGAGGCCGAGGTCGGGTTCGGGGGCATCGCCACCCTCGTCGGCCTCGCCGGCAGCGTGACGACCGTCGCGGCCCACGCCCTCGGTCTGCCCGCGTACGACCGCGACGCGATCCACCTGGCCGAGCTCGACCCGTCGGTCATGGAGGAGTCCGCGATCGACCTGCTCGAGCGCACCCGCGCCGAGCGGCAGGAGCTGGGCTTCATGCACCCCGGCCGGGTCGACGTCATCGGCGCGGGCGCACTCGTGTGGCACCAGGTGATGGCGCGGGTGCGGGCGGCATCCCCGGACGTGCGGGTCGTCGCCAGCGAGTGCGACATCCTCGACGGGATCGCGCTCAGTCTCGCTCGGTGACCGCCGGCGTGCGCGGGTAGACCTAGGATCATCCCGCCCCCGTGGCCCAACCGGCAGAGGCAGGCGCCTTAAAAGCGCTCACGGTGCGGGTTCGACTCCCGTCGGGGGCACACCCACCCGGCTGGGCCGCTCGCCGTCCACAGCGGGGAACACCCGCCCCGCCCCGAACCTTCTATCCTGCAGATGGCGCACGTCGGAGGCGCCGCCGACCCCAGGGAGAACGATGAGCAACCCGATCTTCGGCCGCGTCGAGAAGGACGCCCGGAGTGGTTACGCCGGCTTCGGTGGCCGCGGCCGGTCCGTCCCGCAGCCGGCGCCCGCCCAGCAGTCCTACGGCCAGCTGGGAGCGCCGACCTACCCGCAGCCGACCTACCCGCAGGCCCAGCCCGCGCCCGCCCAGCGTGGCGTGACGCTCGACGACGTCATGGTCCGCACGGGCGTGCTCTTCGCGATCATGCTCGTCGTCGCGGCGGGCGCCTGGGCGCTGGCGCCGACGTTCGGGCTCCTCATCTGGGGGGCCGGCCTCGTCGGCACCCTCGCCATCGGGTTCGCGATCGCGTTCATGCGCGGGGTCAACGTGCCGCTCATCATCGCCTACGCCGTGTTCGAGGGTCTCTTCGTCGGCGCGATCAGCCGCAGCTACGCCACGGTCTTCGACGGCTACGCGACCGCGGACCCCGTCCCGCTGCACCAGAGCATCGTCGTCCAGGCGGTCCTCGGCACGCTCTGCGTCTTCGCCGCGATGCTCATGCTCTACAAGACGGGCCTCGTGAAGGTCACGGCCAAGTTCCGCTCGGTCGTGTCGATGATGCTCGTCGGCTATCTCCTCTTCGCGCTCGTCAACCTCGTCTTCGCGCTCGTGACGAACACGCCGTTCGGCATCGGCGGCACGGGGATCATCGGGATCGGCATCTCGGTGTTCGCGATCGGTCTGGCGGCCGTCACGCTCATGCTGGACTTCGACGACATCGAGACGGCCATCGCGACGGGCGCGCCGGTGAAGTATTCGTGGCTTCTCGGCATGGGCCTGCTCGTCACGCTCGTCTGGCTGTACCTCGAGATCCTCCGTCTCCTCGGCCGGCTCCGCTCCTCCGACTGACGCGTCGCACCCGGCGTTGAGCGCCCCCCAACCCGTCCCGCGCGACGTGCTCGACGTCCTCGAGCGCGTCGCGCGGCGCTGGGCGGTCGTCCCGGTGGACCGGGCCAGGGACGCCCTGCCGACCGTCCACGCGCTGCTGTCCGACCTCGTCGACCCGGGCTCCGGCCCCGCGCCCGCCGGGGGCACCGACCTCGCTGTCGCCCAGCTGCGGGTGCTCGTCCACGACGCCTACGCGAACGCCCCGGGGTCCGTCCTGCCGGACGGGCTCCCGGGGCGTCTCACCGCGGTGCTCCGGGCCCTCGACGGGCCCTGAGCGGCTGATCAGGACAGGCGCTCGTAGATGATCGCCATGCCCTGACCACCGCCGACGCACATGGTCTCGAGACCGAAGGTCCCGTCCGTCTCGCGGAGGCCGTTGAGCAGCGTGGTCGTGATCCGCGCGCCGGTGGCGCCGAACGGGTGGCCCAGGGCGATCGCGCCGCCGTGGACGTTGAGCTTGTCCTCGTCCATGCCGAGGTCGTCGGCGCTCGCGAGGACCTGGACGGCGAAGGCCTCGTTGATCTCGTAGAGGTCGAGGTCGCCGATGGACATCTTCGCGTTCGCCAGGGCGTTGCGGGTGGCCTCGACCGGGCCCATCCCCATGATCTCGGGCGACAGGGCGGACACGCCCGTCGCGACGACCCGGGCCAGCGGGGTGAGGCCGAGCTCCTTCGCCTTCGTGTCGCTCATGACGACGAGGGCCGCGGCGCCGTCGTTGAGGGCGCAGCAGTTGCCGGCCGTGACGACGCCGTCCTCACGGAAGACCGGCTTGAGGCCGGCGACCTTCTCCAGCGTGACGCCCGCGCGCGGCCCGTCGTCGGTGCTGACGACCGTGCCGTCGGCGAGGGTGACCGGCGTGATCTCGCGCTCGAAGAAGCCCGAGGCGATGGCGGCCTCGGCGCGGTTCTGGCTCCGCACGCCCCACTCGTCCATGCGGGCGCGATCCATGCCCCGCATGGTCGCGACGTTCTCGGCCGTCTGGCCCATCGCGAGGTAGACATCAGGCAGGAGACCCTGCTCGCGCGGGTCGGTCCACCGCTCGTTCGTCCGGGCCATCTCCTCGCTGCGGGAGCGGGCGTCGGCGAACACCGGGTTCATGTCCTCCTCCGGCACGCCACCGGCGCCGGCGAAGGTCGTGTACTGGCTGACGCACTCGACGCCGCCGGAGACGAAGATGTCGCCCTCACCGGCCTTGATCGCGTGGTACGCCATGCGCGTCGTCTGGACCGAGCTCGCGCAGAACCGGTTGACGGTCGTGCCGGGCAGGCGGTCGTAGCCCGCGAGGACGGCGATGACGCGGGCCATGTTCGACCCGTGGCGGTGGCTCGGCTCGGCGCAGCCCCAGTGCAGGTCGTCGACGTCGTTGCCGTCGAGGCCGATCTTGTCGAGGGCGGCCTTGACCATCTGCGCCGACAGGTCGTCGGGACGGATGTCCTTGAGCGAGCCCTTGAAGGCGCGCCCGATGGGGGAGCGGGCGGTCGAGACGATGACGGCGTCGGTCATGGGGATCTCCTCGGTGGGACGGACGGATCCCCCCGATCGTAGGCGGCGGGTGCTCAGTCGGCCGAGGGGTTCGCCCCGACGGCCGCGGCGGGGGCCTCGGGGGTGGTCGCCCGGCGGCGCCGGAGCAGGACGGCGAGCCGGTCGCGCGGGCCCGGCCGGTCGCCGTCGACGGGGGCCACCTCGGTGCCGCCTGCCCGCACCGCCGCGTCCGCCGCCTCGCTCACGGTGCGGACCGGCGCCGCCGATGCCTCCCGGTCGGTCGTCTCGGTGTCCCGGGTCGCCGTCGTCCCGTCGGCCGCCTCCCAGACGCCGAGTGCGGCGCACAGGGTCGGCAGGATTGCCGAAGCGACCCGCGCGTACCCGGCGGGCGAGGGGTGGAAGCGGTCCTGGCTGAACATGTCCGCCGGGCTCGCCGCGAACTCGGGGCCGAGGAGGTCCCCGATCGACACCGTCCGCGCCCCGGCCTCGACGACGGCGATGGTCTGGGCGGCGGCGAGCTCCCGGCTCCAGCGGCGCAGGAGCGAGCTCAGCGGGAACGGGATGGGTTCGACGGTGCCCAGGTCGGGGCAGGTCCCGACGACGACCTCGATCCGCAGGGCGCGCAGGTGCCGCACCGTGCGCTCGAGGCTGCGGACGGCCGACGCGCGGTCGATCCGGTGGGTGACGTCGTTCGCGCCGATGAGGACGACGGCGGCGTCGACCCGGTCGGTCCGGGCCAGGGCCAGGGCGAGCTGGCGGTCGAGGTCGGACGACTCGGCGCCGATGACCGCCTCGTTCGTGAGGTTCACGGGTCGGCCGGTCATCGCGGCGAGGCCCGTGGCGAGGATCGCGCCGATCGTCTGGTACCGGTTGTCCGCCCCCATCCCGGCTGCGCTCGAGTCGCCGAGGACGACGAGCTCGAGCGGCGCGCCGGGCGCGGCTCCGTAGACCCCGTCGTCGTCCGGCGCACCGTCGAACGGCTGGCCGACGATCTTCCGGGCGAGCTTCGCCTCGACCTGGATCAACCCGTACCCGAGCCCGGCGAGCGCGGCGGCCCCGACGCCTGCGGCTCCGGCGGCGGCCGCGGCGTTCCCCATCCGGTTCATACCCCTATTCCATCATCGCTCGCGCGGGTCGGCCCGTCCCGGGGGCCGCAGCGCACGCCACATGGAATGCTCGTCGACCATGACGACGGAGTACCCGCACCTGTTCGAGCCACTCGACCTCGGCCACACGACGCTGCGCAACCGCATCGTCATGGGCTCGATGCACACCGGGCTCGAGGACCGCGCCAAGGACTTCGACCGCCTCGCCGCCTACTTCGCCGAGCGGGCCCGCGGCGGGGCGGGACTGATCATCACGGGTGGGTTCGCGCCGAACGTCGTCGGCTCCTTCTACCCGGGTTCGTCGAAGATGTCGACGCAGGCGGAGTCCCGCCGGCACCGCCAGCTGACGGCGGCCGTGCACCGGGAGGGCGGGGCGATCGCGCTCCAGCTGCTCCACGCGGGCCGGTACTCGTACTCGCCGCTCAAGGTGTCCGCGTCGGCGATCAGGTCCCCGATCACGCCGTTCACGCCGATCGCCCTCACCGAGCGCGGTGTCCGTCGGCAGATCCGGGCGTTCGCCCGCGCCGCCGGCCTCGCCCGCGCCGCCGGGTACGACGGGGTCGAGATCATGGGGTCCGAGGGCTACCTCCTCAACCAGTTCCTCGCGCCGCGGACGAACCGCCGCACGGACGGCTGGGGCGGCAGCCCGGAGAACCGGCGCCGGATGCCCGTCGAGGTCGTCCGCGCCGTGCGGGCCGAGGTCGGTCCCGACTTCGTCATCGTCTACCGGCTGTCGATGATCGACCTCGTCGAGGACGGCCAGACGTGGGAGGAGGTCGTCGCCCTCGCGACCGAGATCGAGGCCGCGGGCGCCTCGATCATCTCGACGGGCATCGGCTGGCACGAGGCGCGGGTGCCGACGATCGTCACCTCCGTGCCGCGCGGGGTCTTCGTCGACGTCACCGCCCGGCTGAAGCAGCACGTACGCATCCCCGTCGTCGCGAGCAACCGCCTCACCATGCCGCAGCTGGCCGAGGAGGTCCTCGCGAGCGGCGCCGCCGACCTCGTCTCGCTCGCCCGCCCGTTCCTCGCCGACCCGCAGTGGCCGACGAAGGCGCGCGAGGGCCGGGTCGACGAGATCAACACGTGCATCGCGTGCAACCAGGCCTGCCTGGACCACACCTTCCAGCGCAAGACCGCGTCGTGCCTGGTCAACCCGCGTGCCGCGCACGAGACGGTCCTGCGGCTCGAGCCGACGCGGACCGCCAAGCGGGTCGCGGTCGTCGGCGCCGGACCCGCCGGGCTGTCCGCCGCGGTCGAGCTCGCCGGGCGTGGGCACACCGTGGAGCTCTTCGAGGAGCGGGAGGAGATCGGTGGGCAGTTCCTCATCGCCGCCCGGATCCCCGGCAAGGAGGAGTTCGCCGAGACGATCCGGTACTACGCGCGGCAGCTCGAGCTGCGCGGGGTCACGGTCCACCTCGGGCGCCGGGCGTCGGTCGAGGACCTGGTCGGTGCCGACGAGGTCGTGCTCGCCACCGGCGTCGAGCCGCGGATACCTCAGATCGAGGGCGTGGACCACCCCAGCGTCGTGACCTACGCCGACGCCGTGCTCGGCCGGGTGCCGGTGGGGCACCGGGTGGCCGTCGTCGGGGCGGGCGGCATCGGGGTCGACGTGAGCGAGTGGCTGACGACCGGCTCGTCGCCGACGCTCGATCCCGCGGCGTGGCGCGCCGAGTGGGGGGTGGTCGACCCCGACCTCCTCGCGTCGGCACCCCGCGGCGGCCTCGTCGAGCGCGAGGTGGACGCCCCCGCCCGCCGGGTGACGATCCTGCAGCGCAAGGAGACCTCGATCGGCGCGGGGCTCGGCAAGACGACCGGATGGGTCCACCGCGCGGCGCTGCGGGCCAAGGGGGTCGAGCAGCTGACCGGCGTGCGCTACGACCGGATCGACGACGCCGGGCTGCACGTGACGCTCGACGGCGGCACGGGGGAGCAGCGGCTCGTGGAGGCCGACACGATCATCCTCTGCACCGGTCAGGAGTCGGTCGCCGATCTCGCCGGGCCGCTGCGCGAAGCCGGGGTGACCGTCCACGTCATCGGCGGGGCCGACGTCGCTGCCGAGCTCGACGCGAAGCGGGCCATCCGCCAGGGCACGGAGCTCGCCGCGTCGATCTGAGGGCGGCTGCAGTCCTCCCGCCGAGCGAATCGACTCGTGGTCACCGGATCCGGTGACCACGAGTCGATTCACCGTGCGCGAGCGTCGCTCGCGGCGGGGGCCCTCGTCAGAGGGTGGGGAGGCGGCAGCCGTTCGGGCCGTGGTTGCAGTACCCGCCGGGGTTCTTGTCGAGGTACTGCTGGTGCTCCTCCTCGGCGTACCAGAACGGGCCCGCCTGCGCCGCGTCGACGATCTCCGTCGTGATCGTGCCCGCACCGGCCGCCGTGAGCACGCCCTGGAAGGCATCGCGCGTGCGCTCGGCGGCCTCGCGCTGCTCGGGGGTCGTCGGGAAGATCGCCGACCGGTACTGGGTGCCGATGTCGTTGCCCTGCCGGTTCGCCGTCGTCGGGTCGTGGTTCTCCCAGAAGGCGCGCAGCAGCTCGGTCGGGGTCGTTCGGGCCGGGTCGTAGGCCACGAGGACCGTCTCGGTGTGCCCGGTCCGGCCCGTGCAAGTCTCGGCATAGGTCGGGTTCGGGGTGTACCCGCCCATGTAGCCGGCGGCGGTCGTCACCACGCCGGGCAGCTGCCAGTAGATCCGCTCGACCCCCCAGAAGCAGCCCATCGCGACGTAGAGGACCTGGGTCCCCTCGGGCCACGGGCCCTCCAACGGTGTGCCGAGCACCGTGTGCGTCCCGCTCAGGGCGAAGGGCCGCTGCGGGCGGCCGGGCAGCGCCTCGTCGGGGCCGATGCGTTCAGGGCGACGTCGTCCGATCACCTCTCCATGCTCGCAGACGGGGAGTTCTCCCCATCGAGCCACCGCCCCTGTCCCCGTATCGTCGTCGGTGCCGGCAGGAGCCGGGTTGGGACACCAGGTGCAGGGCGCGACCGAGGGGAGAGGCCACATGGTCCAGGTGACGCACGGGGCCGATGTCGAGGCGCTGCGCGACATCGGCCCACGGTTCATCGCGCTGGGCAAGCGCGCCGAGGGGGTCGTCGCCGAGGGGCAGGCGATGATGACGACCCTGCGCGGGGCCTGGGAGGGCGCCGACTTCGAGGAGCTCGACCAGCGCTGGCAGCGCACGCGTCGACGTGCCGACGAGGCTGCCCAGGCGCTCGGTCGACGGGGTGTCGAGCTCCTCGCGGTCGCCGACGAGCAGGAGCAGACCAGCTCCTCCAGCGGCGTGAACGTCGAGGCGCCCCACGCCGCCTTCGCGGGCGCGCCCGGGGGCGGTGGCGGGGGAGCCGCGGCCGACGGCGGCGAGAGCCGGGCCGCGTTCCGCGACGAGCCGCGCGACCCGGCGATCGGCGGCGGGCCGGCGAGGTGGGCGAGCGGATCCGCGCGCGGCGCCCTGAGCTGGACCACCCCCGGCGGGCCGGAGCCGTCGATCGGGGCGCTGACCGACCTCCTCGCGGGCCGGACCGGGCTGCGGCAGCACGACCCCTTCACCCCCGTCGACGCGGCGCTCGTCACCGGCTTCGCCCTCGGGGTCGGAGCCCTCACCGGCAGCCTCGCGATCGAGCAGATCCGGCAGCTGCTCCTGGCGCTGGGTCCGTGGTCCACCGTCGAGCCGCCGCACGCCGCGCCGGCGCCCGACCGCGACCACCTCGTCATGCCGCGCGGCGTGGCCGACTGGGCCGACCCGGGTGAGGCCCCGCGCTTCGCGGTCCCCGCCCCAGGCGACCAGATGGTCGAAGGAGCGATGAAGACGGTCGGGGCCGACCCGGTCCAGGGCGCGATGATGCCCACCGTCGAGACGACGGCCGGCTCCGACCTCGGGTCCGGCTCGGTCGCATCGACGCCCTCGACGGATCCGGGCTCCGCGACCTCGCCGGTCTCGGCCGACCCCGGCACCGGCTCCAGCGGTAGTGGCTCGAGCACCGGTAGCGGCTCGAGCGGCGGCTCGGGCAGCGGCGCTGGCGCGGACGCCGCCGGGTCGTCCTCCGGATCCGGCGGCGCAGGAGCCGCCGGTGGCTCGGACGCGTCCCACGGCGGCGGGCACCCGGGTGGCGCGGGCGGCCCGGTCGGCGGGTTCACGGTGGGTGGCGCGATGGCCGCCGACCTCGCGACGGGCGGGCCCGGCGATGCTGGGGCCACGGGTGGGCCGTCCTCGGGCGAGATCGTCGGCGGCGTCGCCCCGGCGAGCGCAGCCGTCGGTGGCTGGCCCGACATGGGGGCCATGGGCGCTGGCGTCCTCGGGGCCGGGTCGCTCGCCGGCTTGGGGGCCGCGGGGGCGGCCGGCATGGCGCTGCGCGGTGGTGGCGGCGGTGGTGGCACGGACGCGAGCGAGCTCGCCGAGGCCGGGACGATGCTCGGCCAGATGCCCGACGACGCTGCCGGAGCGGCCCCGGCCGTCTGACGGCCCCTCCCCCTAGGCTGGGCCAGTGGCCCAGCACCGTGCCCCGATCCTCTGCGTCGACGTCGGGTCGACGTGGACCAAGGCGGCGCTCGTCGCTGCCGACGGGTCGTTCCGCACCGCTCAGCGCCCCACCGACGCCGGGCGGACCGACGTGGCGCTCGCCCTCGACCGGCTGCGCACGGACCTCGACGCCCCGGACGCCCCGTGGCGGGCGTGCTCGTCGGCCGGGGGAGGACTCCGCATCGCCGTCGTCGGGTTCGAGCGGGAGGTCACCGCGCGCGCGGGCTCCCTCGTCGCGCTGAGCGCCGGGGGATCGGTCGTCCACGTCGCCTCCGGCGCCCTCGACACCGACCCCGAGGCACTCGCCGCCCTCGCCGAGGCCCGGCCGGACGTCCTCCTCCTCGTCGGCGGCACCGACGGCGGCAACGCGGCGGTCCTCCTGCGGAACGCGGCCGCGCTCGCCGGGGCCGAGCCGCTGCGCGAGGTGCCGGTCGTCGTCGCCGGCAACCGGGAGGCCGCGCCGACCGCCGCCGCGACCCTCGCCGCCGGCGGCCGGACCGTGACGCGCGTCGAGAACGTCCTGCCGGCGATCGGCACGATCGAGCCCGCCGCCGCCCGCTCGGCGATCCGTGCCGCGTTCCTCGATCACGTCATCGGCGGCAAGCACCTCACGGCCGACCCGGCCGTCCTCGCCGGGGTGATCGGGCCGACCCCCGACCTCGTCCTCATCGGCGTCGAGGTCCTCGCCCGGGTCGCCGGGTGCGACGTCCTCGTCGTCGACGTCGGCGGCGCGACGACCGACGTCTACTCCGTCATCACACCTGCGGGGGAGGACGCCGAGCACGTCGGTGACGTCGTCGCGCCGCTGTGGCAGGCACGGACCGTCGAGGCGGACCTCGGCATGCGGTGGAGCGCGGCGACGACCCTCGAGGCAGCACGGCGCGAGGGCCTGGCCGTGCCGGACGACCTCGCGGCGCACGCCCGGGCCGCTGCCGACCACCCCTCCTGGGTGCCGACGACCGACGCCGCGTGGGCGCTCGATCTCGCGCTCGGCGGCCTGGCCGCGCGGGTGGCGGTCCGTCGGCACGCCCGCCCGTCGGTTCCGGGGGCGCAGCCCCGACCGCTGTCCGAGGTCGGGCTCCTCGTCGGCAGCGGGGGCGTGCTGCGGGCGGAGGTCGCACGGGCGGGGGGCTCGCGGTCCGCCGTGATCGATGCCGTCCTCGCGCCGGTCCTCGCCGACCGCGCCGGGGGCTGGGTCCTGCCGCACGCCGCCCGCCCCGTCGTCGACGGCCGCTACGTCCTGGCCGCGGCGGGAATGCTCGAGCGCGACCACCCGGACCGGGCGGCCGCGCTCGTGCGGGACGTGCTGGGCGGGGTCGCTCAGCCGGTGTAGGGCTTGGCGTCCGTGATCGTCACGGAGATCGTCTTGCCGTTGGGTGCCTCGTAGGACGCGGTGTCGCCGACCTTCTTGTTGAGGATCGCCGCGCCGAGGGGGGACTGCTCGGAGAAGACCTGGAGGTCGCTGCCGTCGGCGATCTCGCGCGACCCGAGGAGGAAGGTCTCCTCGTCCCCGAACATCTCGACGGTGACGACCATGCCGCCCTCGACGATCCCGTCGTTCGGCGGGGCCTCGCCGACGGTCGCGTTCTCGAGGATCTGGGTCAGCTGGCGGATCCGGGCCTCCATCTTGCCCTGCTCCTCCTTGGCCGCGTGGTACCCGCCGTTCTCCTTGAGGTCGCCCTCCTCGCGGGCGGCCTCGATCCGCTTGGCGATCTCGGAACGGCCGTGGGTCGACAGCTCGGCGAGCTCCCCGCTGAGGCGGTCGTACGCCTCCTGGGTGAGGAAGCTCGTGCTGGTCGGCGCAGTCTCGGTCACGGTGGGGTTCTCCTTGCGTGGATCCGCCGGGCGGTCGTGCCACGGCGGTCGGCGCCCTCGACGCCGTTCTCTCTCCGGTCCCCTGCCGTCGGCACCCGTCGCGGGCGACGTCGGGTACGGCGTCGACGGCGCGAGCGGGGCCATCGACGGGGTCGATCCCGGATGGATGTAAGCGATCAGCCTAGCCGATCGGAGGCGTGCGACGCCATCGCACGGCGGGCCCGGCGGTCGGTCAGGCGAGCAACCGGCAGCTGTCGACGACGGCGTTCGTCGCCTGGTACGTCGTGCGGATGGGCGCCCGGACGACGGTCGTGCGGGCCTTCGAGGCGGGCACGATGATCTCTCGGACGCCGAGCGTCGCGTGGTCGTTGTCCTCCGCCCGCAACAGGCAGACCGCCTGTCGGTCCGGCGGTCGGGTGACGTCGAACTCGAGCAGCACCTCGGTGTCCGAGACGGTGTCGTACCGCAGCGTGCGGGCGGTCGCCCGCTCGGTGGTCAGCCGGATCGCCATCCACGACAGTACGGCGGTCGCGAGCAGGACGAGCGCGGTCCCGACGACCCACCACCGGCGGCGGCTGCGGCGCCCGCCGGACGGGGTGCGGGTGTCGGCGGCGATCTCGTCGGCCTCAGGGTCCCACACGACGGGGTCGGCGGGGGCGGCGTCGGTGACGCGCTCGTCGGCCGGGGTGCGAGACTGGTCCTCCACGCCCCCATTGTCGACCCACCCGGAGGACCCCCTGTGGCTGCCCCCGACCGCCTGCGGCTCATGGCCGTGCACGCGCACCCCGACGACGAGTCGAGCAAGGGTGCGGCGACGATGGCGCGCTACCGCGCCGACGGTCATCCGGTGCTCGTCGTGTCCTGCACGGGGGGCGAGCGGGGCGACGTTCTCAACCCCCAGCTCAAGGACGACATCCACGTCCAGCGCGACATCGTCCAGGTGCGGCGGGAGGAGATGCGCCGCGCCGCGGAGATCCTCGACGTCGAGCACACCTGGCTGGGCTTCGTCGACTCCGGCCTGCCGGAGGGCGACCCGCGCCCGCCGCTGCCGGACGGGTGCTTCGCGCTCGAGCCGCTCGAGGTGCCGACGGAGGCCCTCGTCCGCGAGATCCGGCGCTTCCGGCCGCACGTGATGACGACCTACGACGAGAACGGCGGCTACCCCCACCCGGACCACATCATGACCAACCGGGTGTCGGTCGAGGCCTTCCTCGCCGCCGGCGACGCCGACCGCTTCCCCGACGCGGGGGAGCCGTGGCAGCCGCTCAAGCTGTACTACAACCAGGGCTTCAGCAAGGCCCGGCTCACGGCGTACCACGAGGCGCTGCTCGCGCGCGGTGCCGAGAGCCCCTTCGGTGACTGGATCGCGCGCTGGGACGAGCAGCCCGAGCGCCCGGTGACGACGCGGGTCGCCTGCTCGGACTTCTTCGCCGTCCGGGACGAGGCGCTCCTGGCGCACCGGACGCAGATCGACCCGAACGGGTCGTTCTTCGCGCTGGACCTCGAGGCGCAGGCCGAGGTGTGGCCGACCGAGGAGTACGAGCTCGCCCTCAGCCACGTCGAGACGGACGACGACGAGGACGACCTCTTCGCCGGCATCCCCGCGGAGGTCGCCGCGGCCGACGCCCTCGCCACGCGCGCCGACCTGCCGCTCGTGCGAGACGACCGCATCGCACCGACGGTGGAGTTCCACGTATGAACCCGGTCAACCAGTCCGTGTCAGCGGGGATGTGGGGGTTCATCCTCTTCTTCGTCCTCGCCCTGGTGCTCGTCCTCCTCGTCCGCAGCATGCTGCGACGGATGCGGAACATGAGGAACACCGCGATCGCCCGGGGCGACGACCTTGCGGCCGAGGCGGCGCAGCGCCGTGCGGAGCGGCACCGGCGCGAGCGCTGAGGCGTCGAGGCGTCGAGGCGTCTCGTGCCCCAGCGCGTCCGGGTCAGGCGACCCGGTCGTAGAGGGTGACCGAGGCGGCGACGTAGTGACTGACGAAGGCAAGGATCGTCAGGGTGTGGAAGACCTCGTGGAAGCCGAACCAGCGCGGTGACGGGTTCGGGCGCTTGAGGCCGTAGACGAGTGCTCCGGCGGTGTACAGCAGCCCGCCCAGCGCGATGAGCGAGAGGACCAGGGGTCCGCCGCCGGCGAGGAGCGGTTCCAGGTAGAAGATTGCGACCCACCCGAGCGCGAGGTACACCGGGACGTAGAGCCAGCGAGGGGCGCTGACCCACAGCACGCGGAAGAGCAGCCCGACGACCGCCCCGCCCCAGACGATCGCGAGCATCGTGCGGGCACCGTCCCGGTCCAGCAGCAGCGCGAACGGCGTGTAGCTGCCCGCGATGATGAGGAAGATGTTCGCGTGGTCCATCCGCCGGAGGGCGGTGTCCCACCCGGTGCTCCACGTCCCGCGGTGGTACAGCGCGGAGACACCGAAGAGCAGTCCGGCGGTGATCGTGAACACGGCCGCGGCGAGGCGTCCGTCCCGGGTCGGCGCGAAGGCGACGAGGATCAGGCCCGACAGCACGGCCAGGGGCGCCATGACGGCGTGCAGCCAGCCGCGCAGGTGGGGCTTGACCCGGTCGACGACGGCCTCGACCGCGTGCTCGACCTGTTCCACGGCGTGCTCGACGTGGTCCTTGGCGCTCTCGATCCGGTCGTTCGCCCTCATGCCGCCCAGCGTACCTACGGGCGCGTAGGTAGCCGCTCGTCAGGTTGGTGAGGTCACGTGCCGTGGCCGACGCCCGGCGGACGTGCAGGCAGGGCGGGTACCGTCGTTCCTCGTGGAGATCGGCGACCTGCTGTACGCGGCCTACGAGCGGCGCGTCTCCAAGAGCCTCCAGGACCGGCAGACCCCGCGGCACGTGGGCGTCATCCTCGACGGCAACCGACGGTTCGCCAAGGCGCGCGGTGCCGGGACCGAAGAGGGCCACCGGGCCGGCGCGGAGAACATCGGCAACTTCCTCGGCTGGTGCGAGGACGCCGACGTCGAGGTCGTCACCCTGTGGCTGCTGTCGACGGACAACCTCTCGCGCCCGACGGAGGAGCTGCACCCGCTCCTGCAGATCATCACCGGCGTCGTCGCGGACCTCGCGGAGACGGGGCGGTGGCGGCTCAACGTCGTCGGCGCGCTCGACCTGCTCCCGCCGGCGACCGCGGACGCGCTGAGTGCCTCGGCCGCCGCGACGGACCACGTCGAGGGGCTGGTCGTCAACGTCGCGGTCGGCTACGGCGGGCGGCGGGAGATCGCCGACGCCGTGCGCTCGCTGCTGCGGGCGCGGGCGGCCGAGGGTGCCACCCTGGAAGAGGTCGCGGGCGAGGTGACGATGGAGGACATCGCGGCGCACCTCTACACCAAGGGGCAGCCGGATCCCGACCTCGTCATCCGGACCTCGGGGGAACAGCGGCTCTCGGGCTTCCTCCTGTGGCAGAGCGCGCACAGCGAGTACTACTTCTGCGAGGCGTACTGGCCCGAGTTCCGGCGGGTCGACTTCCTCCGTGCCCTGCGCGCGTACGCCGAGCGGCACCGCCGGTTCGGCACCTGAGCCGGCGTTCCGCCCGGGGGAATCGACCTCAGCGCCACCTTCCCCACCCGAACCCCCCGGTGAGCGCGGGGAGATCGACCTCAGCGCCACCTTCCCCACCTACGCCCGCGACCCGCAGCCACTTCAGCCCCGCCGACACCGCTCGTCCCACCCGCCACAGGCCCCACATGACCGCTGGGTGAACTTCCCCCGACACGCCCGCACCCCGCACCCGGGTGCGTCGATCGGCCGACCTAGTGTGCAAGGGACGCACCGCACCCGCAGGCGTCACGGGAGGCCCGATGGAGCTGGCAGCGACCGTCACCGGTGTGACGGCGAGCCGAGGGGGCCGGTCCCGGTCCCCGCTCCGGCGGGCCCGGTCCCGGTACCCGCACCGACGCTGAGCGCGCACGCGCCCGTGCGGCGCGTGCGTGGAGGAGAGAACGTGGCCATCGACCTCGACCCGACCACCTTCGCCGCCGCCATCCCGGACGGAGCGCCCGACGCGCACGACCCCGCCGACCTGAGCACCCGCACCCGCACCTACGTGCTCGACACGTCGGTCCTGCTGTCCGACCCCCGCGCGATGATGCGCTTCGCCGAGCACGAGGTCGTCCTGCCGGTCGTCGTCATCACCGAGCTCGAGGGCAAGCGCCACCATCCAGAGCTCGGGTACTTCGCCCGATCCGCCCTGCGGTTCCTCGACGACCTGCGCATCCAGCACGGTCACCTCGACCGGCCCATCCCCGTCGGGGACGAGGGCGGCACCATCCACGTCGAGCTCAACCACACCGACCCCAGCTCGCTGCCCGCCGGCTTCCGGCTCGGCGACAACGACACCCGCATCCTCGCGGTCGCCCGCAACCTCGCGAACGAGGGTCGCGACGTGACGATCGTCAGCAAGGACCTGCCGATGCGGGTCAAGGCCTCGGCCGTCGGGCTGGAGGCCGAGGAGTACCGGGCCGAGCTCGCCGTCGAGACCGGGTGGACCGGCATGGCCGAGGTGCAGGTGACGGCCGAGCAGATGGACGCCCTCTACGACAACGGCCGGATCGACGACGTCGAGGTCGGGGACCTGCCCGTCAACACCGGGCTCAAGCTCGCCTCCCCGCGCGGCGGCGGGCTCGGGCGGGTCACGGCCGACCGGCAGGTCCGCCTCGTCCGCGGCGACCGGGACGCCTTCGGCCTGCACGGCCGCTCGGCGGAGCAGCGGATCGCCCTGGACCTCCTCCTCGACCCCGACGTCGGCATCGTCAGCCTCGGCGGCCGGGCCGGGACGGGCAAGAGCGCCCTCGCGCTGTGCGCCGGGCTCGAGTCGGTGATGGAGCGGCGGGCCCAGCGCAAGGTCATCGTCTTCCGGCCGCTCTTCGCGGTCGGCGGCCAGGAGCTGGGCTACCTGCCCGGCAGCGAGCAGGAGAAGATGGGGCCCTGGGCGCAGGCCGTCTTCGACACCCTCGGCGCGATCGTCAGCAAGGAGGTCGTCGAGGAGATCGTCGAACGCGAGATGCTCGAGGTCCTGCCGCTGACGCACATCCGCGGTCGGTCGCTGCACGACGCCTTCGTCATCGTCGACGAGGCCCAGTCGCTCGAGCGCAACGTCCTGCTCACCGTCCTGTCCCGGATCGGCCAGAACTCCAAGGTCGTCCTCACCCACGACGTGGCCCAGCGGGACAACCTGCGCGTCGGTCGGCACGACGGCGTCGCCGCCGTCATCGAGAAGCTCAAGGGGCACCCGCTCTTCGCGCACATCACCCTCACCCGTTCCGAGCGCAGCCCGATCGCCGCGCTGGTCACCGACCTGCTCGAGGGCGTCGAGCTCTGAGGCTCGGCCCGCTGTGAGGCGCGCCACCCCGCGGTTGCGTCGCGGGGTGGCGCGCCCTAATGTCTCGCTTTGGTAACGGGACCCCCTGCCCGTCGCCGACCCCCGACCCGGGTGCTGGTCCCGCCCGGACGATCGTCAGGAGCCCCCTTGCCCCGCTACACCCCGAAGCACGGCGCCCCGCGTCGCCGGACGGTGCCGGCCGTCGTCGGCAAGCCCCTCATCGGGCTCGGTGTCGCTGGTTTCCTCGTTGCCGGCAGCGGCGCCGCGGTCGCCTTCGGGGACGAGGACCTGGTCGGCACGGCTCGCGTCGACGACGCGCCGGCCGCGCGCCCGGCGGCCGCTGGTCGGTCGGTCGAGTCGGTGCTCCTCGACCGTTCCGCGGGCACGGCCTCGCGCGGCGCGGCCCGAGTCGCACAGGTCCCGAGCCCCCAGATCCAGCGCTCTCACCTCGTCGAGGGCTCGACGGCCGCGCGGACCGCGGCGTTCGGCCGGACCACGGCGATCGCGGCGCGGACGAAGGCCGAGGCGAAGCGGTCGCTCGAGAAGAAGGCTGCGGCGCGCACCGCGACCGCCGCCGGGAACGCCAAGCCCAAGGGCACGACGACCCAGACCGCGTCCGCGGCCGCCGAGCGCATCGCGGCGATCCAGGCCGACCCCAAGCCGTACGCCGTCGAGATCATGCACGAGGCGGGCTTCGACGACGGTCAGTGGGCGTGCCTGGAGTCGCTGTGGATCGGCGAGAGCGACTGGCGGTGGGACGCCACGAACCCGTCCTCGGGCGCGTACGGCATCCCGCAGTCGCTGCCCGCGGAGAAGATGGCCGCAGCCGGCCCCGACTGGCGGACCAACCCCGAGACCCAGATGCGCTGGGGCATCCAGTACATCAAGGACGCGTACGGCAGCCCGTGCAACGCGTGGAACGCCTGGAACTCGCGCAACCCCCACTGGTACTGATCGGGCCTGGCCACGGCCGCAGGCGGATCGCGCGCGGTCTCACACCTTCCGCAGCCGGATCCGCGTCACCGCGTGGCGCGCGCCCTTCGTCAGCACGAGGGTGGCCCGGCCCTTCGTCGGCTCGACGTTCTCCCGGACGTTCGGCTCGTTGATGCTCAGCCACACGTCCAGCGCGGTCTCGCGCGCCTCGTCGTCCGACAGCGACGCGTACCGGCGGAAGTAGCTGTTCGGGTCGGAGAACGCCGTCTCCCGCAGCCGGAGGAAGCGCTCGACGTACCAGGTCCGCAGGTCCTCGAGGGAGGCGTCGACGTAGACGGAGAAGTCGAAGAAGTCGCTCACCGCCAGGCCTGTGCGGCCGTCGGCCATGACCCGCGGGGGCTGCAGGACGTTGAGGCCCTCGATGATGAGGACGTCCGGGCGGGCGACCTCGACGAACTCGCCGGGCACGATGTCGTAGACGAGGTGGGAGTACACCGGTGCCCGCACGAGGTCACGGCCAGCCTTCACCTCCGAGACGAACCGCAGCAGGGCCCGGCGGTCGTACGACTCGGGGAACCCCTTGCGGTGGAGGATGCCCCGCCGCTCCAGCTCGGCGTTCGGCAGGAGGAAGCCGTCCGTCGTCACGAGCTCCACGCTCGGGGTGTGCGGCCAGCGGGAGAGCAGCTCCTTGAGTATCCGCGCGGTCGTCGACTTCCCCGCCGCGACCGACCCGGCGACGCCGATGACGAACGGGGTCCGGCCCGGCCGCTCGCCGAGGAACTCGCTCGTGGCCAGGTGCAGGCCGTAGGTCGCCTCGACGTAGAAGTGCAACAACCGCGACAGGGGCAGGTAGACCTCCTCGACCTCGCGCAGGTCGAGCTGGTCGCCGAGCCCGCGGAGCCGCTCGACGTCGGCGGCGTCGAGACTCAGCGGATGGTTCTCCCGCAGGCGCGCCCAGGCCCGGCGGTCGAGGTCCACGTACGGCGAGGGCAGGCTCGAGCCGGTGGGGTGGTGCGGCACGCCGACATCCTGCCTCACGCGGTCGATCGGGCGCGGGAGCCACCGCCGGACTACGCTCGGCCTCATGTGTGGAATCGTCGGATACGTCGGCCGTGACACGGGCAGCACGCCCCTCGACGTCGTCATGGAGGGGCTCGCGCGGCTGGAGTACCGCGGCTACGACTCGGCGGGCGTCGCCCTCGTGACGGAGTCGGGCATCGACCAGCGCAAGCGCGCCGGGAAGCTCGAGAACCTCCGGACCGAGATCGCCGCGCACCCGCTCGCGGCCTCGAGCACGGGCATCGGCCACACCCGGTGGGCCACCCATGGCGGACCGACCGACGAGAACGCCCACCCGCACCTCGGCGGCGAGGACGACGCGCTCGCGCTCGTCCACAACGGGATCATCGAGAACTTCCACCAGCTCAAGGCCCAGCTCCTCGACACCGGTGTCTCGTTCCGTTCCGAGACCGACACCGAGGTCGCGGCCCAGCTCCTGGGCCGGGAGTACGCACGCACGGGCGACCTGACCGCCGCGATGCAGTCCGTCGTCGCCCGCCTCGAGGGCGCGTTCACCCTGCTGGCGGTCCACCGGGACAGCCCCGGGACGATCGTCGCGGCCCGTCGCAACTCCCCGCTCGTCGTCGGTGTCGGGGACGGGGAGATGTTCCTCGGCTCCGACGTCGCGGCCTTCATCGGGCACACCCGGCAGGCGGTCGAGCTCGAGCAGGACCAGATCGTCACGATCACCCCGGAGGGGTACTCGATCGTCGGCTTCGACGGCGCGCCCGGCCAGGGCAAGCCGTACGCGGTGACCTGGGACGCCGCGGCCGCCGAGAAGGGCGGCTACGACACCTTCATGGAGAAGGAGATCCACGAGCAGCCGCACGCGGTGGCCGACACCCTCCTCGGTCGCACCGACGAGGACGGTCGCCTCGTCCTCGACGACATGAGGGTCAGCGAGGACGAGCTGCGCGCGGTCGACCGCATCTACGTCGTCGCGTGCGGCACCGCCGCCTACGCGGGCATGACGGCCAAGTACGCGATCGAGCACTGGACGCGCATCCCCGTCGAGGTGTCGCTGGCCCACGAGTTCCGCTACTGCGACCCGATCGTCGACGAGCGCACGCTCGTCGTGTCGATCAGCCAGTCGGGCGAGACGATGGACACCCTCATGGCGGTCAAGCACGCCCGCGAGCTCGGCGCGCGGACCCTGTCGATCTGCAACACGCACGGCTCGACGATTCCGCGCGAGTCGGACGCGGTGCTCTACACGCACGCCGGCCCGGAGATCGCGGTCGCGTCGACGAAGGCCTTCCTCGCCCAGATCACCGCCTGCTACGTCCTGGGCCTCTACCTCGCACAGCTGCGCGGCGGGACGTACGCCGACGACGCCGCGCAGGTCATGCAGGAGCTGCGGGGGATCCCCGAGAAGATCGAGCAGGTTCTGGGGTCGATGGACCGGGTCGAGGAGATCGCCCGCTTCATGGCCGACACCCGCTCGGTGCTCTTCCTCGGGCGGCACGTCGGGTTCCCCGTGGCGATGGAGGGCGCGCTCAAGCTCAAGGAGCTCGCGTACATCCACGCCGAGGGCTTCGCCGCCGGTGAGCTCAAGCACGGCCCGATCGCGCTCATCGACGCCGGGCAGCCGGTGTTCGTCGTCGTCCCCGGCCCGGACACCCCGCACGAGCTGCACAAGAAGGTCGTGAGCAACATCCAGGAGATCCGGGCCCGCGGCGCGCGCACTCTCGTCATCGCCCAGGACGGCGACACGGACGTCGAGCCCTTCGCGGACGAGGTCATCCGGATCCCGCACACCTCGCCGCTGCTCCAGCCGCTGCTCGCGGTCGTGCCGCTGCAGGTGTTCGCGCTCCACCTGTCGACGGCCAAGGGGCTCGACGTCGACCAGCCCCGCAACCTCGCGAAGTCCGTCACCGTCGAGTGACCGGCACCGGCGTGCCCGGCGCTCTCAGGCCGGGCTGATCGGGCAGGTCCCGGCGCCGAGTGACCCCAGTGTCGCGGTCGTGCGACGGAAGGTCTCGGGCTGGGTCTGCGGGGTCGCCGGTTCGATGACGTGCCCGTCGAGGTCGACCCGCGTCGGGAGGTAGGCCGCCCGGCTCGTCACCGTGCCGTCGGGCTGCTTCGTCAGCGACACCCGGACGAACAGGCCTTCCTGCGTCTCCGGCCGCAGGTCGGGCGACGTGGTCGGTGACTGGTTCGACAGCGAGTTGCCAAGGCCGTAGAAGACGTACCGTCCGGCGATCCGTTCGCAGGGCTGGATGACGTGGACGTGCGTCCCGAGGATGAGGTCGACGTCACCCGAGCGGAGCAGCGCGCGGGCGAGCTCGCGCTGCTGGCCCGTCGGCGCCGTGACGTACTCCGCCCCCCAGTGGAGGCTGGCGACGACGACGTCGGCGCCCTGCGCCCGAGCCGCCCGGGCGTCGGCGCGGATGCCCCTGGCCCCGCGCGCGAGCCACAGCGAGCTGTGCAGCCACGGGGCGTCGGGCGGCGCCTGCGTCGTCGGCTCCCCCTGGTTGATGATCGCGTAGCTGTACGCGAGGTGGGCCACCCGCAGGCCGTTGGCCTCGTGCCAGCCGACGGCGCCGCGCCCGGAGCGGGTCGGTGACGGGCCGGCGTACCGCAGGCCCGCGGACCGCATGACGTGCTGGGTGCCGCGCAGGCCGTCGAGGCCGTGGTCCCACGTGTGGTTGCTCGCGAAGTCGCACCCGTCGTAGCCCGCCCGGCGGAGGGCGGTCGCCATCTCGCGCGGGGTGTTGAAGACCTTCGTCCCCGGCACGGTGAGGTTCGAGTTGTCCGGGGACAGCGGTGTCTCCATGTGGCACAGCGACACGTCAGCGGCCCGGACCCGCGGGGCGATCGCCTCGAAGCTCGGGCCGTAGTCGTACCCCACCCCGCCCGTACGGGCCGCGGCCCCGGCATTGACGGGGGCATGCGCGAGGACGTCACCGGTCGCACCGATCGTCACGGTGGTCGGCGCGCTCGTCCCGTCCGGGGTGGGTTGGTCCGTCGTCGGCGCACCCGGGGTGGACCGGCTGGCGGGGGCGCTGGGGGCTCGGACGTGCCAGCCCCGCACCCGGCGAGCGCGAGCGTTGCCGCTGCCGCCGTGGTCGTGATGAGCGTCCCCAGCCGTTTCATGAGCCACCCCCGTCGTCAAGCCCCCATGAGCGAGGAACCGTACCGACCGTGGCCGTGGGCGTCCGCCGAATCGGTAGCGTCGTGGGGGTGATCACCTCCTTCACCCCCGCTCAGGTCCGCGCCGCCGAGGAGCGGTCGGGAGAAGAGCTGCGCTCCGGCGAGCTCATGCGGCGCGCGGCCGAGGGGCTCGCGGGCGTCGTCGCCGCCCGGCTGCCGGAGGGCACGGGCGAGCCGGGGCGTGTCGTCGGTCTCGTCGGGCCGGGCAACAACGGTGGGGACGTCCTGCACGCGCTCGCCCGGCTCGCGGCGGACGGGCACGACGTGGCCGCGGTCCGTACGGCGACCGCCCACGAGGGCGGGGTCGACGCCCTCCGCCGGGCCGGTGGGGTCCTCCTGGGGGAGGACGCCGGGCCGGACGAGGTCGCCGAGCTCATCGGCGAGGCCGACGTCGTCGTCGACGGGATCCTCGGGATCGGGGGCCGGCCGGGGCTGCCCGAGGTGGCCCGGGCCTGGGTGGCAGCGATCGACGAGGACGCGTGGGTCGTCGCCGCCGACGTGCCGAGCGGGCATGACCCGGACGGATCGGCGCTTCATACCGACGGGGTCTTCGCCGACGAGACGGTGACCTTCGGCGTGCCGAAACCGGTGCATCTGCTCCCCGCGACGTCGGCGGCGTGCGGCGTGCTCACCGTCGTCCCGATCGGGATCGACCTCGAGGACGAGGCCGGCGGCGACGACCGTCCGGTCCCCGCCGTGCGACGGCTGACGCGCGACGACGTGGCGGCGGTGTGGCCCGTGCCCGGACCGGAGGACGACAAGTACACCCGCGGGGTCGTCGGGGTCGTCGCCGGCGGCGAGGGGTACACGGGAGCGCCGCTGCTGACGACCGGTGCGGCCGTGGCCTCAGGGGCGGGGATGGTCCGGTACGTCGGGACGCCGACGCCGGAGGCACTCGTCCGGGCTGCCGTCCCGGAGGCCGTCCACGGCGACGGGAGGGTCCAGGCCTGGGTCGTCGGTCCCGGGCTCGACGTCGCCTCGAGCGCCGCGGGATCGGCGGCGCAGCTCGACGTGGCCCGTGCTGCGCTCGCGAGCGACCTGCCGGTCGTGCTCGACGCGGGCGGGCTCGACCTGCTCGACGGGCCGCGGTCGGCGCCGACGCTCCTCACCCCGCACGCGGGGGAGTGCGCGCGGATGCTCTCCCGGCTCGAGGGAGATGAGGTTTCGGCGGAGGGGGTCGTCGCGGACCGGCTCGGACACGCGCGCCGGCTCGCCCGGGCCACGGGGGCGGTCGTCCTGCTCAAGGGGAGCGCGACGCTCGTCGTCCCGCCGGAGGAGGGCGCCCCGGTCTGGGTCCAGGCGGACGCCCCGGCGTGGCTCGCGACGGCGGGCAGCGGCGACGTGCTCGCCGGGATCCTCGGCACCCTGGCCGCGGCGGGGCTGCCGCTCGACCTTGCCGGGGCGCTCGGCGCCCTCGTCCACGGCGTGGCCGGGGACGACGCGAACCCCTGGGGACCGGTCCGCGCGAGCGCCATCGTCGACCGCCTTCCGGCGACGATCGCCGCGCTCCTCACCCGCTGAGACCGCCCAGCCCTTCCCGCCGACCGAACCGGCTCGTGGTCACCGGATCCGGTGACCACGAGCCGGTTCGGTGTGCGCGAAGGATCGGGCTGCCCGGGCGGCGCGGCCGAGGGCGGGTGCGGTCGGGTCGTAGACTCCCCCACCGATGACCGGACCGATGGAGCTCGCGCCGGACGGGTCGGCGCCGACCGACACCGCCGGGCTCTCCGCGTGGGCGGAGATCGACCTCGACGCGATCGCCGACAACGTCGCCGCACTCCGCGAGCACGCCGGTGGCACCCCCGTCATGGCCGTCGTCAAGGGCGACGCATACGGGCACGGACTGGCCCATTCCGCGCGCGCGGCGCTCGCCCGTGGGGCCTCGTGGCTCGGGGTGGCCCAGGTCGCCGAGGCGCTCGACCTGCGGGCCGCCGGGGTCACCGCGCCGCTGCTGTCGTGGATCCACGTCCCGGGCACCGACCTCGCCCCGGCCGTGCAGGCCGACATCGACCTCTCCGCCGGGCAGCCATGGGCCCTCGCCTCGATGGCCGACGCCGCCCGTGCCACCGGCCGCACCGTCCGCGTCCACCTCAAGGTCGACACCGGCCTGGGTCGTGGCGGGGCGCTCGGCGACGGCTGGACCGAGCTCCTCGCGGCAGCCGCGCCGCTGCGCGCCGAGGGCGCCATCGACATCGTCGGCATCTGGTCCCACCTCGCGTGGGCCGATGCGCCCGACCACCCGACCGTCCGCGCCCAGCGGGAGCGCTTCGTCGAGGCGATCGCCGAGGCCGAGCGGGCCGGCATCCGGCCGCAGGTCCGGCATCTGGCCAACTCCGCCGCCACCCTCACCGACCCGCAGGCCCGCTTCGACCTCGTCCGCCCCGGCCTCGCCGTCTACGGCTTGTCCCCGGTGCCCGATCTCGGCGCCCCGCAGCGGTTCGGGCTCCGCGAGGCGATGCGGCTGCTGGCCCGGTTCAGCTCCGTCAAGGACGCGCCCGCCGGGCAGGGCGTCTCCTACGGCCACGAGTACACGACCCCCGCGGCCACCCGCCTCGGTCTCGTCCCCATCGGGTATGCCGACGGCATCCCGAGGGCGGCGCTCAACGCCGGTCCGGTCGCCGTGCGTGGCACCCGCGCCCGGATCGCCGGCCGGGTGTGCATGGACCAGTTCGTCGTCGACCTCGGTGCCGCGGGCCTCGACGCCGAGCCGGGGGAGGAGCTCGTCCTCTTCGGCCGGGGGGCGGACGACGAACCCACCGCGCAGGACTGGGCGGAGGCGTGCGGCACGATCAACTACGAGATCGTCACGAGGATCGGTCCGCGGGTGCCGCGGGTCCTCGTCGGGACCGCAGGGAGGGAGGACGCCGATGGCTGAGCGGACGCGCAGGTCGCGCACGCCTCGCACGACCCCGAACCCCGTCGGGCGACGCCGCGCGCAGGTGACGGCCGCCTCCGCCGCGGGCATCGGGATCGCCGGTGCCGCCGCGAGCGCGGCCCTCCTGCACCGGGCCTGCACCGACGACCACGGCGTGCCGACCGCCGGTCCGTACGGCATCCGGGCCGACGAGACCCTCACGGTCGTCGCCGAGGACGGGGTGAACCTCCACGTCGAGATCGACGAGCCCGAGCCGGGCGCGACCGACGCCGCGCGGGTCGACGGCGAGGTCCCCACGGTCGTCCTCGCGCACGGCTACACGCTCGACCTCACCTCGTGGGCCTTCCAGCGGGCGGACCTCGCCGCGGCCGGGTACCGCGTCGTCACCTACGACCAGCGCGGCCACGGGCTGTCGGGGGAGAGCGACCGGGAGCGCTGCACGATCGACCAGCTCGGCCGCGACCTGCGCTCCGTCGTCGACCACGTCGCACCGACCGGTCCGCTCGTCCTCGTCGGCCACTCCATGGGCGGGATGTCGGTCGAGTCGTTCGCCGGGCAGTTCCCCGAGGTCGTCGCCGAGCGGGTCGTCGCGGTCGGACTCGTCGCGACGAGCGCAGGAGGCATGGGGTTGGTGACGATCGGCTTGGGCAAGGTCTTCGACAGCGCCTTCCTCCGACTGGGCCCGGGCGTGATGGCGGGGCTGCACCGTCGGCAGCGGCTCTTCGGCGGGCTGCGGCGGCTCGGCCGGGACGTCGAGTACTCGGCGGTGGCTCACTACGGGTTCGGGCGCGGCGCGACGCCCGACATGATCCGCTACACCGCCGACATGATCATGGGCACCCCGCT
>ERZ1023183.44-NODE-44-length-55495-cov-11.083279_pt1 | contig 55495 bp, 52 predicted proteins | sample MGYA00521095_ERZ1023183 | MGnify/ENA primary metagenome ERZ1023183 (study PRJEB32759, sample SAMN07749889) | skin metagenome | biome: transportation; feature: city; material: polyester macromolecule | host: Homo sapiens | place: Hong Kong:TW line | collected... | reverse complement strand
CCTGGCTGACCTACTACAACACTCGCCGACGCCACTCAGCCCTCGCAGGCCTCCCACCGACCAGCCGTCTGTCATGAACGTCTCTGCCAGGTACATCTAGGAGCGAGGCTCGTGCGGCGCGTCGTCGGGACCGAGGGTCGGATCCTCACCGGCGCTCAACCGGTCCCAGTCGGTGCCCACCCGCTCGCCGCGCGCGCCTGCGGTCACGGTGGTCGGGGAGTCGTAGCGAGAGGAGAGCCCCGACCACGACTGCAGCCCCAGGGTGGCAGCCGCAGCCGCGAGGAGAGCGAGCGCGCCGACGGCGAGCGCGGCCCACGGGGTCCACGTCAGCCGGTGGCCGGTCGTCCCCACCTCGCCCGTGATGCCGCTGAGCGCCGCGGCGCGGACGGACAGGGCCGATCCGGGGTCGAGGACGACGTCGGCGACGAGGGCGACCAGGCCCAGGGCGCCGGCCCACATCGCGAGGACGCCGAGGATCCGGCCGATCCGCCCGGTCGTCGCGGCGGCGAGCGCCCCGGCCGCGAGGAGCAGCGCGAGACCGACGAGGCCCGGCGCAGCCTCGGACCCCGTCACCTCGACGGCGCCACCGCCGGGGACCCCGGCGGTGGCGCCGATGGTCCCGGTCGCCCACGGCTGACGGGCGAGGGCGAGGACGGCCAAGGCGGACACGGCCGCGGCCATGACGACGCTGCCGCGGGAGGTCAGTCGACGCCTCATCCTGGGGCCCCGTGCGCAGGGACGATCGCCCGGGCCGTCGCGACCGCCCGGAGCGCCGCCCGGGCCTTGTTCCGGCACTCCTGCTCCTCGAGGACGGGCACCGAGTCGGCGACGATCCCCGCGCCGGCCTGGACGTGGGCGACGCCGCCGACGACGAGGGCCGTCCGGATGGCGATCGCCATGTCCATGTCGCCGTGGACGTCGAAGTAACCGACGACGCCGCCGTACAGCCCGCGGCGGCTCTTCTCGTACCGCTCGATGAGGGCGAGCGCCCGCGGCTTCGGCGCCCCCGACAGCGTGCCTGCGGGGAAGGTCGCGGCGAGCACGTCGTAGGCAGTGACCTCGGGCCGCATCGTGCCGACGACGGTGGACTCCAGGTGGATGACGTGGCTGTAGGAGCGGGTCCGCATGAGCTCGACGACCTCGACCGTGCCGGCCTCGCACACCCGTTGCAGGTCGTTGCGGCCCAGGTCGACGAGCATGACGTGCTCGCTGCGCTCCTTGGGGTCGGCGAGGAGCTCGTCGGCCAGCTGCTGGTCGTGCCCGGGGGTCTTCCCGCGTGGCCGCGTCCCGGCGATGGGGTGGGTCGTCGCCCGGCGCTCCGAGACGGTGACCAAGGCCTCCGGGGAGGAGCCGACGACGTCGTACGTCGAGCCGTCGGGGTGCTCGAGCCGGACGAAGTACATGTACGGGCTGGGGTTGCTCACCCGCAGCGCCCGGTAGACCTCGAGCCCGTCGACGGGGCACGGCAGCGAGAACCGCTGGGACAGGACGACCTGGAAGACCTCGCCGGCGCGGATGTCCTCCTTGGCCGCCTCGACGACCGCGTGGAACTCCTCCGGGGTCGTGTCCCCGACGATCTCCGCCTCCGCGGCCGCGAGCTGGTCGGGGTCGACGACGGCGACCGTGCTCGGCGCGGGCTGCGCGAGCCGCTCGACCATCGCGTCGAGGCGGCGGCAGGCGTCGGCGTGGGCCCGCTCTACCCCCGTCGGGGCGTCGTCGGTGTTGATCGCGTTGGCGACGAGCAGGACGGTGCCGCTCGCGTGGTCGAGCACGGCGACGTCGGTCGCGAGGACGAGGCCGAGCTCGGGGACGTCGAGCACGGGCGGCAGGTCGGCCGGCACGCTCTCCCAGCGCCGGACCACGTCGTAGGTGATCGCCCCGACCAGCCCGGCGGTGAACGGGGGCAGTCCCTCGATCCGGTCCGTCGCGAGCGCCTCGAGCGTGCCGCGCAGGACCTCCGTCGGCTCTCCCTCGGTCGGCACCGAGGCCGGCGGGCGGCCGAGCCACACCGCCTGGCCGTCGCGCTCGGTGAGCGTCGCGGACGACGCGGCGCCGATGATCGAGTACCGGCCCCACATCCCGTCGTGCTCGGCGGACTCGAGCAGGAACGTCCCGGGGCGTCCCTGGGCGAGCTTGCGGTACAGGGACACCGCGGTCTCCCCGTCGGCCATGAGACGGCGGACGACGGGGATCACACGACGACCCGCGGCGAGGACCTCGAAGGTGTCCCGCGTCGGCCAGGTCGTGCCGAGCGGCAGGGCGGGGACGGCGGTCATGCGCGGACCTCGCTCGACCCGGCCACGGGCGCCGACACCGGCAGCGCACCGGCGTCGAAGCACGTCCGCGCCCCGGTGTGGCAGGCCGCGCCGACCTGCTCGACCCGGACGAGCAGCGCGTCGCCGTCGCAGTCGAGGGCCACGGAGCGCACGTGCTGGACGTGGCCCGAGGTGTCCCCCTTGCGCCAGTACTCCTGCCGGCTGCGGGACCAGAACGTCACCCGGCCGCTGGTCAGGGTGCGGTGGAGGGCCTCGTCGTCCATCCACCCGAGCATGAGGACGTCACCGGTGTCGTGCTGCTGGACGATCGCGGCGACCAGTCCCGCGTCGTCGCGCTTGAGACGAGCGGCGATCTCGGGGTCGAGGGGGGAGCTGGGAACGGGTCGGTCGGGCACCGGCCCATTGTGCCGGGCTCAGTTGTGGCGCTGCTGGGACGCCCACGACGCGTGCAGCGCCGAGTAGCGACCCCCGCGCCCGACGAGGTCGGCGTGCGGGCCCTGCTCGACCACGACGCCCCCGTCCATGACGACGACGGTGTCGGCCGCCTCCGCCGTCGACAGCCGGTGGGCGATGGCGATCGAGGTGCGCCCGCGGGTCAGGGAGCGCAGGGCGCGAGCGATCCGCAGCTCGGTCCCGGGGTCGACCGCCGAGGTCGCCTCGTCGAGGACGAGGAGGTCGGGGTCCGCGACGGCGGCGCGGACGATGGCGACGAGCTGGCGCTCCCCCGCCGAGAGCGCCTCGCCCCGGGGGCCGACCCGGGTCGCCAGGCCCGCCGGGAGGCTCGCGAGCCAGTCCCCCAGGCCCAGGTCGTCGACCGTCGCGCGGATCTGCGCGTCGGACGCCTCGGGTGTCCCGAGCCGGACGTTCGCGGCGAGGGTTACGTCGAGGAGGAAGCCCTCCTGGGGGACGAGGACGACCCGTTCGCGCAGCGAGGAGAACCGGATGTCGCGCAGGTCGACCCCGTCGAGCAGCACCCGCCCCTGCGTCGGGTCCATGAGCCGGGTGACGAGCTTGGCGATCGTGCTCTTGCCCGAGCCCGTCTCACCGACGATGGCGATGCTGTGCCGCGCCGGGATCGTCAGGTCGACGTCGTGGATGACGTCGGGACCGCCCGGGTAGGCGAAGCGGACCCGTTCCAGGCGCACGTCCACCGGGCCGCGCGCGAGCTCCCGGCCGGCCGGCCCGGGGTCGGCGACGTCGGCGGGGGTGTCGATGATCTCGATCACCCGTCGCCACCCGGCGACGGCGTTCTGCAGCTCGTTGAGGATCTCCGTCGCCTGCTGCACGGGCATCGTGAAGAGGTTGACGAGGAAGAGGAAGGCGAGCAGCTCGCCGAGGGTCATCCGACCGTTCGCGGCGAGCCACGTGCCGACGCCGAGCACGAGCGCGAGCGTCGCACCCGTGACGAGCTGGCCGGAGCTGAAGGCGACCGACGAGCGGACGTGCGCGGAGACCGCGGCGCGGCGGTGCTCCTCGACGGCGGCGTCGATGCGCCGGGCCGTCCGCTCCTCCACACCGTGGGCCCGGATCGTGCTCGCGCCGAGGACCGACTCCCCGATGGCCCCGAGCATGTCCCCCACCCGCTCCCGGACGGCCGTGTAGGCCGACCCCAGCCGGACGTGCATCCGGCGGACGACGAGCGCGAGCGGGACGAAGCACACCCAGACCACCGCGGTGAGGGTGGGGCTGTAGACGAGCATGAGGACCGTCGAGACGAGGATCTGCCCAAGGCTGACGATGAGGATGATCCCGCCGAACTGGACGAACTGGCTGATCGTGTCGACGTCCGAGGTCACCCGGGAGACCATCGACCCGCGCCGCTGGGAGTCCTGGGTGAGGACCGAGAGGTCGTGGACGTGCCGGAAGGCCTTCCGGCGCAGCGTGGACAGCCCCGACTCCGAGGCCGTGAAGAGCCGGACGTTGACGAGGTACGCGCACAGGCCGGTGATCGCGACGACGAGCCCGGCGACGAGGATCATCCGCCACACGAACGCCGGGTCGGGTCCCCCGGCCCCGGCCAGGCCACGGTCGGTCGTCTGCTGGACGGCGACGGGGATGACGACCCGACCGACCGTCATCACGGCGGCGAGCAGGAGGGTCACGGGCAGGCCGTGGCGCAGCTCGGGCGAGAGCGCCAGACCCCGGCGGAGGATGTCGAGGGTCGACCGCTGCGGCGCGGGGCGCGCCCCCTCGGGGAGGTCGTGCGTGGCGGGCGTGGCGCTCATCGGGCCTCCTGCGCTGCTCGTGCGTAGGCGGTGACGAGGTCCCGGTAGCCCGCGCAGCGGGCCATGAGCTCGACGTGGGTCCCTCGGTCGCGCACCCGACCCTCCTCGAGGTAGACGATCTCGTCGGCGAGCGCGATCGTCGCCATCCGGTAGGCGACGAGCACGACCGTCGACCGGTGGGTGTCGGCGGCGAGCCCGCGGAGGATCTCCTGCTCGACGGCGGGGTCGATCGCGCTCGTCGCGTCGTCGAGGACGAGCAGCCGCGGCTTCCGGACGAGCGCGCGGGCGAGGGCGATGCGCTGCCGCTGGCCCCCGGAGAGGGTCGCACCCTTCTCGCCGACGACCGTGTCGAGGCCGGCGGGCAGGGCGGCGACGAAGCCGTCCGCCCGGGCGAGCCGGAGCGCCGCCAGGACGGCGTCGTCGGACACGTCCTCACCGAGCGTGACGTTCTCGCGGACGGTGTCGTCGAAGAGGAACGCCTGCTGCGGCACGAGGGCACTCACCGACGAGGTCACCCCCCGTTCGAGGGCACGCACGTCGACGCCGTCCCACGCGACCTCGCCGGCGGTCGGGTCCATGAGCCGGACGACCAGCGTCGCCAGGGTCGACTTCCCCGCGCCGGTGGGCCCGACGACGGCGAGGGTCGTCCCGGCCGGCACGTCGAGGGTGACGTCGGTCAGGGCCTCGCGGCGAGTCGGCGCCGACGCCCCGTCCGCACCGTCCTCCCCCACGCTCGACGTGCCGCCGGACGTCGGCACCACGGCGGCGTGCTCGGGTGCCGTCCCGAGGTCGTCGCGACCGGTGTCGACGTGGCGGAAGCTCACCCCCGTCAGGCGGACCGCGACCGGTCCCTCACCCGGAAGCACGGCGCTGCCGTAGGTCATCTCCCCCGTCGCGTCGAGCACGGCGGCGACCCGGTTCCACCCGACGACCGAGCGCGGCAGCTCGCCCAGCACCCAGCCGAGCGCCCGGACGGGGAAGGCGAGCACCGACACGAGGTAGGCGACCTGGACGACCTCCGCCGGGCCGATCGACCCGGACGCGACGCGCTGGGTGCCGACGGCGAGCACGAGGAGCGTCCCGACGGTCGGGATGGCCTCGATGACCGGGTCGAAGATCCCGCGGGTCCGACCGACGGCGATGTTCGCCTCGCGCAGCGCGTCCGCGGAGCGGCCGAACCGCGCGCCCTCCTCGTCCTCGGCCCCGAGCGTCTTGACGACCATCCCGGCCTCGAAGGACTCGTGGGCCACCTCGCTCACGGCGGCGCGCCGCTCCTGGGCGAGGGTCGCCCGGGGGGACATGAACCGCTGGAAGACGGCGTTCGCGGCGAGCAGCCCCGGGAAGACGACCAGCCCGATGGCGGCCATGGTCGCGTCGACGAGGAACATCTGGACGACGCCCGTGACGAGCATGACGACGACCCCGAGGGCCATCGGCAGCGGCATGAAGATCTGCCACGTCGACTCGACGTCGGCATTGGCGTTCGACAGCAGCTGGCCGGAGGGGTGGCGGTGGTGCCATGACAGCGGCAGCCGCTGGTACTGGCGGGTGACCTTGCGTCGGTAGTCGGCAGCGACCCCGAAGGTCGTCATCGACCCCGCGATCCGCCGGGCGAGGACGCCGACGGTGGTCACGACGACGACGGCGAGGACGGTCCCGACGATCCGGGCGACCCCGGCGGCGCCGATGGACCCCGCGGAGACGGCCGGCTGCACCTCGTGCTCGACGACCCGTCCGATGACCCACGCCATGAGCGCCGTCGCGACGCCGTAGACGACGCTGCCGAGCACGGACACGGCGAAGGGCCACGGCCGGTGCCGCACACCACGGGCGATGATGCGCGCGCCCGCGGCGATGGTGGGGCGTTCGGCCACGGGGGCTCCTCGGCATGGGGTCGGTCGGACGTGCACCGCGCAGTCTCACACTTTGCCCCGACGCGCACGCAGGGGCATGCTCGACCCATGACGACCGCTGCCGCCGAACGCCGCGCCCTGTGCGAGACCCTCGACCGGGTGGGGGGCGACGCACCGACACTCTCCGGTGACTGGGACGCGGCCCACCTGGCCGCGCATCTCGTCGTGCGGGAGTCCCGACCGCTCGACATGCTCGGCATCGTCGTGCCCGCCCTCGCCGGCCGGACCGAGCGGGCCACACGGCGCCTGGCGACGACGACCCCCTTCCCGGCGCTCGTCGAGCGGGTGCGCACCGGCCCGCCGACCTGGCACCCCGCCCGTCTCCGCGTCGTCGACGACGCGATGAACCTCGTCGAGATGTGGGTCCACCACGAGGACGTGCTGCGGGCCGGGACCGGGGCGACCCGCCGGACCGTCGACGAGCAGAGCCAGAAGCAGCTGTGGGCCGCGCTCAGGCGGATGGGCCGTCTCCTGGGCCGCTCGGCGCCGGTCGGGATGATTCTCGACTCGGGGCACGGCAGGATCACCGCGAAGGACGGCAAGGGGGGTCGGAGCGTCACCGTCCACGGCACGCCCGGCGAGCTCCTCCTCTTCGCCTTCGGGCGTCAGTCCGTGGCCGACGTCGAGCTCGACGGCAGTCCCGCCGACATCGCGGCGCTGCGGACCGCCGACCTCGGGATCTGAGGCCGCGGTCCCGAGGGGCCCGGAGTCAGCCCGCCGACACCCCGCGACGGACGGGGTGACCGGCCGCGGCGAGCGCGTCCTTGACGCCGGGGATCGCCAGCTCACCGAAGTGGAAGACGCTCGCGGCGAGCACCGCGTCCGCCCCCGCGTCGACGGCGGGCGCGAAGTGCGCCAGCTCCCCCGCCCCGCCGGAGGCGATGACCGGGACGTCGACGGCGGCCCGCACGAGCCGGATGAGCTCCAGGTCGAAGCCCGCCTTCGTCCCGTCGGCGTCCATCGAGTTGAGCAGGATCTCCCCCGCGCCGCGCCGGGCCGCCTCCGCGCACCACTGGACCGCGTCGATGCCGGTCCCGCGCCGGCCGCCGTGGGTCGTCACCTCGAAGCCGCCGCCCGGGTCGACCCGACCGTCGGCCGCGCGCCGGCGGCGGACGTCGGCCGACAGCACGAGGACCTGAGCGCCGAACCGGGCGGCGATCTCGTCGATCACCTCGGGCCGTGCGATCGCCCCGGTGTTGATGCCGACCTTGTCGGCGCCGGCCCGGAGCAGACGGTCGACGTCGGCCACCTCGCGCACCCCGCCGCCGACGGTGAGCGGGATGAACACCTCCTCGGCGGTCCGCGCGACGACGTCGTAGGTCGTCGCACGCTCGCCGCTGCTCGCGGTGACGTCGAGAAAGGTCAGCTCGTCCGCGCCCTCGCGGCCGTACCGTCGGGCCAGCTCGACGGGGTCCCCCGCGTCGCGCAGGCCGGCGAAGTTCACGCCCTTGACGACCCGGCCCTCGTCGACGTCGAGGCAGGGGATGACCCGGACCGCGACCCGGTTCGGGGCGGGGTCGGCCGGCGGCTGGGCTGCGGAGGTCACGGCGGGATCGTAGGGCCTGACCTACGATCCGCGGGATGACGACCCCTCCCGCGGACGAGGCGGCACGCCGGCGCGCACTCTGCGCCGTGGTGGACCGGGTGGCACTCCGGGCGCGGGCACGGGAGCTCGTCCTCGTCGACGGCCGCAGCGGCGCCGGGAAGTCGTCGTTGGCCGACGACCTGCGGGACCTCCTCGACGCGACGGGGCGGGCCGTGGCGCTCGTGCGGATGGACGACGTCTACCCCGGGTGGACCGGGCTCGCCGCAGCCGCGTCGGAGGTCTCGACCCGGCTCGTCCGCCCGTTCCTGTCGACCGGCGTGGGGTGCCACGGCACGTGGGACTGGCAGCAGTCCACGCCCGGGTCACCTCGGACGACGCCGCCGGGGGCCGACCTCCTCCTGCTCGAGGGGTGCGGGTCGAGCAGCCACGTCCGCGACCTCGACCCCGTCGTCGTCTGGCTCGAGGCGCCCGAGGCGACGCGGCTGCAGCGGGCGATCGACCGGGACGGCCCGGAGTACGCGCGGTGGGCGCGCGTCTGGTCGGCCCAGGAGGACGCGGTGCTGCGTGGCCCCCTCCCCGGGGACCTGGTCCTGCAGACCTGAGGACTCAGTCCCCGTCGTGGATCCGGCCGGTGCGGCTGGCCACGACCGTCGCGAGCCGGCGCACCTCGGCACGACCCCGTTGCCCGTCCGCGCGCTGCGCACCCATGACGGCGATCTCGTCGCCGTCGACGAGGTCGAGCCGCGGCCACGGCGCACCGCTGGGCAGGCGGACCTGCTCGATCCGGTCCCAAGGGACCGTCGTCGTGAGGAACAGGTTGCGCACGACGAGGCCTCTGTCGGTCGGGGTCGCGCGGATCATCGCGTACCTCAGCAGGAACGCCGCGATCATCAGACCGATGACGATGGTCCCGAAACGGTCCGCGGGGCCGAACGCGCCCCCGGCCTCAGGGCCCGGGACGAGCAGGGCGACGCCGCCGAAGACGACGAGCGTCGCGACGGTGGCGATGATCGCCGTCGTCCGTCCGCGGCGCGGCACGAAGGGCGCCTCGTCGACGCCGGGCACCTCCCCCGGCGCGATCTCGTGCAGGCCCGGGCCCGGGTGCCTGCTGCCGGGGCTCACAGCCGGCACGCGGTGATGTCGGTGACGAGGATCGCCCGGGCCCCGAGCTCGTACAGCTCGTCCATGATCGCGTTCGTGCCCCGACGCGGGACCATCGCGCGCACGGCGACCCAGTCGGGGTTCTGCAGCGGGGAGACGGTGGGCGACTCGAGCCCCGGCGTGATCGCGCACGCACGGTCCACGAGCGCGGCCGGGCAGTCGTAGTCGAGCATGACGTAGGTGCGCGCAGTGACGACGCCGGTGAGGCGCCGGACGAGGACGTCGATGGCCGCCTGCTCGCTCGACGCGGGATCGCGGATGAGGACGGCCTCGCTGCGCAGGATCGGGTCGCCGAAGACCGTGAGGCCCTGGTTGCGCAGCGTCGTGCCCGTCTCGACGACGTCGGCGATGACGTCCGCGACGCCGAGGGTGATCGCGGTCTCGACCGCGCCGTCGAGGCGAACGACCTCGGCCTCGACCCCGTGCTCGGCCAGGTGGGCTCGGACCAGTCCCGCGTAGGAGGTCGCGATGCGCCGCCCCGCGAGGTCCGAGACGTCCGAGGCGTCCCCGGGCACCCCGGCGAAGCGGAACGTCGAGCGCCCGAACCCGAGCGGGAGCGCCTCGATCGCGTCGCTGCCGGAGTCGAGGAGGAGGTCGCGGCCGGTGACCCCGGCATCGACCGTGCCCGCGCCGACGTAGACGGCGACGTCCCGCGGACGGAGGTAGAAGAACTCGACACCGTTGTCGGCGTCGGTGACGACGAGCTCCTTGCTGTCGCGGCGGACGCGGTAGCCCGACTCCCTGAGCATGGCGACGGCGGGTTCGGACAGGGAGCCCTTGTTCGGGACGGCGATGCGCACGGCTGGCCTCACAGGTGGGTGTAGACGTCGGCGAGGTCCAGGTCGTTGGCGATCATGAGGACCTGGAGGTGGTACAGCAGCTGGCTGATCTCCTCCGCGGTGCGCTCGCGGCCCTCGTGCTCGGCGGCCATCCACACCTCGGCCGCCTCCTCGACGACCTTCTTGCCGATCGCATGGGTGCCCGCGTCGAGGGCGGCCACGGTCCCGGACCCGGCGGGCCGCGTCCGGGCCTTCTCGGACAGCTCGGCGAACAGCTCGTCGAAGGTCTTCACGGGCACCGAGGGTACGTCCGCGGGCGGGCACGCCGTCGGCGGGGTTCGCCGGCTGGACGGGCGCCGGCCCTCAGTGCGCGTGCGCCGTCGCGAGGGCGCGCAGCTCGTCGACCGCGGCGGCAGCGTCCTCCGCGCCGTACACGGCCGACCCGGCGACGAAGACGTCGGCGCCCGCCTGCGCGCACTGCTCGATCGTCCGGGCCGAGACCCCGCCGTCGACCTGGACCCAGACCTGTCCGCCGTGGCGCCGGACGGACTCGCGGACCGCGGCGACCTTCGGCATCTGGTCGGCCATGAACGACTGCCCGCCAAACCCCGGCTCGACCGTCATGACGAGGACCATGTCGAGCTCGGGCAGGAGCTCCTCGTACGGCGCCCAGGGGGTACCCGGCTTGAGGGCCATGCTCGCCCGGGCGCCCGCGGCCCGGATGTCCCGGGCCAGCCGCCGCGGGTCGGCCGCGGCCTCGACGTGGAAGGTGACGCTCTGGGCGCCGGCCGCGGCGTACGGCGGGGCCCAGCGGTCGGGGTCCTCGATCATCAGGTGGCAGTCGATCGGGATCGGCGACACCGCGACGAGGGACTCGACGACGGGCAGGCCCAGCGTGAGGTTGGGCACGAAGTGGGCGTCCATGACGTCGACGTGGGCCCAGTCGGCGTTGCCGATGGCCCGCAGCTCGGCCTCGAGGTTGGCGAAGTCGGCGGAGAGGATGCTCGGGGAGATCTGCACGGGCGCCAAGGGTAGGTCCTCGTCCGGGCGGCGCGTCAGGCCGTGTGGATCGCGAGCACGTTCCCGACGGTGTCGTCGATCTCGAAGTGCAGGCCCAGGTGGTCCTTCGTCAGGTGCTCGTGGAAGGTGACCCCGAGCCGACCGAGCCGGTGGTACTCCGACTCGGCGTCGTCCACGGCGAGCATGACGACGGCGCTCTTGCGGGAGTACACCTCCTCGGCGGCCGCGCGGATCTCGGGGCGGTCGCGCGGTTCGAGCGAGATCTGGCACCCGCCGGTCGGGTCGTCCGGCGGCCCGACGACGTACAGCTCGTGCTCCGGCGCGACGAGCACGTCGACGAAGCCGAGGACCTGCGTGTAGAACCGGTGGGCCCGGGCCGGGTCGGTGACGTGGATCGCCGTGAGGAGGACGCGCACGCCCCGACCCTACGCGCGCCGCCGGAGGAGGGCGACGAACATGCCGTCCGTCCCGTGGACGTGGGGCCACAGCTGGGCCGCTGGCCCTGATCCGGTGGCGGCCACCGGCTCGCCCGCTGCGTCCCGCAGGAACGCGCGGGCGTCCAGCTGCTCGACGTCGTCACGGCGCTTGAGCACGTCCCGGACCACGAAGGTCGTCTCCTGCAGGTGGGGGCTGCACGTGGCGTAGGCCACGACCCCGCCGGGCACGACCGCGTCGAGCGCGCTGCGCAGCAGCTCCCGCTGCAACGGGGCGAGCGCGACGACGTCGTCGGGCGACCGGCGCCAGCGCGCCTCGGGGCGCCGCCGCAAGGCCCCGAGGCCGGTGCACGGGGCATCGACGAGGACCCGGGAGTACCGGCCCGCCTCCTGCGCCCCGAACTCCCGGCCGTCGCCCGTGCGGACCTCGATCCGGCGGCCGCGGGCGGCGGCGTGGGCCGTGAGCGGCTCGAGCGTCGAGCGGACGAGGTCCGCACGGTGAGGAGCGATCTCGTTCGCGACGAGGTCCGCGCCGCGCTCGGTCGCGAGCGCGCCGAGCAGACCCGCCTTCCCGCCGGGCCCGGCGCACAGGTCGAGCCACGTCCCCTCGGGCACGCCCTCGGCCAGCGGCACGTCGACGAGCGCGAGCGTGAGGAGCTGGGAGCCCACGTCCTGGACGGCCGCCCGGCGCTCGCGCACAGCGGCGATCTCACCGGGCGCGCCCGTCGGCAGGACGGCACCGACCCGCGACAGCGTGCTCGGCTGCGCCCCTGCGGCGACGAGCTCTGCGATGGTCGCCAGGCCGGGGCGGGCCACGAGGTCGACCCGGGCCGGGTCGTTGTCGGCCGCCAGGAGCGACTCGAGCACCGCGTCGGCGTCCGCCTTGGTCGCCGCGCCGTGCCCCAGCAGCGCCTGGCGAAGCGCGGTGACGATCCACGTCGGATGGGAATGGACGAGGGCGAGCCGCGGCGACCCCTCCCGCTCCCCGACGACGGCCGCCACCCAGGCGTCCCGGTCCCGCTCACCCACGCGGTGCAGGACCGCGTTCACGAGCCCGCTCGCCCCCACGCCCGTGACCTCCCGAGCCAGCGCCACGGTCTCGTCGGCGGCGGCGTGGATCGGTACGCGCATCCCGAGGACCTGGTGGACGCCCAGGCGCAGGACGTCGAGGACGGGCGGGTCGATGCGGCCGGTCGGGCGACCCGCGGCGATCTCGACGACGGCGTCGTAGAGCCCCCGCATGCGCAGGGTGCCGTACGCGAGCTCGGTGGCGAAGGCGGCGTCGCGCCCGCTCAGGCGGTGGCGACGCAGCAGCTGCGGGAGCTCGAGGTTGGCGTACGCGCCCTCGTCGACGGCGCGCAGCAGGTCGTACGCGGCGCGCCGCGCCGGGTCGCCGCGTCGGCGGCGGTGGGCGGGCGCGGTGCGGCTGCGGGCGGGTCGGCGGGGTCCACGGGAACGGTCGTTCACGCGTCCTCCCCCATGCGTTCGCCCGCGTCGACGCGCACGCCCCGCGCCCAGGCGGCCGCGTCCATCTCCTTCTTCCCGTGCGCCCGGACGAGCCCGAGCCGGACGGGGGTCGTCCCCGTCCCGACGTGGACGGCGTTCTTCCCCGCGACGATCTCACCGGGTGCGAGCGGGGTGCCGTCGGGCAGCCCGTCGAGCGTCGGCTCCACGGGTCCGAGCTTGATCCGCTCACCACGGAAGGTCGACCACCCCCCGGGCACCGGGGTGCACCCCCGGATGAGACGGTCGATCGCGACGGCCGGGAGGCGCCAGTCGACGCGGGCGTCGTCGGCCTCCACCTTGGCCGCGTACGAGACCCCGTCGGCGGGCTGCGGCCGGGCCTGGACGGTCCCGTCCTCGATCGCGTCGAGCGTCCGGACGAGCAGCGGCGCTCCGGCCACCGCCAGTCGTCCCAGGAGGTCGCCCGCGGTGTCCCGGGGGCCGATCGCCTCCGTCATCACGCCGAGGACGGGCCCGGTGTCGAGGCCCTCCTCGATGACGAAGGTGCTCGCTCCCCCCAGGTCGTCCCCGGCGATGATCGCGCGCTGGACCGGCGCGGCGCCCCGCCAGGCGGGCAGGAGGGAGAAGTGCAGGTTGATCCACCCGTGGGTGGGCACGTCGAGGAGGTCGCGGGGCAGCAGCTGCCCGTACGCGACGACGGGCGCGCAGTCCACGTCGAGCGCTGCGACGTCGGCGACGAGGGCCGGGTCGCGGCCGCTCGCCGGGGCGAGGACGGGCAGCCCGACCTCGCGGGCGACCTCGGCGACGGGCGAGGGGCGCAGGCTCCGGCCCCGCCCGGCGCGGGCGTCGGGGCGGGTGAGGACGGCGACGACCTCGTGCCGGGAGTCGAGGAGGGCGCGGAGGCTGGGGACGGCGACCTCTGGGGTGCCCGCGAACAGGAGACGCATCGGCCGGAGTCTAGGCCGTCCGCGCCCGTCGGCCCCGCGCTCAGGCCGTCCCCGACGGTGGCTCGACGACGACCCGCACCGGATGGGCCACCTTGTCCGCCGCCTCCCGGCGGCGGATCGCAGCCAGCCGGTCGACCATCACAGGAGCCGCGGACCACGGCGCCTGCAGCAGGAGCCGGGCCGGGTCACCCGGCAGCGGTCCGAGGACGGTGACACCTGCTGCGGGGTCGAGCCCCTGGGTGAGCATCGCCGCGTGCCGGGCGAGGGCGTCGTCCGGGCCGGTGACGACGGCTCCCCACGCCGCCGGCGTCAGGCCGAGCTCGGCCCGCTCGGCGAGCTCCCGTTCGGCGAACCAGCGGGGGGCGACCCGGACGAGCGCCTCGACCGCCGGAAGCGTCACGTGCGTCGGCGCGCCGCAGAGGACGACCTGACCGCCCGCCTCCCGGCCGCGCGTCAGGGCCTGCGCCGCGGTCCATCGCCGGAGGGCCTCCTCGGCGGCCCGCAGGTCGGGACGATCGAGGAGCGCCCACGCGTCGAGCAGGAGCGTCGCCGCGTACCCGCCGTCGGCCACGGGTTCGGCGCCCGGGGTCGCGATGACGAGCGCTGGCTCGTCCGGGACCGTCGCCCGCACCTCGCCCGCCCCCGAGGTGATCACCGGGACGCCGGGGAAGGCCCGCCCGAGCTCCTCGGCCGTCCGACGGGCGCCGACGACGGTGGCCCGCAGCGCATCCGCCCCGCAGGCGGTGCACCGGTGGCTGGGGGCGGCCTGCGCGCACCACCGGCAGGCGGGCACGGCGCCGGGGGCGGGGATCGCCAGCGGTCCGCCGCAGCGGGCGCACCGCGCGGGCACGCGGCAGGCGGCGCACGCGACGGACGGGACGTAGCCGCGGCGGGGCACCTGGACGAGGACGGGCCCGCGGGAGATCGCCTCCTTGGCCGCGCGCCAGGCGGCCCCGGGGAGGTGCGCCCGCGCCGCCGGTCCGTCCCGTTCGGCGTCGTGACCCTCCCCCGCGACGCGCACGGGCGCCGCACTCCCCCGGCCGTCCGGGTGGTCGACCGGGCGCAGCACACCGGAGTGCACGAGGCGGGCGACGTCCGTCGTCACCGTGAGCCCGGCCGCCAGGACCGCCGCGCCCTCCGCCCGGGCGCGGGCGAGCAGGACCTCCCGGACGTGCGGGTAGGGCGCACGTGGCTCGGCGTGCAGGTCGTCGCCGTCGTCCCACCACGCGACGAGTCCGAGATCGGCGACCGGCGCGAACGCCGCGGCCCGCGCTCCGACGGCGACCCGCACGTGACCCCGCAGCACCTTCAGCCACGCGGTGTACCGGGCCTGGGGTCCCTGGTCGGCGGTGAGGACGACGTGGGCGTCTGGGCCGAGGCGCTCCTCGATCGCCGCGGAGACCCGGCGCACGTCCCGGGCGTCGGGAACGACGACGATGCTTCCCCGTCCCGAGGCGGAGGTCGCAGCGACGGCGGCCGCGAGCCCGGCCGGCCAGCTGCCCGCGGGGCCGGCGACCGGAGCGACCGCCCACGAGGCGCCCGGGGAACCGCCGGACCGCAGGTGCGCCAGGAGCGCCGCCCCGGCCGGGTAGGCGGCCCACACCGCGTCGGCGGCGTCGGCGGTGGCGGGCGCCGGAGCCGGTGCAGTCGGGGGGTCGCCCTTCGCGTCGAGCGCCGCCTCGGCGCGGGCGTGCCGGGGCGGGACGGCCAGCCGCAGGACGTCTCCGACCGTGCCGGCGTACCGGCCCGCGATCTCCGTGGCGACCGCGAGGATCGCCGTGGTGAGGACGGCCTCGGGCGAGCGCACCGCGCGGATCGGCGTCAGACGGCCTCCGTGCTCGGGTACGGCACGGCGTTCCACGACGTACCCGGGTCGGTCGCGCCCGGCGAAGCGCACCGCGACGCGGCACCCGGGGACGACCTGGTCGTCGAGCTCAGCGGGGATCGCGTACTCGAACGACCGGTCCAGGTGCGCCAGCCCCGTGTCCACGAGCACCGCGGCGACGGGGCCGGCCGGTGTCGTCGTCACGCCGGCGAAACTACCCCGGTCGACCGACAGCCCCCGCGGACGCCGGAAGCGCCGACCCCTCGAGGGGATCGGCGCCTCCGGGACGACCGTGCAGCCGGGTCAGCCGCGGACCGCGCGCTGGAGCTCCTCGACGCGGTTGGTCTCCTCCCAGGTGAAGCCCTTCTGGCCCTTGACGTCCATCCGGCGGCCGAAGTGGCCGTAGGCGGCGGTCGGGGCGTAGATCGGGCGGAGCAGGTCGAGGTCCTCGACGATCGCCAGCGGCCGAAGGTCGAAGACGGAGTCGACGGCCGCCTGGATCTTGTCCACGGGGGCCTTCTCGGTGCCGAAGGTCTCGACGTAGAGGCCCACCGGCTGCGCCTTGCCGATCGCGTACGCGACCTGGACCTCGCAGCGCTCGGCGAGGTCGGCGGCGACGACGTTCTTGGCGACCCAGCGCATCGCGTACGCGGCCGAGCGGTCGACCTTCGACGGGTCCTTGCCCGAGAAGGCGCCGCCACCGTGGCGGGCCATGCCGCCGTAGGTGTCGACGATGATCTTCCGGCCCGTGAGACCGGCGTCGCCCATCGGGCCGCCGATGACGAACTTGCCGGTCGGGTTGATGAGCGTGCGGTAGTCGGACACGTCGATCGAGCCGCCCGAGGCGTGGAACTCGTCGATGACCGGGGCGATGACGTGCTCGCGGATCGCGGATCCGAGCTCGTCGCCCGAGTCGACCTCCTCGGAGTGCTGCGTGGACAGCACGACCGTGTCGAGCCTGACAGCGGTGTGCCCGTCGTACTCGATGGTGACCTGCGTCTTTCCGTCCGGGCGGAGGTAGGCCAGCGTGCCGTCCTTGCGGACCGCCGTCAGCCGCTCGGAGAGCCGGTGCGCGAGGTAGATCGGCAGCGGCATGAGCTCCGGCGTGTCCTGGCACGCGTACCCGAACATCAGGCCCTGGTCGCCCGCGCCCTGCTTGTCCTTGGGGTCGACGCCACCGGTCCGGCTCTCGAAGGCCGTGTCGACGCCCTGCGCGATGTCGGGCGACTGCTGGCCGATCGAGATGGAGACGCCGCAGGACCGACCGTCGAAGCCCTTGTCCGACGAGTCGTAGCCGACGTGCCCGGCGACGACCTCACGGACGAGGCGCGGGATCTCGACGTAGGACTGGGTCGTCACCTCGCCGGCGATGTGCACGAGGCCCGTCGTGACCATCGTCTCGACGGCGACCCGGCTCTTCGGGTCCTGCTCGAGCATGGCGTCGAGGATCGAGTCCGAGATCTGGTCACAGATCTTGTCGGGGTGGCCCTCGGTGACGGACTCGGACGTGAACAGGCGACCGGACACTCCGGGACTCCTTGTCGTTGGCGTGAGCCGGGGCAGGACGCCCCCGGCAGGTCTGCGAACCGCGTCGCCGCGGCGTTCTTCGTAGTCTAGCGACGGGGCGCGAGGGACCGCAGGACGTCCCACATCCGGCGCGCCACCTCGCGCTTGGACCCCGCGATCTCGACCGCGTCCTCCGTGCCCCGCCGCAGGACGTGCACGACCGTCTCGTCGCGACCGAAGGTCTTGTCCGGACCGACCTCGTTGACGACGAGCACGTCGCAGCCCTTCCGGGCCAGCTTCGCCCGGGCGTGGTCGAGGACCCCACCGTCGGCATCCCCGGTCTCCGCCGCGAACCCGACGACGAGCGGCGCGTCCGCCGACCCCCGCCGATCCACGAGGCCGGCGAGGACGTCGGGGTTGCGGACGAGCTCGATCGTCGGGGCCTCGGGCTCGCCCTCGCCGAAGCGCTTCTTGATCTTCGCGGCCGCGACCGTGCGTGGCCGGAAGTCGGCGACGGCGGCGGCCATGACGACGACGTCGGCGTCGTCCTCGTGGGCGCGGACGGCGGCGTCCATGTCGAGCGCGGTCGGGGCGTCGACGACCGTGCAGCCGGCGGGCAGCGGGACGTCGGTCGAGCCGACGACGGCGGTCACGCTCGCCCCTCGGGAGAGGGCCTCCTCGACGATCGCGACGCCCTGCTTGCCCGAGCTGCGGTTGCCGAGGAAGCGGACCGGGTCGATCGGTTCGCGTGTCCCGCCGAGGGTGACCAGGACCCGGACGTCGCGCAGGTCCTGCTCCGGCGACGTTCCTGCGGCCGCACCCTCGGCGGGGAGGTGGCCCACGACGGCGAGGGCCGCGGCGTGGATGTCCTGCGGCTCCGGCAGCCGGCCGGGGCCGGTGTCGGTGCCGGTCAGGCGACCGCTCGCGGGCTCGATGACGTGGATGCCCCGGGAGCGAAGGGTGGCGACGTTCGCGACCGTCGCCGGGTGCTCCCACATCTCGGTGTGCATCGCGGGTGCGAGCACGACGGGGCACCGCGCGACCAGGAGGGTCGTCGTCAGCAGGTCGTCCGCCTGACCGTGCGCGGCGCGGGCGAGCAGGTCGGCGGTGGCGGGGGCGACGACGACGAGGTCGGCCTCCTGGCCGAGCCGGACGTGGACGACCTCGTCCACCCGCTCGAACACACCCGTCTGCACGGGCGACCCGGACAAGGCCTCCCACGTCGGGGCGCCGACGAACCGCAGCGCGGCCTCGGTGGGCACGACGGTGACGTCGTCACCCGACTCGGTGAACAGGCGCAGCAGCAACGCCGCCTTGTACGCGGCGATCCCGCCGCTGACACCCAGGACGACGCGCATCGCGCCCCTCCTCGACGGCTGGCTCAGGCCTGCGTCGGCTCGCAGGTGAGCAGGTCCTGGTCGATCTCCCGCAGGGCGATCGAGAGCGGCTTGTCGTGCTGCTCGGACTCGACGAGGGGACCGACGTGCTCGAGCAGACCCTCCTGGAGCTGGCCGTAGTAGGCGTTGATCTGCCGCGCGCGCTTGGCCGAGTAGATGACGAGGGCGTACTTGCTGTCCGCCTTCGTCAGGAGGTCGTCGATCGGCGGGTTGGTGATGCCGATGGGGTTGGCCTGGGTGCCGGACACGGGCTTCTCGATCCTCGCCCGGTGGGGGCGATCGGGGGTACTTGGACGGGGTGCGACGCGCGTCAGCGCGCCTGCGATTCCATCAATGATACGAGCTCGGCCGCGGCACGCTCGACGTCGTCGTTGACGATCGTCACGTCGAACTCCCGCTGGGCGGCCAGCTCCACCTTCGCGGTCTCGAGCCGGGCGGCCCGTTCCTCCTCCGTCTCGGTGCCCCGCCCGACGAGCCGGTCGACGAGCTCGTCCCAGCTCGGTGGGGCGAGGAAGACGAAGAGAGCGTCCGGCGCGGTCTCGCGAACCTGCCGCGCGCCCTGCAGGTCGATCTCGAGCAGGGGCAACCGGCCCGCCGCGATCGCGGCCTCGACCGGCGCCCGCGGCGTGCCGTAGCTGGCGCGGCCGTGGACCACGGCGTGTTCGAGGAGCTCGCCGTCGTCGACCATCCGGTCGAACTCGGCATCGTCGACGAAGAAGTAGTGGACGCCGTCGATCTCTCCGGGGCGGGGCGGACGGGTCGTCGCCGAGACCGAGAGCCACACCTGCGGGTGGTGCTCCCGGATGTACGCGGCGACGGTGCCCTTGCCGACCGCGGTGGGCCCGGCCACGACGACGAGCCGGCCCGGACGTTCGGGTTCGCTCATCCGCCCTCGAACCGTCGAACGAGCTCGGCCACCTGGTTCGTCCCCAGCCCGCCGACCCGCCGGGACTGCGCGATGCCGATCTCCTCCATGACCTGACGGGCGCGGGCCGGACCGACCCCCGGCATGGCCCGAAGGAGTGCGGTGACCCGCATCTTCGCCACGGCCTGGTTCCTCGTGCGCTCGGCGATGACGTCCGCGATCGAGGCCCCGCCGTGCTTGAGGCGGTGCTGGACCTCGGCGCGCTCCCGGCGCGCGCGGGCTGCCTTCGCCAGGGCTGCAGTGCGCTGCTCAGGGGTGAGGGTGGGGAGTGCCATGTGGAGTTCCTGCAGGTCGAGGGGCGGGAGGGTGACGACCATGCTAGATCCGCCCCACCCCTGAGGGTGAGAATGCAGCGGTGACGTGACCTTGCTCATGCCACCCCGAACGCCGCAGCGAGCTCGTCCGCGTGGGCGGTGACGGCCCTGGCGAGCGCCCCGACGTCGGGGCCGTGCCGGAGGACCTCCCGGGAGGACGAGGCGAGCACGGACGGCAGGGCGTCCCCGAAGACCGCGCGGGCGGTCTCGGGGTGACCGCCCTGCGCTCCGAAGCCCGGTGCGAGGATCGGCCCCCCGACGGCCGCCAGGTCGATGCCCAGGTCGTGGACGGCCGCCCCGACCGTCGCACCGACGACGAGCCCGACGCTGCCGAGCTCGCCTCGGCTGCGGGCGGCCGCGTTGTCGCCGGCGGCGCCCGCGGCGATCGATGCCGCGACGCTCCGGCCGTCGAGGACCGCGTGCTGGACGCTGCGCCCTTCCGGGTTCGAGGTGAGCGCGAGCGCGAAGACGCCCCGCCCGGTGGCCGCGGCGAGGTCGAGCGCCGGGCGCAACGACTCGTACCCCAGGTACGGCGACAGGGTGATCGCGTCCGGCGCGCACTGCGCGTCCGGCGCGAGGAAGGCCTCGGCGTACGCCGTCATCGTCGATCCGATGTCCCCGCGCTTGACGTCGAGGACGACGAGCGTGCCGGCCTGGACGAGGTCGGTGACGACCGACTCCAGGACCGCGATCCCGCGAGCGCCGAAGACCTCGAAGAAGGCCGACTGCGGCTTCACCGCGGCAACCCGCCCGGCGAAGGCCTCGACGCAGGTCCGGGCGAAGCGCTCGAGGCCCGACAGGTCGTACGGCAGGCCCCACGCTTCGAGCAGGCCCCGGTGGGGGTCGATCCCGACGCACAGCGGACCGTGCTCGGCCATCGCCCCGGCGAGGCGCGCACCGAACGGCGCGGTCACGACCGCTCCCCCGCCGCGAGGTCGGCGAGGACCCGACCGGGCCACTGGGGCCCCTCGTAGACGAAGGCCGTGTACGCCTGCACGAGATCGGCGCCGAGGGAGAGCCGGTGCTCCACGTCCGCGGCGGAGTCGACGCCCCCGACGCTGATCACGGTGCGATCCCGGTCGAGCTCGGTGCGCAGGAGGCGCAGGACCTCCACGGCGCGGGTCCGCAGGACCGGCCCGGAGAGCCCGCCGGCGCCGAGCGCCTCGACCTCGCGTGCGTCCGTCCGCAGGCCGTCCCGGGTGATCGTCGTGTTGGTGGCCACGACCCCCGCCAGGCCCAGCTCGCCGACGAGGCCGGCCACGGCCGCGATGTCGTCGTCGGCCAGGTCGGGAGCGATCTTCACGAGGATCGGCACCTCCCGGCCCGTCGCGTCCGCCGCCTCGTCACGCACCCCGGCGAGGATCGGCCGGAGCGGCTCCACCGCTTGGAGGTCGCGCAGGCCCGGGGTGTTCGGCGAGCTGACGTTGACGACGAGGTAGTCGGCGAACCGGGCGAGCCGGCGGGTGCTCAGCCGGTGGTCCTCGACGGCGTCCTCGACCCGCACCGCCTTCGTCTTGCCGATGTTGATCCCCAGGAGGACGTCGGCGTGCTCACGGTCGGCGCGCCGGGCGAGGCGCTCGGCGACCGCCGCGGACCCGTCGTTGTTGAACCCCATCCGGTTGACGATCGCCCGGTCGGCCGGCAGCCGGAACAGCCGCGGTCGGGGGTTGCCCGGCTGCGGGCGACCGGTGACCGTGCCGATCTCGACCGCCCCGAAGCCCAGGGCCGCGAGGGCGTCGATCCCCTCGCCGTTCTTGTCGAACCCCGCGGCGAGGCCGAGCGGCGCGATCTCCTTGCCCAGGACGGGGCGGGTGGGGACGGACGTCGGCACGACCGCCCGCCGGGCGAGGTCGCTCACCCCGGGGACGCGGGTCAGGCCCCGCCACGTGGTGAACGCCGCCCGATGGATCCGCTCCGGGTCGAGCCGGGAGAGGACCGCGTCGAAGGCCGCGTCGTACGCCCGTCCGGTCACGAGCGCGACCCGTACAGGTCAAGATCTCGGGCGTGCTCCTGGAGGGGCTTGACCCGCAGCTCACCGTGCAGGCGCGCCTCGATGCCCTGCACCGCGGCCCCGAGCTGCTGGACCGTCGTGACGATCGGCTTGTCCATCGAGGTGATCGCCGCACGGATCGCGTACCCATCGGCCCTGGCGTCCTGACCGGACGGGGTGTTGAACACGAGGTCGATCTCGCCGGCGAGGATCCGGTCGATGATGCTCGCTTCTCCCTCGCCGCGCGCGCTGTGCTTGCCAACGACCTCGCACTCGATCCCGTTGCGCCGCAGGACGGCTGCCGTCCCCTCGGTCGCGACGATGGCGAACCCGAGGTCGGCCAGCCGCTTGATCGGGAAGAGCATGGCGCGCTTGTCCCGGTTGGCGACCGAGACGAAGACCGTGCCGCTCGTCGGCAGCCCGCTGACGGAGCCGAGCTGGCTCTTGGCGAACGCGGAGCCGAAGTCGGTGTCGATGCCCATGACCTCGCCCGTCGAGCGCATCTCCGGGCCGAGGAGGGAGTCGACGACCTCGCCCTCCTTCGTCCGGAACCGCTTGAACGGCAGCACGGCTTCCTTGACCGACATCGGGGCGTGCGCCGGGAGCGCGCCGCCGTCGACGCCCGTGGGCAGCATGCCCTCCTCGCGCAGCTGGGCGATGGTCGCCCCGAGCATGATCCGGGCCGCGGCCTTGGCGATCGGGACTCCCGTCGCCTTCGCCACGAAGGGCACGGTCCGCGACGCCCGGGGGTTGGCCTCCAGGACGTAGAGGACGTCCTGGGCCAGGGCGTACTGGACGTTCATCAGGCCGCGCACGCCGATGCCCTCCGCGAGGCGACGGGTCGCCTCCCGCACGCGCTCGAGCTCCCCGGCCCCGAGGGTCGCCGGAGGCAGCGTGCAGCTGCTGTCGCCGGAGTGGATCCCAGCCTCCTCGATGTGCTCCATGATCCCGCCGAGGTACATCTCCTCGCCGTCGAACAGCGCGTCGACGTCGATCTCGATCGCGTCGTCGAGGAAGCGGTCGACGAGGACGGGGTGCTCCGGCGAGGCGACGGTCGCACGGGTGACGTACTCCGAGAGGCGCTCGTCGTCGTAGACGATCTCCATGCCCCGCCCACCGAGGACGTACGAGGGCCGGACGAGCACGGGGTACCCGATCTCACGGGCGATCTCGATCGCCTCGGCGGCGCTGAAGGCCGTGCCGTGCTTGGGCGCGTTGAGACCCGCCTCGGCCAGGACCCGACCGAAGTGGCCACGGTCCTCGGCGAGGTCGATCGCCTCCGGCGAGGTGCCCACGACGGGGACACCCGCATCCTTGAGTGCCTGCGCGAGCCCGAGCGGCGTCTGCCCGCCGAGCTGGACGACGACCCCCGCGACCGGCCCGGCCTGGGTCTCGGCGTGGACGACCTCGAGGACGTCCTCGAGCGTCAGCGGCTCGAAGTAGAGCCGGCTGCTCGTGTCGTAGTCGGTCGAGACCGTCTCCGGGTTGCAGTTGACCATGACCGTGTCGTAGCCGGCCTCGCGCAGGGCGAAGCTCGCGTGCACGCACGAGTAGTCGAACTCGACGCCCTGACCGATCCGGTTCGGGCCGGAGCCGAGGATGATGACGGCCGGGGTCTCCCGCGGCGCGACCTCGCTCTCCTCGTCGTAGGTGCTGTAGTGGTACGGGGTGCGGGCGGCGAACTCCGCGGCGCAGGTGTCGACCGTCTTGTAGACCGGTCGCACGCCCAGCGCGTGCCGCACGCCCCGGACGACGGCCTCCGGCATCGTCCGCAGCTGAGCGAGCTGGGCATCGGAGAAGCCGTGCCGCTTGGCCAGGCGGAGCAGCTCCACCGACAGCTCGGGGGCGGCGGCGATCTCGTCGGCGAGCTCGTTGATCAGGGCCATCTGGTCGAGGAACCACGGGTCGATCCCCGTCGCCTCGTGGGCCTGCTCGACGGTGATCCCGCCCCGCATCGCCTGCTGGAGGGTGACGATCCGCCCGTCGGTCGGCATGACCGCGGTGGCCAGGAGCGCGCGGGCCTCCTCCGGCGTCGGCGTCGGGCCCTCCCAGTGGAACGAGCTGCCCGCGCGCTCGGCGGAGCGGAGCGCCTTCTGCAGGGCCTCGGTGAAGTTGCGCCCCAGGCTCATCGCCTCGCCGACGGACTTCATCGTCGTCGTCAGACCGGGGTCGGCCGCGGGGAACTTCTCGAACGCGAAGCGGGGCACCTTGACGACGACGTAGTCGAGCGTCGGCTCGAAGCTCGCTGGCGTCTCCTTCGTGATGTCGTTCGGGACCTCGTCGAGGGTGTAGCCGATCGCCATCTTCGCGGCGATCTTCGCGATGGGGAACCCGGTGGCCTTCGAGGCGAGCGCGGAGCTACGCGAGACGCGGGGGTTCATCTCGATGACGATCATCCGGCCGTCGGCGGGGTTGATCGCGAACTGGATGTTGCACCCGCCGGTCTCGACGCCGACCTCGCGGATGACGGCGATCCCGACGTCGCGCATCCGCTGGTACTCGCGGTCGGTGAGGGTCAGCGCCGGTGCGACGGTGATCGAGTCGCCCGTGTGGACCCCCATCGGGTCGAGGTTCTCGATGGAGCACACGACGACGACGTTGTCGGCGTTGTCGCGCATCACCTCGAGCTCGTACTCCTTCCACCCGAGGATCGACTCCTCGAGCAGCACCTCGGTCGTCGGGCTGTACTGCAGCCCGGCACCGGCGATGCGCCGCAGGTCCGCCTCGTCGTGCGCGAACCCGGAGCCCAGACCGCCCATGGTGAAGCTCGGCCGGACGACGACCGGGTAGCCCAGGTCGGCGGCCGCCTCGAGGCAGTCGTCCATCGAGTGGCAGATCCGCGAGCGGGCCGACTCGGCACCGCACCGCTCGACGACGCCCTTGAAGCGCTCGCGGTCCTCGCCGAGCTGGATGGCCTCGACGTTCGCGCCGATGAGCGGGCAGCCGTACTTCTCGAGCACGCCGTTCTCGTGGAGGGCGATCGCGGTGTTGAGCGCCGTCTGGCCGCCGAGCGTCGCGAGGACTGCGTCCGGGCGCTCCTTCTCGATGATCTTCTCGACGACCTCGGGGGTGATCGGCTCGACGTACGTCGCGTCGGCGAACTCGGGGTCGGTCATGATCGTCGCCGGGTTGCTGTTGACGAGGACGACGCGCACGCCCTCCTCGCGCAGCACGCGGCAGGCCTGGGTGCCGGAGTAGTCGAACTCGCAGGCCTGGCCGATGACGATCGGGCCGGACCCGATGACGAGGACGCTCGAGATGTCGGTGCGCTTGGGCATCAGGCGTTCTCCCCGTGCTGGTCGGTCGTGTCGGCGTGGGCGGTGCGGCGGCGCTGCAGGAGCTCGACGAACCGGTCGAAGAGGTAGGCGGCGTCGTGCGGGCCGGCCGCGGCCTCGGGGTGGTACTGGACGGAGAACGCCGGGATGTCGAGGCACTCGATGCCCTCGACGACGTCGTCGTTGAGGCCGACGTGGCTGACGCGCACCCGGCCGAAGGAGGTGCCGTGCTGCGCGTCGGCGGGGGCGGTGACCGTCTCCCCCAACGGCGCGTCGACGGCGAACCCGTGGTTCTGGGCCGTGATCTCGACCTTCCCGGTCGTCAGGTCCTTCACGGGCTGGTTGATCCCGCGGTGGCCGTAGCGGAGCTTGTAGGTGCCGAAGCCGAGGGCCCGGCCGAGGATCTGGTTGCCGAAGCAGATGCCGAAGTACGGCGTCCCGTCCGCGAGCAGCTCGCGCAGCAGCTCGGCCTGCGGCGCGGTCGCCGGGTCGCCCGGACCGTTCGACATGAAGACCCCGTCGGGGCCCTGGCCGCCCGTCGCGGACGGTACGGCGCGGACGTCGTCCGCGGTCGCCGTGGCCGGCAGGACGTGGACCTCGATGCCGCGCTCCGCCATGCGGCGGGGCGTCATCGTCTTGATCCCGAGGTCGATCGCGGCGACGGTGAAGCGCCGCTCCCCCTCGGCCGGGACGACGTACGCCTGGCTCGTGCTCACCTGCGAGGCGAGCTCCGACCCGGCCATCGTCGGGGCGGAACGGACGGCCTCGAGCAGCTCGGACGCCGGACGACGGGCCGCGTCGCCGGAGAAGACGCCGGCGCGCATCGTCCCGCGCTCGCGCAGGTGGCGCGTCAGCGCCCGCGTGTCGATGCCGCTGATCCCGATGATCCCCTGGGCGGACAGGGCGTCCTCGAGGGTGCCGGTGGAGCGCCAGCTGCTGGGGCGGATCGCGGGGTCGCGCAGCACCAGGCCGCTGGCCCAGATCCGGCTCGACTCGTCGTCCTCGTCGTTCCAGCCCGTGTTGCCGATGTGCGGCGCGGTCATGACGACGACCTGGCGGTGGTAGCTCGGGTCGGTGAGCGTCTCCTGGTAGCCGGTCATGCCGGTCGAGAAGACGACCTCGCCGATCGTCTCGCCGACGGCCCCGAAGGGACGACCCGCGAAGGTGCGGCCGTCCTCGAGGACGAGGACCGCGACGGGCGGGAGCTCGTCGGTCGGCAGGGGCGGGTGCTGGGTGTCAGTCACCGGTGGGGACTCCGTCCTGGGCCGTGGCACGGCCCCGCAGGAAGGTGGTGCGGACGGCACCCGAGAGGGTGCGCCCGTCGTACGGGTTGTTGCGGGAGAGCGAGGCCGACGCGCCGGCGTCGACGGTGATGGTCGCGGCCGGGTCGACGAGGACGAGGTTCGCCGGCTCGCCGGGGGCGACCGGGCGACCGTGGTCCGCGACCCGTCCGATGTGCGCCGGGGTGGTGGCCATGACCCGGGCCAGGTCGGCCATCGACATCCGGCCGGTGGCGACCATGACGTCGTGGACGACGGCGAAGGCGGTCTCCAGCCCGAGCATCCCGAACGCGGCGTCGACGAAGGCGTGCTCCTTGTCGTGCGGCGCGTGCGGCGCGTGGTCGGTCGCGACCGTGTCGATCGTGCCGTCCGCGAGTCCCTCGCGCAGCGCCTCGACGTCCTCGGTCGGTCGCAGCGGCGGGTTGACCTTGTACACGGGGTCGTAGCCGGTGAGCAGGTCGGTCGTCAGCAGGAGGTGATGAGGCGTCACCTCGCACGTGATGTCGATCCCCCGGCGCTTGGCCCAGCGCACGACGTCGAGCCCCTCGGCGCTCGTGACGTGGGCGACGTGGACCCGGCTGCCGGTGTGCCGCGCGAGCTCGGCGTCACGGGCGACGATCGTGCTCTCCGCGGCGCTGGGCCAGCCCGGCAGGCCCAGCCGGCCGGACAGCTCGCCCTCGTGGCAGCACGCCTCCGGCCCGGCGAGCGCCGGGTCCTGCGCGTGCTGCGAGACGACGCCGCCGAAGGCCCGGACGTACTCGAGAGCACGCCGCATGACCCGGGAGTCGTGGACGCACCGGCCGTCGTCGGAGAACACGGTGACCCGGGCCCGGCTGCGGTGCATGAGCCCGAGCTCGGCGAGCTCGGCGGAGTCCAGACCCTTCGTCACCGCGCCGACCGGTCGGACGTCGGCGTACCCGGCCGCGACCCCGAGGTCGAGGATTCGCTCGGCCGCCTCCGCGGTGTCGGTGACGGGGTTCGTGTTCGCCATCGCGTGGACCGCGGTGAAGCCACCGGCGGCGGCGGCGCGGGTCCCGGTGCGTACGGTCTCGGCGTCCTCCCGTCCGGGCTCGCGCAGGTGGGTGTGGAGGTCGACGAACCCGGGGAGGAGGACGAGTCCGTCGGCGGCGACCCGCTCGTCGTCGCCCAGGCCGGCGGGGGCGGAGACGGTGCCGACCTCGCGGATCGTCCCGTCCTCGACGAGGACGTCGGCCCCGGTACCGTCCGCGAGCGTGGCCCCGGTGATGAGCAGGCGGGTCATGCAGCGGCTCCTTCCGCCGAGGCGAGCAGGTGGTACAGGACGCTCATCCGGACCGCGACCCCCGAGCTCACCTGGTCGAGGACGAGCGAGCTCGCGGCGTCGGCGGCGTCCGCGGCGATCTCGAGCCCGCGGTTCATCGGGCCGGGGTGGAGGATGACCGCGTCCGGCCGGTGAGTGCTCAGGACCTCGAGACGGCCGCGGGTGAGGCCGTAGCCGACGGTGTACTCGCGCGGGGTCGGGAAGAAGCCGCCGGTCATCCGCTCCTTCTGGACCCGGAGCATCATCAGGGCGTCGACCCCCTCGGCGAGCACGTCGTCGAGGTCGTGGCTGAGGGTGAACCCATCCCGCTGCGCCCAGGCCCGCGAGCCGCTCGGCATGAGCGTCGGCGGGGCGACGACGGTGACCCGGGCCCCGAGTCGGGGCAGGGACAGCAGGTTGCTGCGGAAGACTCGGCTGTGCGTCACGTCGCCGACGATCGCGACGTGCCGGCCCTCGAGTGAGCCGAGCCGGCGTTCGAGGGTGTACGCGTCCAGGAGGGCCTGGGTCGGGTGCTCGTGCAGCCCGTCGCCGGCGTTGACGACGCTGACCCGGGTGCCCGTCTCGTCGAACCACCGGGCGACCTGGTGGGCAGCCCCCGATGCCGAGTGACGCATGACGATCGCGTCGGCGCCCATGGCGGCGATCGTCCGCACGGTGTCCCGCAGGGACTCGCCCTTGCTCGTCGAGCTGCCCTTGCCGGTGATGTTGATCGTGTCGGCGCTCATCCACTTGCCGGCGATCTCGAAGCTGCTGCGGGTCCGGGTGCTGTCCTCGAAGAAGAGGTTGATGATCGTCCGACCGCGCAGGGTGGGGATCTTCTTCACCTCGCGGTGCTGGACCTCGTGCATCTCGGCCGCCGTGTCGAGGACGGCACGCAGCGCCGCGTCGTCGAGGTCTGCGATCGACAGCAGGTGCCGGGTCATCGCCCACCCCCGGTGATGGCGACGGAGTCCTCGACGTCGTCGTGCTCGGTCAGGCGGACCCGGACCCGCTCGGCATGCGCCGTCGGCAGGTTCTTGCCGACGTGGTCGGCGCGGATCGGCAGCTCGCGGTGGCCGCGGTCGACGAGGACGGCCAGCCGGACGGCGCGGGGACGGCCGTAGTCGGCGAGTGCGTCGAGCGCGGCGCGCACCGTCCGCCCGGAGTAGAGGACGTCGTCGACGAGGACGACCGTCCGGCCGTCGATCCCGCTCTCGGGGATCGTCGTCGGGTGAGGGGCACGGGTCGGGCGGCCGCGCAGGTCGTCGCGGTACATCGTCACGTCGAGGGCGCCGGTCGGGACGGTCGTGCCCTCGATCTGCTCGACGAGGGCCCCGAGCCGACGGGCGAGGCCGACGCCGCGGGAGGGGATCCCCAGGAGGACGAGGTCGTCGGCGCCCTTGTTGTGCTCGAGCAGCTCGTGAGCGATGCGGCGCAGGGCCCGGGCGATGTCGCCGGAGGACATCACCTCGCGGGCGTCGCCGACGACGGCGTCATCAGGTGGCGCGGGCACGCCGGAGTCGGGGCACATGGTGCCGGGACCTCCTTCTCCGCCTCACGGGACGGTCGTTAAAGGATGTCGTTCGGTACCGAACCCTACAGCGCCCCTCAGGTACGCCGGCGGCCGGTCACGCGGTCGGGATCAGCCCCGTCCGTGCGGGGTCTCCCACACCGCGGGGTCGGGACCCTGCGGGATGATGCCCGTCGGGTTCACGTCGGTGTGGACGACGTAGTAGTGCGCCTTGATCTGGTCGAAGTCGATCGTCTCGCCGAACCCCGGCGTCTGGTACAGGTCCCGTGCGTAGCCCCACAGGTTGGGCATCTCGGTGAGCTTCTGCCGGTTGCACTTGAAGTGCCCGTGGTAGACCGCATCGAAGCGGGCGAGCGTCGTGAACAGCCGGACGTCGGCCTCCGTGATCGACTCCCCCATGAGGTAACGCCGGTCGGCCAGCCGCTCCTCGAGCCAGTCCATGGCGGTCCACAGCCGCTCGTAGGCGGCGTCGTAGCTCTCCTGCGACCCGGCGAACCCGCAGCGGTACACGCCGTTGTTCACCTCGGTGAACACGCGGCGCATGACCTCCTCCATCTCCTCGCGCAGGTCCTCCGGCCACAGGTTCGGCGCGTCCTCGCGGTGGTACTCGCGCCACTCGAAGAAGAAGTCGTGGGTGATCCACGGGAAGTCGTTGGTGACGATCTCGCCGCTGGGCACGTCGACGATCGTCGGCACGGTGATCCCGCGCTCGTAGCCCGGGAACCGGAGGAAGTAGGCCTCCTGGAGACGCTCGATGCCCAGCACCGGGTCGACCCCGCCGGGGTCGAGGTCGAACGTCCAGCTCCGGGCGTCGTGCGTCGGCCCGGGCATCCCCAGGCTGATGACGTCCTCCAGCCCGAGCAGGTTGCGGACGATGATCGAGCGGTTGGCCCACGGGCACGCCTTCGCGGCGACGAGACGGTAGCGCCCGGGCTCGACCGGCCAGGTGGGCGCGGTGATCTCCGCGGGCTTCTTGTCATGACCGCGCGGGTCGCGGCTGGCCCCCGGCTGCGCGGTGATCCGGTCCGGGACGTACGTCATGTCCCGCTCGTACCCCTCGCCCGCCTTCGTGTACCTGGGCGTGTGGTCCTGTGCCAAGGCCTGCTCCTTCGGGGGTCTGGTGTGGTCTCGGGGAGGTCAGCTGAGGGTGTCCTTGACCTCCGCGACGCGCGCCAGGAGGCCGTGGACGAACCGGGGCGAGTCGTCGGTGCTCAGCTCGGTCGCGAGCCCGATCGCCTCGGAGATCGCGACAGCGTCGGGCACCTGCTCGTTGTGCAGGATCTCCCACGCCCCGATCCGCAGGATGGCGCGGTCGACGTCCGGCATCCGGTCGAGCGTCCACCCCTGGCTGTAGGTGCGCAGCGCGTCGTCGATCTGCGCCCCGTGCTCGGTCACGCCCTCGACGATCTGGACCGTGTACGGGTTGAGCGGGGCCTCGGTCACCGGGGCCTCGCTCCGGTCGCGGACGAGCGCGACGGGGTCGACGCGGCGCTGCTCGGCCTCGAATAGGACGTCGAGCGCCCGCTTGCGGGCCTTGGTGCGGGCCGCCAACTCAGTTCACGCGGCCGAGGTACGAACCGTCGCGGGTGTCGACCTTGACCTTCGTGTTCTGCTCGACGAACAGCGGGACCTGGATCTCGGCGCCGGTCTCCAGCGTCGCCGGCTTCGTGCCACCGGTCGACCGGTCACCCTGCAGGCCCGGCTCGGTGTACGTGATCTCGAGGACGACCGAGGCCGGCAGCTCGATGAACAGGACGGCGCCGTCGTGGCGGGCGACGACCGCCTCCTGGTTCTCGAGCATGTACTTCGCCGCGTCACCGACGACATCCGGGCTCACCGGGATCTGGTCGAAGGTGTCGGGGTCCATGAAGACGTAGTCCGTGCCGTCGTTGTAGAGGAACTGCATCGTCCGCTTGTCGACGTTCGCCGTCTCGACCTTGGTCCCGGCGTTGAAGGTCTTGTCGACGACCTTGCCGCTCGTGACCGACTTCAGCTTCGTGCGGACGAACGCCGGGCCCTTGCCGGGCTTGACGTGCTGGAACTCCACGACGGACCAGAGCTGGTTGTCGAGGTTGAGCACCATGCCGTTCTTGAGGTCGTTCGTCGTCGCCACGGAGGGATCGCTTTCGGGTTGGGACCAGGTCGAGGCGCGTCCACCCCATGGGGCGAAGACGGCCGACGATCATCCTAACCGGCCGGTGGGACGGGTCGACCGGGGCGCGATCGCGGGGCAGACTCGCGGGCATGAAGCCTTGGACCACGCTCGGCACGGCCGCCGCGACCGGGATCGCCGCGCTGGCCGCCCGCGACCTGACGCAGCGCACCCACGCGCTCAAGCGCAACTTCCCCGTCATCGCGAACGCCCGCTACGCCCTCGAGACGATCGGCCCGGAGCTGCGCCAGTACATCGTCACGAGCAACGACGAGGAACGCCCGTTCAGTCGTGACCAGCGGGCGTGGATCTACTCGAGCGCGAAGCAGCAGAACAACTACGCGGGCTTCGGCACGGACAACGACGTCGAGCGCGCCGAGGGGTACACGATCATCAAGCACCGGACGTTCTCGGACGTCGCCCCGTCCTCCCGGCTGGCCCACGGCGCGAAGGGCAGCCACGACGATCTCGTGCGGCTGCCGGCAGCGAAGGTCATCGGCGGTCCGCGCGGTCGGCGTCACGCGTTCCGGCCCGACTCGCTCGTCAACGTCTCGGGCATGTCCTTCGGCTCGTTGTCCGGTGCCGCCATCCGCAGCCTCAACGAGGGCGTCCGGCTTGCTGGCGCCTACCAGAACACCGGCGAGGGCGCGCTGTCGGACCACCACCGCCGCGGTGGCGACCTCATGTTCCAGATCGGCACGTCCTACTTCGGCTGCCGCGACGAGCAGGGCCGGTTCGACCTCGAGCGCCTCGTCGACGTCGTCGCCTCCGCCCCGGTCCGGGCGATCGAGATCAAGCTCTCCCAGGGCGCCAAGCCCGGCCTGGGTGGCCTGCTGCCCGCGGCGAAGATCACCGACGAGATCGCCCGGGTCCGCGGCATCCCGCGGGACCAGGACTGCGCGAGCCCCTCGCGGCACACGGCGTTCTCCGACGTCGACTCGATGCTCGACCTCGTGGAGACGATCGCGGACCGCACGGGCCTGCCGGTGGGCATCAAGTCGGCCGTCGGCGACCTCGGCGTCTGGCACGACCTCGTCGACCAGATGTCCCGGCGCGACCGCGGTGTCGACTTCGTGACGATCGACGGCGGCGAGGGTGGCACCGGCGCGGCCCCCCTCATCTTCTCCGACCACGTCGCCCTCCCCTTCCGGGTCGGCTTCGCCCGGGTCTACTCCCTCTTCGCCCGGGCCGGGCTCACCGACGACGTGACGTTCATCGGCAGCGGCAAGCTCGGCCTGCCCGACACCGCCATGGTCGCCCTCGCGCTCGGCGTCGACGTCATCCACGTCGGTCGCGAGGCGATGCTCGCCATCGGCTGCATCCAGGCGCAGAAGTGCCACACCGACAAATGCCCGACGGGGGTCGCGACGCAGAACCAGTGGCTCGAGCGGGGGCTCGTGCCGGAGACGAAGGCGCCGCGGGTCGCCAGCTACATCAACACCCTGCGCCGCGACCTGCTCAAGGTGTCGGAGGCGTGCGGCGAGTGGCACCCCGGGCTCGTCGACGCCGACCAGATCGAGCTGCTGGACGTCAACCGGAACGCGGTCCCGCTGCGCACCGTCTACGGCTACGAGGACGGCTGGGGCGCCGTGGGACCGGCCGTGCGCGAGGACGTCGAGGGCGTGATGAAGGACCTGGTGGGGGTCGAGGAGGAGCACCCGGCAGCCGCGGCCCCCAACTGACGGCCGCCGACCGCCGGGCCAGCGGTCCGTCAGGCGGTGACGGCCTCGTAGGCGGTCCGTAGGAGAGCCTCGTCCGGCCCCACCAGCCGGGTCGGGTGCCCGGCGGAGGTGAGGGTGACGAAGCGCAACGTCGCGCCTCGGGTCTTCTTGTCCCGGCCCATCGCGACCCGCAGCTCGTCGAAGCCCGCCGTCCCCGTCCACCGGGTCGGCAGTCCGAGCCGCTCGTTGACGGCACGGTGGCGCGCCACGTCCTCGACGCCGAGGGTGCCCGCGGCGTGCGCGAGCTCCGCGGCGTAGACCATCCCGATCGCGACCGCGTCGCCGTGACGCATCCGGTACCCCTCCGCGAGCTCGATCGCGTGGCCGAAGGTGTGCCCGTAGTTGAGGATCTCGCGCAGCGAGGACTCCTTGAGGTCGGCCGCGACGACGCGCGCCTTGACGGAGATCTTCCGTTCGACCAGCTCCCGCAGGACCGGGGAGGACGGGTCGAGCGCCGCGCGCCCGTGCTTCTCAACGAGGTCGAGGATGACGGGGTCGGCGATCCAGCCACCCTTGACGACCTCCGCCAGGCCCGCGGCCCGGTCCACCTCCGGCAGGGTGTCGAGGGTGTCGAGGTCGCAGAGGACCCCGGCCGGCGGGTGGAAGGAGCCGACGAGGTTCTTGCCCTCCGGCGTGTTGATCCCCGTCTTTCCCCCCACGGCCGCGTCGACCATGCCGAGCACCGTCGTCGGGACGTGGACGACCGCCACCCCGCGCAGCCAGGTCGCCGCGACGAAGCCGGCGAGGTCGGTGACGCTCCCGCCGCCGACGGCCACGACCGCGTCGGAACGGGTGAAGGCTGCCTGGCCCAGGCGGGACCACAGGTCGGCGGCCACCTGGACCGTCTTGGCGGCTTCTGCGTCGGGGACCCCGGCGGCGTGGACGATGAGCCCGGCGTCACGCAGCGCGGCGATCACCGGATCGGCGAGCGCGGCGAGGTCCTGCGGGTGGACGACGAGGACCTGGCGGACGGCGTCGGGGAGCAGTCCGGCGACATGGCTCGAGACGCCGCGCCCGACGACCACCTCGTAGTCCTCCCCCACCGGGATGCGGGTGACCTCGCTCATCGCCCGGCCTCGCGGTCGTCCGCCCCGATCGCCTCGAGGACCGCGGAGGCGACCTGGGCCGGGGTCCGACCGGCAGTGTCGACGACGCGCGTCGCCAGCCGCTCGTACGTCGGGCGGCGGGCGGCCATGAGCTCGATCCACCGGGCCCGCGGGTTCACGGCCAGCAACGGGCGCGACCGGTCGAAGCCGACCCGGCGGGCGGCGTCCGCGATCCCGACGTCGAGCAGGACGACCGTCCGGCCGTCGAGGGCGGCCGCGATCTCCGGGGTCATCGGCCCCCCACCGCCGAGGCAGACGACGCCACCGTGCCGAAGCGCCTCGAGGGTGACCTCGCGCTCGAGATCCCGGAATACGGGCTCGCCGTCCTCGACGAAGATGTCGGCGACGGGCTTGCCCGCGCGCTGCTCGACCATGGCGTCGGTGTCGAGGATCTCGAGGCCGAGAGCGCGGGCGACCCGCGCCCCCGTCGTCGACTTGCCCGCTCCCGGCGGGCCGATGAGGACGACCTGATCGGGGACGGTCACCGGTCCCACGTCCGCATGAGCTCGGGGATCGACTCGAGGTAGGTCCGCATGTTGCAGGCCGTCTCGGTGACGCTGTCGCCCCCGAACTTCTCGATGCACGCCTCGGCGACGATGAGGGCGACCATCGCCTCGGCGACAACCCCCGCGGCGGGCACGGCGCAGACGTCCGAGCGCTGGTGGATCGCCGTCGAGGCGTCGGTGCTCGTGACGTCGATCGTGTCGAGGGCGCGCGGGACGGTGCTGATCGGCTTCATCGCGGCACGCACCCGCAGGACGTCTCCGGTCGACATGCCGCCCTCGGTCCCACCCGCCCGTCCGCTCCGACGACGGACGGTGCCCTCGGCGTCGCGCTCCATCTCGTCGTGCGCGGCCGAGCCTCGGCGCGTGGCGGTCGTGAAGCCGTCGCCGACCTCGACGCCCTTGATCGCCTGGATGCCCATGAGCGCCGCGGCCAGCCGCGCGTCGAGCCGGCGATCCCAGTGGACGTGGGAGCCCAGGCCCGGGGGCAGGCCGTAGGCGAGGACCTCGACGACTCCGCCGAGGGTGTCCCCGTCCTTCTTCGCGGCGTCGACCTCGGCGACCATCGCGGCGCTGCCGGTGGGATCGAGCGTGCGCACCGGATCGGCGTCCAGCGCAGCCACGTCGTCGGGGGTGGGCAGCGGCGCGTCGCCGGCGACGGCGGCCGTCCCGATGGAGACCGTGTGCGAGACGAGCCGGATGCCGTAGGCCTGCTCGAGGAAGCGCGCCGCGACCTCCCCCAGGGCGACCCGTGCCGCGGTCTCGCGCGCGGAGGCCCGCTCGAGGACGGGTCGGGCCTCGTCGAAGCCGTACTTCTGCATCCCGACGAGGTCGGCGTGGCCGGGCCGGGGACGGGTCAGCGGTCGGTTGCGGGCCAGCTCCTTCTCGGCGCCGACGTCGTTCGCCCGGGCGAGGTCTGCGGCCTCCACCGGGTCGGCGGACATCACCGTCTGCCACTTCGGCCACTCGGTGTTGCCGATCATCACGGCGAGCGGGGAACCGATGCTCGACCCGTGCCGGACGCCGCCGAGGAAGGTCACCTCGTCGCGCTCGAAGGACATGCGGGCGCCGCGGCCGTAGCCCAGCCGGCGCCGGGCGAGCGCGTCGGCGACATCGCCGGTCGTCACCTCGACCCCGGCGGGCAGTCCCTCGAGGACGGCCACGAGGGCCTGGCCGTGCGACTCACCTGCGGTCAACCAGCGGAGCATGGGGCGCATCCTCCCACGGGCGTCAGTCGTCGTCGCTCGCCGTCCGCGCTGCGGATCGCATCGGGGCGACGACCTCGTCGCGGGCCTTCCGGCCCGTCATGAGCTCGACCTGCGCGGCCGCCTGGTGGATGAGCATCTCCAGGCCCCCGACGACCCGCCACCCGACGGCCGTCGCGGCCCGGGCCAGCGGCGTCGGCCACCCGGCGTAGACGACGTCGAGGAGGACGGGGGCGGGGTCCGACGGCGTCCGGACGCACGCCGCCACGGCGTGGGACCCCCCGGGCGGGAGGGTGCTGACGACGGCCTGCCCGGGGTCGTCGGCCCACTCCTCGAGCGGGCACACCTCGATCGGCAGGTCCCGGGAGAGCTCGGCGAGCGCGACGGACGCCTTCCGCGGATCTCGCGCCGCGACCCTGATCGACCCACTGACCGTCCCGGCGAGGGCGACGACGGCCGAGCGCGCCGTGGCCCCGGCCCCGAGCACGGTGGCCCGGGGGAGCTCGGTCTCGCCGAGGCCGAGCGCGCGGTGGATGCCGATGACATCGGTGTTGTCGGCGGCCCATCCCCCGTCGGCCCGGCGGACGAGCGTGTTGATCGATCGCGCCCGGCGCGCGCGCTCCGAGACCTCCGTGGCGACGTCGAACGCGGCCTCCTTCAGCGGCATCGTCAACGACAGCCCGCGCCACTCCTGCCCGAGCTCGGCGACGACGCCCGCGAGCTCGGCAGCGCCGACGCGGCGTCGGTCGTAGTGCCAGCCGGTGAGCCCGAGGGCCTCGTACGCCGCCGTGTGGAGGACCGGAGACAGCGAGTGCTCGATCGGGTCACCCAGCACCGCGGCCCGCTGGACCGGCGCCCCCGCAGCGGTCACTCGTTCGAGCACCCCGAGTCCGGGGTCTCGTTGCACCACCGCTGGAACTCCGCGACGTTGCGCTGGTGGTCGGCGAAGGTCGTCGCGAACTTCGTCTCGCCCGTGTCCCCGTTGACGGTGACGAAGTAGAGCCAGTCGCCCGACGCCGGGTCGCCTGCGGCCTCGATCGACTCCGCGCCCGGGTTGTTGATCGGGCCCGGGGGCAGGCCCGGCACCTTGTACGTGTTGTACGGGCTGTCGGAGTTGCGGTCCTTGTCCGACGTCGTGATCGTCCCGCGCTTCTGCGTGAGGTAGTGGATGGTGCTGTCCATCTGGAGCAGCCCGTAGACCGGAGCGCCCGTGGTGTCCAAGCGGTTGAGGATGACGCGCGCGACCTTGGTCCGGTCCGCGGAACCCGCCTCGCCCTCGATGATCGAGGCGATCGTCAGGGTCCGGTTCCACCGGGCCCGCGGGATCTTCGCCTTCTTCAGCTCCTTCTCGGTCTCCTCGATCATCGTGTTGAGCTGCGTCACCACGGGCGTCTTCTTGTCGAAGTCGTACGTCGAGGGGTAGAGCCAGCCCTCGATCCTGCCGTTCGCCTCGGCGGGGAGCTTCACCTTGCCGGAGGCCACGGCGGCCTCGTACTCGGACGCCTGGTGGCCCGTCGCCTTGCCGAGGATCTGGTAGATCTCCGACGCCCACTTCCCCTCGGCGATCGTCACGCCCGCGGAACGGTGCTTGCCGTCGGTGAGGGCGGTGAGGGCGTCGCTGGCACGCATGCCCCGCTGGAGCGTGTAGGTGCCCGGCTGGATCATCGCGGCCGCGTCGGGCGAGGCGGTCGCCGCCTGGACGAAGGCGCCGGCCGACTTGACCACGCCGCGCTCCTGGAGCGTCCGGCCGATCGCGTCACCGTTCTGGCCCGGCGCGATCGTCACCTCGACCGAGCCGTACCCCGGGCCCTCGAAGTCCTCCACGCTCGACCCCCCGACGCCGGGGATCTGGTCGAGGACCGGGCTGATCGATCCCCAGGCCAGGAACGCCCCGCACGACACGAGGGCCGCGGTCATCACGAGGACGATGAGGGCGCGTCCGCGCCGCTGGCGGGCGGGACGGCTGAGGTGGCGCCGCTCCCGGCGGGTGCGGGGGGCATCCCCGCGTGTCCCGAAGATCGAATCGTCGAGGCCCGGCTCGGTCATCCGTCCCTGTCCTTCGTCCGCGCCTTCCGGCGCCTTGACCCCACACGCTCGCCCGGCGGGCGACCGGCGGCCCGCTCGGCGTCGAGCGCGGCCTGGAGGATGAGCACTGCGGCCGCCTGGTCGACGACCTCCCGGTGCCGCCGACCGGGCACACCGCTGTCCCTGAGGCCGCGGTGGGCGTCGACCGTCGTCAACCGCTCGTCCACGAGCCGGACGGGACGATCGCCCACCCGGCTCGCAAGCACGTGAGCATAGCGACGGGCCGCCTGCGCGGCGGGACCTTCCTCGCCCGCGAGTGTCCGAGGCAGGCCGACGACGACCTCGAGCGCCTCGAGCTCCTCGACGATCGCCACCACCGGGCCGACGTCCGGGTCACCGCCGGCGGCCTGCTCCGCGGCGACGTCCCGGGCGACCGTCGTGAGCGGCGTGGCGAGGATCCCGTCGGCGTCGCTGCGCGCGACCCCGACCCGGACGGAGCCGACGTCGACGCCGACGCGCACCCCGCGGCGCGGTTCAGCCACGATCTGCGACGGCCCGCTCGATCGCGGCCAGCGCATCGCCGATCCTCGTCGCGTCCTGGCCGCCGCCCTGTGCCAGGTCCGGCTTGCCGCCGCCCCCGCCGCCGAGGGTCTGCGCCGCGACCTTGACGAGCGCGCCGGCCTGGAGCGTCCACTCGCGCGCGAGCGCGTTCGTCGCGACGACGACGACCGGTCGGCCGCCCGCGTCACCGGCGACGGCGACGACGACCGGGCGCTCCTCACCGAGCCGGCCGCGCGCGTCGAGGACCATCGCCCGGACGTCGTCGGCGGACGCGCCCTGGGCGTGGTGTGCCACGAGGGTGACGCCGGTGACGTCCTTCGCGTGGTCGGTGATCGACCCGGCAGCGGCGAGGACCTGCTCCCGGCGGAGCTGCTCGACCTGTCGCTCGGCGTCCTTGACCCGCCCGAGCACGTCGGAGATCCGCTCGACGAGCTCACCGGGCTGAGCCTTGACCAGCGAGGACAGCTCGGCGACGATCGCGCGCTCCTTGGCGAGGTACCGCAGCGCCTCCATCCCGACGAAGGCCTCGAGACGCCGCACGCCCGAGCCGACCGAGGCCTCCCCCGTGAGCGTCAGCGGACCGACCTGGCTGGAGTGCCGCACGTGGGTGCCACCGCACAGCTCCCGGGACCACGGGCCGCCGATCTCGACGACGCGGACCTGCTCCCCGTAGGTCTCGCCGAACAGGGCGAGCGCACCCATCTCCCGGGCCTCGGGGAGGGTCATCCACATCGCGGAGACGGGCAGGTCGTCGCGGACCGCCGCGTTCGCGACCTCCTCGATCTCGCTGCGGGTCTCCGCCGAGAGGCCCTGGTTCCACGCGAAGTCGAGCCGGAGGTAACCCGGCTTGTTGTACGACCCGGACTGCAGCGCGGACGGGCCGAGCACCTCACGCAGCGCGGCGTGGACGACGTGGGTTCCCGAGTGGGCCTGGCAGGCCTCGACCCGCCACATCGGGTCGACCTTGGCGTGCGCGGCGGCGCCGATCCGCAGTCCGTCACCCTTCACCTCGACGGTGTGGACGACGAGCCCCTTGACCGGGCGCTGGACGTCCCGGACGACCAGGCGCGTACCGCCGAGCTCGATGACCCCGGAGTCGGCGATCTGACCGCCGGACTCGGCGTAGAAGGGCGTGCGGTCGAGGACGACCTGGACCCGCGAGCCGGACGGGACCTCCTGGACCTGGACGCCGTCGGAGACGATGCCGACGACCGAGCCCTCGGTCTCGAGCGCCTCGTAGGCCTTCCACTCGGTCTCCCCGAGCGCCCGCAGCTCCTTCCACACCTCCGTCGTCGCGTGGCCGGACTTCTTCGCCTTCGCGTCGGCCTTCGCCCGCTCGCGCTGCTCCTGCATGAGGCGGGTGAAGCCCTCGCGGTCGACGGACAGCCCCTGCTCGGCGGCCATCTCGAGGGTGAGGTCGATGGGGAAGCCGTAGGTGTCGTGGAGGGCGAAGGCGTCCTCGCCGCCGAGGGTGTCGCCGCCCGCGGAGCGCGTGCGGGCGACCGCCGTGTCGAGGATCGTCGTGCCCTGCGCGAGCGTGCGGCGGAAGGCGACCTCCTCGGCGTAGGCGATCTGGGAGATCCGCTCGAAGCCGTCCCGCAGCTCGGGGTAGGACCGACTCATCCGCTCCATCGACACGGGCAGGAGGTGCGGCAGGGCCGGCTCGTCGTACCCGAGCAGGCGCATCGCGCGGACCGCGCGGCGCAGCATGCGGCGCAGGACGTACCCACGGCCCTCGTTGCCGGGCGTGACCCCGTCGCCGATGAGCATGAGCGAGGAGCGGACGTGGTCGGCGACGACCCGCAGGTGCACGTCGTCGGGGTGGGAGTCACCCGCGGTCTGGCCCGAGCGCTCGCCGTAGCGCCTGCCGGTCATCTCGGCGGCCTTCGCCAGCACGGGGAAGACCTCGTCGATCTCGTACATGTTGTCGACGCCCTGGAGGATCGAGGCCATCCGCTCCAGGCCCATCCCGGTGTCGATGTTCTTCTTCGGCAGCGGACCGAGGACGGGGAAACCCGACTTGCCGGAGCCCTCGCCGCGCTCGGACTCCATGAAGACGAGGTTCCACACCTCCATGTAGCGGTCCTCGTCGACCGCCGGGCCGCCCTCGTGCCCGTACTCCGGTCCGCGGTCGTAGAAGATCTCGCTGCACGGCCCGCACGGGCCGGGGACGCCCATCGACCAGAAGTTGTCGGCCATGCCGCGGCGCACGATGCGCTCGGCCGGGACGTCGGTGAGCTCGGTCCACAGCCGGGCCGCCTCGTCGTCGTCCTCGAAGACGGTGACCCACAGGCGGTCCTTCGCCAGGCCGTAGCCGCCGTCGTCGAGGCTGCTCGTGAGCAGCTCCCACGCGAGCTCGATGGCCCCGGCCTTGAAGTAGTCGCCGAAGCTGAAGTTGCCGTTCATCTGGAAGAACGTGCCGTGCCGCGAGGTCTTGCCGACCTCGTCGATGTCGCCCGTGCGCACGCACTTCTGGACGCTCGTGGCCCGCTGCCACGCGGGGGTCTCCTGGCCGAGGAAGTACGGCTTGAAGGGCACCATCCCCGCGTTGACGAAGAGGAGGGTGGGGTCCTCGTGGATGAGCGGGGCGGACGGGACGACCGTGTGGCCATTCTTCTCGAAGAAGGCGAGCCAGCGGCGACGGATCTCGGCGGTTTCCATGGTGGGCCCGAGTCTAGGCCGCCGGGCAGGCGCCGCCGCCGAGGTCAGCGACGGGTGCCGCGAAGGATGCCGCGCAACCAGGTCCAGCGCTCCTGGAGCCGAGCCTCGAAGCCGCGGTCGGTCGGGCGGTAGTACGAGTGGTCGGCCATCCGCGCGTCGAGCGCGTCGGGCAGGTACTGCTGAGCGGCCACGCCCTCGGGCTCGTCGTGGGCGTAGGCGTACCCGCCGCGCTGCTGACCCCCGGAACTGCCTGCCGCCCGGGACGCCGCCGGGGTGTAGCCGCTCCCCCGCAGGTGCGGCGGAACCGGCCCGGCGAGCCCGGCCCGGACGTCCGCGATCGCCTCGTTGATCCCGACGTAGGCCGCGTTCGACTTGGGTGCGAGCGCAAGGTGGACGACGGCCTGGGCGAGGATGATCCGGGCCTCGGGCATCCCGATCTGGGCGACCGCGTGCATCGCGGCGACGGCGGTCTGCAGAGCCGTCGGGTCGCCCATGCCGACGTCCTCGCTCGCGGCGATGACGATCCGCCGCGCGATGAACCGCGGGTCCTCCCCTGCCTCGAGCTGCCGGGCGAGGTAGTGCAGCGCCGCGTCGACGTCGGAGCCACGCATCGACTTGATGAAGGCCGAGGCCACGTCGTAGTGCTGGTCGCCCGTGCGGTCGTACCGGACGGCGGCCCGCGCCACCGCCTGCTCGACGTGGGCGAGGGAGATCGTGTCCGCCCCTGCGTCGGTCGCGACCCCCGCCGCGGCCTCGAGGGAGGTCAGGGCCCGCCGGGCGTCCCCGCCGGCGATGGCAACGAGGTGGTCCCGGGCGTCGTCGGCGAGGACGAGCGCGCCGGACAACCCCCGCTCGTCCGACACCGCCGCGTCCAGGAGCCCCGCGACGTCGTCGTCGCCGAGCGGCTCGAGGGTGACGAGCACCGACCGGGACAGCAGCGGCGCGATGACCGAGAAGCTCGGGTTCTCCGTCGTCGCCGCGACGAGGATGACGAGCCGGTCCTCGACCCCGGGCAGCAACGCGTCCTGCTGGGCCTTCGTGAAGCGGTGGATCTCGTCGAGGAAGAGGACGGTCTGGCGTCCGTACATCGACCGGGTCCGGATCGCCGCGTCCATGACCGCCCGCACGTCCTTCACCCCGGCGGTGACCGCCGAGAGCTCGACGAAGTCCCGGTCCGCGGCCCCGGCGACGAGGTGCGCCAGCGTCGTCTTCCCCGTCCCGGGCGGACCCCACAGGATCGCCGACAGCGGGCCGGCCACCCCGCCCGCGCCCTCGATGAGCCGGCGCAGGGGGCTGCCGGGCCGGAGGATCTCCTCCTGCCCGCGGACCTCCTCGAGGGAGCGGGGCCGCATCCGCGCCGCGAGCGGCTGCAGCGGCGCCGGCGTCGGGCCGTCCGATGCCGGACCGTCCGCGGCGCTGAAGAGGTCGGACACCCGCCGCAGACTACGCCGCGGGCGCGACGGCGCCCGTCAGCTCTCGTTCGGGCTGACCTCCCGCGCGCCCTGCGGTGCAGGCGCGTCCTCGTCGTCCTCCGGGGTCGCGTCGATCCCGGCCTCGGCCCGCTGCTCCGGCGTGATCGGCGCGGGCGCGTCCGTCAGCGGGTCGTACCCGCCGCCGGACTTGGGGAAGGCGATGACGTCGCGGATCGAGTCGTAGCCGCCCAGGAGCATGACGATCCGGTCCCAGCCGAAGGCGATGCCGCCGTGCGGCGGGGCACCGAACTTGAAGGCGTCCAGGAGGAAGCCGAACTTCTCCTGCGCGTCCTCGGGCGACAGGCCCATGACCGCGAAGACCCGCTCCTGCACGTCGCGGCGGTGGATACGGATCGACCCGCCGCCGATCTCGTTGCCGTTGCAGACCATGTCGTAGGCGTACGCGAGCGCGCTGCCGGGGTCGGTGTCGAAGGTCTCGAGGTACTCGGCCTTCGGGGAGGTGAAGGCGTGGTGGACCGCCGTCCAGGCACCCGCGCCGACGGCGACGTCCCCGGAGGCGACCGCGTCGGCCGCGGGCTCGAAGAGCGGGGCGTCGTTGACCCACAGGAACGACCAGGCGTCCTCGTCGATGAGCTCGCAGCGCTTGCCGATCTCGAGCCGGGCGGCGCCCAGGAGCGCCCGCGAGACCTTCGGCTGGCCCGCGGCGAAGAAGATGCAGTCGCCGGGGTTCGCGCCGACCTTCGCCGCGAGACCGGCCTTCTCGTCGTCGCTGATGTTCTTGGCCACGGGACCGCCGAGCTCGCCGTCCTCACCGACCGTGACGTAGGCCAAGCCCTTGGCACCGCGCTGCTTGGCCCAGTCCTGCCACGCGTCGAACTGGCGTCGCGGCTGGCTGGCGCCACCGGGCATGACGACCGCGCCGACGTACGGGGCCTGGAAGACCCGGAACGGGGTGTCGCCGAAGTACTCGGTCACGTCGACGAGCTCCTGGCCGAAGCGCAGGTCGGGCTTGTCGGTGCCGTACCGCTCCATCGCCTCGGTGTAGGACATCCGCGGGAAGGGCGTCGGCAGGTCGACCCCGATGAGCGCCCAGATCTCCTTCGCGAGCGCCTCGCCGAGCTCGAGCACGTCCTCCTCGGTGACGAAGGACATCTCGATGTCGAGCTGGGTGAACTCCGGCTGCCGGTCGGCGCGGAAGTCCTCGTCCCGGTAGCAGCGGGCGATCTGGTAGTACCGCTCCATCCCGGCGACCATGAGCAGCTGCTTGAAGAGCTGTGGGCTCTGCGGGAGGGCGTACCAGGAGCCGGGCGCGAGCCGCGCGGGCACGAGGAAGTCGCGGGCCCCCTCGGGCGTGGACCGGGTGAGCGTCGGCGTCTCGATCTCGACGAAGTCGCGGGCCTCGAGGACGCGGCGAGCCGCCGCGCTCACCTTGCTGCGCAGGCGGAGAGCGTGCCCGGCGTTGTGCGCGCCCGGGCGGCGCAGGTCGAGGTAGCGGTGCTTCAGGCGCGCCTCCTCGCCGACCGTGACCCGCTCGTCGATCTGGAACGGCAGCGGCGCGCTCGGGCTGAGCACCTCGATCGACCGGGCGACGACGTCGATCTCGCCGGTCGGCAGGTCGGGGTTGACGTCCTTGGCGTCGCGCGCGGTCACCTCGCCGACGATGGTGACGCAGAACTCGTTGCGCAGGTCGTGCGCCGCCCCGGTGAGGACCTCGTCCCGAGCGACGACCTGGACGACGCCGCTGGCGTCCCGCAGGTCGACGAACGCGACCCCACCGTGATCCCGCCGCTTGGCCACCCACCCCGAGAGGGTGACGGTCTGACCGGCGTGGTCGATCCGGAGCGATCCGGCGGTGTGGGTGCGCAGCACGACAGCGTCCTTAGGTCGGGGGTGCCGAGGGTGACGGCGCCGTCATCCTACGGACCTCGCCGCTCCCGCCGCCGCGCCGTGTGCCGGTACGGTGGTCGACGCTCGGCGTCGCCGCTGGTCCGCCACCCTCCCGACCGGAAGGTCCACCTGTGCCCTCCCCCCTGACCCGTCGTTCGCTCCTCGGCGCCGGTCTCGGCGTCGGTTCGTTGGCCCTTGCCGCGTGCTCCGGCGGTGACGCACCCGGCCAGAGCGCCGCGGCACCGGACCCCGACGCGCATGTGGTCCTGCGGGACCCGGACGTCGTCGCCGCCTCGGGCGCCCGAGCAGCCCTGCTCGTCAGCGCGGGTCTGTTCGAGCGGGCCCGCGTCGCCGTCGTGGCCGCTGGCGAGGCCGACCACGCCGCGGCGGCGGAGGTCGCGCAGCGCCTGCGGGTCCCCGCCCTGCCGGGTGACGCCGACGGCCTCACCGAGGAGCTCGAGCGGCTGGGCACCGAGGTCGTCCGCACCGTGGGAGAGCCCGAGGGCGGCTGGGGCGACCGCCTCGGGGACCGCGAGGCCACCACCGAAGATCCGGACGTGCGGGTCGACGATCCCGCCCGGGGCCTCACCCTGCTCGTGGCCACGAAGGCACGTCTCGACGATCCCTCGTACACCCTCGCCGTCGCGACGGCGCGCGCCGCCGGCGCCGGCGAGCCCGTCGTCGTCGCGGGTGACCCACGAGGCACCGACCGGCTCGCGGACTTCCGCAAGGACGTCGGCGACACCCGTGTCGTGGCCATCGGCCCCGGCCTCGGGCCCGACGGGTCGAGCTCGTCCCCGGAGGCCGTCGAGCACCGGTTGACGATGGCGCTCGGAGCGCGCGAGCTGCCCGGTGGCGGGGTCCTGCCCTTCCCGGGCCGCCACCTCGTCGCGCTCTACGGCCAACCGCGGACCCCCGCGCTCGGGGTGCTCGGCGAGCAGGGGCCCGGTGGAGCCGTCAAGCTGGCCAAGCGCTACGCGAAGGACTACGCGAGCCTCGTCGACGGCCCCGTCCAGCCGGCCTTCGAGATCATCGCGACAACCGCGCTCGGCAGCCCCGGCAAGGACAACCTCTACTCCGGTGTCATGCCGCCGGGGTGGATCGAGCCGTGGGTGGACGCGGCCGAGAAGGCCGGCATCCTCGTCATCCTCGACCTCCAGCCGGGGCGCGCGAGCATGCTCGACCAGGCGAAGAAGTACGAGCGCCTCCTCGCCCGGCCGCACGTCGGGCTCGCGCTCGACCCCGAGTGGAAGCTGACGAAGGACCAGCTCCCGCTGCAGCAGATCGGATCGGTCGACGTCGCGGAGATCAACGAGGTCGGCGACTGGCTGGCGGCGCTCGTCACGCGGAAGAACCTGCCGCAGAAGATCTTCACGATCCATCAGTTCCGTCTCGACATGATCCGTCACCGCGAGCGCCTCGCCTCGTGGGACGAGCTCGCGACCGTCATCCACGTCGACGGGTCCGGGACGCCGGGGATGAAGTTCGACACCTGGCGCGCGATCCGTCAGGACATGCCCGCGGGGGTCCACCTCGGGTGGAAGAACTTCATCGACGAGGACACCCCGATGCTCACCCCGCGGCAGACCGTCGAGCAGGTGAAGCCCTTCCCGGCGCTCATCACCTACCAGTGAGCACGCCCGTGGGGCTCAGTCGCCCACCCGGGGGTGGATGTCGAAGCGCACGTCGGCCGGGCGGAGACCGGCCCAGCCGCGAGCGCGCAGCTCGCGCACGGCGAGCAGCCCGACCATGAGGGTGCCGTTGTGGATACGCCCCTCGAGCACCGCGTCGACGACCTCGTCGAGCGGGACGGAGCGGCGCTGCATCTGCGCTTCCTCGCCCTCGCGCTCGAAGCGCTCGTCGTCGGCGACGTCGCGGAGGTCACGCGCGAGGTAGATCCGCAGGGCCTCGTCCATGCCGCCGGGCGAGGGGCGGTGGTCCACGAGCACGTTCCACGTGTCCGCGACGAGGTCGACCTCCTCGGCGAGCTCGCGTCGAGCCGCCTCGAGGGGGTCCTCCCCCGCGATGTCGAGCAGACCCGCCGGCAGCTCCCACTCGTGCGCCGCGACCGGGTGACGGTACTGCTGCACGAGGACGACCCGGTCCTCGTCGTCGAGCGCGAGGATCGCGACCGCCCCCGGGTGGCGGACCACCTCTCGGACGAGCTCGTCGCCGTGGAAGGCGAAGGTGTCGCGGTCGACGTCCCAGACCTTGCCGTCGAAGACCCGCTCCGTGGACAGGACCTCGGGCTGCTCGGGCCGGTCGGCGAGCGCCTCGCTCACGCGCCGGCCTCGTGGTGACCGCCGGCGTGCGGGTCGACCTCGACGAGCCGCTGCTCGCGCTGGCGCTCGAGCGCCGCGCCGACGAGGCCCGCGAAGAGCGGGTGGGCGCGGTGCGGCCGGGAGCGGAACTCCGGGTGGGCCTGGGTGGCGACGTAGTAGGGGTGGACCTCGCGCGGCAGCTCGACGAACTCGACGAGGCCCCACTCGTGGTGCGTGCCGCTGACGACGAGGCCCGCGGCCGTGAGCCGGTCGCGGTACTCGTTGTTCACCTCGTAGCGGTGCCGGTGCCGCTCGACGGCGGTGCTCGCGCCGTACGCCTCGGCGACGACCGACCCGGCAAGGAGGTCTGCCGACTGCGCGCCCAGGCGCATGGTGCCGCCGAGATCACCCTGGCCTTCGACGAACGCCTTCTGCTCCTCCATGGTGGCGATGACCGGGGCGGTCGTGCCGGGGTCGAACTCGCTCGAGGAGGCGTCGGCGATCCCCGCGACCTCGCGGGCGAACTCGATGACCATGCACTGCAGGCCCAGGCAGATGCCGAGCGTCGGGACCCCCCGCGTGCGCGCCCACGTGAGCGCCCCGATCTTGCCCTCGATGCCCCGCACCCCGAAGCCGCCCGGGACGAGGACGGCGTCGACCCCGCCGAGGGCCTTGGAGGCGGACGCGTCGTCCTGGCAGTCGTCGGAGGCGACCCAGCGGATGCGGACCCGGGCGTCGTGGTGGAAGCCGCCGGCCCGCAGCGCCTCGGTGACCGACAGGTACGCGTCGGGCAGGTCGATGTACTTGCCGACGAGCGCGACCTCGACCTCGTGCGCCGGGTCGTGCACCCGCTGCAGGAGCCGGTCCCAGTCGGTCCAGTCCACGTCACGGAACCCGAGGTCGAGGCGGCGGATGACGTAGGCGTCGATCCCCTGGGCGTGGAGGACCTTCGGGATGTCGTAGATGCTCGGCGCGTCGACGCACGCGGCGACCGCGTCCTCGGCGACGTCGCACATGAGCGAGATCTTGCGCTTGATCCCCTCGGGGATGTCCCGGTCGGCCCGCAGGACGAGCCCGTCGGGCTGGACGCCGACCTGCCGCAGCGCCGCGACCGAGTGCTGGGTCGGCTTGGTCTTCAGCTCACCGCTCGGGGCGAGGTAGGGCACGAGGGAGACGTGGAGGAAGAAGCTGTTGTCCCGGCCGATCTCGTGCCGCACCTGGCGGGCCGCCTCGAGGAACGGGAGGGACTCGATGTCACCGACGGTCCCGCCGATCTCGGTGATGATGACGTCCGGCGCGTCGCGGTCCTCGATGCCGGGGCTGCCCGCGGCGGGGGCCCGCATCCGGTCCTTGATCTCGTTCGTGATGTGCGGGATCACCTGGACGGTGTCGCCGAGGTACTCTCCGCGCCGCTCGCGCGCGATGACCGAGCTGTACACCTGCCCGGTCGTGACGTTGGCCGACCCCTCGAGGTTGACGTCGAGGAAGCGCTCGTAGTGCCCGATGTCGAGGTCGGTCTCGGCGCCGTCCTCGGTGACGAACACCTCGCCGTGCTGGAACGGGTTCATCGTGCCGGGGTCGACGTTGATGTACGGGTCGAGCTTCTGCATCGTGACCCGCAGCCCGCGGCTGCGGAGCAGGTTGCCGAGGCTCGAGGCGGTGAGCCCCTTGCCGAGGGAGGAGGCCACGCCCCCGGTCACGAAGATGTGTTTCGTCAGGCTCGCCACGGGCTTCAACCCTACGTCACGCGAGCGGCTCGGTGAGCCACCCCGCCAGCTCGACCGCCGACGGGTGGGCGGCCACCTCGACGCGCCGCGAGCGGACGACGTGCGCCCGGTCGGCGGTGGAGCCGTCGGCGGCGATGACGAGGTCGGCCCGGCGCGCCAGGACGGCGAGGGCCGGGGTGGTCGTCGCACCGTCGGCGAGGGCGACGACCCGCGGGCGGTCGAGGGCGGCCAACAGGACGCTGGCGACCGCGGCTGCCGTGCCGCCGGCGCGGGCGTCGAGCAGGACCGCGTCGGTCCCGCGAGCAGCCCGCCGGAGGGCACGTGCGGACGCCGGCCCCGCCGGGGGGCCCAGCGTGATGACGAGGTGACCGGCGTCGGTGAGCGACTGCCGCAGTCCCGCGGGACCGGTCGACGGGTGCAGGAGCACGATCCGGCTCATCGGGCGGTTCCTTCCGCTCGGGCGTCCGCGACGGCGGTCTGCGCGTCGTCGAACAGCTGCTGGGCGTGGGCGCGGGCCGTCTCGCCCTCGTCGCCGCCCATCATCCGGGCGAGCTCGGCCACTCGCTCGGCCGGGTCGAGATCGACGACGTCGCTGCGGGTCACCTGACCGTCGGTGGACTTGCGGACGACGAGATGCCGGTCGGCGTGCGCGGCGACCTGGGCGAGGTGGGTGACGACGACGACCTGGTGCGAGCGGGCCAGGGCCGCCAGCCGCGAGCCGATGTCGAGCGCCGCCCGCCCGCCGACGCCCGCGTCGACCTCGTCGAAGACGTAGGTCGGTCCGCTCCCCCGCTGCGTGGGTGCGGGACCGGCGAGCGCGACCTCGAGGGCGAGCATGATCCGGGAGAGCTCGCCGCCTGAGGCGGCCTTCGTCACCGGCAGCAGATCCGACCCGGGATTGGCCGAGAAGAGGATCTCGACGCGGTCTCGCCCCCGCGGCCCGTCCGGGCCGTCGCCGACGGCGATCGCCAGGCGCGCCCTCGGCATGGCGAGGGTGACGAGCTCGGCGGTCGCGGCGGCCTCGAGCCGAGCCGCGGCGGCCGTGCGCAGCGCGGTGAGCTCGTCGGCAGCGGTGGCGTAGGCCCCACGCAGCAGCTCGAGACGCTCGTCGGCTCCCTCGAGCAGATCGGTGGCCGCGTCGATCTCGGCGATGCGCGACGCGCCCCGTTCGCCGGAGGCGAGGACGTCGGCGATGGTGTCACCGTGCCGTCGCACGAGCGCGGCGATGACGGCCCGGCGCTCCTGCACCCAGGCGTGGCGCTCCGGGTCGACGTCGACGCGGTCGGCGTAGGAGGCGAGGTCGATCCCGACCTCCTGGGCCAGGGTCGCGACCTCGGCCAGGCGGTCGTCGAGCTCGGCGAGCTGCGGGTCGTGCTCGCGGACCCGTCCGAGGTGGCCCCGAGCGCCACCGACGAGCGCTGCGACGTCGTGGCCGCTGCCCGTGTCGTCCCCGAGGAGCGCGTCGCGCGCGGACGCGGCAGCGGCACGCAGGTCGTCCGCCCACGCGAGCCGGTCGTCCTCGATCCGCAGCCGGTCGTCCTCGTCGGGCAGGGGCTCGACACGCGCGATCTCCTCGAGCCGCTCGAGGAGGACCTCGCGCTCCAGAGCCCGGTCCCGGGCGTCCGCGCGCAGGCGCTCGATCTCCTCGGTCGCCGCCCGCAGCGCCTCCCAGGCGAGGGCCACGCGCTCGATCGCCGCGGCCACCGTCGGGCCGCCGAAGACGTCGAGGACGGCGCGGTGCTCGTCGCTCCGGCGCAGGCGCCACTGGTCGGCCTGACCGTGGATCGCGACGACGTGCTCCCCGATCTCGCCGAGCACGGACACGGGAACCCGCCGGCCTCCGAGGTGTGCCTGACCGCGTCCGTTCGGGGCGACCGTGCGGACGACGACGAGCTCGTCACCGTCGAGGTCTCCCCCGGCCTCGTCGACGCGGTCCCGGACGGCGTGCGGCGCGGGCACCTCGAGGACGGCCTCGACGAGGGCCCGCTGCGTCCCGGACCTGACGACGGCCGTGTCCGCTCGGCCCCCCGCGAGTAGCCCGAGGGCGGTGACGACCATCGTCTTGCCGGCGCCGGTCTCGCCGGAGATGACGGTGAGACCGTCGGCGAGGGAGAGCTCGGCCTCCGCGATGACGCCGAGGTCACGCAGACGGACCTCTCGGATCACGAGCGGTCCTCCCGGGCACGGCCGCGCCAGCCGTGGACGGACAGGTCGAACTTCGCGACGAGGCGGTCGGTGAACGGGGCGTCGCTCAGCCGCGCGAGACGGACCGGGATCGCCGACTGGGTGACCTCGATCCGGGCACCGGGCGGGAGGTCCACGGCACGGCGGCCGTCGCACCAGACGACCCCGAGGCCGTCCGTGTGCGGGACGACCTCGACCGCCAGGCGGGAACGGGGCCCCAGGACGACGGGCCGGGCGAAGAGGGCGTGCGCGCTGATGGGGACGAGGAGGATCGCCTCGACGTCGGGCCAGATCACCGGCCCACCGGCGGAGAAGGCGTAGGCCGTCGAGCCGGTCGGGGTGGCAATGACGACGCCGTCGCAGCCCCAGGTGGACAGCGGCCGGCCGTCGATCTCGGCGGTGAGCTCGAGCATCCGCTCGCGGGCTGCCTTCTCGACGGTCGCCTCGTTCAGGGCCCAGCCGCGGAAGATCTCGCGCCCCGCGTGGGTGGCGACGACCTCGAGGGTCATCCGGTCCTCGACGACGTAGTCCCGGGCGAGCATCCGGTCGACGGTGACGTCGAGGGCGTCGCGCTCGGACTCGGCGAGGAACCCCACGTGGCCGAGGTTGACGCCGATGAGCGGCACGCCGAGGTCGCGGGAGAGCTCGGCACCGCGCAGGATCGTCCCGTCGCCGCCCAGCACGCAGACGAGCTCGCACCCGCGCGCCGGCTGCTGCGGATCGGCGGAGACGACGCCGGGGAGGGCCAGGAGCTGATCGGCACCGGGCTGCTCGGGGTCGACGGCGACCTCGACTCCCGCGGCCCGAACGCGGGCGGTGACGGCGCGCGCGCTGTCGAACGCCTCGGCCCGGCTCGGGTGCGCGACCAGGAGGATCCTGCGCTGCGGCGCCATCAGCCCTCCTCCGTCGCGACGATCCGGTCGATCTCCATCTCCAGAGCCTGCCATGTCAGGGCGCTGCTGGCCCCGGTCGGGGCCGGACCGGTGGCGTCCGGGTCCAGGTCTGCCGTACGGGTCAGCCACAGGAGGTACTCGCGGTTGCCCGTCGTGCCGACCACGGGGCTCGGCAGGGCCCGCCGCGGCTGGAGCCCGGCAGCGGCGAGGGCGTGCGCGGCCTCGAGGACCGCGTGGCGACGAGCGGACGCGGACCGGACGAGGCCGTTCTTCCCCAGGCGCTCGCGACCGACCTCGAACTGGGGCTTCACGAGGACGATCGCGTGCCCGCCGGCGCGGACGAGCCCGGCGAGGTCCTCCGCGACGGTGCGGAGGGACACGAAGCTGAGGTCGGCGACGAGCACGTCGAAGGGCCCGCCGACGGCGCTCGGGTCCAGGCCGCGGACGGTCGTTCCGGAGTGGTCGGTGACGCGCGGGTCGTCCGCCACCACGGGAGCGAGCTGGCCGTGGCCGACGTCGATCGCGGCGACGCTCGCCGCACCCCTGCGGATGAGGACCTGGGTGAACCCTCCCGTCGAGGCGCCGACGTCCACGCACCGGGCGCCCCCGACGGTCGGGGCGTCCCGGCCGAGCCCGGCCAGCGCGCCCTCGAGCTTGAACGCGCCGCGGCCGACCCACGCCGGACCGTCGCGCTCCACCTCCACCGCGTCGTCGTCCTCGACGGGATGGGACGCGCGCCGGGCCGGGCCGCCGTTGACGGTCACCGCGCCCGAGCGCACGAGCTGGGTGGCCTCCCCGCGTGACCGGGCGAGGCCGGCCCGCACGAGGTGGACGTCGAGGCGCTCGGTCATTCCCCGAGGTCGGACAGGCGAGCCCGGAGCCGCGTGTGGAGCTCCTCCGCCGCGCTCAGCTGCGCATCGAGGTCACCCGTCTCGGCGGCGGCGAGCTCGGCGAGAGCCCCGTCGATGACGGTGTCCCCGGTCTGCGGGACACCTGCGGTCGTGGCGCTCGTCGCCGGCGGCGAGTGGAGCGTCGGACCGCCGGCGGGCGGCGGTCCCGGCACCGGACCCGGTCGCAGCTCGCTCACGCCTCGGACCGCGGGGTGGTCTGGCGCGGCGTCCGACCCTTCTCGGCGTTCTTCGCGGCGCCCGTGGCGGCCGCCTTCGCGGACGACCGCGCGGGCGTCTTCTTGGCCGAGGTCTTCGCAGCAGCAGCGTTCTGCCCGGGCGTCTTCGCAGGAGTCGTCCTGGCAGCAGCGGCCTTGTTCGCCGTCGACGTCCCAGTCACCGTCGTCGCGGCCTTGCGTGCCGTGGTCTTCGCCGCCGTCTTCCGAGGCGTGCTCTTCGACGCGGTCTTCCGGGTCGTGGTCTTCCGTGCCGCGGCCTTCGCCACCGTCTTCCGTGCCGGGGTATTCGGCGTCTCGGTCTCCTCGTCCCCTGCCAGCCGGAGCGACACCGCCGCGAGATCGCCCTCGTCCTCGGCCGGCCACGGGCTCGTGCCCCGACCCGCCGCAGCGTTGTCGCGGGCACCCGCGACGAGGAGGGTGTCGGCGAGCCGGACGACGGTGAGGGCACGGTCGAGGACTGCCTCGGTGGTCGACAGACCGAGGTGCAGCACGGCGCGGGTGAGGGGCGGGATCACGGCGACCTCCGGTCGAGAGGATGGTTCGGTTCACCGTACGCCACGGGGCCGACGCCCCGAAGGACCAAGCCGGGCAGCCCCGCCAGGTCCTCGAGGACAGCGGCCGGGATGTCTGCCCGGGGCACGGTGGTTGCGTCGAGCGGCGTCGTCGCATCGATCCCGGTGCGCACGAGGACACTGCTCAGCCCGGCTGCGTTCGCGCCCCGGACATCGGTCGACAGTCGGTCGCCGACCGCGAGCACCCGGGCCGGTTCGGGATCGCCGAGGCGCCGCAGCGCCTCCCGGTAGAACGTGGACGACGGCTTGCCGGTGACGACCGGGCGCATCCCTGTCGCCGCGGCGACGACGTCGATGAGCGCGCCGTTGCCGGGTACCGGACCGAGCTCCGACGGCAGCGTCGGGTCCGCGTTCGTCGCCACCCACGCGGCGCCTCGTCGCACGGCGACGACGGCCCGCCCCAGGTCAGCCGCGGTCGTCCCCGGCGCGAAGCCCTGCACCACGACGTCCGCGGCCAGCGGGTCCTCGACGAGCACCAGCCCTACGCGCACGAGCTCCTCACCGAGCGCGCGGGAACCGACGGAAAGGACACGAGCCCCAGGGTGCTCGCGCTGGACGTGGTTGGCAGCGACGCGGGCGCTGGTGAGGACCTGGTCCGGCGCGCAGCGGATGCCCGTCGTCGACAGCAGGGCAGCGACGTCATCGGACGAGCGCGAGGCGTTGTTCGTCGCGATGACCACCGGGACCTCGAGCCCAGCCACGGCCTCGGCGGCGCGCGGAACCGGGGTGCGGCCGTGGAGCAGGACCCCGTCGACGTCGAGAACCACCCCGAGGACGGGGCGAGGTACCCGGGTCATCCCTCCTCGATGACGACGACGCCCTCGAGCTCGGCCAGCCGGTCGTCGGCGTCCGTCGTCAGCTCGACGTCCGCTTCCGCCGCCTTGCCGAACCACTCCCGCGCCTCGTCGACGCGATCCAGGGCGAGCAGGACATCGGCGTAGGCGTAGTAGAGCCGCGCCAGCTCGGGTCGAAGGCGACCTCGAAGCGCGGGGACCTCCAGCTCCAGCCGAGCAGCTTCCGCCTGGCCGAGGTCGAGACGGATACCCGAGCGGACGATGGTCAGCTCGAGCGCTTCCGCCGGTCCGAGAGTCGCCGCCTCCGGGCTCGAGGCGAGCTCGAGGGCACGCTCGTGCCGGCCCAACCCCCGCTCGCAGTCCACCATGAGCGGCAGCAGGTGCGAGGAGCCCCCCAGACGTCGGACCGTGCGGAACTCCGACAGTGCGCGCGCGAAGTCGCCGAGCCGGTAGGCAACGAGGCCCAGGGCTTCCCGTGCAGCCGGAACCCGACCCGCACGGCGGGCCGCCGTCTCCGCATGGGCGAGCGCACCGTCGAGGTCGTCGGCCTCCATGAGGGCTGCGGCCATGACCAGGTGCTTGGCGACGCCGTCCGCATTCTCCTTGCTCAACGTTCGCAGCTGCTGGTGCACCGCCCGATCGAGCTCCTTGCCCGTGACCTCGTCGGGGATCGCCGGCTCGGGCTTACGACCCTCCCTGGGCACGAGGCGCGGGCCGGTGGCCTCCACGTTCCGGTCGGCGCCGGCCCGAGCCGGCCTCCGGGTTCCCGACTCGGGGCGCGCACCGGTACCGCCGCGTGCGTCCCCGCGGGGACCACGAGGGCCTGACGCCCCACGCCCCGACGCCTCCCGATGGCCGCCCGCACGCCCTCCCTCGCCGCCGGGCTTCCCGGTCCGTCGTGGCCGCTGGCCGTTGTCGTCACCCATGGATCGATCCTCTCGCCTCAGCCCACCACCGACCACCAGGCCGGACAGCGGGTGTAACAGGTACAACGCAGAAAACGCCCTCCCGGCGAACCGGGAGGGCGTTTCTGAATGATTGTCCGGCTGCGTCCTACTCTCCCACACCGTCTCCAGTGCAGTACCATCGGCGCTGAGGGGCTTAGCTTCCGGGTTCGGAATGGGACCGGGCGTTTCCCCCTCGCTATGACAGCCGAAACTCTATGGAGATGTCAGTCTTCCCGACCGTATCTCGGGAACTGCACAGTGGACGCGAACACGCTTTCGGTGTGTATCAAGTTATCGGCTTATTAGTACCAGTCAGCTACATGCATTGCTGCACTTCCACATCTGGCCTATCAACCCAGTCGTCTACTGGGAGCCTCTCGGACAAAGTCCATGGAAACCTCATCTTGAAGCGTGCTTCCCGCTTAGATGCTTTCAGCGGTTATCACTTCCGAACGTAGCCAATCAGCGGTGCCCTTGGCAGGACAACTGACACACCAGAGGTTCGTCCAACCCGGTCCTCTCGTACTAGGGTCAGCCCTTCTCAAGTTTCCTACGCGCACAGCGGATAGGGACCGAACTGTCTCACGACGTTCTAAACCCAGCTCGCGTACCGCTTTAATGGGCGAACAGCCCAACCCTTGGGACCTACT
>ERZ1023183.43-NODE-43-length-56468-cov-10.626664_pt1 | contig 56468 bp, 59 predicted proteins | sample MGYA00521095_ERZ1023183 | MGnify/ENA primary metagenome ERZ1023183 (study PRJEB32759, sample SAMN07749889) | skin metagenome | biome: transportation; feature: city; material: polyester macromolecule | host: Homo sapiens | place: Hong Kong:TW line | collected... | reverse complement strand
TACGGGGTGGGTGTGGATACGAGTAGGTATCCACACCCACCCCACTCCTTTATATGGCCGTGTGTGTGGGGATGAGACGTCCACGCACCACAGCATGGGGTGTGTGTTACCCGTATACAGGGCGACGACACGATCATGACCGTGCCCCCTGGCCTTACGACACAAACTGACACCCCTCTCCACCACACAAACATCACATAATCCCCCCTTCACCAGAAGGGACTCGCTCAACCATAATCTGTGACACCCCCTAACACCACACACCCACCCACAAACACGGGATAGATGTGTCCTGGAGTTCTGATAGTCCAGCCCCCTCAACATTTACAACACTAGGGGCGGCTGGTTCGGTTCGCCATGAGGACCGTATATGCGGGAGAATGTCAGCATGGCAGATTCTTCGTCCCCTAACAACGGTAGATCTGGCGGAGGCCGTCGAGGCCAGGGCCGCAACGGATGGTCCAATAAGCCTGGCGGACGCAGCAGTTGGAAGTCTGGCGGCCGTAGCGGCGACCGGCGTGATCGTCCCTCCTGGTCTGACGACGGTGGCCGTCGTGGTAACCGTCCGCGTCGTGGAGGAGATGAGGGTCGTCGTTGGGACGATGACCGCAAGTCAGGGCGTGGTGGTGTGCGCCGCTGGGACGACGATCGTAAAGCGCGTCGTAAGGGTGACGCAGATCGTCCGCGGCGCGATGACCGCGGCTCTCGTCGAGACGAACAGCGTCGTCGAGACTTCCGTGGGAATCGTCATTGGGATAATGATCGTCAAGACGGCCGCCAGGAAGGCGGTAAGGCTGGCCGCGGGCACGCCGAGTACCATCGCGATGAACGCTCGGCGGAGAACACTGCCGTCGAATCTACGGAGGCTCAGGCTTCTGGTGAGCCAATGGCGCCGCTGGACTTCGACGAGAAAGCTCTTCCGGCATCAGTGCGTGCAGAGCTGCGTGGTGTCCCCGCTGATACTGCCCACCTCATTGAGGGCCATCTGGTCGCCGCTGCTGAACTTCTCGACGAGGACCCGGTTCAGGCCAATGCCCACGCTCAGGCCGCTCGGCGCCGCGCCCCGCGACTGCCGGTCCTGCGCGAAGTGGCCGCCGAGGCCGCATACCAAGCTGGCGAGTACGCTTCTGCCCTCAACGACTACCGTGCGCTTCGACGCATGACTGGCAACGATAACTTCTTGCCAGTGATAGCCGACTGTGAGCGAGCTCTGGGACGTCCGCAGGCTGCTCTTCGCCTCATCCGTGAGGGCCAGGCGGCGGATCTCAACCCCTCCCAGCAGGTCGAGCTCGTGCTTGTTCAGGCCGGCGCGCGTTGTGATCTTGGTCAGAGGGACGAGGCTGTTCGCGTTCTTCGCGACGCCGTCAAAAACCTAACAGCTCCCACTGAGGCAACCGCGCGCTTGCATTACGCCTACGCCGAGACGCTGTTAGAGGATGGTGACACAGCTGGTGCTCGCACGTGGTTTGCCTCGGCGCAGAAGCACGATCCTGCCAACTTCCTCGATAGCCAGGACCGCATTGACATCATTGATGGTCGCGAACCAAGCGGAAATCCGGCTGATGACATGATCTTCATCGACGATGACGATGAGGGCCAGGTGACAGACCAGTGAGTGCTGCCCTCATTGATGGACATGACGCAGCCCTCTTCGACTTGGACGGAGTAATCTATCTAGGGCCGGACCCAGTTCCAGCAGCTCCCAATACCATTGCCGAATTACGGCATCGAGGTGTTAAGGTCGGTTTCGTCACCAATAATGCCGGTCGTTCGGCTGATGTTGTTGCTCAACACCTAACCGATATCGGTATTCCGACGGACCCCAACGACGTTGCCACCTCCGCGCAGGCGATCACCGACCTTGCTGCCGATACATTGCCTGGCGGCGCCAGGGTGCTCATCGTCGGGACGGAGTCGTTATGCGACGAGGCGCAGATACGCGGGTTGCAGCCAGTCGAGTCTGCTAAGGACGATCCGGTCGCCGTCATTCAGGGGTATGACTCGCAGATCGCCTGGTCCCTACTCGAGGAGGCAGGATTCGCCTTACAGGCCGGTGCGAAGTGGTACGCCGCTAACCCCGACATCACTCGTCCAACGGATCGCGGTATCGTTCCGGGGATTGGTGCTCAGCTCCAGGTCGTCGCGTCTACCTGCGATGCCGAGCCTGTTATCGCCGGAAAGCCTTACCGCCCGCTGTTGGAGGCCACTATTTCCCGATTAGGGTCTACCTCACCGATTTTTGTCGGGGATCGCTTGGATACCGATATTCGCGGCGCCAACAGGATGGGGATCGACTCGCTCTTCGTCTTCACCGGTGCGCACGGCGTCGCTGATCTGTTAGCTGCTGCTCCTGAAGATCGACCGAACAATATTGCTGCCGATCTGTCCGGGTTGCTTGAACCGCAGCGCGAGGTCGAGGCGTCCGATGACCACGCGCATTGCGGTGGCGTCACGGTGTCGCTGCAGGCTGACCGAGAGGTCCACGCGGAGAGTATCCCCGATGATATTTGCGGACAGCTCGATGCTGTGACTGCCATGATGGCTCTTGTCTATGGGGCGAATGCGATCCTTCCCAACGAAGCTGCTGAGCTTTTCGACAAGCTTCACTGAACGGTGTTCAATTGATCTCGACGGCTGCCCGTCAAGGCGGTCACTCTATCTCGTCGTGGGAAGGAACCCGATGTCGTCACGCAATGGCTTCCAGGCGACCGACCTGGCTCTCATCGCGGTCTTCGCAGCCCTCATCGCTGTGCTAGCAGTCATCCCGCCAATGTTCATGGTGGGGGCAGTCCCCTTTGCTCTTCAGATGATTGCCGTTATGCTGACGCCGATGGTGCTGGGAAGTGTCCGTGGCGGATGCGCCGTGGGCTTGTACATTCTTGTTGGCGCGCTGGGCCTCCCCGTCTTCAGCAGTGGGGCTAGCGGAATTGGCGTCCTGGTAGGCCCCACCGGCGGGTTTCTATGGGGATGGCTGATTGGCGCTTTCGTTGCAGGCGTGGTAGCGACTTCAGTGCTGCGTCGACGCCCGCGAAAGTCGATGCTTCCAGTATGGCTTTTTCTCGTCGCATTGGTGGATCTGGGGTGTACCTATCTTGGTGGCATCCTCGGGCTGATGGGATTTGCGAAACTAAGCTTAAATGCAGCCCTGGCAGCCAATCTTGTCTTTTTCGGCCTCGACGTGGTAAAGGGAATCTTGGCCTGTCTCATCGCCACTGCGGTGTTGACTGCGTTTCCCCGTCTTATGCCGTGATTGAATTTAAAGATGTCGGCGTTGTCGTTGACGAGTATGACGTTGAGGGTCGCCACCGTCAAGTGACGATTCTCAATACGATGAGTCTCGTCCTGCCCGAGCAGAGGATTGCTGTTATCGGCCCTAATGGGGCGGGTAAGTCGACTCTACTCAAACTCGTCAACGGGTTAGTCGCGGCAACGAGTGGCACCGTGGTGGTCGATGGTATCGACCCCTCTCAGGATGGTCGTGCTGCTAGACGCCATGTCGGCTACATCTTCACCAACCCGATGAGCCAGCTCGTCATGTCGACCCCAGTGGCTGATGTTGAACTGTCTCTTCGGCAACGGATTCGTAACCGGGCCGAACGTCATGACGCGGCTATGCAGATCCTCGCCGCTCAAGGATTGGAAGCTGTCGCAGGACGCAGTGTGCATGCTCTATCGGGAGGGGAACGCCAATTGGTGTCCCTGGCGAGTGTGCTGGCCGTCGAGCCATCGATCATCCTTGCCGACGAACCGACGACCTTGCTGGATCTGCGAAACCGGGAGATGGTGCGTTACGCCTTCGAACGCTTGGACCAGCAGATCCTGTGCTGCACCCACGATCTGGAATTGGCAGCGACCTTTGACCGGGTGCTGGCTGTCGAAGATGGTCGAGTTGTCGACGACGGTGAACCGAGGGAGGTTATTGCCGGGTACCGGGCTCGGATGATGCTCGGTCAAGGCAACGTCGCACCTCGACGCGGTGGACGGGACGAGAGTCGATGAGGACCGACGCTTCGGCTTTCTTAGGCGGTTACCGAGCCGGGAATAGCCCTGCTCACCGTATGCCAGTCTGGTCGAAGTACCTACTCGTCCTGCTCGTCGGCGTGACTCCCTTTTTCGTCAAGCAGTGGTGGTTCTCCCTGAGCTGCCTCGCGCTGGCCGTCATCATCGACCTGGTCGTTGCCAAGATGGCGGTGCGTACGGCGCTATCCATTGGTGCGCCGTTATGGATAACAAATGCCCTCATACTCGCATACCACTGTTTTTTCACGACTTGGCAACGGGGAGTGATCTACGTTGCCGGGTTGCTGGCCTGTCTCTACGTTGCACGGCTGGTGACATGCACCACGGATCCGGGGGCCCTCATGGACGCCATCGTGACTCTGGCTCGACCACTACAGCCGTTGGGTGCCAAACCTGAGAAATTTGCACTCACTATTGCCTTGATGTGGTCCACGATCCCATACCTCGTTGGATCCATCGGTCAGGTCAAGGAGGCCGCCAAGGCGCGGGGGTTGGAACGGTCAAGCTGGAGGTTCCTCATCCCGATGTTTGTGGGAGCAGTCGGTCATGCCCTGGAGATAGGGGAAGCCCTCAAAGCCCGAGGGTTGGGGGATGAAGACCCCATCTGATGTTCATCTCGTGAGGCTCGAGGCCACAGCGCGGGAGGGCCCTGTCGATGGCTTGCGTTGTTGCTGGCCTAATTTTTAACTGGCGGTTACCAGTCACCCCCGTCTTGTAGCCCCGCTCGGGAGATGCACAGTGACGACGCTAGCAGGACCACGTATGGACGCTAGATGCAGCCAGGACCTTGCGGTACCGTTGCTCGATGCTAAGAGGGGTACAGAGCTATCCAAAGACCTCGCCAAACGTGTTGTGGCGTACATCTTCATGGCCTGTCCAGCTACAACTGTCGGCTACTTCTTGACGTGCTCCGATTTCCGTTCAGGCGATGTGATGCTGGCTGACATCCCGCACTCGACGCCCGAACAAGTCCAGGACAGGCTGGCTACCGTGGTCAATGCCGCACTATCGGGGATGGCGTAAAACCGTGGCCCTGCACTGGGGCTGGTGTTGTAATCCAGCTTCCGCTGAGCATCAGCATGTGCTGGCCGGTATCTCCACGGCTCTGGGTGCACGATGAGCGCCAGAGGTGGCAATCTGTCCACGTGAGACTCGACCAGGCCCTTGTTGAAGCCGGACTGGCACGTTCCCGCACCCTTGCCACCCGCTTAGTGCGGGAAGGCAGGGTGACGGTCAATGGAATAGTCGTTACTAAACCGGCAATGAAGGTAAGCGCCTCCGACAATCTGGTTGCTGACGAAGAAGTGTGGGTCTCTCGCGCCGCTTACAAACTCCTCGGTGCCCTGGACACCCTCGGCGTCAGTGTACCTTCAAAGGTCCTTGACGCAGGGGCGTCCACCGGAGGGTTCACCCAAGTCGTGCTGGCGCGGGGAGCTGAATTGGTGCATGCCGTTGATGTCGGTCACGATCAGATATCCCCGGTATTGCGCGATGATCCCCGCGTCATTGTCCATGAAGGTTTGAACTTGCGCGATCTTCTGCCTGCTGACCTGGCAGTTGACGGCGTCGTCGAACCAGTAGACCTCGTCGTCGGAGACGTTTCTTTTATCTCCTTGACGATGATCCTGGAACCCATATCCTCTGTTGTTAGCCCAGACGGCCTCATGCTGCTGCTGGTAAAACCTCAATTCGAGGTCGGTCGCAAGGCTTTGAGAGCCCACGGCGTTGTCACGGACCCTACCCTGCGTACCCAAGCCGTCGCGGAGGTCATGTCAACGGCGATAAGTCTTGGCTGGCGTATGTGTGACGAGTGCGATAGCCCGTTGCCTGGACAGGATGGGAACATCGAACATTTCATCCTGCTGGAACGTATGGGTCGGTGACAGACGCCCGGGGGTTCATGGGCCGCTACTGTGGTCTTGTGAACGACTCCAGCCCTTCCAGATACGTTGTCGTCGTCACCCACGCCACGCGGGACGACGCCTTTGACGCGGCCGCCGAATTCATCTCGGAAGTAGCGGGGCGAGACATTGGTTGCGCGGTTCCGGATGATCAGGTGGAGCCGATGTCGACCAAGTTGCCAGGGATCGATCTTGAAGGTTTGGGAGAGTTCACTCGCGAGGCAGAGGTAGTCGTCGTGTTTGGCGGCGATGGCACGATCCTGCGAGCCGCCGAGTGGTCCTTGCCTCGCCACGTTCCCATGATTGGCGTCAACCTTGGCCACGTCGGTTTCCTGGCTGAGCTGGAGCGCTCTGACATGGCGGATTTGGTGAACAAGGTGTGTTCGCGCGACTACACCGTCGAGGATCGCCTCGTGCTTAACATCACCGTCACTGAGCATTCCGGACAGCATCGTTGGGGTTCTTTTGCCGTCAACGAGTTGTCCCTGGAGAAGGCAGCCCGACGGCGCATGCTCGACGTTCTAGCGTCTGTTGACGAGCTGCCGGTACAGCGTTGGAGTTGTGACGGGATCTTGGTTTCCACCCCGACCGGATCGACCGCTTACGCGTTCTCGGCTGGAGGTCCGGTGATGTGGCCCGACCTCGACGCCATGCTCATGGTGCCGTTGAGCGCTCACGCTCTCTTTGCTCGCCCGCTGGTCATGAGTCCAGCTGCTCGAGTGGACCTCGATGTCCAGCCAGATGGTTCGGAATCGGCGGTGCTGTGGTGCGATGGACGCCGTTCATGCACCGTACGGCCGGGGGAGAGGATCACTGTCGTTCGTCACCCCGATCGTCTGCGCATTGCGCGTCTGGCGGCACAGCCCTTCGCCTCGCGTCTGGTCAAGAAGTTTGAGCTGCCGGTCAGTGGGTGGCGTCAGGGTCGTGGCCGCCATCATCCAGAGGAGACTCCATGATACGTAGTGTGCGTATTCGCGGGCTCGGCGTCATCGATGAGACGCTCCTCGAACCCTCATCCGCGCTGACGGCGGTGACCGGTGAGACGGGTGCTGGAAAGACGATGGTGGTCACCGGTATCGGTCTGCTGCTCGGTGACAAGGCTGACACTGGATTGGTTCGGCATGGCTGCGATCGTGCCGTTGTTGAAGCTATCCTCGACGCGCCTTGTGCGGATCGTGTCAATGAGCTTGGCGGAACAGTCGAGGATGACGAGGTGATCTGCGCCCGACACATCACGACTCGCCGCTCTCGAGCGCTGCTGGGAGGAGCCCAAGTCACCGCTAGCCAACTGGCCCGTATTGTTGGGGATCAGGTAACCATTTACGGCCAGTCCGAGCAGGTGAGGTTGGTTGATGCATCGCGTCAGCTCGACGTCGTTGACCGTGCTGCCGGAGATGACCTGTCAGATCACCTGAGTCAGCATGCACAGCTGTGGTCGGAATTTCGCGCTGTATCCCAGCGCCTCCACCGCCTCAACGAGGATCGCGCTGGCGCTGAGATGGAGCGCGAGGTGCTCACGCGTCGGGTCGGTGAGGTCGACGCTGTTGATCCCAAGCCTCATGAGGACGACGACCTCATCGCCGAGATAGCGGGGCTACAGGCTGCTCAGTCGATTAGGGAATCCCTGAGAAAGGCTGATGCTCTACTCAATGGGTTAGAGACGTCGACCGGTCCACAGCCGGGAGCGCTTGCTCTGCTGGAACAGGCCGTACACGAGCTGGATGCCACCGGCGACGCCGACCCTCAGGCTGCCGAACTAGCTGAGCGTGCCCGCCAGATGTCGTACGACCTCACCGATCTAGCTGCCTCGGTCGCTGGTCACGCCGCTCGTGCCGAAGCCGATCCCCAACGCCTCGAGGAGCTCGGGGGTCGGCTGGCGGCCATCCAGCGGCTACTGAGAGCTCGTACCACCACCCTCGACGATCTACTCGAGACCACCGCCGCAGACCGACGACGACTTACCGAGCTCGACCCTGCCGCTACTGATCTCGGATCCTTAGGACAGCGAGTTGAACAGTTGCGATCCGAGTTGAGACGGTCCGCTGATCACATCAGCGCGGTGCGCCGCCGTACGGCCGTCCGGCTAGCTGCAGAGGTGCGTCCTGAGCTGACTGCTCTGGCGATGCCACACGCCCGGCTGGAGCTTCGCGTTGAGCCTGCACCTATGGGGCCACGCGGTGCCGACTCGGTGACCATCATGCTGGCGGCTAACCCCGGTTCCGATCCGGCCCCATTGGCTAAGGCCGCCTCGGGCGGGGAACTCTCACGGGTGAGATTGGCCTTGGAGGTCGTCGCGGCTCAAACCCTGGCTCCGCAAACCTTCGTCTTCGACGAGATTGATTCGGGCGTCGGAGGTGCGGTCGGCATTGAGATCGGGCGGCGATTGCGTCAGTTGGCCAGACGTCACCAGGTCATTGTCGTCACCCACCTGGCCCAGGTGGCTGCCTTCGCGGACACGCATGTCGTCATCTCCAAGGCCTCCGATGGAGCCGTCACTAGTTCGGGGCTGCGCGAAGTCACCGGGTCGGATCGAGAAATCGAACTATCTCGGATGATGAGCGGCATGGTGGATTCAGAATCCGGGCTCGAACATGCCCACGACCTGTTGCGCGAGGCTGGTGAGAGGGATGGATGATTGCATCCTGACGTACTTCACGGCTCACATACCGCCAAGCCCAGTCGTAATCATGACCCATGAATAAGTCTCAATCAACTGCGAACGCGGGAAAGTCAACGGCGACATATTATTCAGGATCTTTTGAGTCAGTAATTGATAAACCCCATCATTCCCATACTCATCCGGGTACTGTTGACATTCTTTGATTATGGAGAGACCAGAGTAAGAATTTCGTTGGAAAGAAGGAGGAGGTCGTGACGGTATGGTTGTGAACGAAGAAAGGTTTGGAATAGCTTCAGGTTAAATATGGTCAACAAAATATTTACCTTGGTAGTGGTAGGGAAAAAGGTAGTTACTAAAGCGACATGATATGGGAATCGCAAAACCTAGCTCCATGGTCAGGTTGCTGTTGACATCATTGGCGTCTGGGACGCCGACACCGACGAGCTGGCGATCCTCATGGCTTGTGCGCAGATGTACAGTCACTACCACTTGCCTGGCAGCATCAAGGAAGCCTCCATGGGGTTCAGCGATTCTGAATTCGACCGCCCCGATCGAATTACGCTCATGCTGGACTCCTATCCGGTGCCCCATCATGTCCAGAGTCCGGGCGTGAACACGATGCTTGTGATGGCTGACGTCATCCGACTTATAGGGGCTGGCCACTCCGATCGCAGTTGACATGGAATCAATATACTTCGTTGCGGAGGGATGGGACCTGACCTACCCCACCACTAAAGAGTAAATGCGTACATACTTGATGTATGAATCGATGCGGTGGCCCTCGCCCCATCTCTGCCACACGTGGCGAGCAACGATCGATGCCCACTGATTTCGATCCGGATGTTGTGAGACGCGAAATATCGATGATGCATCCCAACGATCCGGAATATCCGTGGCCCGGGTACTCTCCGGAGGTGATGGATGGCTCCTTGCCGTGGCGCATGTCTGACAGCCTCGTCGCTATGGGATGGCGTTTCGACGTCATGACCCTTCTAAATGGACAGCCACCAGATCTCATTCACGCCGCTCTATTGGCAGACGAGATTCACCAGACAGATTCGCCATGAACCTCAGCGTGGTGAGTCGGGTACGGTCGTGGGGGCTTGCCCCGAAGTCGCGGTGATCCGTTAGGCTGGAGGTCCGTGGGCACCGACAATCACTGCAGCAAGCACGTTTTCGTCACTGGAGGGGTCGTATCCTCCCTGGGAAAGGGGCTCACGGCCTCCTCCCTCGGGTCGCTTCTGAAAGCACGTGGCCTTAAGGTCACAATGCAGAAGCTGGACCCCTACCTCAACGTCGATCCTGGAACGATGAACCCGTTCCAGCATGGCGAGGTGTTCGTCACCGAAGACGGCGCCGAGACCGACCTCGACATCGGCCACTACGAGCGCTTCCTCAACGAGAACCTGTCCGGTCAGGCCAATGTCACCACCGGCAAGGTGTATTCGGCCGTTATCGCCAAGGAGCGCCGCGGCGACTACCTGGGCGACACCGTCCAGGTGATTCCCCACATCACCAACGAAATCAAAGAACGCATGTTGGCGATGGAAGAGGGCCATCCTGACGTCGTCATCCACGAGATCGGTGGCACCGTTGGCGACATCGAGTCGCTTCCCTTCCTTGAGGCAGCTCGCCAGGTGCGTCACGAAATCGGTCGGGAAAATGTTTTTTTCCTGCACGTCTCACTCGTTCCTTACATCAAACCGTCCGGCGAGATGAAGACCAAGCCCACCCAGCATTCGGTGGCCGCACTACGTGAGGTCGGCATCCAGCCTGACGCCATCGTCTGCCGATCCGAGCGTCCAATAGGCAAGGGCATCAAGTCGAAGATCGCTCTCATGTGCGACGTCGAGGGCCCAGCTGTCGTCTCATGCCCGGATGCTCCGTCGATCTACCTCATCCCCAAGGTTCTGCACCGCGAAGGGCTCGACGCCTACGTTGTGCAAAAGCTGAGCCTCTTCTTCCGCGACGTCGACTGGACGACGTGGGACGTCCTGCTGGATCGTGTCCGTAAGCCGCGCAGTGAGGTGACGGTGGCGCTTGTCGGCAAGTACATCGACTTGCCTGACGCTTACCTGTCGGTTACCGAGGCCCTGCGTGCGGGCGGGTTCGCCAATAAGGCCAAGGTCAATCTGGTTTGGGTCGCATCTGACTCGTGCGCCACCCCCGAGGGTGCTGCCCAGCAGCTCAAGGATGCCGACGCCGTCTGCGTCCCGGGCGGATTCGGTATTCGTGGTGTTGAGGGCAAGATCGGTGCTATCCGCTATGCCCGCGACCACAAGGTTCCCTTCCTGGGGTTGTGCCTTGGCATGCAGTGCGCCGTCATTGAGGTTGCCCGCGATCTGGCTGGCATCAAGGATGCCGCATCCAGTGAGTTCGACTCACAAACCCCCGATCCGGTCATCGCGACGATGGCAGAGCAGGTCGAGGCAGTGGCCGGCAAGGCCGATCTCGGTGGAACGATGCGTCTGGGGGCCTACCCGGCCAAGCTTGCCAAGGATTCCCTGGTCGCCGAATTGTATGGCACGACGACAGTTACCGAACGCCATCGTCACCGTTACGAGGTCAATAACGCTTACCGTGATCGCTTGGAGCAGGCCGGGCTGCGCATGAGCGGCACATCCCCGGATGGCGGTCTCGTCGAGTTCGTTGAGCTGGATCGCCAGGCTCATCCATACTTCGTGGCCACCCAGGCTCATCCTGAGCTCAAGTCTCGTCCGACTCACGCCCACCCGCTGTTTCGGGGACTCGTCGCAGCGGCAGTTGGGCACGCTAAGGCAGTATCGAAGAACGACGCATCGAAGGATGCCGCCACGGAAATTGCCACAAAGGAGGCTGATAAGTGAGCCAACAGCGCTGGGACAAGGATGAGTGCTGGCAGGTCGTTGATCACCAGGTGAAGGCCACGGGGCGGGTGTGCGACTTCGTTGATGACGCGGTCGTTACCCCGTCGGGGGAGCAGATCAACCGTCAGTACATGAGCCACCCCGGAGCAGTTGGCATCATCGCCCTTGACGACCAGGACCGTGTCGCGGTCGTAAGACAGTATCGCCATCCAGTGCGCATGGTGTTGGTCGAGCCACCGGCTGGCTTGCTTGATGTCGAGGGGGAGGATTTTCTGGCGGCTGCCCAGCGCGAATTGGCTGAAGAGGCCATGTTGTCAGCCGATGATTGGCGGGTCCTCGTCGACATCGTCACAACTCCGGGAGGATGCCAGGAGTCGCTGCGGATCTACCTGGCCCGAGGTCTCCATAAGACACCGCGCCCCGACGGGTTCGTGCTAGAAGGCGAAGAAGTGTCGATGAAGGCTGCTTGGGAGCCGTTGGATGACCTTGTTGAGGCAATTTATGCCGGGCAATGCCAGTCTCCGACCCTCGTGACCGGGGTGATGGCCTTGGAGTTGGCTCGTTGCACGGGCCGCATCAACCAGCTGCGCCCTGCTCATTCGCCGTGGCCGATTCGGGAGCGCCCTGGTGGTATTAACGGGGCTTTCGCGGAGTGACCTCGACCGTCGGTGGCCAGGCTGAGGATTATTTGCGTCACCTTGTCGTGGAGCGAGGCCTGTCCGATAACACGGTGCAGGCATACCGACGTGACCTGTTGCGGTATCAGAAATACCTCGATTCTCGGGGGATCAGGTCGTTAGCCGAAGTGACCCGTGTCGACGTCGAGGAATTTCGACGCTACCTGGACCAGCTTGGCCTGGCCCCGGCGTCTGTGACGCGTTGTGTGGTTGCAGTACGAAATCTGCACCATTTCGCGGTGGAATCCGGTCAAGCCAAGACCGACGTTACCGCTGGGATCTCCCCGGGAACTCGTTCCCGCCGGCTCCCAAAAGCCTTGACGATGGAGCAAGTTGAGGCGTTGCTTGCCGCACCCGACACCAGCACCGTTGAAGGGTTACGAGATACCGCTTTGCTGGAACTGCTTTACGGCACGGGGGCACGAGTTTCAGAGGTCTGTGCCCTTGACGTTGACGATATTCGTCCCGTGCTGGATGACCCCGATCTCGGTCTGAGACTCATCGGCAAAGGAGACAAGGAACGCATCGTTCCGCTGGGCAGTTACGCGGCTCAAGCCGTGGATGCGTGGCTAGTAAGGGGACGTCCGGCATGGGCGCAGCTTGGCAACGGGGAACATGCCCTGCTGCTCAATACCCGCGGTCGGCGGCTGTCACGACAGTCAGCGTGGACTGTTATTCGTCGTGCCGGTGAGGCTGCTGGGCTCGACGTTGAGCACCTGTCTCCGCACAGTCTTCGACACTCCTACGCCACCCACCTTTTGGACGGAGGTGCCGACATCCGCGTTGTGCAGGAGTTGCTGGGTCATTCATCCGTGACGACGACCCAGATTTACACCCTGGTGACGGCAGATCACCTGAGGGAGGTTTACCGCTCGTCGCACCCTCGGGCCGTCTAAGGCCAGTATTGAGGGTGGGGTGTAGTTGTCGGTTGTGCCCACTATCGTTGTTATGAGTGCAATATTGTCGTGACGTCGAGAGGAAGGCCACCACGTGTCCGAGACAGACCCCGAGCCGTTGTTCCGTGTCCCCGGTCCGGGCCGGGAGGCCGAAGAGGCTGCCGAGAACTCGATCGGTCCGACCGGACGTCCGCTTCTTGACCTTCCCGAGCCGACGCCGGCTCCCGACGGCCCGAAATATGCCACCGTCATCTCGATGTGTAACCAGAAGGGCGGTGTCGGCAAGACGACAACGACCATCAACCTGGGAGCGGGACTAGCTGAGTACGGCCGGCGCGTTCTGTTGGTGGACTTCGACCCGCAGGGCTCCCTTTCGGTTGGCTTGGGGATCAACCCCCACACTCTTGAAAATTCTATTTACACCTTGCTGATGTCACCCCGTGACGACGTCCACGACGTCATCCAGCCCACTGAAACCGAGGGCATGGACCTGTTACCGGCCAATATTGACCTGTCAGCCGCTGAGGTGCAGCTCGTCAGCGAGGTGGCCCGCGAGCAGACCCTCAAACGGGTCATTGACCGGATCCGCGGCGAATACGACATGATCCTTATCGACTGTGCGCCGTCGTTAGGTCTGCTCACCATCAACGCCCTGACCGCTTCCGACTATGTCATCATGCCGTTGGAATGCGAGTTCTTTGCCCTGCGCGGTATCGCCCTGCTCACCGACACCATTGAGAAGGTTCAGGACCGTCTCAACCCTGATTTGGAGATTCTCGGCATCCTCGGAACCATGTTCGATCCCCGTACCCTGCACGCCCGGGAAGTCATGGAGCGGGTGGTACAGGCCTTTGGTGACACCGTATTCCACACCGTCATCAAGCGCACCATCAAGTTCCCTGAGACCACCGTCGCGGGGGAGCCCATCACAAGCTACGCCTCCTCCTCTCCGGGGGCTCAGGCTTACCGTGACCTGGCTAAGGAGGTACTGGCCCGATGCCGCGCCGAGTAAGCCTGCCAGGAGCTAACGAGCTCTTCCGCCCCACGGTTGGTGGCCGTGAACCGGGTGAGACTCCCCAACAGCCCGAGGCACGCAAAGCTCGCAAAACGTCCCAGGACTCTACATCCCCGGGGAAACGTGGTGGTAGCGGGCGAGTGCGTCACGATGAGAAAATCACCGTCTACGTCTCTACCGAGGAGCTCATCGCTCTGGAGACGGCGAGGCTGGCCATGAGATCCCAAGGCATTAACGCTGACCGAGGCAGAATTGTGCGCGCCTCAGTAGCGATGGCCCTGGCCGACCTTGAGGAAAACGGCGAGGAGTCCGCTCTCGCTCATCTCCTCACTATTGACTGAATACGGTAAGGACAGAAAATTATGAGCGACGAGCAAGGCATCCGGCTGCAGAAGGTGCTGGCCCAGGCTGGTTTGGCATCCCGCCGTGCCGCTGAAGAGATGATCGCGGCCGGAAGGGTCGAGGTCAATGGCGAACTTATCGTTGAGCAGGGACGACGGGTCGACCCTGAGCACGATGAAATCCGGGTCGACGGCTCCCGCATCCCCACTGCGCGGCGTCACGTATACTACGTACTCAATAAGCCGCGGGGTGTCGTCTCCACCATGGACGATCCAGAAAGCCGTCCCTGCCTTTCCGACCTTGAAGGAGTGCCGCGCGGTATCCGCCTATTCCACGTCGGTCGTCTCGACACTGAGACTTCGGGCCTCATTTTGCTGACTAATGACGGGGAATTCGCTAACCGGATGACCCATCCGTCCTACAAGGTTCTCAAGACCTACCTGGCAGACGTTGAGGGCCGCGTTGATGACAAAGTCATCCGTCGCCTTTCGAAGGGGCTGACCCTCGAGGACGGCCCCGTCAAGCCTGACGCCGTGCGCCTGGTGCAGGCTGGCGACGAGCACTCCCTGGTCGAGGTGAGCCTTCATGAGGGACGCAACCGCATCGTGCGTCGCATGATGGATTCGGTCGCTCACCCAGTGCGTCGACTTTCCCGCACTGCGATAGGCCCGGTTCGACTCAAGCGTTTGAGTCGCGGCGATATGCGTGAACTTACCCGTGAAGAGTTGGGCCAGCTCCTCGACCTCGTCGAACTGTGAGTCCTCGCGCATGGCTGAAATTGGCCTGAGGCATCGCTCGGGTAATGTCAGACAGGTGAGTTCAAACAAGTATCGCCCGGTCATCGCTGCGGCACTTGCCGCCGTCCTGTGCGTGTCGTCATTGGCCCTCGCCTCCTGTAGTAAGTCATCGTCGGACCCGAAACCATCGGCGAGTGCTTCCAGCTCCAGCGCTCCGGCCTCCGCTTCTGCCAGCGCCAAGGCCTCCGCCTCCCCGACAAAGAAACCGACTATGGTCACTAACCTCGACCAGCTCAAGGTTTCCGGTGAGGACGGCAAGGCGCCGAAGATTGAGGGATCCTGGCCGCTGGCCATCGCTAAAACCGAGTCCAAGGTCCTCAAGGCGGGCAAAGGTGAGAAGGTCGACAAGGACGCCACCGTCAAGATGAATTATGTTGGTGTCAACGGCCGTACCGGCAAGGAGTTCGACTCTTCCTACAAGCGTGGCGCTACTACCGACCTCCCATTGGCCCAGGTGGTTCCGGGGTTCGCGAAGGGCCTTGTTGGAAAACACCAGGGAGACCGAGTACTCATTATGATGCCCGGATCTGACGCCTATGATTCCCAAGGTGGCGCCCCACAAGCTGGCATTATGAAAGGTGACTCCCTCGTTTTCGTCGTCGACATCGTCGGCGTTCCGTTGCCTAAGGCGACGGGTGAGCCCGTCAAACCAGCGTCCGGTCTACCCACCGTCAAGGAGACGCAGGGCGCTCCTGCCGTAACTATCGGCAAGGCCACCAAGCCGAATAAACTCGTCATCCAGCCTCTCATCAAAGGTAAAGGACCTGTAGTCACTGCTAACGACGCCATTGACGTCAAATACCGCACTTATGCCTGGTCTTCTGGGGAACTTATCGAGGACGGATATTCCGGCGAGCCAGTGGCGGGATCCATGAGCTCCGTCATTCCGGGGTGGAAGAAAGGATTGACCGGTCAGACCGTCGGTTCTCGGGTGATGCTCATCGTGCCGCCCGCTGACGCCTACCCGAACGGCAGCACTAACCCGCCGGTGAAGAAGGGCGAGACCCTGGTCTACGTCATCGATATTCTGTCGGCTCAAAAAGAATCATGAGTGACGATGGCTTTGCGCGAGACATGGCCGGCTGATTGTGTCTTAGGGCCGACAAGCCTCGCGCAGCGCCGCCACATCGAGAACTGCATCACTCCACCACCCCATCGCTCCGGGAAGAGGCCCAGGATCTAAGCGGTGAATGCCCGCAACAGGGGTGGGCGGTGTCAGAGCCGCGATGTTGACGAGTTCGTGGGGATCGGCAACCTCGGGGAGTCCGAGGGAATGGCACAGCCACGCCACGACACGGTGATGGTCGATACCTGAATCCGCGAGATCGGCCAACCCCGCTGCTCCCGCCGACTTCGACAGGCGTGCCCCTCCTGGGCCAGTAACAAGCCCAGTGTGGGCGTAGACCGGAGGGGCAAACCCGAGCAGTTCGGCTAGCTGGGCTTGACGAGGGGCCGAGGCCCACAGGTCTCGGGCTCGAACGACCTGATCGACCCCTTGCAGACCGTCGTCGACGACTACCGCAAGGTTGTAGGCGGCAGTGCCGTCATTGCGCACCAGGACAAGGTCGTCCACCCGTCCGCGGGCACGGCCACGAACGAGGTCCGTAGCCTCAAACGAGTCGAGGCGGCTGGACAGGCGAATCGCGGGAGCACGTGTCTGGGTCCTGGCCCGCCGTTGACGACCATCGAGGGTTCGACAGGTGCCCGGATACGGGCGCCAATCGGCCTTGTTGGGGGCGGTAGCGGCCGCTGCGATTTCCCTGCGGGTGCAAAAACAGGGGTAGGTCTCCAGACCTGCTACCGCGTCGGCATACAGATCGAGACGCTCAGACTGCCAGATGACCGGTCCATCCCAATCTAGGCCCAGAGATTCCAGATCGCGCAACTGAGCTGAGGCAATATTTCCGGCCGCGGCCACCCGCGCCTGGTCTAAATCCTCGATGCGCACCACGAACCGACGGCCCGTCGAGCGGGCTAAAAGCCAGGCCGCCAACGCGGTGCGGAGATTCCCCAGATGCAGTGCCGAGGTAGGGGAGGGGGCGAAACGGCCAGCTGGGCATACCGAACCGGAATGAGTGGTGGCGAAATCGGTCACGAGCGGCAGTGTAGGCAACAATAGGAGTGACGGGACGAGCATGCCCCGTCCAGATGGGTAAGCTGTGACGCTGGAAGGAGGGTGCCGATGGCTGCACAGCGTTCGGAGAGGTTGGTTAACCTCGTCATCGCTCTCCTGGTCACCGACCGTCCTCTCACTCGCGCGCAACTGCGTGACATGATCGAGGACTACCGCAAGGTTTCCGAGGTGGCGTTTCAACGGTCCTTTGAACGCGACAAAGAGGAATTGCGACGAATCGGAATCACCGTCGAATCCGTCACCCTCGACACCTTCTTCGGTGACGAAGTCGGCTACCGCATTCCCCGCGCCGACGTGGAGCTTCCTCCTGTTCAATTCACTCAAGCGGAGGCTGACGCTTTAGCGACCGCAGCCCGGGTATGGCGCGAATCCGTCCTCGACGAGTCCTCCACGTCTGCCCTGGTGAAATTACGTGCCGCCGGAGTTGAGCCCGATACGGAGGCCGGTATCGCGACCCAGGTCGTCACCGGGGCAGATGCGCCATCGTTCTCTGATCTGTGGCGGGCCACCATCGACCGTTCCAGGGTCCGCTTCGGTTACCGAGGAGGAAAACACCGCACCGTAGACCCCTGGCGAATGGCCTTGCGACGTGGCCGGTGGTACCTCGTCGGGCGAGATGTCGACCGTGACGAGCCACGACTATTCCGCCTGTCACGTATCAGTTCCGCCGTGACGACCGTGGGGGAGCCCGGCACCGTCACAAGCCCCGAACCTGAGGTGATCGAGGCCCATCTCAACCGCCTGGAGCCACCTGAGCCTGAGGAAGTTGACGTCACGATGGCCGTCGCTCCCGGAGTGCGTTTAGGGGTGATGACGACGCGCACCGAATGGGATGGGCCAGTACCCGAGGGCTATGAGGTCGTTACCGGTGGGTTTGGCGGATACGACGAGGCTGCCACAGCCGTGTTGCGTGCCGGCGGTCGTATCATCCTTCTTGCCCCTCAGGAGGCTCGCACCGTCTTGGCCGAGAGGATCAATGCCGTGTTGCGGTTAGAGGAGAACACCCCATGACCGCTCGCACCGATACCGCCCGCCTGCTGGCCCTCATTCCCTATCTGCGGTCTCACCCCGGGGTAGCCGTCACCGAGGTTGCCCGAGTGTTTGGCGTCAGCACTGACCGGGTAATTGCCGATCTCAAGATTTTGTGGATGGTTGGTCTGCCCGGTGGGATGCCAGACGACCTTATCGACATCGACATGGATGCTGTCGACTCCGACGGCACTATCACCATCACCAATGCCGATGCTCTGCCCCGGCCCATGCGTCTGACTCCCGACGAGGCGTGGTCCCTGCTGGCTGCCTTGCAAGTCATCGCCGATCTGGCTGACGACACCGTCCGTCCTGCAGTGGAATCCGCGGCCGAGAAGCTGCGCCAGGTGTGCCCGCAGGCCGGACCGGATCCGGTGGAGGCCAGTGTCGGAGCCGATTACGACCCGCGCTCGGAATGGTTCACCGGAGCCTGTGCCAACAAGTGGCGCATTGAGATCGTCCATCGACGCGGTGACGACCCCACTCCGCACACCCAGGTCGTCGATCCTGTGCGTGTCGAGGTTCGCGACGGTCATCGCTACCTCGTCGGGTGGTCGATGGCTCGCAAACAGTGGCGCACGTGGCGGCTGGATCGCATCGTCACGGGCAGGCGAATTGGGCACGCTACAAATCACGGGCGTCCACCCAAAACCCTCGAATGGTTCTCTGATGTCGTCGACGAGGTGACGCTGACTCTTACGCCACGGGCGGGCTGGGTTGCTGAATACCACCCGGTGCGACATGTTGAGAAGAACGAGGAGGTGTGGAAGGTGACCTTTGCTGTGGCCTCTGCGACCTGGCTTGCTGAGCTCATGGTGGGTCTTGGATCAGACGTGCTCTCCGTCGATCCGCCTCATGCTGCAGCTCCTGCCATTCAGCTGGCACGCGCTGCAGCTGCCGCAAATGATATTAAGATTCCGAACCGCGAGGCGGTAGAGGAGTCCTGATGTGGTGGACCTGGGTGTTGGTCTTCGCCATTGTGCTGCTTGTCATGGAGATCGTAATTGGCACGATCTGGCTGTGGCGCAAGCTTGTAGCTATCGTGAGTGAGGCTGAGCGGGTAACCGGTCGACTCGATGAGTTAGCTCACATCCTGGAGGATATCGACACCACTGCTAGTAGGGGCACGATAGCTCCCGAAGTACCCTGACCATCGTGGTAGCCTGAACGCCGATCGTCGAGCTGGTGGCCTTCCTTGTGTAGTACGGGGATGGGGTGCCAGCCAAGTCTGGAAGGAGAGCCTCAATGGCTCCTCTGCTCATCGCGAATGAAGCGACCATCATCATCATCGTGCTTCTCGCGCTCGTGCTCTTCGGTGGGTCCCGCATCGCTGGCGTCGGTAAGGGGGCTGGTCGCGCTATCCGCGAGTTCAAGGAAGAAACGGCGGGCCTGGACAAGGGCAAGGACGCCAAGGCCGAGCAAGACATTAAGGCTACCGAGGCTGACGTCGCCAAGGACGAAACCAAGCCAACTGAGTGAGTCATGGCCACGGATACTCAGCAGCCCGGAGGCGAAGATCACCGCCGGTTTGCCCGATTCCGGCCGCCCCAGGCTGGGGAGGGCGGCACAATGTCGCTCCTGGACCACGTCCGGGAGCTCCGTTACCGGATTATCGTATCGTTTATCGCGGTCGTGATTACGAGCTCCGTGGCTTTCGTCTTTTACCGCCCGTTGGTCGAAATCGTCATGTATCCGTACCAGCAGGCCAGCCTTGCCATCAAGGCGAAGAACCCGACGGCCTCCCTCCAAGTCGTTAATACGGGTGTCGTCGCCCCGTTCATGCTGAATATGAGGGTGGCCATTGTTGCTGGACTCATCGCAGCCTGCCCCATTTGGCTCTATCAGGTCTGGGCCTTTATCGTTCCTGGGCTACTCGTCAATGAGAAAAAGTGGGCTCTACGATTCCTAGGGTCGGCTATTCCTCTGTTTCTTATCGGTTCGGCACTGGGGTATTGGGTGCTTCCTAAGGGCATTGCCTTGATGCTGAACTTCACACCTCACGGCATGGGCATCACTAACTTGCTCGACATGAATGCCTTCCTGGCGCTGGAGATTCGCGTCATCCTGCTCTTTGGAGTGAGCTTCCTGCTGCCGGTGGTCTTGGTGCTGCTCAATCTGGTCCACGTGTTGTCGTCTGCACAGCTGAAGTCGGCACGGAAGTGGTCGATCTTTGGATTCTTCTGTCTGGGCGCCTTTGTGAACCCATCTGGTGACCCAATTTCTATGTGCGCCCTGGCTATTCCGCTGAGCGTCATGTACGTCATTGCGGAGTGGATCTGCCGCAGCAACGAGCGTAAGCGCTCCACCGACGATATGGGTATCGATAAGTCCGAGTTCGACATTCAGATCGACTGAACAGTGCCAGTACGTGTGACGTGGCAGGAAAATGCTGCATGACGACGTGTCTTCTGGTGAATCCGGCTGCCGGTGGCGGTCGCGCAGCGCGCCTAGCGCCGTGGGTCGCGGCACAGTTGCAGCGGGCTTTTCACGACGTCGACGTCGTGCACACCGCACACTTCCAGGACGCTGATGATGCGCTAGCTCGATTCGCGGCCTCCAGTGACGAAAGTGACCGACTCGTTGTCATGGGTGGTGACGGCATGGTCCATCTTGGGCTTAATCACGTGGCCGGAACTCCGGTGCGGTTAGCCATTGTGCCATCGGGAACCGGAAATGACTTTGCCTCGTCAGTGGGATTACCCTCCAGGGTCGGCGCTGCAATGGATCGCATCGTGACAGACCGCACGACCCCGGTGGATTTGGCCGAGGTCACGGGTGGTGTTCATAGTGGCCATTGCTGGGTGGGGTGCGTCGTCTCCACCGGATATGACGCCGTAGTCAATCGGCGAACTAATCAGATGACGACCAAATTTGGGCCGCTCAGTTATGGTTGGGTGGCGCTGTCGGCCCTTGCCGAATTTTCGCCAAAGCATTATCGCATTAGCGTAGACGGTCACGATCGAGAACTGGACGCCATGCTTATTGCCGTTGGTAATGGTGGCCATTTTGGAGGCGGCATGCGGATATGTCCGTACGCCAGCGTCGTCGACGGACTGCTCGATATCACCATCATCCATACCGTTCCGCGTCGGACATTGCTGAGGTGTTTGCCGTTTCTTTATGCCGGACGTTTCACTCACCTCGGCTTTGTGGAGACCTTGCGCGCTAGAAGGGTCGACGTTGATGGCGAGGACATGTTCGCAATGGCCGACGGCGAGGCAATCGGTGACGTTCCGCTGAGCGTCGTCGTCCGACCTTCGGCGGTCAACCTCGTCGGGCTGCCCTGAGGGTCGTAGCCTCCCGCTAGATTGAAGATATGAGCGAGACTCTCGACCGGTTCATCGCCGGGCTGTCCTTTGACCCTGACGACTACCAGGTGAAGGCCTGTCAAGATCTCGACGACGGTGCGGGTATCCTAGTAGCCGCTCCTACTGGTGCTGGCAAGACGGTGGTGGGGGAGTACGCCACCGATTTGGCTCTGGCCTCGGGGCTGAAGTGCTTTTACACCACACCCATTAAGGCGCTGTCCAACCAAAAGTTCCATGACCTGGTCGCCCGACACGGTGAAGACCGCGTAGGCCTGCTTACCGGTGACGTCACCATTAACTCCGAGGCACCGGTCGTCGTCATGACGACTGAGGTGTTGCGCAATATGATTTACCGCAATTCCCACACCCTCGACACCCTGGGATGGGTGGTGCTCGACGAGGTGCACTACCTCGCCGACCGATTTCGTGGCCCGGTGTGGGAAGAGGTCATCCTTGGCCTCGATCCGCACGTCAAAATCGTCGGGCTTTCGGCAACCGTCTCCAACGCCGAAGAATTTGGAGAATGGCTTGACGAGGTTCGTGGCGATGTCAGGGTCGTCGTATCTGAGCGTCGCCCAGTACCCCTCACCCAGCACGTGGCGGTGGCTCGGCATCTCCACGGCCTCTTCGACCCGCACCGTCCTACTGAAGTTAACCCCGAACTAGTCTCGATCGCCAAGGAGGAGGCCCGATTCCAGCGTGACGACTCCCGTCGTCCCCGAGGAAGGTCTGGCAAGGGGAAACGCAATGTGTCCTATGGAACTGGTCAATTCGGCGGGGCATCGGCAACGCGTCGGGGGCGTACCGCTCGACCTCGTGGCCCCCGCAACCAGCCGAGCCGCATCCAAGTAGTGCGCTCCCTCCACAAGGCCAACCTCTTGCCGGCCATCATCTTCGTTTTTTCGCGGAGCGGGTGTGACGCCGCTGTTAACCAATTGCTGAACACCGACCTGGTGCTCACGAGTCAGCAGGAGGCCCGCCACTTGCGTCGCATCGCGCAACTCCATGGCGAAGGGCTAACCGACGAGGAACGCCGCGCGGTCGGTTGGACCCATTTCGTCGCAGCTTTCGAACGTGGCATTGCTGCTCATCATGCCGGTCTGCTTCCGGTGATTAAGGCGATCGTCGAGGAGGGGTTTGTGGCGGGACTACTCAAAGTCGTTGTCGCCACCGAGACCCTCGCTCTGGGCATCAATATGCCAGCTCGTACCGTCGTGCTGGAGAAGCTTGTCAAATACAACGGCCAGACCCATGCTGACATCACCCCCGGGGAATACACCCAGCTCACCGGGCGTGCTGGACGTCGTGGCATCGACACCCAGGGGCACGCCGTCGTCTGCTGGCAGCCGGGTATGGATCCGCGAGCGGTGGCAGGACTGGCGTCACGTCGTACCTACCCGCTCAATTCCGCCTTCGTGCCGACATACAACATGGCCGTCAACCTCGTTGGATCGATGGGGCGGGACAAAGCCCGTGATCTGCTGGAGCATTCTTTCGCGCAGTTTCAGATCGATCGCAGGTTAGGAGGCTCAACGGTTCGTAACCGACAGACCCAAGCCGAGATCGACGCCTACCTCAGAGCGGCCCACTGTGGGAAAGGGGACTTCACCGAATACGCACGGCTGCGGGAAAATATCAGGGAGCTGGAGCACGAGCAGGCGAGACTGCGCAAAGGTGAACGCCCTAGCCAGGTCGCCGATTCGCTGTCGCGACTTGACCCTGGTGACATCATCGCAGTGCCGTCTGGGCCTCACGCTGGGTGGGTCGTTGTCGTCGACCCTGGCACTCACGGCAAAAGGGGCCAGCGTCCCAGGCCCCTTGTCATGACGCCGGATCGGGCGGTGATTCGGCTGGGTCATCACGACATCGACGCCCCCGTCACGCGAGTAGCAGGCGTGAAAGTTCCACGTCACTTTCACCCCGGAAACCAGGCCGATCGCCGCTGCCTCGGCAAGGCCTTCGATCGGGTGCTTGACGGGCTGGGGGAGCCCGTGGCGCAGCCACGTCGCGTTGAGATGGATGCTGAGCTCGCCGACAAGATCGACAAACTGCGCTCCCAGATGAAGGCTCATCCCTGCCATTCCTGCCCCGATCGCGAGTCCCATGCGCGTTTCGCTGAACACGCCATGAGGCTTAGCCGTCGCAGCGAGAGGGAATTAGCGAAGGCACGCGCCAAATCGACCTCGATTGCCACCCAGTTTGAGCGAATTGTGCTGGTAATGGAGGCCTTGGGATACCTCGGGGAGGGTGGGCAGACCGTCACCGATGCTGGGCGAATGCTCTCGGGCATTTACTCCGAACTCGACTTGGTCACGGCTGAGGCAATTCGGCGAGGAGTCTTTGACGGTTTGGACTTCCCGCAATTGGCAGCGGTGTTGTCGACTATCGTTCATGAGTCGCGGCCGGGGGACCGGGGCCATCTTCACCGCATGCCCGATCGAAAGAGTGAAGCGGCGCAGTCCCAGCTGCGTGCGGTGCGAGCCGAAATTGGTTTGCTTGAGCGTGATCACCGCATTGAACGTCCCCGAGACCTCGACATTGGTTTTGCCGAGACCAGCTATGCCTGGGCTGCCGGCGCTGGTCTAGAGATCGTACTTGACGACATGAGCGCTGGTGACTTTGTACGCCAGGTGCGCCAGGTGTGCGACCTGGCCGGGCAGATCGCCCATGCCGGGGTGGGGGAAGACTTGGCCCACACGTGTCGTCAAGTGGTGGGAGCCATGCAGCGTGGGGTCGTCACCATGGACCGGGAGGACTGACCCGTTCGCCCACTGAACGGGAATATGCGGTCCGGTAACCTGAGGTCATGGCTGTGGCTGTACGTGTCATCCCGTGTCTGGACGTTAAGGATGGACGAGTCGTTAAGGGGGTCAACTTCGTTGGGCTGCGCGATGCCGGTGATCCCGTGGAGCTAGCCTCGCAGTACGGACAGCTCGGTGCTGACGAGGTGACTTTCCTTGACATTTCCGCATCAGCAGACGGGCGCGCCACCACTCGCGAGATGGTGACACGGTGCGCTGAGACGGTTTTCGTGCCTCTCACAGTTGGTGGCGGGGTTCGCGGGGTCGACGACGTCGATGTCTTGCTGAGGTCGGGAGCTGACAAAGTCAGTGTCAACACCGGAGCGATTACTTACCCCGAGATGATCGACGAAGTCGCCGACCGATTTGGCAATCAGGTCATCGTGTTGTCAGTCGATGCTCGTCGCGAGCCAGATCAGCCATCTGGCTTTGGGGTGACAACCCATGGTGGCAGCCGTTCGGCAAGATTGGATGCCGTCGAGTGGGCCCGCGAAGCCGTCGAGCGGGGGGCAGGTGAGATTCTGCTCAACTCGATGGACGCCGATGGCACAACGGACGGCTTCGATATTGAGATGATCGAGGCAGTGAGAGCGGCCGTCGACGTCCCCCTCATCGCCTCAGGTGGAGCTGGAAAAGTCTCCGACTTCGTCGAGGCAGTACGCGCTGGAGCCGACGCCGTACTCGCCGCATCAGTGTTTCACTATCGCACCCTAACGATCGCACAGGTCAAGAACGGCCTACGCGATGCCAACGTTGTGGTCCGTTGAGCGAACACCTACTGCGAGACCAGCCAGTGTGGTAGTCATACCTTATGGATTGCCTTTTTTGCTCAATAGCCGCGAGGGACATCCCAGCGACGATCATTGACTCAGACGACGCCTCGGTCGCATTCCTCGACATCGAGCCTTTCCAGGATGGTCACACCCTCGTCATCTCGCGTAAGCACGTCACGAGCGTTCTCGACGATGACGGCGAGTTAGGGCGTATCAGCCCGATGGTTACCAAGGTGGCCCGTCGCTTCGTGGACTCTCTAGGGGCCTCTGGGGTCAATATCATCTCCAACGCTGGGGAGTCTGCCGGCCAGAGCGTCCATCACTTGCACATTCACGTCATTCCCCGCTACGACCGAGAGCCAGGCATCAACGCTATTCGGTCGGCCATGCCCCGTCGTCCTCTTGAGGAGGTTGCGGCGATGGTGACTGGGGAATCAAATCGCAAGTAGACCACAATATGAGACTTTTGTCCGAAATCGTTGACGTCTGGCCGTTCATGCACGAGGATTCGTACCATGAACGGCCAGCTTCTTGTTATTGGCTAGCGTCCTGATCCTCTCGAACAGGACGCTCCCTCGTATGCCACCGGGCAACGAGGGTTTTTTCGTGTTTGGAGCTTGAAGGCACTAATGACCGTTCCACGACCACGGATGGAGGACGACATGGCGGAGAAATCCCGGCATCAACGAATGATGATTGGCGCGCAGATCATCATTGAGAGCCTCGAGAAACTCGGTGTCGAAGTTGTTTTCGGACTTCCGGGTGGTGCCATCATGCCGACCTACGACCCGCTCATGGATTCCGCGAAAGTGCGCCACATCCTGGTGCGCCATGAGCAGGGAGCCGGTCACGCCGCAGAAGGTTATGCCGTTGCGACCGGAAAAGTCGGAGTGTGCATGGCGACGTCTGGCCCAGGGGCCACCAACCTTGTCACCCCGCTCTCTGACGCCTACCTAGACTCGGTGCCGGTGGTGGCCATCACTGGGCAGGTCGGCACCAGCCTCATCGGGGCCGATGGCTTCCAGGAAGCCGATATCCGCGGCATCACCATGCCAATCACCAAACACAACTTCCTCGTCACCCGCGCAGAGGACATCCCGTTGGCAATGTCGGAGGCCTTTCATATTGCCTCTACCGGCCGCCCCGGGCCGGTCCTCATCGATATCACCAAGGACGCCCAAACTGCCGTCGTGCCATTTAAGTGGCCCAAACAGCATGATCTGCCGGGCTACAAACCGACGACGCGTCCCCACAGCAGGCAGATTAAGGAGGCCTCAGATCTCATCCGGGCTGCTCATCGTCCGGTGTTGTATGTTGGTGGTGGCGTGGCTAAGGCGGAGGCTGCCGCCGAGCTGGCTAGATTGGTCGATCTCACGGGTATTCCTGTCGCGACAACTCTGATGGCCCGAGACGTCTTCCCGGCCACCCATCCGCTCGCTCTGGGGATGCCGGGCATGCACGGCGCTGTTGCCGCCGTCGGAGCCCTACAGCGGGCCGACTTGCTCATCGCCGTAGGCACCCGGTTTGACGACCGCGTGACCGGACGCCTCGACACCTTCGCCCCGGGTGCCAAGGTCATCCACGCAGACATTGATCCGGCTGAGATCGGTAAGAACCGCCATGCCGAAGTCCCGATCGTCGGCGATGCCAGGCTAACTTTGACGCAGCTGGCTGACTCTTTAGAGGGCAAGGACCTTCCTGATATCTCTGCCTGGGTGCGTCAGCTACAGCGGATGCAACAGACCTACGCACCTTCATGGGAAGAGGCGCCCGAGCCAGAGATCTCCCCGCAGCAGGTCATTCAGCGCATCGGTGCTTTAGCACCCAAGGACACCGTGTTCGTCACAGGCGTGGGGCAGCACCAGATGTGGGCCTCCCATTTCCTGCCACACGACAAGCCCCGCTCCTGGCTGACGTCTGGTGGTGCCGGAACGATGGGCTACTGCATTCCCGCAGCCTTGGGCGCCAAGATTGGTCGTCCAGAATCAACCGTTTGGGGTATCGACGGCGACGGCTGCTTCCAAATGACCAACCAGGAACTCGTCACTGCAGCCCTCAATGGCGCTCCAGTCAAGATCGCCATCATCAACAACAACGTGCTCGGCATGGTGCGCCAGTGGCAGATCCTCTTCTTCGAATCCCGGTTCTCTCACACGGACTTGCACTCTGATCGCCTACCAGACTTCGTCAAACTTGCTGAGGCCATGGGCTGCGCCGCTTTTCGGGTCACGGATCCGGGCAAGGTCGACGAGGCGATCACGGCCGCCAACGAGATCAATGACCGTCCGGTCGTGGTGGAATTCGTCGTTCACACCGACGCCATGGTGTGGCCGATGGTGGCCTCCGGCGCCAGCAATGACGAGATCAAGATCGCCCGGGATATGGCTCCGGACTGGAGCGATGACGGAGACGACGTTGCTCCGGTCGACGAGGACAACAGCGACGACGAGACCGAGGAGACGAGATGACCAGACACGTATTGTCGGTGTTGGTGACGAACCGTCCAGGTGTGCTGACCCGGGTGTCGGGACTGTTCGCCCGCCGCGGTTACAACATCGAGTCCTTGACCGTATCGCCAACCGATGACCCCAGCGAATCCCGGATGACGATCGGGGTGAACGTCGTCTCCGCCCAGGCTCTTGAGCAAATTGTCAAACAGCTCAACAAACTCATCGAGGTTCACAAAATCGTCGAGCTGGAGCCGAGCGCGGTCACCCGTGAGCTCGTCCTCGTGAAGGTGCGATCCGACGTTGAAAACCGTTCAAAGATCATCGACACCGTTGCGCTATTCCGGGCTAAGGCCGTCGACGTCTCACTGGAGTCGCTGACGATCGAAGCTACCGGGGGACGTGAAAAGCTGGATGCGTTACTGCAGATGCTCGAACCCTTCGGAATTATTGAACTTGTTCAATCCGGACAGGTGGCCCTCAACCGCGGTGCTGCTGCCCTCGGGGCGAAACGCTCCGGGTGATATCGCCTAGACCCCAAGACAACCCAGACACCAACAAGGAGAAAAATACGCTATGGCAAAGATCTACGACGACGACGCTAACCTGTCTATCATCCAAAACCGTCAGGTAGCCGTCATCGGCTACGGCTCCCAGGGCCATGCCCACGCTCTCAACCTACGCGACTCCGGCGTCGACGTGCGGGTCGGTCTGCGCGAGGGCTCCTCGTCGATCGCCAAGGCTGAGGCCCAGGGCCTGCGAGTCCTGTCCATCGACGACGCCTGTGAGGAGGCCGATCTGATTATGGTGCTCGCCCCCGACCAAAACCAGCGTCAGCTCTACGCTGAGCAGATCGCCCCGCACCTCCAGGACGGCGACGCCATCTTCTTCGCCCACGGCTTCAACGTCCACTTTGGCTACATCAGGGCTCCCAAGGGCGTCGACGTCTGTATGGTCGCCCCGAAGGGCCCCGGTCACATCGTGCGCCGTGAGTACACCGACGGCCGAGGCGTGCCGGTGCTGGTGTGCGTCGAGCAGGATGCCTCTGGCAGAGCCTGGGACCTTACCAAGTCCTATGCCAAAGCCCTGGGCGGTCTTCGTGCCGGCGGCATCGAGACCAGCTTCCGCGAGGAGACCGAGACCGACCTCTTCGGCGAGCAGGCCGTTCTGTGTGGCGGTCTGTCGCACCTTATCCAGACCGGCTTCGAAACACTCACCAACGCGGGCTACCAGCCCGAGATGGCGTACTTCGAGGTTTGTCACGAGATGAAGATGATCGTTGACCTCATCATCGAGGGCGGCATCTCCAAGCAGCGTTGGTCTATCTCCGATACCGCCGAGTACGGCGACTACGTGTCGGGCCCGCGCGTGATCGACGACCACGTCAAAAAGAACATGAAGGCTGTCCTGGACGACATCCAATCCGGCGCCTTCGCCAAGCGTTTCATCGCCGATCAAGATGCCGGTGCTCCGGAGTTCAAGAAACTTCGTGAGGATGAGGCAAAACACCCGATCGAAGCCACTGGCAAGGAGCTGCGCAAGATGTATTCCTGGCTGGCAGCTACCGATGAGGACTACACCGAGGGCAGCGCAGCTCGCTAGGCTTGCTGACCTGACATGGATGGCCCGTGAATGTTCACGGGCCATCCATTCGGTGTCTCTCTCGTCAGCCTCGGGGGGATAGTCGACAGGCAACGATCGCCGCCATGTCGGAGGCGAGCTGAATCTCGGTGGCATGCACTTTCGGATGGGTCAGCCAGGCCAGCCTAGTGGTATCGACGGTGCCGTTGATGTCGCGGGGAGGGAAACCGTGGCTGGGGGGCATATCGTCAATGACGACGAGACCTCCAACCGAGACCGCCTTAAGAATCTCGTCAACGTCGCGCACTCGCGCTACCCGGATCGGCACCGAGAGCAAGCCAAAAGGGCCATAGTCGAGCAGGTCATCCCAGGTGCCTTCAATGATCTCGATGTCGAGGTCGGCTAAGACCTCGCGAGCTCGGGCACAGATGGTGGGATCTGGTTCGTAACTGACAACTTTTGTGCGTTTCCGTGCCCCCAGTCGTAGCCACGCAGCTCCCGCCCCCGACCCCGTCTCGCACTCCCCAATAGCGCCATGTACCCCGGCCGCCAGGGTGGCCATGAACCGTCCGGTCTCATTGCGGGTGGTGGTGAAATAGCCCATCTCCAATGCGTTGTGGAGAGCTTTCGTCACCGGTTCGGGTATCTCGGGAATGGGTAACACGAAGCCATTCTGCCAGGTAGTGCCCCCAACACTATATGAAGGCGGTCAACTGTCGGCGGGATCAGATGCGCTGGGCAATGTCTCGTCCGATTTCGCTGGTGGTTCGCGCGGGACCGGAAGCTCGAGCAGCAATGTCCGCTAAGACAGCCTCGCGGACGCGTGTTGCATCCTCAGGGCGGCCCAGGTGATCTAACAGCAACGCTATCGACAAGATTGCCGCCGTCGGGTCGGCCCTGCCGGTGCCCGCAATGTCAGGTGCCGAGCCGTGTACCGGCTCAAACATCGACGGGAATTCGCCGGAGGTATTGATGTTGGCGCTAGGGGCCAACCCGATACCTCCGGTCACCGCTGCGGCAAGGTCGGTGATGATGTCACCAAAAAGGTTGTCGGTGACGATGACGTCAAATCGCTGCGGGTCTCGTATTAGAGCGATCGTGACAGCGTCGACGTGCAGGTAGTCAGCGGTGACATTCGGGAACTCTTGGGCAACCTCGTTGACGATGCGACGCCACAAGGATCCGGCGTTGACGAGTACGTTGTGCTTATGAACTAAGGTGAGATGGCCGCGTCGAGCAGCCGCACGGGCGAACGCGTCACGGACGACCCTCTCCACTCCAAAGGCGGTATTGACGCTGACTTCGGTGGCGATCTCATGAGGAGTTCCGGTGCGCACTGACCCGCCATTGCCACAGTAGAGGCCTTCGGTGCCCTCCCGGCATACCACGAAGTCAATTGGCCCAGCATTGGTAATGTCCGACGACAACGGCGTCGGTGTGCCCGGATACCATGTAGAGGGACGCAGGTTGACCCCGTGATCAAGGGCGAAACGAAGTTTGAGCAGCAGGCCGCGTTCCAATAAACCTGACGGCACCTCCGTCGAGCCAGGGGCAGCGCCGACGGCGCCGAGGACGATGGCGTCTTCCTGAGCAATTTCGGCCAGGGTGGAGTCGTCAAGAATTTCCCCCGTGGCCTTCCAATGCGCGGCGCCAAGGCGGTACTCATGGGTGGTAAAAGCATCAGATCCGACGGCCTGCTCCAACACCTGAAGCGCCTGCTCAGTGACTTCGGGGCCGATTCCGTCGCCGCCGATGACGGCGAGTCGCGTCACGTCGTTGGTCATGCGCAGAACCATACCCGGCCTGTCCACAATATGATCCATAGATTCACGAAATGGAATAGCCGGCTCAGCTTGGGTGTAATGTGTGGTCATGAGTTTGCGCTTTGCTTCTGCTGACGATCTGACGTGGTCCTCCAACGAGCGGATCGCTCTGGAACATGCCAATCCACGATTCGGTGCGGTCTTTGCCGACCATATGGCCGTTGCTACCTGGCGAGCCGGCGAGGGCTGGGGAGACGATGCCGTCGTCAACTACCACGGCCTCGATATCAACCCCGCCAGCGCCGTGCTGCACTATGCCCAGGAAATTTTCGAGGGCCTGAAGGCTTACCGACATGCTGACGGATCCATTTGGCTTTTCCGTCCCGATCAGAACGGTGAGCGCTTCGTCCATTCGGCTGAGCGTCTCGCCTTGCCCACGCTGCCAGTCGGAGATTTCGTGAATGCTTGCGTACGCCTGGCCGATATCGATTCGCGTTGGGTTCCTGAACCCGGTGAGAGTGGTGAGAAGTCCCTCTACCTGAGGCCGTTCATGATTGCCTACCAGGACTTCCTTGGTCTTGGCTCGGCAAGTACCGTGCTGTTTTCTGTCATCGGTTCTCCCGTAGGCGCTTACTTCGCCAGTGGCGTGAAGCCGCTGCGACTCCACGTTGAGCGTGAGCAGGCCCGGACGGCCCGCGGCGGCACCGGCGAGGCGAAATGCGGAGGCAACTACGCAGCTTCCCTGCGCTCCCAGATTGAGGCTAAGACACGCGGCTGTAACGAGGTGCTCTTCGTTGATGCTGTTGAGCATCGTTGGATCGAGGAACTGGGCGGCATGAACTTCATGGCCATCAGCAAGGATGGTCAGCTCGTCACTCCTGAACTCGCTGGCACCATCCTGCGTGGCATTACCCGCAAGTCCATTTTGGAGGTTGCCCCCGACCTCGGTCTTGAGCCAGTGGAGCGCAAGATCGATATTGACGAGCTCCTTGACGGTGTGCGTTCCGGCGAGTTCCCGGAAGTCTTCGCCTGCGGTACTGCCGCGGTCGTCACACCTATTGGTTCTTTCCTGGACGGCGATACCGAGGTTCAGGTCACTGAGCCTACCGGAAAGACTACGATGGAGATTCGTCGCCGTCTGCTTGATATCCAGTTTGGACGCGCTGAGGACAACCGTGGCTGGTTGAAGCGAGTCCACTGATGATTTCTACGACAGCCGGGGCTGGTCCACTCGATGTGAACCGGCCCCGATATGTGATTCACGATCTGGCCATGATGGTGTCGACGACGACATCTCGAGGCTGGAAGGATTGGCCGACGGTGAAGGTGTCGGTCATGGCTTCCTCAGCTCGTGCAATGGAGTCAGGCATATCGGTGAGGAGGGTGGCTAAGGGTTGGCCTGCGACAACGCGGTCTCCCGGGCGAACCCGCAACATGACGCCGGCCGCAGCTTGCACCGGATCTTCCTTGCGGGCGCGTCCGGCGCCCAATCGCCAGGCGGCCAGGCCAACGGACATGGCATCAATTCCGGTGATGACGCCAGCCTCGGTGGCGACAAGGTCCTGGGAGTGGTGAGCCACCGGCAGTGGAGCGTCAGGATCACCGCCCTGGGCACGAACCATATTGCGCCAGACATCCATCGCTTGGCCACGGGCTAGCACGTCAGCCGGATCGGTGCCGTCCAATCCTGCTGCCTTGACCATCTGTCGGGCTAAGGCGATGGTGAGTTCAACGACGTCGGCAGGGCCCCCGCCAGCCAATACTTCAAGGGATTCGGCGACCTCGATGCCGTTACCGCAGGCGTAACCCAGAGGGACGTCCATGTGGGTCAGTAGGGCGGTAGTGCGTACCCCAGCGGCCTCACCTAGTCCGACGAGACGACGGGCGAGTTCGCGGGCGTCCTCCTCGGTCTTCATGAAGGCTCCCGAGCCGGTCTTGACGTCGAGGATGAGGCTGTCGGTGCCCTCGGCGATCTTCTTGCTCATGATGGACGAGGCGATCAGCGGGATGGACTCGACGGTTCCGGTGACGTCGCGCAGAGCATAGAGCTTCTTGTCAGCAGGAGCCAGTCCCGGGCCTGCCGCGCAGATGACGGCACCGACGTTCTCGAGCTGGGCGACCATCTCGTCATGGGAGAGATCCGCCCGCCAACCGGGAATGGCCTCCATCTTGTCGAGGGTACCTCCGGTGTGACCCAGGCCACGGCCAGACAGCTGTGGGACGGCAGCACCGCACGCGGCTACCAAGGGAGCCAGCGGCAGGGTGATTTTGTCGCCGACGCCACCAGTGGAGTGCTTGTCGACGGTCGGGCGGGACAGACCGTCAAAGGTCATCCGCTCGCCCGACTCAATCATGGCTGTCGTCCAGGTGGACAACTCGACGTCATCAAGCCCCTGGAAGTACACCGCCATCGCCATGGCAGACATCTGCTCATCCGCGACGATCCCATCGGTGTAAGCGCGGATAAGCCATGTGATCTGGTCGGGGTCGAGAGTCTGGCCGTCGCGCTTGGCGCGGATGAGGTCAACGACGGAGTAGGTGCTGGTCATGGCGCAAGTATGGCAGGGCGCGCCCTTCTCGGTGCGTAAATACCCCGGTTGTGTCGGGCCACGCCGTTAGTCTTAATCCATGCGTATTGCCCGGTTTGTCGCCGCTGGCTCCGACCCTGCTTTCGGGATCGTCGAGCTCGCTGCCGATCACGGAGATCATCCCGACACTATTGCCGTCATCACTGGAGACCCAGTCGCGGCCCCTGTTCAATACACCGGTGCCCGTCACGACCTCACCGACGTACGGCTGCTCTCCCCGGTGATTCCGCGGTCGAAGGTCATCGGGATTGCTTGCAACTACGCCGAACACGCCAGCGAGTTGGGTAACGACGTTCCTAGTCAGCCGTTTCTGTTCGTTAAGCCGAATACCTCGGTCATCGGTCCAGACGAGCCCATTGTGCGACCGGCTGCCTCCTCTAACCTGCACTACGAGGGGGAGCTGGCTATGGTCATCGGACGGATCTGTAAAGAGGTGCCAGAGGAGAGGGCACAAGAAGTCATCTTTGGGTTCACCGTTGCCAATGACGTCACCGCCCGCGATCTGCAAAATTCTGACGGTCACTGGATTCGTGCTAAAGGGGCTGACACCTTCTGCCCACTGGGGCCATGGATGGTGACCCACTTCTCCATCGCGGAAGCCTCTCACCGCCAGATCGTGACTCGACTGGACGGCAGGGAAGTCCAGCACGGTAACACCGATCAGATGGTCCACACCATCCCCAAGCTCATTTCACATATCTCCTCGTTCATGACCTTGTTGCCGGGCGACGTCATCCTCACCGGTACCCCCGCTGGGGTCGGGCCGATGGAGCCTGGGCAACGCGTCGAGGTTGAAATTGAAGGGATCGGGACGCTAACCAACACCGTCGTGGAGGTCTGATGGCGACTCGTGCCGTGTCCCGTCAAGCGACGGTGACCGACCCCGAGCCACGGGTCGATTACACTCGTGCCCTCGTCGACTCGACCGCCGGCCTGACTCCCGGGTTGCTAGGGCTCATCGGATTGCTGTTGGGGTATGCCGTCGTCGTGCCGGGTCTGTTGTACGCCTTCCTCGGCGTGGGTTGGCTCCTTGAGCGTATCGACGGGGAAGGGTTCGGTGCCTATTACACGCGAGCATCCAGGTATCACACCGTCGGGGGGCTGGTAGCCACGCATCTGGCTTTGGCCAGCCTTCTTATCGTGGTGCTTGTCCTTGCGCGCTATGTCAACCATCGTGCGCCGCGATGGGTGGCATCGGTACAACCAGGAATTCGCTGGAAATTCGGGTTGTTGGTGGGACTTGTCGCTGTCGTGGTGCTCAACCTTACGCAGCTGCTAGTACGAGGGGGGGTCGATACCCATTACACCGTTCCCCAGCATTGGTGGGTGTGGCTATTGGCGATCATCATAACGTCGCCGTTCCAAGCTATCGCCGAGGAGATGTTCTTCCGCGGTTACCTCATGAATGTCATCTCTGGGCTGTCTGTGAACTTGCCGGAAAAGGCCAGGCGCTGGACGTCGGTAGTCGTCTCCGCACTGATTTTTGCCCTCATGCATGGCACGCAAAACGCGTGGCTTTTCACGGATCGATTCGCCTTTGGTCTGCTCGCCGGTTGGCTCGTTATCGTTACGGGCGGCATCGAGGCTGGCGTGGCAGCCCATGTTGTCAATAACCTTTTTGCATTTGGATACGCAGTCTTCTTGGGAGGGGTGTCTCAGGCTCGCGGTATGACGACGATGAGCTGGATGGACTCTGCTTGGGACATTGGTGGTTTCTTGACGATCGCTCTTGCTGGGTGGTGGATTGGAAATCTCATGAGAGTGGCCCGACGGACACCCGCATGACAAGGCATTTCACCATGATTTGCAAAGTTGGCAGGTGGTCCATTAGAGTTTCTCGACGTTGCGCCACCGAGGTTCAGTACGGTGGAACGACCTTGGGGTATGGGGTAATTGGCAGCCCGGCTGATTCTGGTTCAGTTAGTCCAGGTTCGAGTCCTGGTACCCCAGCGTGGGAGACCATATCCATGAAGTTGCACAGGTAACGGATGGCTTGCTAAGGTTCCCCAGCCTGGTTTGGAAACGAATTGGGACAATTGAAGAAGGTTTTCAAGAACTGACTTGACGGTAATTGATCACCCATGGCCCCGTAGTGCAGCGGCCTAGCACGCGGCCCTCTCAAGGCTGAAACGGCGGTTCGAATCCGCTCGGGGCTACCAACGACAGTGGCCCGGATCTTGCAAGATCCGGGCCACTGTCGTACCTCCATGAGTTGCCATTCTATCAAGGGCAAGGGACCGTGAGTTCCAAAGGGGGTCATCACGCTCTTGAGAATGTCGGACAGGACAGTCGTTTTCACTGTGCGGAGCGACGCAGTACCTCCGACAAGCGGCCTCCAGCGGCAACGACGGCTGGAGCGTGGATACGTCCCGGCTGACGGGTAAGACGCTCAATCGGTCCCGACACCGATACCGCCGCAATGACTTTTCCGGAGGGGGAGCGCACGGGGGCCGAGACAGATGCCACGCCAGCCTCACGCTCACCGACAGATTGAGCCCAACCGCGCTTACGCACTGCTGCCAAGGTGACCTCAGAGAACGCAGAGTTGCTTAACCCGTGGCGGATCTTGTCGGTGTCCTCCCATGCCAGCAGGATCTGAGCGGCTGAACCGGCGTCCATCGACAACACCGACCCGACTGGAATGGTGTCACGAAGACCGGTGGGACGCTCAGCGGTCGCGGCACAGACACGGCTACCAGCCTGACGTCGGTAGAGCTGAGCGGATTCGCCCGTGATGTCACGTAGCCTGGCCAGGATCGGCCCAGAGGCCGCCAAAAGCCGATCCTCGCCGGCAGCTGCGGCAAGTTCTGACAACCTGGGGCCAAGAATGAAACGGCCCTGCAAATCGCGTCCGACGAAACGGTGGTGTTCCAGAGCGCGGGCCAAGCGATGAGCCGTCGGGCGAGCCAGCCCAGTCATTTGAACCAGTCCCGCCAAGGAGGCCGGACCGGTTTCAAGGGCCGCCAACACAAGGGCGGCCTTGTCCAGCACGCCAACACCACTTGATTCGTCCATATATCGATATTAGCGTTCCGGATCTTGACCGTCGAGCCAGAATGAGTGCCGTCCAGCGGTGGGCCACACTGCAGGCAACGAAAGGGAAGGTGCGATGGGGAGGACGTTGAGCGAGAAGCTCTGGGACGCCCACGTTGTCAGGCGCGAACGCGACGGGGAGCACGATCTTCTCTACATCGACCTTCACCTCGTCCACGAGGTTACAAGCCCGCAGGCTTTCGAAGGGCTCAGGTTGGCGGGGCGCAAGGTCCGTCGCCCGGATCTGACCATCGCTACTGAGGACCACAACATTCCCACCCTCGACATCCTTAAGCCGATTGTTGACCCGGTCTCGCGCGTTCAGGTCGAAGCGTTACGAGCCAACGCGCCCGAGTTCGGTGTGCCGCTGCATCCTTTGGGGGACGCCAATCAAGGGATCGTGCACATTATTGGACCCCAACTCGGCCTCACCCAGCCGGGTATGACTGTCGTCTGCGGTGATTCTCACACGTCCACGCACGGCGCATTCGGAGCGTTAGCTTTCGGTATCGGTACCAGCGAGGTCGAGCATGTATTGGCCACCCAAACCCTGCCGCAAGCCCGCCCCAAAACTATGGCAGTCACGGTGGATGGAGAATTGCCCGAGGGCGTTACACCCAAGGACCTCATCCTGGCCCTCATTTCCAAGACCGGAACCGGTGGGGGGCAAGGCCATATGGTCGAGTATCGCGGCGAGGCCATCGAGAAGATGTCGATGGAGGGTCGCATGACGATCTGCAATATGTCCATTGAGTGGGGCGCTCGCGCCGGCATGGTTGCTCCTGATGAGACCACCTTCGCCTACCTCAAGGATCGTCCACGCGCCCCGCGTGGCGAGCAATGGGATGAAGCTGTTGCGTATTGGCGCACACTGCGCACTGACGACGACGCCACCTTCGACGATGAGATCCATGTGGACGCATCAAAGCTCACCCCCTTCGTGACCTGGGGCACCAACCCGGGCCAGGGAGTCCCCCTAGGCGGGGTGGTGCCGGCCGTCGAGGACTTTGAGGATGAGGTGGCTCGCAACGCAGCCTCACGAGCCCTGAAATACATGGATTTGACCCCAGGCACCAAAATGCGCGACATCGCCATTGACACCGTATTTCTAGGATCCTGCACGAATGGCCGTATCGAGGACCTACGTCTGGCTGCCGACGTTATCGAAGGACGCCATATCGCAGCGGGCACTCGGATGCTCGTTGTCCCCGGATCTGCTCGCGTGCGCCTACAGGCTATGGAGGAGGGACTCGACGAAATCTTCATCAAGGCCGGTGCGCAATGGCGTGGAGCCGGGTGCTCGATGTGCCTGGGCATGAACCCTGACCAGCTGGCCCCGGGCGAGCGCTCGGCATCGACTTCGAACCGTAACTTTGAGGGGCGTCAGGGTAGAGGTGGGCGCACCCACCTCGTCTCTCCGGCCGTCGCCGCCGCAACCGCAGTTACCGGAAAGCTATCTAGCCCCGCTGACTTGTCCCTCAAGGAGGGCTGAGATGGACGCATTCATCACCCACACCGGAGTTCCCGTCCCCTGCGACGTGCCAACGTCGACACCGACCAGATCATCCCGGCGGTCTACCTTAAGCGGATTACCCGTACCGGATTCGAAGACGGGTTGTTCGCATCTTGGCGCACCGAGCCCGACTTCGTTTTGAACCAGGAACCGTGGAATAAGGGATCGATCCTCATCGTCGGTCCTGACTTCGGGATCGGTTCCTCGCGTGAGCACGCGGTGTGGGCCTTGCAGAGTTACGGGTTCAAAGTTGTCATCGGTTCCCGATTTGGCGACATCTTCCGCAATAACTCAGGCAACAACGGCTTGTTACTGGCTCACGTTGATCCCAAGATTGTCGAGACGTTGTGGGACTTTGCCGAACAACATCCTGGTGAGAGGATCACCGTCTCCCTCGAACATCGGACGATTAGCCTTCCTGGCGGCACGGGCTATTCGTTCCACATCGACGACGTTACTCGTCAGCGATTGCTCGCCGGTCTTGACGCCATCGGCGAGACCCTCGAACACGCCGACGATATCGCCGCGTATGAGGCACATCGGCCGTCCTTCATGCCAACGACCTCCTGACCTGGCCTACCTATCAGTCAGCCCACCCGGACGATCATCGCTGCCAGCATGGGTGAGCCGATAGGGTAGGGTGATCCAGACCCTCAGGAGGGACATCGTGGTTTTGCCCGCCGTGACTAACCCAGCCGACACTCCCGGACTGATCTTCCGGATGGGTGTAGGGACGCTGTACCCGCTGGCTCGCACCCTGACACGGTTTGATCAGCACGGCGGCGAGAACCTTCCTGGCCCCGGGCCAGCGCTCATTGTGAGCAACCACATTTCCAACTACGACCCAGTCGTGCTGGGATCTTTCCTCGTCGCTAACGGACGGTGGCCGCACTGGTTGGCAAAGAAAGAGTTGTTTTCAGTGCCTGTTGTCGGCTGGGTGGCCTCGGCTAGCGGACAAATCCCAGTAGACCGGAAGGGCCCTAACCCGGCCAAAGTCCTTGACGACGCTAAGGCGGCCCTCGACAAGGGCATGACGGTCGTGATGTACCCCGAGGGCACCATCACCGCTGATCCCCTTCACTGGCCAATGACAGGTCGCACAGGGGCTGCGCGTCTGGCGCTGGAGACAGGCGTACCCGTCATCCCAGTGGGGCAATGGGGGCCCCAAGAAGTCATGGGGTACAAGGAGATGACTTTCCCGAGACTGTGGCCGCGTAAGACCATGAAATTGTACTGCGGCACCGACGTCGAGCTGTCAGACCTGCAGGGTCGTCACGACCTCGCGTCGGTCAGGGAGGCCACGAATCGGATCATGGACGCCATTGACGCCCAAGTTGCTCGAGCTCGGGGAGAATTCCCACCGCCAGATCGCTACGACATGCGCAAAGGGGCACGCGTTCCTAAGTCTATTGCTCCTGTGCGGCCAGTCCTAGACTCTCACTGAGGTGTTGGCTCGGTAGGGTGAAGTGCCGTCATACGGAAAGGACTTCACATGAATCGCATCCACGTGGCCGTCATCTTCGGCGGGATGAGTTCAGAGCATTCGATCTCCTGCCTTTCGGCGGCGAACGTGGTGGCTGCAATTGACACCGAACGATTCGATGTCTCCGGTGTCGGCATTAGCCCCGAGGGAGTCTGGGTACGATATGAGGTCGACGAAATCTTCGCTCTTCCCAGTACTGGGCAGCTCCCTACCGTCGAAGTGTCAGATCATCCTCTGGTGTCGGTCAAACAGATGCCCGGAGGCACCTGCATCGTCGATACCGAGGGCAACGCCGATGTAGTCCAGGTGGTATTTCCGGTATTGCACGGACCATTCGGTGAAGACGGCACCATTCAGGGCCTGCTGGAGATGGCCGGGGTGCGATACGTTGGTTGCGGGGTGGCAGCCAGCGCTAATTGCATGGACAAGCACCTCACCAAGATGATCCTCGCAGAGGCTGGAGTATTGGTCGGGCCTTACGTCGTCGTGCGCGACCATGAATGGCGCGAGGATAGAGATGCCATCCTTAAGGCTGCTGCTCATCTGGAATACCCGCTATTCGTGAAGCCGGCCCGTGGCGGATCCTCGATCGGCATTTCCCGCGTGACAAACCCCGATGGCCTGGAAGCGGCCATCGAGGCGGCTCGCGAGCACGACAGCAAAGTCCTCATTGAGCAGGGGATTCAGGGCCGTGAGATCGAGTGTTCTGTCCTTGATGGCCGTCATGGTGCTGCCCCTCGGGCCTCCGCACCGGGCGAGATTGTCCTCCACGATCCTGACGGTTTCTATGACTTTGAAGCCAAGTACCTTAGCGGAGGGCAAAAAGCATCTGTTCATGCTCGCGCAAACCTAGACGATGAGACCCGCATCCGAGTGCAAAAAGTCGCGACTAAAGCGTTCCGAGTGCTCGGCTGCGAAGGGCTTGCTCGGATCGACACTTTCGTCACCCCTGACGGTGCCGTCTACGTCAATGAGCCCAACACCATGCCCGGATTCACTCGCAGCTCGGGATTCCCACTCATGTGGCAAGCCAGCGGCATGACCTACGCCCAAATCGTCAGTGAACTCATTGAACTTGCTCTGGAAAGGCCCCTCGGCCTGCGCTGATCGGGACGTACCCCTGACAAGCTATCTCACTGACACGAGCGCACTTGGGGCATTTTCTTAACGGCTGCCGAAAGATCGACCAGGGCGTCGGCCTGCGGGACATAGCTGGTAGGAACCGTCACCTCGACATTGCCCATTCTCCCAATCGTGGTGAATCGCCAACCGTTGTCAATCTGCTCGGAGAACCATCCGACATCGTTGATGACGTCACAGCGTGACGTCGGTTGGAGTCCAGCAGGCTTGTTAACCCCGCAGCGCAGCACGATGCGCGGATCGCCCCAGGTTGCCACGGTCGCGTCGTGGTCCTTGAGCCTCGCCCCAGCAACCGTTTGCGGCAGACCTGCCATGACGGCTCGACATCCCGCCACAGCAGACCCGGTGGGAGAGGGATGGACAATCGGCTCCTCCCGGCCTGAACAGGCGGCGGTCAAGAGGAAGACTGCGAACGGGGATGCATGATGGATGCGCACGCACTCACGCTAGCGTGCTTCCTGCGGACCGAATGATAAGGAGATTCCATGGCCACCACGGCGACCATTTCCCAGGTAGGGGAGTTCCCCCTCATCTCCTCGATGGTCGGTGACCTAACGATGGGTCAGGCTGTCGCTCTCGGCCCGGGTGACGACGGCGCGGTGTTCCAGGTAGACGGTTCAGCAGTCGTTTCGACCGACGTCCTCGTCGAAGAGGTTCACTTCCGGCGTCGGTGGTCGACGGCGACCGACGTGGGCCGCAAGGCCGTCGCCGTCAACGTTTCCGACATCGAAGCAATGGGTGCCGTCCCGGTAGCCCTCGTCGTGGGGTTTTCCGCTCCTGGTGATCTTCCAGCCTCCTGGGCTCAGGAATTCATGGCCGGGATGGCCGCCGAGGCCCAGAAGGCAGGAGTCAGCGTCGTTGGAGGAGACACTACGGGAGGACCGGTCGTCAGCATCGCTGTGACGGTTATCGGGCAGACCGCTGGCATGGCACCCGTACGTCGTGACGGCGCAATACCGGGCGACGAAGTGGCGGTCATCGGGCAACTCGGTTTGGCAGCTGCCGGTCTGGTGCTTCTGGGACGCGGATTCCGCTCCCCGCGGGCCGTTGTGGCCGCCCAGCGTTGTCCCGAGGTCCCCTACGGTCAAGGCCCAGTGGCGGCCCAGGCTGGAGCACACGCCATGATCGACGTGTCAGATGGCCTGCTGGCCGATCTGGGTCATATCGCGGAGGCATCCGGATTCGCCATGGATATCGACACGTCAAAGCTGGAGATCGCTGAGTCAGTTCGTACCGTTGGCATGGCTACGGGTGTGGATCCGCTCACCTGGGTGCTCGCTGGCGGGGAGGACCATGCCTTAGCAGCGACGTTTACTCCTGGCACTGTTCCTGATGGGTGGACCGTCGTCGGACGGGTACTACCTCCTGACGAGGTGTCGGATCCCACAGTTCTCGTCGACGGCCGGGCCTGGGAACACGAACGAGGTTGGACCCACTTTCATTCCTGAGGTGGCGGCGGCACTCACATCACCGTCGAGCCTCATGCCGCGACCACCAATCCTGTGACTCCCCGCCCCGACTCTGAGCCGGTGGTGGCCATGGTTGATAACGTCAATGCCATGGCGACCCGTGCGTCTTCCCCAGCGCGGCCCCGAAAGACGACGGCGAAGAAATCGTCGCGTGGCTCGGGCGCGCGCTCGAAGGGAAGCAACAAGAAAACGTCGACCAGCTCACGGAGCAGGTCGACGCCCCTTAACGCGTCCACCTCTACCAACCCGGTGGCCCAGGTGCTGTCAGCGACCTGGTCGGGCATTGCGCGGGGATTGGGAAGTATGGTCCGAGGGATCGGTGGACGCCCCGTGGAGCCCGATATCACTCATGACGGCACTGGCCTCATGCTGTTGTTGCTGTCTGCCCTCGTTGCGGCTGGTTTCTGGTTCGGCCTACCGGGCGGATTTGGCAATGGGTTGCGAATGGGGGTCTCAACAATCTTCGGGTCGCTATCCTATGCCCTTCCGCTCTTTGGTTTAGCAGCGATGTGGCACACCTTGCGTCACCCAGTGACAATTGGGACTGGTGGACGCCAGGTGCTGGGATGGACATGTTTCTTTCTTGGCCTACTTGGGGTCATCAACATTGCCCACGGTCTGCCACGCCCGGATCATCCTGACACAGTGCGCGCTGCCGGCGGCATGCTCGGGTACATCTCGTCAAGCCTATTCGCAGATCTGGTCACGAAGTGGGTTGCTCTACCACTGCTCCTCATCATCACGGCTTTAGGCGTGTTGCTGGTTGTGGGACGGCCGTTGGTCGACGGCGCAGCCCGCGTTCGTAACGCCTCGCGTCATACTGCCCTTAAGCCTCGTGAAATTGAGTCGCGTCGCGCCTACGACGCTCCGTTGGTGGGGGATACCCTCGTCGATCACCGTGACGACGACATCGCCACCCAACAAATGGAACCCGTTCAAGAGCGCCGATCTCGAAAGCGCAACAGCAGTTCCGAGCGCACCAACGACAGCCTCGACGCGATCTTTGATGCCGAAATTGTTAACGAGACGCCGCCAGCTTCGGCCGAGGGCTCCTTGCCGCTTGACGTACAGGTAGAGAATGAGCCGGAGAAAACGCGCACAACTGCCGGATTACCGCAGGGCTTCACCGTTCATGAGCACACCGATCTCGAGCCACCGGTCCATGAGCCGATGCCAGCCCGGGTCGAACAGTTGCAGTTGTCCGGGGACATCGCATACACTTTGCCTGCCTCGGAGCTATTGCATCCGGGTTCAGTGCCGCAGGCGCGTACTGACGCCTCAGATGCCGTTGTCTCCAAGCTGTCAACGGTATTCGACGAGTTCGGTATCCACGCCCAGGTGACGGGCTATTCCCGCGGCCCGACGGTCACCCGATACGAGGTCGAACTTGGTGCAGCCGTCAAAGTGGAGAAGGTCACCGCCCTGAGCAAGAACATCGCCTACGCGGTCGCTTCCCCCGACGTGCGCATCCTGTCGCCGATCCCTGGGAAATCCGCCATCGGAATTGAGATTCCGAACCGGGACAAGGAGATCGTCTCCCTGGGTGATGTACTGCGCTCGTCAAAGGCCCGAAATGACCACAATCCGCTGGTTGTCGGCCTGGGTAAGGATGTCGAGGGCGGGTTTGTTATCGCCAATGTAGCTAAGATGCCCCACCTGCTGGTCGCTGGCGCTACTGGTTCTGGTAAGTCGAGTTTCGTCAACTCTCTCATCACTTCGGTCATGATGCGAGCCACCCCTGACGAGGTACGGATGATGCTCGTTGACCCCAAACGGGTAGAACTTACCCAGTACGAGGGGATTCCCCACCTGGTGACGCCCATCATTACCAGCGCTAAAAAGGCCGCTGAAGCCCTGCAGTGGGTCGTACGCGAGATGGACCAGCGTTACGACGACCTCGCGGCGTTCGGATTCCGTCACGTTAAGGACTTCAACAAGGCTGTACGGGCTGGCGAGGTCACCTTGCCTCCGGGATCGGAACGGGTCTTGGCCCCCTATCCGTACCTGCTGGTCGTCGTGGACGAGCTGGCCGATCTCATGCTGGTCGCCCCTCGCGACGTTGAAGACTCCATCGTTCGTATTACCCAGTTAGCACGTGCTGCCGGTATTCATTTAGTGTTGGCTACTCAGCGTCCGTCGACCGACGTGTGCACCGGTCTCATCAAGGCCAATATCCCGTCACGCCTGGCTTTCGCAACCTCGTCGATGACTGATTCACGAGTCGTTTTGGATCAGCCGGGTGCCGAGAAGCTCGTTGGTCAAGGTGACGGGTTGTTCCTGCCGATGGGTGCGTCGAAGCCAGTTCGTGTGCAGGGGTCGTGGGTGTCTGACTCTGAGATTCACCAGGTTGTTTCCCATGTAAAGTCCCAGATGGAGGCTCATTATCGCGACGATGTTGCCGCCCCGACGGCCGAAAAGAAGGTGGCTGAGGATATTGGTGACGACATGGAGCTCGTGCTCGAGGCGGCGAAGCTTGTGGTCGAGCTGCAGTTGGGGTCGACGTCGATGTTGCAGCGCAAGTTGCGTGTGGGCTTCGCGAAAGCTGGCCGCCTGATGGACATTCTTGAGACGCGTAACATCGTTGGACCGTCTGAAGGATCCAAAGCGAGGGACGTGTTGGTTAAGCCTGATGATCTTGACGACGTGTTGACCAATTTACAGGCAGAAGCCTGAGCGATGACACGGGGAGGGCCCGAGCACCTGGCGTGGGCCCTCCCCACATGAGGCCTGGATCACTCGGTGGCGGGCAGAGGCTCCTTGTCGTACTTCTTCCATGCTTCGGGATGGGAATCCGAGATGACGAAGATAAGAAGGATGATATTGAGCACGAAGATGGCGACGAAAAGAACGATGCTGATCGTCAGCAGGGCCATAGATGGCGTCCTGTCGTTTGCGGCGGCGGATACAAATGCGAGGATCATCATGGTCGCGGACGCGATGCCGCAGAAGGTCGGTGCCATGACCCACCACCCCGAGTGGTTGACGTCGTGGAGACGGCGCACCGTGAGGGCCAGGTAAGGAATGATAGTGGCGAGTAGCCAGGCAAGAGGCAGCATCATGAAGACGACGCTGGATGTCGATATGGCGAAGGATTCGGTCGTGGACTTCGAGGTAATGGCCGATATGAGGCCAGCGCCTGGCACGAGGGCCGCGAGCACCTGTATCGCGATGGAGATGATGAGGTTGAAGAGGACGATCCACCAGTACTCTGAGCGGGAAGCGCGACCTCGGAAAACAGCATAGTTTTTGAAGAACAACTTGATGGCCAGGCCGAAATCAACGTGGGGGCGGCGATGATTCTCAGCTACTGGAAAGCGGTTCGAGTAGGGGTCGGTCATCTCGTAGGGATTGCTGGACTGTCCATAGGGATCACGTCCGGACTCGCTCGGCCACCCCGAGACACCGGCCTCGTCGGGTCGGCGTGGATCGTTCGGTTCCGTCATGCGGACACCTCTTTTCGTGTGGTTGATACTGGCGGGATGCACGGTACCGTAAAAACGTTTAATGCCCGTAGCTAGCGCAGGAGCATGGGCGCTGTGGGCCGGAATGCCATGCACTTGGCACGGCCAATCGTTGTGAAAGTGGGCGCAGCCGGGCTCGAACCGGCGACCTCCAGCGTGTAAGGCAGGCGCTCTGACCAACTGAGCTATGCGCCCCGGGAGCACCTACTTTAGCGATTTATCACGCGGAGCACATGTTCCAGGTCAGAATCATCACACGAGAGTTGTCGTCACGCCCCTGTAGAGTTGCTCAGCGTGGCATTGGTAGACCTTCAGCAGACCGTCGAGGACCTCGACGCATCCTTGTCCTCGATCGAGAATGTTCTTGATCCAGAGGCTAAGAAGGCAGAGATCGCGGACCTCGAGAAGCAGGTGGCTGCTCCCAACCTCTGGGACGACCAAGAGAATGCGCAGTGGGTGACCTCTCGGCTGTCGGCCCTGCAAGCTGAGATAGAACGTCTGGAGCGGCTGCGCGCACGAATCGAGGATGTCCACGTTCTGCTGGAATTCGCGACTGCCGACGACGACAAGGAGTCCCTGACGGAGGCGACGAGCGAGACGGTCAAGCTCCGTGAGGAGATTGACGCTCTCGAGGTAAGGATCCTGCTATCGGGCCAATACGACGAGCGTGAGGCTGTCGTCACCATTCGTTCAGAGGCCGGTGGTGTTGACGCCGCTGATTTTGCGGAGATGCTGCTACGCATGTACCTGCGCTGGGCCGAGCGTCATGGGTACAAGGTTGAGATCCTCGACACGTCGTACGCTGAAGAGGCCGGCATCAAGTCGGCGACATTTGTGGTTCATGCTCCCTTCTCGTACGGGACTCTGTCGGTCGAGCAGGGCACCCACCGCCTAGTGCGTATTAGCCCGTTCGACAACCAGGGACGCCGTCAGACCTCCTTTGCCGGCGTCGAGGTGCTGCCCGTCGTTGAGGAGACTGACCACGTCGACATCCCAGAGTCGGACCTACGCGTCGACGTCTTCCATGCCTCAGGCCCCGGTGGTCAGGGTGTGAACACCACCGACTCCGCCGTTCGCCTGACTCACCTTCCGACCGGCATCGTGGTGAGCTGCCAGAACGAGCGCTCGCAGATTCAAAACAAGGCTGCCGCCTTACGAGTCCTGCAGGCCAAACTGCTTGAGAAGGCCCGCGAGGAGCAGGAAGCGGAGATGAATTCGTTGAAGTCGGAGGGAAACTCATGGGGAGCGCAGATGCGCTCCTACGTGCTGCATCCCTACCAGATGGTGAAGGATCTGCGCACAAACCATGAAGTCGGCAATACCGACGCCGTCTTCGATGGAGATATCGACGATTTCATCGGCGCCGGTATTCGTTGGCGCCGCAAAAATGAGACCGACTGACGGGACAGACGTGATCACCTTCGACAATGTCACGAAGACATATACCGGGCAGAGCCAGGCGGCCCTGTCTGACGTCAATGTCGACATCGACAAGGGGGAGTTCGTCTTCCTCGTGGGACAGTCTGGCTCAGGAAAATCGACCTTCATCCGACTCATCCTGCGCGAGTATCGTCCTACCCGCGGCACCTTGTATGTCGCCGGGAAGAACCTTAACCAGTTGAAATCGTGGAAGGTGCCCGCGCTGCGTCGCCAGATCGGCACGGTCTTCCAGGACTTCCGCCTACTTCCGGGCAAGACGGTCGATGAGAACGTCGCCTTCGCGATGCAGGTCATCGGTAAGTCAACGAAGGAGATCCGCAGCGTCGTTCCCGAGACCCTTGAGTTGGTCGGCCTCGATGGTAAAGAGAAGCGGATGCCCGACGAGCTTTCCGGGGGTGAGCAGCAGCGCGTTGCGCTGGCTAGGGCCTTTGTAAACCGTCCTAAGATCCTCATTGCCGACGAACCCACTGGAAACCTCGATCCCGACACCGCGGTGGGCATCATGAAGGTGCTTGATCGCATCAACCGCACTGGTACAACCGTCGTCATGGCCACCCATGACTCGACGATTGTCGATCAGATGAGACGACGAGTGATCGAACTCGATCGCGGACACCTTGTCCGCGACGAGAACGAGGGCGTCTACCGCAACTCCTGAATCCCCGACAAAGAACGAGGAAGTACATGCGTCGCACCTTGCGAGAGACGTGGTCTGGGTTACGCCGCAACGCGGCGATGACCTTGGCTGTCATCGTCACGATGTGGGTGTCCTTGTCCCTGTTTGGGGCGGCCTTGTTGGCCACCCAGCAGGTCGACCTACTCAAGGGCAAGTGGTACGACAAGGTTGAGGTGTCAGTCTTTCTGTGCGTTGATGGTGTTTCTGGGGCTCAGTGCTCGGGCGAGAAGGCTGCCACCCAGGCTCAGAAGGACGCCATCCGTCAGGCGTTGGAGTCCAACCCGCAGGTTTCTCGCGTCTACTACGAGTCCAAGCATGAAGCGTTTGAGGAGTACCGGCGTATCTATGCCGATTCCCCGGTGCGTGACGTCTTGACGGAGGACACCATTCAGGATTCGTTCCGCGTCAAGCTGGTTGATCCTCAGCAGTACCAGGGAGTGGTGAGCGAAGCTCAGAGCCTGCCGGGAGTTCAGTCGGTCGTTGACTTGCATAACGTGTTGGACCCGATACTCCTGTGGATGAATGCTCTGAGATGGGTCACCTTTGGCATGTCTGTGCTTTTGCTCATTGCGGCAGCGCTGCAGATCGGCAACACAATTCGAATGGCAGCCTTCTCCAGGCGTCGAGAATTGGGGATTATGAAACTCGTAGGTGCCTCGAACACCTATATTCTGATGCCCTTCCTCCTTGAATCCCTCATTGCGGGTCTTGTCGGCGCGCTACTGGCTTGCCTCACCCTGGCGCTTGGGGCTGATTTGGTCGTCATGCGCAAGATGGCGCATTCGATTACGACATTGGCGTGGATTGGATGGCCCCAGGTTTGGAAGTCCATCGGGTGGTTGGTCGTCGTCGCGGTCGTGTTGTCTGTGGTGCCGTCATACGTGGCGACAAAGAAGTACCTCAGAGTCTGATGTCTTCGGATAGGATAAAAAGTCCTGTGTCGAAGGAGGTCCGTCATGCCCAGGGAACAGGGAGTTAAGGTCGTTGCGCGTAACCGTCGCGCCACCCATGACTACACCATCGGTGACAAATGGGAGGCCGGCCTCGTTTTGCAAGGAACTGAAGTGAAGTCCCTGCGAGCGGGGAAAGCCACATTGACCGACGCCTTCGCCCAGGTCGACGAACGCGGCGAGGTGTGGATGTATAACCTCCACATTCCCGAATATGCCTTCGGAACCTGGCGAAATCACAACGTAATGCGCAAACGTAAGCTTTTGCTCAATAAGCGTGAGATTGCGAAACTCTCCCGCGAAGCCGATGGCCCAGGAAAGACAATCATTCCCCTACAGCTCTACTTCAAGGACGGCTACGCCAAGGTTGAGATTGCCGTTGGTACTGGTAAGAGGGACTGGGACAAGCGCCAGGCTATCCGGGAGCGCGATGCCAACCGTGAAGCTCAACGGGCTTTGGCAAACCGGGTGCGTCATCGCAAACGTTGACTGCTGACGGTCGCCGTCGCACGTGAGAGTGTGGGGCGGTCATCCTTCATCACATGGTGAATCAGGGTTGGACTCATGTGCGAACCAGTGTATAAATATGCATATGAGCGCAAAAGGATTCACTGTTGCTGTTGTCGGAGCCTCTGGATATGCAGGAGCCGAAGTCGTGCGCCTGCTATCAGGACACCCCGCGCTGACGATGGGGGATCTAGCCGCGCATAGTCAGGCCGGATTCCCATTGGCCCAGGCCATGCCCCACTTTGCCGGCGTGGCCAAGGAACGAACCCTTTCCGGAATTGACGTTGAGCGTCTCGCCTCCCACGACGCCGTTGTACTGGCCTTGCCTCATGGGGCCTCCGGGCAGATTGCCCAGGCGCTTGTCCAGAAAAACCCCGACCTTGTCATTGTCGATGCTGGGGCGGACTTTCGGTTGTCGTCAGCCTTAGACTGGCAACGCTGGTATGGCTGCGAGCACGCCGGTACCTGGACCTACGGACTCCCCGAGTTACCGCGAGCTGAGGGCGGTTCGCAACGTGACAGGCTCTCGGTTGCCACCCGTATCGCCGGGCCGGGGTGTAATGCCTCCGCGGTCGCCTTGGGTCTGGCGCCGCTCGTTGGTCTCGTTGGAACCTCCCAGTCGGCGGCCACCCTCGTTGTTGGGACATCTGGGGCTGGAAAATCTAGTCGCCCGGACCTTACGTTTTCCCGGATGAGCGGAGGAGCCCACCCATATTCGGTTGGTAACGCTCATCGTCACATTCCCGAAATTGTGCAGTCACTTCGCATTGCAGGAGCTGAAGAACCGCACTTGAGCGTGAGCGCCGTGCTGGCGCCTATGACCCGGGGAATCCTTGCCGTGTGCACTGCGCCGTCACAGGCTTCCACCGATGATCTCCTTGGGCGGTTGCGCGAGGTCTATGATGATGAGCCACTCATCCACGTCACTGACGCCTACCCCGACACTCACGACGTCGTCGGGTCCGCCATGATGCACGTCCATGCCGTCGTTGATCCCGACAACGGCCTTGCCACTGTCCTTGTCGCTCTGGACAACCTTGTCAAGGGGACAGCCGGCGCCGTCATTCAATGTCTCAACCTGGCCTTCGGTCTCCCCGAGACCATGGGGCTGCCCCTCGTTGGCCTCAATCCGTGACAGGAGGATTCATGTCGGTCACCTATCCGCTCGGATTTCGCGCCGGTAGTGTTCATGCCGGGCTGCGAACCATCCCGGCCCCGGACCTTGCAGTAATTGTCAATGATGGCCCCGACGATGTCGTTGCTGGGGTATTTACAACGAACCGGGTGTGTGCTGCGCCGGTGCAGTGGTCGCGCCGTGTTACTGCCGATCACAAAGCTCGCGTTGTCGTCGCTAACGCGGCTGTCGCTAATGCATGTACTGGGATTGATGGCCTCACTGACTGTCAGTGCGAGGCTGAGCATATTGCAATACTCTTCGGGTGCGAGCCGCACGAGGTCGTCGTTGCCTCAACAGGGGTCATTGGGGAAAGACTCGATATGCCGTCCACCCTAGTGGGAGCGAGCACGGCCCATGGCGTCCTGGGCAGGGGAGATGACGTTGACGCCTCAGCGGCGCGAGCGATAATGACGACCGACACCGTCCCGAAGATGGCAACCGTCGATGTGGGTGGTGCCAGATTCGGCGGTATCGCTAAAGGCGCTGGAATGCTGGCTCCGCAACTCGCGACGATGCTCGTCTTTCTTACCACTGATGCTGTCGTGGATCCCGACGAGTTTCAGGATGCCTTAGCCAAGGCATGCGATGTCACCTTCAGCAGGGTTGACTCCGACGCCTGTATGTCGACCAATGACACGGTCGTCGCGATGGCTTCGGGGGCTTCCGGTGCCAACCTGACCGGTGGCGAACTTACTGAGGCACTCACCGAGCTGTGTGCCGTTTTGGCTCGGCAGCTCGTCGCTGACGCTGAAGGGTCCCGCCACGACGTCAAAGTAGCCGTCACAGGTGCTACCAGTACCGAGGCTGCCGTGGCAGTGGCCCGCGAGGTGACGCGATCTAACCTCGTTAAGACGGCCATCGCAGGAAATGACCCCAACTGGGGTCGGATCCTGGCTGCGGTCGGATGTGTTCCTGAGGATGTAGCCCCGTTCGATCCCGACCAGGTGGATGTGTCCATCAATGGCATCGAGATCTGTAGGGCCGGGGGCATCGGAGAGGATCGCAATCTCGTCGATATGAGGCCACGAGAGGTCCACATCGATATTGAGTTGCACGCGGGAAACGCGGAAGCTGCGGTATGGACCAATGACCTGACCCATGAATACGTCGAAGAGAACAGCGCATACACATCATGACCCTTGCCCTTGACATTCCCCTGAACGACTCCCAGTTTTCGGCCCAGCGGAAATCCGAGGTCCTGGTAGAAGCGCTGCCGTGGATCCGGCGATTCCAGGGTCACACCGTCGTTGTGAAATATGGCGGCAACGCAATGGTGGATCCCGGCTTGCAACAGGCATTTGCCGACGACATTGTGTTTATGGCCTCAGTGGGGATTCGCCCCATCGTTGTCCATGGCGGTGGCCCCCAGATCAACGCCATGCTCGCTGAATCAGCGACTCCGGTGGAGTTCCGCAGTGGTTTGAGGGTGACATCTCCGGAGGTCATGGAGGTTGTCCGGATGGTGCTCGTTGGCCAAGTGGGTCGTCAGCTCGTCAATCGAATTAATGCCTATGCGCCATTAGCAGCCGGCATGTCAGGTGAGGACTCTGGACTTTTGTCAGCACGGAGGTCGCGGGTCATTATTGACGGCGAGCAGATCGACATGGGTTTGGTGGGAGATATCGTTGGCGTCAACACTAATCTCATTAACTCCATGCTTGATCGCGGTCAGATTCCAGTCATTGCACCGGTCAGTCCTGAGGTTGACCAGGCTGGTCGTCCGACTGGACAGGTTCTCAACGTTAATGCCGACACAGCCGCTACCGCGATTGCGCAGGCATTGCGCGCCGAAAAACTCGTGATGTTGACAAACGTCGCCGGGATTTATGGCGCCTGGCCTGACCCGCACACGCTCATTTCGGAGGTATCGGCGAGTGATTTGCGAGTTATGGTTCCGCGTCTAGGAGAGGGTATGCGTCCGAAAGCGCAGGCTCTCCTCGACGCTATTGATGGCGGGGTATCGAGTGCTGCAATCGTGGACGGGCGCATCGAACATGCCCTCTTGCTGGAAATTTTCACCACCAGGGGTGTCGGAACAATGGCACGCAGCGATGACTATGTCTGAGGGGATGACGATGACTCGGCAGCAGACGTCCGGCGACTGGCAGGAGCGCTACCGTAACGGACTTCTCGGTGTGTTTGGCAGCCCGCAGCTATGCCTCGATCACGGTCACGGGTGCGTCGTCGTCGACAGTGACGGCAAGGAATACCTCGACCTGCTCGGCGGAATCGCTGTCAACGCCCTGGGCTATGCCCATCCGGCGTGGGTCGAGGCTGTGAGATACCAGGCAGAGACGCTGGCTCACGTCTCGAACTTCTTTACCACAAGGCCACAGCTCGATCTGGCAGAAAAGCTTCTCGAGCTGGCGAAAACACCCAACGGGTCGGCGGTCTTCTTGTCGAATTCTGGCGCCGAGGCCAATGAAGCGGCGATCAAGATCTGCCTGGCTCGTAAAAGTGGACGCATCATCGCGCTTGACCATGCTTTCCACGGTCGTACCCTCGGGGCGCTGTCACTGACCCACAAGGTCGCTTACCGTCAACCATTCGGGCCATCAGCCGTCGACGTCACTTTCGTAGCTCCAGAGGACTCAGACGCTCTCGCTGGCGAATTGGAAAAAGGTGATGTTGCCGGGGTCTTCGTGGAGCCCGTTCAAGGCGAGGTTGGAGTCGTCCCCCTCTCGGATGAATATCTTCAACACGTCCGCCAGTTGACAGCCTTCCATGACGTCCTCATGGTCGTTGACGAGGTGCAATGCGGAATGGGCCGCACCGGTCGCTGGTTTGCCCACCAACGCGCTCACATCACACCCGACATCATGACAATGGCGAAAGCACTAGGAGGTGGCTTTCCCATCGGAGCGACGCTGACCTTCGGACCGGACGTGTCTGGCATCCTCACCGCCGGTCAGCACGGCAGCACGTTTGGCGGGAATCCCCTTGCGTGCGCAGCCGCGTTAGCCGTGATTTCTACCATCGAGTCCGACGATCTGTTGACTCACGTCCGCCAGATCGGCACCGCGATGTCGACCGCGTTGCGGGAAAGCCACCCAAGCGTCACCCAGGTGCGGGGGAGCGGGGCTCTCCTCGGCGTCCAGTTCGACTCGGACATCGCCGCTGATCTCGTGGTGGCTGCCCGCGAAGCTGGTTTCATCGTCAACGCCGCTAACCCATCCACACTGAGATTGGCTCCGCCATACATCTTGACGAACGCGGAGGCTCAAACGTTCATCGATGCGCTCCCCGAACTCATCGATGTGGTGCAAGCCTGACGACGGACACGTATCTGGTTTGCCGACGACGTGAGATAGGTAAGCTGATAGCACGTCCCCAGTTGAGGAGTACTTTGTGACCACCAAACCGCATAACCGTGCCCCGAACAACGCCCAGGTCGGCCGTCCGATGGCGCTGTGGGGCGGACGATTCTCGGGCAGCCCGTCTGAGGCATTGGCGGCACTGTCGGTGTCTACCCAGTTCGACTGGCGGCTGGCCCGCCACGACATCGCCGGGTCACGGGCCCACGCTGGAGTGCTCCATGACGCGGGCCTCCTCAGCGACGATCAGTATGAGGGGATGCTTAAGGCTCTCAACACCCTGGAGAAAGACGTTGTGTCGGGTCGTTTCGTGGCCCGACCCGGGGACGAGGATGTCCATACTGCCCTGGAGCGCGGCCTCATGGAGCGTGCCGGGGAGGACCTCGGTGGACGGTTACGTGCCGGGCGTTCCCGCAATGACCAGATCATTGCCCTGCTGCGTCGGTACCTTCGTGAGGAAGCCCGCAGCCTTGCCGGTGAGGTACTCGAACTGGTGCGAGTGCTGGCCCGGCGGGCCGAAGAAGCTGGGGACGCCGTCATCGCAGGTCGTACTCACATGCAGCATGCCCAGCCGGTGTTGCTAGCTCACCACCTCTTGGCCCATGCGTGGCCGCTGGTTCGTGATGTGCAGCGCTTCCGTGACCTCGATGCGAGGCTGGATAGTTCGCCATACGGGTCCGGGGCCCTAGCGGGATCATCATTGGGTCTGGACCCAGAGGCGGTGGCACGGGATCTTGGGTTCTCGTCGTCAGTCCCGAACTCCATCGACGGCACTGCGGCTCGAGACGTTGTCGCTGAGTTCGCGTTTATCGCTGCCCAAGTCGGAGTAGACCTGTCACGGTTGAGCGAAGAAATCATCATCTGGAATACCCGCGAGTTTGGTTACGTCACCCTCGACGACTCCTTCTCAACAGGGTCTTCGATTATGCCGCAGAAGAAGAACCCGGACATCGCCGAGCTGGCACGGGGTAAGGCAGGGCGTCTCATTGGTGACCTCGCCGGCCTCATGGCTTCCCTGAAAGGTATGCCGCTGGCTTATGCCCGTGATCTTCAAGAGGACAAGGAACCTGTCTTCGACCAGATTGATCAGTTGCACCTCCTGCTGCCAGCTGTGACGGGGATGATGGATACCGCCGTGTTCAATACCGAGCGGATGGCCGAGATGGCTGGTCAGGGGTTCTCGTTGGCCACCGATGTGGCCGAGTGGTTAGTGCGTCAAGGGGTGCCTTTCCGCGTTGCCCATGAGTTGTCCGGCGCTTGCGTGCGCGAGGCAGAGTCTCAAAATAAGGAGTTGGCCGATCTCACCGACCAGGAACTTGCCACGATCGATCCCCGTCTAACCCCGCAGGTGCGCGAGGTCATGACAGTTCAGGGGTCAGTACGCTCTCGGGCCGGACGCGGTGGGACCGCACCTGAGCGCGTCGCTGAGCAGATCACCGAGCTGCGCGAGGCCATTGCGGGTTTGCGCAGTTTCGGAGAGGCCGAAACCCGATGAATTGGGCACCTAGCGACTCGTCGCTGCGGGTGACGAATGAGCAGCGAGACAGGGTTCTCGACCACATCAATGACGCTTATGCCCACGGTGCCATTGACGACATGGAGCGAGAACGCCGCGCTGAAACCGCCTTATTAGCGCGAACTCGCTGCGAACTCGACGAGAGCTATCGCAATCTGCCATCCTTCAAGCCCTCCGTTCCCGAAGGTATCAGGACCCCATTGCCGGACATCCCGAACAAGAGGCCTACGACCGGAGTCGGGCTGTGCGGTCTTTCAGCTTTGATTAGTGGTCCGATTGGACCGGCCGTCGGTTTCGCGCTGACGGCTAAAGGGTCATGGGCGCACAGCAAGATCAAACTCCAGCTGGTGACCCAGATCGTGTTCTTCGCCTTCGTGGCGGGCCCGATGGGTTTTGGCTTGAACCACCGGAACGCGGGTTTTCTGTCACTGATCTGGATGGTGGTCACGATTGCGCAAGCGGTTCGAGGATTTCAAGGGCGGGACTGAGACACTGGTACCGCCGTCGTCGATTGAAGGTATGACCACGGTCTACCTCGAGTCTGGTGCTGTTGGTTAGGTCATCCCGCCGGGTCATGCTGGACGGTATGAGCAACTGGCAGACGCCGCATGACGACTGGCTTGTCAGCGACGTGGAGCGCGATCGAGTCGTCGCGTTGTTGCGCGATGCTTACGTCGACGGACGGCTTTCGCCTGACGAGTTCGACGACAGGGTGAGTCGTGCTCTGGATGTGGTGACTCGCGCTGATCTCAATGCCGCCCTGAGTGGGCTGGCGGTCGTCGGTGGACAGGCTCACGGTTCGCGTATCGCCGCAGGTGAGACCTTGGCAGCTGGCGTCATTGGGTTGTCCCCATTCTTCCTTGGCCCGCTTGGGCCGATGCTGGGTGTTGCTATCTCGCAACGAGGGTCCTGGATACGTCGTCAGGCGGCCCAGCAGGCCAATTTCCAGGTCGTCGCGCTGCTCCTGGCGATGGTGGTATTGGGAGTTGCCGTCAAAACGAACCTCATGATCGTGACCTTCCCATTCGTCGGTATGGTGTGGTTCGCCGGTACGATCATGCACGCTGCTAAGGCGTTCGAGGGGATTGAATGGACGAACCCCCTCCTGCGGGTGATCCCGCTGAGATTCTTCGATGATGGGCGACGGCGTGCGGTGGGTTCGGTAAGTCGTGGTCGATGAGGTACACTTAACTGATACAACTCAACAGGGGGATGACTGGTTTCGACTTGGAATGGTTGTTCCAGGAGAAG